>SDBU01001141.1_pt1 | contig 38832 bp, 62 predicted proteins | sample 2277071 | NCBI WGS metagenome assembly SDBU01 (sample SAMN10397929, study PRJNA504765) | marine sediment metagenome | isolation source: marine sediment core GS08_GC12, 126 cmbsf | place: Arctic Ocean: Gakkel Ridge, Loki's castle | collected 2008 | reverse complement strand
TGTGGGTGCTCCAGCCGTGAAGCCCATAAGTGCAGGGTTGTTGACCTCATAGATAGCATCCATCGTCTGGGTCAGATTCAGATTCCATTGTGTATACCAAGCCATGTCCGACTCGTCCATCTGATCAGTGAACTTTCCGCCCAGAGCAATTACCGCTCCGATGATTTCAGCGGCTGCATCCATCCAGATACCATCAGTGTGGGGTGTTACCAGACCACCACCGAGCTGTGCTTTAAAGGTGGCACCGAGGTTTAACCAAGTGGAGTCGCCGGCAACGTAACCAGTGGCTTGGCCTGCCATGTTGAAGTTGGTTTCCTTGAAGCCGTAACCATCGGCCAAAGCACCTGCCGCTATGGCGAATTCCTCACCAACGACCTTACTAGCTGCGGCACCGGCTACGGAGAAGAACGTCTCGTTCCACTCCATAGTGAAATCAGGCAGGTCGCCGAAATAGAGTAGCTCATCATCGAGCAGGGTGTGGCTTATTGGGTCACAGTGAACCTTAACGGCTATGACACCGCTTCCACCAGCCACCATGCTACCCAGAGCAAACCCGAAAGGTACTTGGGTCGAGTTGTCCCGGATTTTGCTGATTTCAGCATCGCCCAAGCCATCGGCAGAAGCCGCGCCTGCTAAACTACCAGCTCTGATATAGAGAACATCGCCGATTTCAATGGCGACATTGCCTCCATCATCCTCGGCATAGACGGTCAGGTTCCAGATTCCTTCGGTATCAAGGGGAATCTCGTCGGCCGCAGCCGCACCACTTATAAAGGCTACTCCAACTAGATTTCCGTAAGTTGTTGGAACTCCCGCATCGCAAAGAACAACCGGGTCACCCGTATTGACAAACCCGTCTGCGATAAAAGGATGGATCAGTTCATCTTCACGAACTGTTAAATGTCTACCTTCATAAGTAGACGAAACCTGTGTCCCGGCTGTTAGTTCACCGGGATAGACTCCTACTTTTATTCCTGGCATCTTACTGCCTCCTCATTAGTATTTTGCTCAAATCTAGCGCCCGGTAACGGCAGCCTCTAACTGCTCGTCGGTATACTCCGGATGACTCCTCTTAATGGATTCCCTGAGATCTTCTTTCTCCTTATCGGTACTCTTATTGGTAGAACCAAGATTCTTCACCTTGCCGGCCTCGGACAACTTGGCAATATAGTCCACTTCTGATTGTATTACCGCCTCAATTCCTTCGGCTGACTCGGCATCCTTGAACCTCTCGGTAAGACGTTCCTTAGCAGCATCGGGCAGCACGGCCTTGTCAATCGCCTCTTTTATGATGGCTTGTGCTTCAGCTTGTGCCTTTTCCTTCTCTGCCTTCAAAGCGGCTTCCTTGAGTCCATCGCGCTCAGTGGTCAGAGTTGTAATCTGACCCTCCAGTTCCGTGATTCTTTCGGTAAGCTCCATGGTACCTTTTACCTCCCGTGTTATTTCTGCCCTGAGACTGGTCTCAATAGTCTTGACCAAATCAGGACGTCGCTCCCTTAGTGTTGTGAGTTCCACCAGGTCTATATCTTGACGTCTATCCGATTCGTAGAATGTGACTATACCGCCGGCTCCCGGTTCGGTTACAAAATCAACCGACCTGGCAGCTACGAGCTTCTCGATTATCAGAGTTTCCTTGCCATCGATGGTGCCCTTAGATGCGTTCCCAACTGCATTGATAGAGATACCCATTTCTGAAAGCATCTTCTTATCTCGCAGGGAAGCTAACTTAGTCATCAACCATGGCTCAAGAATCTCGGCAATTCCAGTAACTACTCCGGTTTCGTCAACCAAGACATCGGATAGTGTGGCAACCCAGTCCTTAATCGACCTTTCAGGACGGTCTTTATCTTCCTGCTCTGTGGGGTGGTCAGCATACATCTTCTGACCTTCAAATATCTTAAAATCTCGCTTTAACATTTCAGCAGGATAGTATCTGTCCTCGGTAGCATTGAATCCAGGCTTAATAACAATCACGGTAGCTCGGCCCTTCTCAAACTTGGCCTCAGTAAGCGGCACGAAGTTCTGCACAAGTTCCCGAGTCTCTACTTCTTTAACCCAGCGCGGGATATCCTCTTCAACCACGTCCAGAGTCCGATATGCAGCCCTTATCGTGCGTTTAACCGCACTCAGATCAACTTCTGGTATGGAAACCCTCTGCCCACTCAACCCGCCAGGACTAAGCGATGCAGCAGCCCGCCCGAGCTGTCCCCGGGTAACTTTCTGCTCCAAGTTCTCCCAGAGCCGAAGCTTCCAGTTGGAAGCCAAATCCATATCCGGCACATAAGCAAATGCGGCCGCAGGGAAAGCTATACCTTCCTCGGTCTTTGTTGCATCTAGCTTCTTCAACCACGCCAGCACCGCGGTCGCCTCCTTCAAGGCTTCGTTCGTTTTCTTCTCCTCTGGTTCTTCGGATGATAGCAGCTCCTGACAGAGCTCCACTATTTTCTTCACCCTGGCAGCATCCAGAATAGCATTCCGCTTGCCTGCTTCCTGAACTATCTCCGAATAGACAGCCTGCAGCGATTCGATAGGCTTATAAGTAACCAGCCGAGTAACTTTCACTGGCTCCCCAAAGGTGACAGCACCATCGCTCTCAGCAATGGTATAATTCACCTTATAGGTCTGGCGTCCATGATTATAGAAAACCTCGGATTCAGTCATATCCTCTATATACAGATATTCATCCTCCGGTATATTTAGCTGAGCTATTAAAGCCGCTTCTAATATCGACTTCTTGTTCTCCATGGATAGCGCTTCCATCGCTTTGTACATCGTGGTCACCCTGAAGGGTTCGCCCAATTGAGGCTTACCCTTCTCATCCATTTCATAACCGGCTTCATAGAGCTGGCCGTCAATATCATAGATGAGCTTTTCATCAAAGACCTCCACAACTGCCAACTTCTTGGGAATAGGGTCATCAGCGCCCAGACTATATTCGGTCATCAATGCAGTCTGGAGTATTGCTCTCATATTCTTGTCGCTTAATTTGGTCTTGGTTACCATAATTGCCTCCTTGGCTACCCATAAGCCTTCTGCATTTTGCTCGTATTGAGTCTTGACGGCCGCCCAAGCTGTGCCGGCGGCCTTTCCCTCATCACCATCATAAAGCGCGAAGGCAGCATTGAACGCCTTCATATAGATATCCTGGCCGTGTGCCGGGAGCTTCTTAACAGCATCCGGGAGTTCGCTTCTGGAACTATACGGCATATTTATCCTGCTCCTCTCCAGCGACACGGACCTGATGCCCGCAGTACCGGCAGACTAAACAGGACTTCATTCCGAGGTCCGGATGATTGAACATATCGATTCGTGTCAGGACTTTAGTCTTGCACTTAGGACAATAATATTTCACATGATAATCTCTAGCATCTAAAGTCATCGCCTTCTCCAAATAAAAAAAGAACCGCAAACCTGAGTTTCCTCAAAGCCTGCGGTTCCTCCGTTGGGCTAATTATCTCTATATTGGGTAAGTAAGTTTATTTAATTCTTAGATTCAGATTGCCGATGGCTTCACCCACTACTTTTAGAGCCCCTGCCACCTGTGCCGTTGATAGCATTAGAGATTTTAAGACTCTTACCATATTAGCTGTCCAAATCGAAATCCCTATTAGAAGTTCATCATCTGTCAAATGGCTAGTGAATATGCCCATCTCAGACATATCCTCCCTGAAGATTCGGAGCATCTTTTTCTTTCTTCTCCGCTCCAGAAATTCTTTAATCATATAAAAGGTTCCTCCTTTTAATCTGGATATGTTCGTTCAATAGCTGTCAGGGTCTTCTTCCCTGCTCTTACCTGTATCCGAATACTACCATACTCAAGATACTTATTCCAGTCTATCTTCTCAAGTTCCTTCTTGAGTTCTAGGTCTTGCTGGATTTCTGTCTCGTCTGTCATGTTCTCTGCCTTCTCCTGCGGAACAGCTTATCTCGCCCCTTGATTATCCGCCAGGCCACATACCACCTATCCCAAAAAGGATACTTGTCTGACTCAAACCAATACTTTGCCCAAAGTTCTTTAATCCGCTTCCGGGCTTCTTTGCGGAACTTCTTTGCTGTTTTACCACTCATCGGCACCGACTCCTGTGGTGCCTCATGCTCCACTTGCCATTACCGGCAGATGCGGTTCTGGTTCGCATCTTGCGTGAATGGCATATCGGTGGAGTACCACCCGGCCGCCTGCTCGGTCCGCTAGTAAAGTCCTTAACGATACCGACAGGATTGACATACCCCAGCGCCGCTAACAACGCCGGCAAAACCAGTCTCACGCTCTCTTTCATTTTAATGCTCCTTTATCTGTGTAATATAGCAGGTGCCACAACACACCTACAATCTGGATGCTGAGGCGGCGCCATGACACCGCCACTGAATTCCTGACCGACAGGAATCACTCCTTCCGCTTCATTACCCTCACAATCTTCGCTTACCTGGTCATCGCCTGCCGTAATCCATTCTTTACCCTCAATCCCCATATCCTCCATGGTATTGAGACTCGACTGAGACAGGGCATTGGCCGTCTCGGTCCGGGCAATGAGCTCAGAGCGATACTTGCTCATATCATCAAATGTCTTTCGAAGCTCTCTGGACAACTTTGGTATACCCTGCTTATTTTCAATACCCTTGCTGATAACACCGGCCAAACGCCTCTTTGTTTCCTCTCCCATTTGCGTAACTAATCTGGCACCTTCTTTCTTGGCCCAATCAATCGCACCCTGAATTGGTGGGCCTTCATAGGCAATCGGTATTCCCCTGGCAGTCTTTCCCCAGGTAACCATCTCGGCTTGACCAGATATATATATTTCGGCCAGCTGACCATTGACAGTGGTAGTTAGCGTCTCGTCTAAAGTGGCCAGCAGAGGGTCGAGGATATCCCGGGTATCCGAACCGAGGCTCTCCTTGACATTTTTGTTATATATCGCTGCCAGCCTGGAGTACGGAAACGCCTGCTCAAGCCTGTCGAAGTATTTGGACATCTCAGCTTCGAATTTTCTCTTAAGCTTCTGGTTTTTCGGGCTCGCCTGATTACCTGGTAAATCCGCTTCCAGCAGTTTTATTATCCCGTCCAGCTCGGTTAAGACCGTCATCTATTACCTCGTATATTTCAGATGCTTTCTGCCTATGTTCGAAGAGTTCCTGTGAATAGTCTGGCACTTAGGACACCAATACTCGCCAGGTTTGAGCTCTAGTGGCTTCTCAGTAGTCTCAGGAGACTCAGTTTCAACAGATAGACCACGCGGATTACATTCAGGGCAGGGCTTGTCCTTACTCATCCACTTGGCACCTTTGCAGTAATAACAGACTTCCTTCCCTGATGCCTCCAGCTTTTTGGCAACCACATCAGCCTCACGCTGCTCGATAATCACGTCTGCATTATGCAGATATGCTTTCTGGTGCTCTGGCCCGAGAGTTTTAAAGTCATAACCCTCTGTCTTGGCGAAATCCTTCGCCACCTCCTGTCTATTCCCTTTATAAACCTTCTCCATCTCACACTCCTTTTATTTATTTATATCTCCTTTTTATCTCAACCACAGGAAAATACCAGCGATTAGAAATGCATCAAATAAAACGCCAATTCCTAATCCAAAGTTGCTTCTCCCTGGAGGTTCCCACCCATTCAATCTAGCTAATTGACCAATAATTTGCATTTACAGGAGTACAACTAAAAGCCAACAAAACCAGTTCATTTTTCTGCTCCTTTATTTACTTACTAAACTACGATAAATATGCAGGTAGCTAGCCAGACAACCGCCAGAACTATCAGGCAAAATCCGGCTATGAACATTATTATCTTTTTCATTCTATTGCTCCTTTCTTTTTCAGGGCTTCCTTGAATTGCTTGAGCGCTTTAGTAAGCGCAACGCTTGGATTCTTCTCAGCCATTCTTGTCAACTCTTCCAGCACCGCGGCCGGGTCGTTAATTCCGATGGCTAACAGCGCCTGTTGCTGTACGTCTGGAGTCTCCCCAAACTCAGGGAATGTACCGACAATCTTGACTATAGCATCAGCGACCGCAACCACATCGAGCGGCGTTACCGGCGGGAATACCCGGTCAACGTGCCATTTATCCTCAGGAATCCCGGCATGCTCCAGGACAATCTCGTCGATGTCTTGATAGGTGTCATTCCATACCTGCTGATTTGACTCAATCATCTTCTGTATAGGAAGTTCCACTGTCTTAGCAGTCGCCAGATTGCCGGTTGATATGTCAGCAAAATACTGTTCGGGAAAGCCTACCCCTGCAAAAATCATTAGCTTGAGCATCCGGCCATCCTGATATGCCTTCGAAGCCCCAGTGTCAGTCTTAATCGGGGTCGTATCCACGCCCATATTCTCAAGCATGTGTGAGCCGGCCTCTATTTCCTTGTCATGGGTCGTGGCACGGATTCCACTAACCGCCGCCGTGCCGCCCTTGACCTTGGACTTCCAGGCAAACTTGGCCAGAGCCAGCATAATCGCTATACGGCTTGACAGGAATTTCGTATGATACTTCATCCATAGCAGGGCCGGCAACAGCAACGGATTACCACGCTGCGACGTGGTGTTCATTGTTAAATGATATATCAGGGCATCATCAGTTTTTTGTACCTCGGTGCTACTTGAATCAACACCGGGTAGGCCCACTAGATTGGTCGTATCTCGATAATATTCTGTATGGGGAGTGCCTCTTGCATCTGACCACTGTCTCTTGTAATAAAGTACCTTTTCCTTGTCATCGATATCAGTGATTATCTCCAATATCTCCAATGGGTCAATACGCCGTATTGTAGGCACGTCCTTGCTTGCACCCAGGAAGATGGCAAAGAATATCTCGCCGTCAATCAGGACTTTATCCGAGGACTTGCGCTGACCCCGAGATGACAGTAATCCTTGATTCTCCTTCGCTCCCCAGAACGCCTCAAGGGCTTTTTTTGCCTCTTTATTATCTTCGGCAACACTCCACACCATGCCCCGGCCGAAAGTATAATCAGTCCACAAGCGAATGGACTGTTTCCCCAGTGGGTCCCGGGTAGCATAAAGCCGTGATAGCCGGAGATTCAATATCCTGGATGCGTCCGTGATGAGCTCCGATGTCGCGCCACTCAGGTTAATCCAGTTAGCATCTTCAAGCGCCAAGTCCCTCTCTACCGACAGCGTTGCCTCGCGGAACCCACGCATCAGAATGCCAATCTCATCTCCGGGGGCATCCTCTCTTAGTTTCTTTTCTTCTGCATTACTGAGCTTGCCTTTAGTCATATGATTAGCACCTCGGCCAAGGATGAGCAGGCAATCTTTCCCCACATTTGGGGCAAATACTACCTTCTAAAAACCCCCTTGGTGTCTGATAATGTCCAAATATTTTGCAAAGTAATTTATTAATCATATCACTCCTTTATGGCTAATCTTCATTCTACCACTGCCTTATATGTCAGCCGATAGTTATTCCCTGCCAGCGGACACTCGAAGTAGTATGCCGGAGTATCTGCAGGGCTCATTGCTTTGAAGCGATTGCGCTGAGTACAAAATTTAACCAGGCATGAGTCACAGGACATTATCATCGCACCGCACTTGCAGCAGAGGATATTTCTGCCTGTGTCCTGTTGGCAAAAGCAATGATAGTGGCCGCCGGTAGTTCCAAATTCCTGCATCTTAACTCCTTTATACCAAATCCAGCTCGCTGACCTCGGTCATCGTATCGTAAATTATAAGCTCTTCATCGGGTTCCGGCTCTTCCGAATAACCCATAATCGCATACCGCCTCATGTCCATGCCGTGAGAGTATATGTGCATTGTCCTCTCGGTCAGCTTTCCGTTTTTATCCGGCAAATACCTGAAATTTCTCTGCTCCTTAATGCAGTTGATCGAGTCCTTGGTCCAGAATTGCTTGAACTGCCGTACCTTCTGGTGGCCGTACTCCACGCTACCCGGTCCTTTCGATGCTCCAACTATATTAAAACCGTAATCGCTTATCTCTTTTATTGACTTCGGCTCGGCTGAGTCAGCCCAGATGATATCGGAATGTTTCGCTACTCCCAAGTCTGTCATATACTGGGCTATATCCTGATTTGTCAGACCGCGTTCATAAAACAGTTCCTGGCTGTATAGCTCCTCGGGGAATATCTTGTGCTTTCCCAACACTGCCGGGTCCCCGGAGAATCCGAAGTCCAGGCCGTAGACCAGTTCTCCCTGCTCCGGCAAGGCATCCACCTGGTTGAAAAGGGGATACACTAGCCCCTCCACCTTTCCCACCAGTCCCAGGCCATAAACATTCCACCAGTTCGGGTCCTTGTCCCGGTTGGATTCTATATTGGCTATAACCGTCGGTGGCAAGACATCTATAGCATCTATATACGTTGAATGAATATAAGCGTTCTCCGGTTGACCCACCCAATTAGTATGAGCCCAGAACTCACCGACAGGATTCCAGTCACAGAATGTGAACTTGCTCGTTCTTATATCCAAGCCCCGGGCCGTCTCCCAGGGAATATTGTTACCCTCATTTATGAAGAGTATATCACGTCGCGGACCGCGCACCTTATCTGCCTCATCTGCTCCGAAGAACTCGATTACACCCTTACCAAACTTATAGGTATGCTCTGTCATGTTATAGCGTGAGTTACCTTCAGGCGTCTCTCCGAGTATCCGGAAGAAGTCTCGTATAGCACCGCGCTTCAGATGAGGGAGAGATTCACTTACTACCGATATTAAAAGTGTTGATTTGGCTTTCTTCGCTATCAAAATGAGGAGTTGAAGGATTGACCAAGTCTTGCTCGATGCCGTCCCTCCCTCATTTAATGCCCTTCTATTCTCTGACAACCAGGCTTCAGCATTTTGTTCATATATACCGGTTGTTCTCACTTAATCGGTACCTTCACCATCCAGGATTCTGTCAGTCAGTTCTTTTGCCCTTTCGGAGGTTACTATAATATTTATTGTTCTATTGTCGACATTGCCTATAGGGCTATCCGTATATAGCTTGTCCATCTTGTTCATCTCTGCTATAGGCCGAACCGGGTCATGCAACCTGACCCTAGTCGATAACTCTTTTGCCTGCTGGCCCCGACCACCCGAAAACTCAGTGACTGTTACTTCCTGGAGCGCGGCATTGTGGAGTCCCTTTATATTGATCGACTGTATAGAGCCATCCTCGTTAATCTCAATAAAATCACTGAGACGCGCCCGGGCTATTTCCGATAATCTTTCCATCCTCTCAAGGATAGGCATAACCGTTTCAGTCTCAAGTTTTGCGCCGAGTTCTGCTATTCTATCTATTATATGACCATAAGTAGCCAGGCGATAACCGGTTTCCCGAGCACGGGAAGGTTTATAGCCGGCTTCAATAGCGGCAGCAGTTCCAGTCATACCCTTAAAGAGAGCGTGGACGAAAAGTTCATGTCTTATATTTAGTAGTATTGGCATATTATATATATACTCCTTTTTCTCTATATAGCTATAGGGGGCTAAAAAAGAAAAGCCCGGGTTTATCTGCCCCGAACTCTTCTTTGCTCTGCTACATAGCTTTTCGCTAACTATACTCTTACCACATTGGGGTGATTTTGTCAAGTGTCTTTGCGTAAATGTATCTTTTTATGACAAGAAGAACAGAGCCAAATGACTGCATAAGGGATATCATAATTCTCATGGTGGCCATTTATTCTACGATTGGATTTACCACACATTGCACACCTTAAAGAGCGTTTTAACAAACCTTCCCGGATAGCCTTTGCGACTTTGTTTCTGGCTTTCACTGCATCTGGATGGCGAGCCTGCCACAGAACTATGACACCTTGGTAATTAGGACTCCTATCCCGTCCCTTTTCACCATACCACTGCCTGTAATATTCAGTTTGCCTTTTTTGATATTCAGGATTGTCTCGATGGGCTATTACTGTTTCTTTAATAGCACAAGACTTACATTTACTCTTACCCCCATTGCTTCTATAAAATTTCTCATGGTTAGTTTCCCCACACCTAGAACAATTATATGGTTTCCTCTCTACTCTTTTCATAATTTAATCATAACACAAACTTTTATTTGCGTCAAGTTTTCGCTTTTTACTATCTAAAAACGGCGTAGGCGTAAAGGCCATGTTTGCGCCTAAGTATTTAGTCCCCTGTTAGGGGTTAAGTTTATTCGCCTCCCATTTTTATACAGTTCTTGCACAACCATCTCCCCACAGGCTCTTTAGGCGGTTCTTCATTGTTAAGTTCAGCCTCTGAGGTTACGTCATACCTGCAACTCTCACACTCACATAAAGTACACTGCTTATCTTCCCCGCATATTCCACAGTTGGTTTTCATCTTCTTCAGTCCTCCTTTCTTTTCGATATCCAAGATACCAGGCTTTATGGCAAAAACCAATAGAAAAACCCCAACCATCTCCTCCACTTGATAAGCGATTAAGAATTATGTGAAAAGAGATACTGTTATCATTTATGGTAAGATAGTAAGGTTTAATCTTCACTTGTTTTAATCTCCTTTCTCTCCTGTTAGGGGTTAATCCTCTGTCTCTCCTGGTAGTAATTCACCATCAAGCATAGGGTTGCCGTTACGTGCCCTTTCGCACTCTTTCCCGGCTTCGATGAGTAGCAGAACGGCTTCTAGTGTGTCCTGGGGCATTTGTTTGCCTGCTTCGTTGGCATTGAGTTCCAAGATTTCGATAGCTTTGTCCAGTTTCATTTTATCTACTCCTTTTTAATTTCTTTCTTCGCCCACCAAACCGCTTCCTGGAGACATTTTAAGTTACCGCAGGTTACCGGATTCTCGCCTTTCTTATGCGGAAATGACCGGCCACAGTAAGGGCATATAGAGCGGGCCCATTCATCCTGATTTGGCATGCTTACCTACTCCTTTATTTAGTGTTACCAGTTTTTTGACTATGCCTCTGGAATCCTTGATATTGGTATTTACTAGAATTTTGTCATTGAACCGAAGCTCTATCCCCAAGGCTTCAATCTCTGCGTGTGTGTGGTCGTTCCGGTGCTGGCTGAACCATTTTCGGTTTATGAATGAGGCATACATAATCCCTCCTTTTTATAGTGATAAACTCTGCTGCTTATTTTCTTCATTTTAGTTCCTCTAATAATTTCCAATCATGGCTTATTCCCTACAAATATATCACCATTCCTTAATGCTTGTTCGATGCTGTCTAGGTTTCGTTCAGCATAAATCCACACGTTAATTTGCCCATAACGACTCAAATTATGAGCATCTGAGCCTGCTACCCTTCCTGTCTGTTTTACAGGAAACCAATCTGGTAGCCAAGGGCTTCCCAATCTTTCACCAGAACCTTGATTGTAAAGTTCATATCCCATAACTTCATCTGGGACAGGGCTACTCCATATATCCCATGTTATAGGATGGGACACAGCTATAAAAGCCCCGTTAGCATAAGCATCTGCCACATTTTGGGGCTTCTCATTTATAAAATACATTAACAAGTGTTCCATATGGGGAAATCGTTTGTTACTGTAAGTCCACTCTAAGGCAGGTATTATTAATATTTTGTCACTCTTAGTTTCGGTCAGAAAGTCATGGTCAGTTATAGCAATAACATCATAACCATTATCTTCATATATTTTAATAACTTCCCCTACAGGAAGTTTACCATCGGAATTTGTAGTATGAATTTGCAAATCAGACAATAACCACTCAGGTTCTTGGGTATTATCTCCCCTTTTTTCAATCTCTGCCCAAACTTGGGTGGCATAAGTCCCTTTTATATCTGTATGACTCCTACGAAGCCTCAGCCCTATCTCAAGTTCGTTTACCTCTTCTGGTGTCCAATCTAATCCTGTAAATGGATTTGTTTCCCATACTGATACATAAGCAGCATATTCTATAGTACCTGTAAACTCTGATTGTTGGTAATCTACTCCATAGGTTCTAATAATGGGGATTATGCTTGTACGATTAGGAATAACCTGTGTTCTACAACGGACAAATACTCTTACTTCGTTAATTAGATTTTTACCACTGATATCAGGTATTTCGTAAGTATCTCTAACCCATCCTTCCCAATAGCTACCCACAGCAGTAGTATCTTCATCAGAACTTACATCATCTACTTTTTCCCAATGAGTTCCAGAATTTGGATATAGATTTGGTAATTGTGTTTTACTACCTTCAGCATTTGGGCGTAATGTTTCAACCCATACTTCTTCACTCGCTCCAACTTTATTAACTACCCCAAAACAAATACTTGTAATGAATAGTCCTAGTGCTATTATTAATCCTAATACCTTCATTTTCCAAGGCCACATGTTCAACCTCCTTCTTTAGTGATGTTAATTTGCTTATTTCTCCTTTTCTTTCCCCAACACTCCTCGACGCTGTTTATTTGCTCTATATCTGCTATTGCTTTCAGGATAGGGTATATTTGTTGTGGTACTACTGCATTACCTAGACATCTAAGTCTGTCCACCCTCTTGGGAATCCCATAAGCCACTCTACCCAATTCGGGTTCAACTGCCCACCATTCTCTACCAGGATTACTTGTGCTGATAGTTGGCTGTTTATCCGATCTGTTGATTCCTTGATTACCTCTATAGGTGTTTCCGCAAACCAACTGTCTGATGTTGCGGCTGTAGGCCACCATGAATACTCTATCCCTTCTGTGCGGGGCGTTGACGGCACAAGCTGGAATAAGAAACGATTGCGTTTCATAGCCCGCACTCTCTAGGTCAGATACACAATCGTTGAACCCCATATTGAGGAGTCCAGCAACATTCTCTGCAACGACCCAAGTTGGCCTGATTTCTGATATGACTCTAAGCATCTCCGGCCAGAGCCAGCGGTCATCATCCTTGCCTTTTCGCTTCCCGGCATGAGATACAGGCTGGCAAGGGAATCCTCCTGTAATAAGGGTAATTGGGAAGTTGGTTGCCGCTGCGGCGTTTCTATCTCTCCATCCCTCTCCCGATTCATTTCTGCCGAGAGGCTTTGGAAGCGTATTTTGTCGTTCCAATGTGTTTCCGCATCGCTTGATGTTGGAGTTGGTAAGAATTTCTTCAATTCTTTCTTTTGTGACATCTTTTATATCTCCTATTATCGGCACATCAGGCCAGTGTTTCTTTAGTACCTTCTGGCAGTACGAGTCTATCTCCACAAAGCAGACTGTCTTAAACCCTGCCCACTCTGTTGCAAGGTCAATACCACCTATACCTGAGAATAAACTAACGTGGTTCATAGCCCTGCCTGATTCTTATTTGATGTACCAAGTGAAGCAACTCAGTCTTCTCTTTCCTCAGAAAACGATAGTAACTGGGCTTCTTTATCATTTCACTTCTTGCCCCTTGAGGCTTTGAATGTCGGGTAGTCTTTCCCCGGCCGCTTCTTGGTATCATGCCATCTGCGGTCAGGGCCACTGGCCACATAGGCCAATGCTCTCTTAGCTTTCCACCTAACCGACCATACCTGCAATCCGAAATACTTTGCCATGGACTCTTCGCTCTTACCCCAAGACTCGATCGCCTCCAGTATAAGACCATCTCTACCGCACTTCTCCAGGCGAATTTCAATCTCCGCGGCATATTCTATAGGCGTTTGAAAGTAGGCTTTGTGACTGCTCTTCTTTCCTGGGATGCCTATATAGTTCGAGGCCTCAGGTGGCCATCTCCCGGCCAAGAGATAGCCCAAGTTCTGAACCAGCCAGAGTGCCGTTGGCTTGGTGAACCATATCTTCCCGGGTGAGTACCAATCCTTAGGCACCGGACTCCCGGTGGCGCTTCGGTGATTTCTGCTTTATTGGAATACGCATGAGTTTGTCGATCTCTTGGATGGGCTCAATTTCGGTGTCGATAGTATCTTCCATGAATAGAGATAAGAGTTCGAGTTTCAGCCCATACTCCTCCCATTGGTAAAGAATCAATTTAGCAAGCGCTTCTGGTGAAATGCACTCCCATAGTGGCCAGGTCGCTCTCACGTTAAATGCGTTCATCCCACCTCCAGATTGAAAACTCCCTGCGAACATCTCTTGGCTGCTATCTCGCAATACTTTTCCTCTATCTCTATGCCCCAACAATGATAGTTACCGTATTTACTAGAGTCCCCAATAGTTTGAATGATTCCGAAGGGTTAGATATTATTTCACTCTGCCCTTCTATCAAGGCTAGGAAGTCAAGCGTTTTTCTATTCTGCCTGAAAGTAACCCCTGAAGACATGATGCTAACTAATCTACCCCCAGGATTCACACATTTTAAGGCGTGGGTAACATGGTCTATATCTTGCTGTCTGGTAAATGGCGGATTCATAATTACACGGTCATAAAGTGGCTTGGTTTCCACTGTAAGAAAATCGCAACACTCTGTTTTCATAAATCCGTATTCCATTAATACCTCGCAGTTATCGGGCAGTAATTCAAAACAGTGCACATTATCGTGTCTTGTGATTCGTGCCACTCTTTCTGCTATCGCCCCTCGTCCTGCTGAAGGTTCAAGCACTCGCATATTAGGGGTTAATTCTGCCAGTCTAATCATATTGTCAACTAAATCCATCGGAGTCGGGAAATACCCATAATCATCAGGTTTATCATATTCTCCTGCTAATATTAGAGCCTCTAGTTTATCCATAGGATTATCAGAGAATATATGCCCTTTGGATTTCCTGTTCCACTTGCCACCCATCGCCTCTAATACTTTATTTACTTCAACATATTGCTCCCTTTCTAATTGCCCACAATTTAGGATAATAGCATTGTCATTGATAGTGGCGCTACTTAGAATCGCCAATACAGTATCATCTATTTTCCGAGTCATATTATTTACCCCTCCGTGATATATCGTTACCCCTTCATCCTGGTAATATGGTTTCATATTATCTCCGCATTATTATATATACTATATTAGACAGTAATTCGATTACAAAGCCTTTGATGTTCTCTCTCACTTCAGTATATCCGCAATCTTTTCAAAGTCGGCGGGGCGCCAGAGATAAACTTCTATACCAATAGGATTCACTTCACTAAATCTACATTCCGAAAGTATAGTTATCCACACTTGTTGCTCCGGGCTCACCACACCCTTCATGCTCTTGAGCTCAGCGAATATCAGTCTCGGTGGCCGAACTAGCACACAATCCGGAAAGCCGGCCGGTGAGTGAATAGAACGCCAAGTGTGATAATACTTCCACTGGAATAACTTGGCCAAGCCCTTGACCTGATGCTCAAACTGCTTCTCAGTTATCCGTAATGCCATATCTACCTTCATTTGGACCTCCTTGGCCGTAGCCGGACCCAGCATTTATAGCCGATACAGGTCACCGTGTCTATAGGATTCTCCTTGCCACACTTCCAGCATTTTATTGTAGGTATTTTCACTTCCCGATATCCTTTGTTGGATACTTCTCCTTGAGTTTTACATACCAAGCAGGAAGCGGTGAAGCCCCAATATCATGTGCCTCAATTTCCCTGAATATCTCCAGCATTGCCTCATCGTGTTCTTTCTCACAGGATTCCAGTTGGGCATCCAATATTATATTGCAACACTCTTCCGCAAATCCCCTACAGATATATGCCCTAGCATAAGGGTCATGTGGAAAATTTAACTTCCTTATCTTTTTATCACTAATCCTTTTGAACATTTGATACCTCCTTACCTTTCAAGCCCCGGTAATCCTCGCCGGCATTAAGTACCAGATAGCTTGTAACCGTATCCTCAAACCTCGACCTCACCCTCTCCGGCAACTGTTCTAGTAACAGATTAGTTGACATTATAGTAAACAACTGCCGACCATACCTAGCAATCACTATCGTCTCCAGAATCCGGTCACAGAAGTTCCTATCCCCTTCACCAGCACCAATGTCATCCACGATAAGCCTCTCAGCAAAGCAATAATTATCCAAAATCGTATTATATTCCTTAGTAGGATCATCTATCGCCTGGCGAAGAGTGCTCAACATTGTCGGCATCTGCATTACTCGGCAGAACTTACCGCGCTTATAAAGCTCGATGGCCAGTGCTTCGCATAGATGAGTCTTGCCATTGCCAACACCACCATAGCAGAGGAGCATAAACTCTGGCCCTTTGAGCATAGCCTTGAAAGCTACCAATGCTGGTTTCGTTCCAGTCATAGGCTTGAAGTTCTTGAATGTATTATCCAAGCTCATTACTCCCAGGGCTCTCGTCAGTTCTTCCCTGCTCCTCGATAAGCAGAGTAATCCGGGGGTCCGGTGGTCTTTGGGTGTAGCTGTCTCTTGGGGTAAGTTTTTGAGAATGTCGCTGATGTGTTCCACTTTGACCTCCTTTAAGCGAAAACACGCCTTTCCAGCTGTTAGTGATTGACTTTTTTAGGATTTCATTAGGGTCATCACCTGAAGCCTTAAAGGTTTCAAGTTCTTTTATTATTAAAGAAAGAGCATATTGGGTTGAGGCAGCTTTTTTATTCTTCCTCATTTCAAGAAAGGCATCCCAAACTTCTTTTTCAATCCAGTCAGGTACTATTATAATATCTTTATTTAATACTTTCTTTAACCTTTCTTTAGGCGAGGCTAACTCAGGCGTGGAGAACTTCCCTTTTCCGTAAGTTCTTTCTTCCGTATTCCGTAAGTTTTCACTTCCCTTTTCCGTAAGTTCTGGTTTGTCATGCTTGAGGTTAATACTTACGATTTCCGTAAGTTTTTCCTTTGAATAACCACTAGCCCGGGAGACCCTCCACTGGTCGAAGTCCTTGTTAAATTGGTAGTAGCAGCCCTGGCGAATGATAACCTTAGCTTCAACCAGCCAGTCAAGATGAGCTTTGACATGGCCTTCACGGACCCCGACTATCCCAAAGTCTCTCTGATGAGGAATATATGCCACCTTGTTGCCACACCCCCAGGACAAGCGCAGGATAAGGTCCAATATCCTGCGCTGTTGCTCTGAAAAGTGGCTGACCATGAGCTGCTCATTTATGCTATGGGCAACTCTGAGATGCGCATCTGTTGGTTGAGGATCAGCCATCTCCTTTATTCAACTCCTTCTTCTTATGATGATTTCGCTCTAGCTCCATGATTATTAGCTCTTTAATGTAATCCCCTACGGAATCCCACCTGGCACGCCTCCCATTGATTCTACGGTCAATTGTACACAACACACTATTAGGAAGCCTAATAGTCACTGGCCTGGATGATTTAGATAGGCGATATTTTAGTACCACGATGATTTAACCCTCTCATCCGTTCTAACGCTATTTCAGCAGCTATATTCCCTGCCATAAACTCCCTCGCCAATTTAATTTGGTCACGCTTTATAATCGAATAGAACTCAATATAGCGCAGGAAGGTCCGTAAACCATTTCTCCTCGTTAAAGTCCATCTCCATTGCATTTTTTCAGTCGAATGATGTAGTGTCTTCCGCTTAACTTCTTGGATTTTACCACCATGTGTCCTAGCTAACCACTCAATGATTTCCTTATTCGTGTTACTTACTTGGGCTGTACAGGTAAATGATATTGACCCACTTTTGTTTCTATGCTTTATAAGACCAAGATAGCCTTCACCATCAAACAGCCCGGCAGAGTAGCTGTATATTGTGCCTTTGTTCATTTACCCCTCTCTCTATCCCAATATGGCGATTTGCATTTAGGGCATATCCTTATCTCTGGTTGCTTGGGATACCACAAATGCCCACACCGCTTACACTGGAGTTTAATAATCTCTACTTTCATACTACACCTCCTTACTTTACAGTATAACCCAAGGGTAAGAAAATGTCAAGAGGGGCAGTTTCGGAAGCCTGATTGATACCCTGGTACTCACCTTTGATGTCCCACTCATTGAATTGATTCCTTTTAACTGATGTTTATTTGGTCAACTCCTGTTTACTTTTATTGAGAGCCAACCAACCCTTACCATTACATCTAGAGCATTTCTGCCATTTTATATTAAAACCAGTTCCACCACAAATAGGGCAAGGACTCACCTTTTTCATTTCCTCTCCTCACTAATATTATTTTGGCATCTCCTGTCTATTGTCGTTTGTCAACGAATTGTAAACATCTGCTAGGCTCAATATTAACACTTTGTTAAATATGGTCTAATCTCCACGCCTAACCTATCCATCATTCTTAACATTTTGTTGATTATCTGTTGACGTTTGTCAACAGTTCTTTTTTGTTGTATATCTGGCCGACTTCTTCTTCCGATAGCCGGTAGCATACTCACCGGCTGCTCGAATAGCCCAGAGTGCATCTCTAACAGTTAGCCCTTCCAATAATGCTAATATCTTACCGAAGACTATTACCTTCGGAGGTACATACCCCTTATCTAATTTCAGTTTCTTGCGAGTCGCAGCGTCAAATTCCGAGGCATTTATTTTAGCTACCATCTGGAAACTCCTGTCTTAACTTCGCCTTATCCGAAGCCCAAAAAATATCGTTCATCAGAGCATCAGGTATAAGTAATTCCCTCAGATTATTCTTCAAGAACACAGGGATACCAGCCTTATCCGCAGCCTGGACAATCTCCTGTACCCACTCTATCTTAGGTGGCCGGTAGGGTTTTGTCTGGGCACCGATGATGAGCCACTTGATACCTGAAAAGTCCAGATACTTCCAAGGTGAATACCCTTCACTGTCCAGCAAGAGCTCTATACTAAGATACTTCACCCTTGCCTCTACAAAGTGAAACTCAATAATAGCTCTGCGAGCATATTCACTATTAGTAGCACTCACACCCACCCAGCAATTATCGGGGAACGGGCTCCAAGCGGGCAGGTTCTGAGGTTGCTTGGTCAGGAGATACAATCGGTGAGGTGTATCAGACAATGCGTTGAGGACTTGCCTTGTCCATTCTTCGGGGATGCCAATACCAAATAAATCCGACATATCGCACACGAACACACCCTTGATTTTCTTATGCCATGTTCGCCTATCCCATGAGTTACCTACTTCATACAACCGCTCAGGCCAGAATCGGGGATAGAAGGGGTTTTTTAATACTGCTTCTTTCCAGTTCAGCATAAAACACTTTGCTGCAATACCAGTGAACGGTGCTATGTTCCTATTCGCTAGATACCTTTGCTTCAACCTGGTATTAGCCAACTTCCTTGCATAGCAGTATTCACACCCATTGAGACAGCCTGTAATGGGATTCCAGGTGTAGCCCTGTGTACCATCAGGGTTCTTTACCCATTCAATCTTCGTCTTGTTCATTTACTTCTCCTAGCCCCGGTGAGGGCTGTTACACCCCCACCAGAGCTACTTGCTGGCTAGTAGAACTGTCTTGCCCAAACTCTTTCTGCTTTACACGTGACTCTCGCTTTACGGTTAAGGGGTAGCTGGCACGGGGCAGAGCAGCTTAAATACTGATGCCCCTACTTGCTGGCTCGGTGTCAGGCTAATGCCTTGTTGGGAAGTATTACCCTTCTGGATAGCGATTCCAGTTAGAGCACCGATAGTCGCTGTCCCTGCCCTTCCAGATATGGCACACCAGCAAGCTCTATTTAATTAACTCCTCAAACAAGTAATCGAGCTGATACCGGGTCAGGTCCGCCGGCTTTTGTATCTTCCAGCCTCTATCAACATTGCAGAACTGGCCTAGCCATTTCATGTCCTTGCCCTTATCTTGCATGGCTACCGTGAGGTCGTGAAGCTCTAACTCTGTGGCCTTGCGGTTAGGGTCTGATGGCTTCTCGGCTTCAGCATTATTCTCAGCTTCTGCCTGTGAATCAGACTCGGCTTCGGCGAGCTCTTCGGCACCCGGAACGGCATCTGAAAGCTCATGGAACTCGCCCTCTACAAGTGGCTCTTCTGAGAGTTCCTCAGTTGATGCTGGCGGTGCCTCTGCCTTCTTCTTCTCATTGCACCAACTTCCGTCCTCCAACTTGTGAGCATACCAAGTAGAACTGCCCCTGGTCTTTTTCTGGTAGGCGCAGTTATGCTCCTCGCACCAGTGCGGCTTAAGTTGCGGCTTTGCGGTGGTTTCGGGCTCTACCATTGACGATTCGGTTATTTCCCCGGTCTCTTGGTCGACTACTCTGTATTCGGCGTCAATAAATCGTTCGTCCACCGCTTCATAATTAGAAGGTGGCATTTCTCCAGGATATTGTCTATCGAGGCATTGCCTCTCAGCGCGAACACAGGCCTGATTCAGGTGAGTATTGCCCTTTTCCTTGCCCTTAATGTTTGCGTCTTTCTCGATACCTCGGAGTCCGAAGGCTTCGGCGCCGGTATCAACATCCTTTATATGGACAAAGCCATATACACACTCAGAATCGGCAGTGTCTCCGAGTATTTTATCTATCTCTTTTTGAGTAGCTTTCCTCGGTGTCATATCAAGGTAAGAAAAATTGTGCTTTCTCTGTGCCAAGAGCCGAGTAGCACCGATGCCGATTTGTATTGACCAATCGAGAACAGGTTTGCCAGTTTGGTCTACTACGACTTTACCGTTTACTTTCCTCTTGTATCCAATCAAGTAAAGATGCTTCATAAGTGGATTAAGCTGGTAGGTCTGGCAGAGGATAATCGCTTTGTTCTTTTCGATTGTCGGCGCCTCACCCCACAAAGTTTCCACAATCTCCGAAGCAATACTCTTTGTAATAGCGCCTCCACCCATATACTTTACCAATGCCTTTGCCCTTGCTTCTCCATGTTCTTCTACCATGATTTCCCTCCTAGATTCTAAATTAAGGGACGCTAAGCCCTCTTTTTGATAGCGGCTTGATTCTCTTTCGATGCCTTCGTGGTGAGAACGGCTCCAGTCCTTGCAGGCCAAGAAGGCCGCATGTTTGTCAAAGTCATAAAAAACATCGAGCCCACCGCCACACTCTTGGCATTTATTATAGCGACGAAGCTTGATAAGCTCTTCCCTAGTATATACGCCCTCTTCTTCGTAGATTGGCACTATTTATTTCCTAACTCTATATCACTCTCTACTTCATTGCCTCATTTAATATCTTTGGGGGCAAAGAATATTTCATTAATCTTTCCATTGTCACCCCACAAGTTTTGACTTAATATTATTGTTCTGCGTTCATTCGCTACCTTAATGGCTCTTTCCAGTGAGTCAGCCAAAACTTCAAAGTGAACTGAGTCATTATCGCCACACCATATTTTTTCCGTATTACCTGTATCAGCATACGGGGAAGAATATTCATCGTCTAAATCGCCATTCCTTTTCATCCATATAGACCAAAGTGGTACCACCCTTTGTTTATTTATCTCCCATTCATCCACTCCGTTCCCATCACTCAATACAGCAGCCAATGCTTCTGCATCATCCCTCTTTGCGAAAATCTCCTCAATCCTGTAATCGCTATAACTTCCGCTTGTTACTACATATACTTTCATCTACCTCTCCTTTCAGCATATATTATCTGATACTTCTTAGGCATCTCTACCTCGCTCTCATGGTTATACTTGGCTCGTTATAGAACTCTACTCCCGGTACCTCCTTCTTCTCGTGGTGCTTCTTGGCGATGGCCGATAACTGGGAGTTGTCCTCGACCTTGTAAGCGTCTGGTAATAAGGCAAAGTCGATTACCCTATACTTCCAATGAGCCGTCATGCCTGAGGTACCTGCTTCAGTCCTGACTATGCTAGGAGCTGCCGGCGCCACTTCAACAAGGCCCACCGGCTCCGATGATTTGCCCTTGAGAGCTACTTCAGCATCGTGAGCTTCTTGCCGTTTCCGGTTAATCTCTTCCTGTTGCATGCGGATACGCTCTTGCTCTCTGGTATAGGCCATCATCTTTGACCTGGTAACCTCGTCGGCCTTCAGAATAGGAGCCAGCATCTCCCTGAAGGTGGCCAGGATAGAATCCTTGTAGGCATTAAGGGGCTTGGTATAATCGGCCTGCTTTTCCGTCAAGGCCTTCTTCATTTTACCTATTACGGCCAAGTCGTTATTGGCCTTTGCCCTATCCTCAGGAGATTTTATTTCCAGAGCTTCGGCATAAGCAAGAGCAGCCTGCGCCTCTTCGATAATCATTTTGACTGCGGCATCTTGGTCTGGTGCAATCTGGATAATTGCTGTCTGGTCAGCTGGTAAGAAGCCCGGAAACAAAGGCTCTCTAAGTTCAGGAGCGGCATCCTTTTCATTGACAACAAAAACCTCTTCGGCAAATTGCTCTAGCATTTTAGAGCCTACTTCTTCAGCCTCTTCTTTGGTTTTTATAGAACTTAAAGGTATGACAGCCTTCTCACCCGGATATCTGGAGCCGGCAGGTATGGTTCTCATGGAGTCCTTAAAACTGGCTATCTCTGCTTCGGTTATCCCGATAGCGGTCACCCGAGCTTTAGTGCTACCATTCTTGAGAGGCACTTCTATGAGTTCACCTATAGTCAACGCCTCCTCTGAATAGTAGGAATACTCGCGCCCCTCCGTTGCCTCAGCGCCATATCGTACCTTGACGATGTGCAACAGGCTTTGCTCTGGCTCGTTGGCTTCCTGAGCGGAGGCTTGGCGTTCAGCTATGCACTGTGGGCAACCATCCGTCAGAATGAATTCCCCGTGCTTGCAGTGTCCTTTAGTTTGATTTTCCATTTCAACTCCTTTCACAGTATTGCGATACTGTCTATTCGTCTCTAACATATGGTATGAGCTGGCTGGACAAGGGCATATACAAAGGGTGACCTGGCTGCCCTGCCTTTGTCCTCTTGATACAAAACACCGGCTCACCGACCAGTGCCAACACCTCTCTTGGCCTTAGCATGGCGTATCCACCCTCATTGCCCCAACCTACCATTACTTTCGTAGAAAGCTCTCGCATCCGTTTGATAGCGACATCATTCGGACCATTCGATTGCTCCTGGGAAGGTTTTAGCCAAAGCACATCTGGGTTTGGCGAAACTAGGCTGAAAAGATTGCCAGCGAATAAACCGCCGAACCCCCATACCTTAGCAAAGCTGATAAGCCGGCGGATGGTCGGATCATCCTTGATATCATTAGCGGTTGATGGATTAAGCCCAATGAAGAGCAGCTTGTCACCGCTCGGCTGCCAGAACCTCCAAAGCGCATAACGGGAGCGTCTGTTAGTGTCACTGAAAACTGCTCCGCTTATTCCTTTACCAATGTTCATCTCACCCCTCGACAGTATACGGATACTGTTTCGTTTTTATCCCTTCCCTATTATTTTGCAACGACAGACGGCTATACGCCAGCCCAACTTTCTACAGGCCGTGTCGGCGTCGAAGGCACTGGCTTCGTAAGTTTGATTTGTTACCGTGTTTGTAACCCGGTATCTATTAGGTTTCTCCAGTATGAAATCTTTAGGACTCTGTTTCGTTTTAACTGCCATCATTCAGCCTCCTTATCCTTAATCTGGATACATTGGCTTTCGCTAAATCCTCATCTTCCTTGAGTAGTTTCCTGAGTTCGTTTTCTACATTGTTATATGCTTCACCTACTCCAGCAACGTGTTCTTTGGTAAGTCCCTCTGCTAATTCAAGTTGCCTGTCTCTGGCATTAAGCCATCTCTGGTGTATCTTATCTGCGTATTCTCCCAGCGCTTGTTTCAGTTCTTTACTCATTTCGCCACCTTCCTAGCAAGCCTCAACATCTTTCTTTTGTGGACTGGCATCGGTTTGGTCTGACCTCTCTCCCATCTGGAGATGGTGATAGAGTCAACATCTAGCATCCGGGCAAATTCTACTTGAGATAATCCCTGTGCCTTACGAAGTTTCTTGATGGATTCTTTGTTGAAGTTATTGTCCATATAAAAACTATACACCTGACTAGGCATCTTGTCAACCCCTTATCGTACTATTTTCAAAAAAGAAATAAAAAAAATAGACCCCCTTCCCCTACAAAGGGGAAAGAGGTCTATGAGTAAACAATACACTTATCGGGCCGTCATAACGCCCAGAAACTAATCCTACGACCACTCATCTATGACAGGACAGTGTTCACGATAAAGGCTATTACACCTGCGGCAACCGCCGAGGCAAAGAACCATAGAGGCCGGGTTATTTTATGGGTCAGATGATTAGTGAGTAGGCCGAAGCACGCCAAAAGTAATGTATTGGGCTCGGCTTCCTTCCAACCCTTCTCACCAGAGGAAATCTCGTCCAGAGCTTCCTTGCACATATTCTGAAAAAAATCATTAGCCATCATTCACCTCTTTGATAATGAATTAATAGCTTCATCATATAGATAATCTTGAAGCGAACCTGTAGGTATCGGCATATCTATCGTGACAAGAGCCTCCGTGAGCCGGCTCCGTTCCAGGTGAACACAATCTCCATGCTTCTTATCCCCACACCATCCTGTCAATTTCTTCGTAGCTATAATATATCTTATTCTCATATTTTACTCCTTAAAGATACCTGAATCTTAAGCCTATTACATAAACAACGTCAGCAGCATCGCCCAGGTTTATCCGGACACCAACATAATCACCCACTGCTATAGCTGATAACTCTCCGGAAACGTCTATGGCGAATAGCTGATTGGCTACTGTGTTATACACAGTAGCGGCGTCTGCCTCTGAGTGAATATTGTATGCTTCACCCTCTGCTCCATAATCGGTATCAATATCCCAATTGGAATTAGCCTCGGTTACTGTCGGTATAACTAGGACTTCCGCAGCTACTATCGAAGCAAACCCAGTGGGAATCATAAAGGACATATACCCACGCTGATTAAGAGCCTGCAAGAAACCTGCTGGAAAATCACCTATCGTGCCCATAACCGTCGCCACAGTACAAGGTACCCAGAACTCTCTACAGTCCAGCATATCAGAACGTAGATTATTATATTCTGTTGCTAATGCTTGAGCATTTGCTACTACATCGATTGAATCTACCATCACGAACTCCTTAAGCCCTCGCTATAGTGAGTATGTAATTGAAGGTAATATCGTATAGGCCGCCGGAATTATCGAAACTGGACAACCAGTGAGCAAAGAGTAACCCCGTAGCCTCTCCTGCTGCTGCGTCATTACCTCCCCAGACTCCGGCCTCTTCAATGGCGGCCGTGGCTTCTGCTGCGGTAAAGAATGTCGAGAATGTAGCCACATACAAAAGCCTCGAATCAGCTGTAACTGCCTTCCTAGCGTGATAAGCAGTGAGTGTCGTATCCCCTGCAGCTGGCGCGGTATTATCCGTGCCTATCTCACAGTACGTAATACCCACGTCATAAACTGCAGACTCATCAATAATGAATCCGGCAAGTAACTCCAAGCCCTCGTTGCAGATAATATTGGGCGTCTCCTGGACATGGACTATTATACCGGGGTCAATCAGAACATCGTTAAGGTATTTACGAGTGCCTTTGACTGTGGCTATGAGCTCGCCTTTACCAACCATATAAAAACCATTCCGTTCTTTCAAGGTCTTATCCATATTACCCCCAACTAAAGAAATCCCAAACGGCTTCTCTCATCGCGCCGCCATTCGATTTGACTGCCCAGCAGTAACCATCAGCTATTGCCTGTTCCCATCGTGTTTGAGCTTCCGATAGCTCAATTGCTTCATGTTGGACGTGATGACCTTCACTCTGCGCTGGAGGTAACTGCAACCAGCGACCTACCTCTCCACCAGAGAAATCATCCTCGAACCTACTGGTCACCTCAGACAGTTCAAGGGTTTCATATTCCTGTAGGAGTACTAAGAGAGAGGTATCCCCAAGCCTTATCGAGTTATCTTGTCGGCGAAGAATATTCGTAAAGAACTTCGACCAGCTCCCTACTGCTGCGCCTGTAATGGCTACAACGGTATAAGCCGCAACGCTTCTATTAGGTGCGATAGAGACTGACTCGATTAACATTTCATTTGCAACTAATCCATAAGCGGAATCAGTCACTGTCAGCAATTGACCAGGCTTTAATCCCCGGGTAAACGTCTCGAATCTGTATCTCTCAGACTCTTGAGCAAACTGGACTAACTTGGCAACGGCCGAGTCCTCCACCGAATCGCTGGTTTCATGCTGGGCCTCGAAAGCTATATCCTCCACAATCCCGGTACTGCCTTCGATTCCCTGTCTTATAACCCGCTGACCTTCATCAGTAGAAAAAGCCATTAAAGGATATTGGCCATAATAGACAATCACAACGGCAACGGCTCCAGGAGCAGCAGCAAAGGTTACCGTGCCATCACCTTTATTCCAATAGCACTGCTTGCCAGAATCAATACCTTTAATTCCTACCGTCTGCCCTACGGCATTAACTGTGACCGTTGGAACTGTGGCAATAGGATATCCTACAACGAAAGCAACCTGAACTCCATCACCTGTAAAGTTTTCGGTCTGCTGGGCAGTCACCCCGGTACCGCCTCTCACATACTGATAATTACGGTATTTCGGACTGCCCCCATCGAGACTTGTACTTCCTTTATTCGGTCTGTTCGTAACACCATCCAGCGCCCAAGGAGCGACATTGGTCGACCGCTCAGTAAAGTATATGACTTTATTTTCATCGATAAACCAGGTATAGATGCCAGATAGTTCCTTTATGGCATCAAAGGCTTCAGAAGCCTTAACATAATTAAACACCGCCGAATCAATCGTCGGGCCATCTTCTATGGAATCAGCTGTATAAGTAATGCCTTCCGCAGCGAGATAGTCATCAACGATATTCTCAAAGATATCCCCGGCTAACTCGCCTGTGTAGACCTTGACGATTAACCTCTTGTCTGCCAGATAGTGATTGTCCGTGCAGACAATTTGGTGGTAAAGCCCACCCGCCGGCGCAATACGCTTTTGTACCGGCTTGTCTATAAACCCTGCAAATATCAGCACATCTTCAAGGTCGTAAATCTTAACAGGAGTTCCCCGGGGATAACTGCCTGTGCCATCTTCATCTACTATTATAAACTGAGCAGTACCCCGCTCCTCTATTCGCAGGGTTACATTTACAGACTGCCATTTTGTATTTACGAAAAGATCATCTACCAGAACTGCAAAGGCCTGTGGGTCTGCCCAGATTATTGGCCAATCATACGGATATGGCATTGAGCTATTTCTTCCTCTTCAGATTTAATCCCTTATAATTAGCTAACAGATTGTCTAACCCTGTTAACTTCGCAGGTAAAGGAATCACATCGAACTCGATTTCAACGCCCCTTTCTTTTATGTCAGGGTCGGCTGTATCAAGCTCGCCTGTTTTAATCCGCCCGACCTTCTTGCCTGTAAGAGCTTCAATGGCTTCCTTCGTTAATTTTTCTTCTATATATCTAACTTTCATATCTTACTCCTTAATATGCCTGCCAGATTAAAAACCAACCTGCATATAAAGTAGCTACTGCATCTGGGTCAGTGGCGTGTTTATCAACCGAAACAACCAAATAAGTGCCAGCATCCGAATTTCCTGTTGGGACATTCGCTGCGGTTGACTGTGTTCCCTTTAATACTCCATTCACATACCACTTAACAAACTCTGTTGGCTTGTGGTGTATTCCAATTACATATGCTGTATTGCTTACCATAGTTAGTGATAGGTCAACGGCTATATCCGCCCCACCTGAACCATAGGATACACCATAAAGTTTCCTGTCGTTACTATGTGGAGTACCAGTATCAGCAATTCTTATCCCTAACCCATCGGCAGCTAAAGCTCCAGCATTACTAGTTGGCTTGAGTTGGATAAAACACAATGGGGGACTTGTCGCTTCATCTATAAAACGGTTAGTCACAAATTGAATGAAAAGCTCCTTATCCCAATCCATCTTCTCTACATTAGCTCCTGCACCACTGAGTCCATAGCATTTAAGGTAAGCACGACCATCACCCGCAGGAGCAGCATCAGCCACAGCCAGCTTAATAAATCTAGTCTCTTGGTCTACTGTTACATTATTCTCTACCTCAGTCCAACTGATAGTAGGAATTATTAGTGGGTGTCCCCTGCTTCGGAACAATCCTGTTAAGTGGTCAAAGGGTGGCGTAACTTCGTGGTCAAAAGCCCATTCTGAGGTAGGTGCCTTGGTAGCTAAATCCTCAGTAGGTGGGTTCTCCAAGAAATCAGTGATGCTCGCTGGCTGCTCAATAACTTTCGTAGCACCATTAAGTGTGGCTAGTCCTGAAGCAACACCGGCGCCCAGAATAGTTTTAACCTGGGCTGCAGTCAAAGCGGCTAGATTACCCGCAGCACCCTTACCCAATATTCTTGAAGCAGCAAAGGCTAACCGACCCAGACTTGTCGCGCTTTTTGCTACGATAATATCATCGGTGGTTTGGCCGTCCAACCTGTGCTTATCTGTACCTTCATACTCAGCTTTCTGTAACCGAGCACCGGTATCAGTGGTACCGGATGTACCGATATGTTCTAGTTCACCAGCCATAACGCTCTCCTTACAATCTCAAACCTTGCGTTACTCGTATTTCATCTACTAATGGAGCAGCAACTACTTTGGCTATTGTCGCACCGTCCAGTTCCACGGTTATATTAACCGCCTCACGACCCTGCCTGAGATTAAAATCTGGACCAAGAAATCTGCCTATTTGCTGTGAAAAGTCGTCCCAATATTTCCTTTCAACTACCGCTGCTTGTGGGCCGGCTAAACCTGCTCTCTTCTGTATCTCTCTCCCCAATTCCTGTATAGTATTTGCTCTGCCAAAAGCACCCAAAGTCTCTCGGCCATAACCCATCCCTAAAGTAGCAGCCCCTAATACATCAGCAATACTACCACCACCTGTTTGGAACTTAGCATAAGATGCTTGAACTCTACCAGCCCTGCCAGCTTCCCAATCACTTAATTGTTTCGCAAACGCTAATTCACCAGATACAGTCGTTGGTGGTCCACCATCAACACCAACACCTTGTTGAGCTGCTACTGTACCAATAATTTCACCCGTCCTGGAATAAGAATCACCAAGCCCATCGATGGCATCTATTTGTCTTTGGACGGCATCGCTGGCCGAGCTTAATGCTACTTCTTCCTGCTCCAACGCTGGCACCAGCCCACCGGGCATTACAATCTCATCGGTAACTTCTTCAATTCCTTCTTTCAGGTCCTCCATTTCATGCTTAACACGCCGTATTGTTTTTACCTGTTTTTCTTCTTCTATCATATTGGCGATTGCATCATGTGCCTCTCTAATCTTATCGCCGAACCCGGGTATCCAGCCCATGAAGGTTTTAAGTGCGCCAAGCATCTTCCGGACGTTCTCGAGGACCGCTATCTTCATAGCTGACCATGTATCCATAAAAAAGTTACTGATTTCATCCCAATTCTTCCAGAGTAATATACCAATAGCTATCAAGGCTGCAACGGCAGCAACGACCAGAGTGACCGGCCATATAGCCGCACTGAGAGTAATGCCAAAGGCTCCTGTAGCAGCGGTTAACCCGGGCATTATCAATAAGAGCCCTCCCAAAGCGAACAGCAAAGCGCCGAACGCAGCAGTACTTATCACTATTGTTTTAGTTAGCGCGGGATGAGCTTTCGCCCATTCCGTAAAGCCGGATATCAAAGCTGTAACTTTATCGATAAGCGGTATTAGAATAGGGATTAGCTGTTCGGCAATCTTCATCTTCATACCGGACATTGCTTCCTCAGTTTTATGCAGGGCATCGGTTAGCTCGGCTGCTTTATTGGCTGCTTCTTGGTCGAAAACTATACCCAATCTGTGTGCCTCTTCCCGGAGTTCTGCTAGACCTTCTTTCCCCTGTGCGAATAGAGGTAAGAGTTCTGTACCTGCTCGGCCAAATATATCCTGGGCTATAGCCGCCCTCTTGGTCGGGTCCTCTACTTCAGCAATAGCCTCGGCAATTCTCAGGAACTGTCCTTCAGGGTCAAGTCCGTCTAACTCCGCAACCTCTATACCGATATGCTGGAAAGCCCTGATATAAGTTTCAAGGCCGTCCTGCGCATCAAGGATAGTTCCTGACATACGCTTGACTGCCTTCTCCACCGATGTAAGGCTAGTCCCGGATATCTCCGCGGCATGACGTAATTCAGACAGCGCCTCGGTCGAGAAACCTGTCCGGAGAGCCATCTTCTGAACTTCGTCGCCCATCTCGGCAAAAGTCTTAATACTCAAAGCTCCGGCTGCCAGGATAGCGCCACCCATAGCGACCATACCAATACCAATTGCCTTCTGGTGTTGCTTTATTTGATTACCGAGTCCCTTCAGGCCTTTCTGCATATCCTTTGTATCGACCCCGACCTTCAGGACTGCATCTCCAATATCAATCGCCACTCTTAACCACCCGCTTAATCAGATTTTTACCCCTGAAAAGGAGTTCTTCATTTGATACCTTCTCAATGCTACCAGGTTGCGATGGAAGTCTTTCCCTTTCCTTCCGTTCAACAAGCTTGTCAAGCATCAGATATATCAACTCTTCCGTCCAGTTATTTACTATATAGTCAGGTGTTATATGCCATTCCGACAACAGGAATTCAAAGAGCCCTCCTATTGACAGACTTTCCCCATCGTCTCCGGAAGGCTTTTTGCTAAAGGGAAGGCTACGGCTATCACTGCTTGGAAAGCTACGGCCAATTCTAGTTCCGTAGCCTTCCCCTCTATCTCCTCACGGTCAAGATCCTTGGCATACTCAAAGAGCAAATCAACAACCGCCTCAGGGCTTTTAACAAGCATGGTATTAAGGGCATCCCCAAAAGCATTGGAGTCATCACTATTTACACCAACAAGTTCTGGTAATTGCACCCACAGCGCAACAACCTTGGGCTTCCAGACTTTAGAATCCTTGTAGACCAGTGGCTTAATGTGGTAAGTATCACCACCAAACACCACGGCAATTGACTCCATGGTTACTTTTTGCTCTTCAGACCTCTTATCTTGCTTCATCATGTTTCACGCTCCTTTAATTATTTTACGCTGGCTCGGTCTTTTCAAACTGCCTATCAGTTACACTCCGCAGAGTGGAGGCTATGCGCTTATAAGAACCGACATATAGGACAGCAGCAAGCACTACTATGCCTCGTTATCTACCCAAGTAACAGCTGCATGGCCGGTAGTCTTTAGAGCCTGGAATGTTACTGGCACGACAGTCTTTTCACCCTTCTTATACGGCATACCTACTGCTCCAACAGCAGTACACGCTGGAATCGATATCTGTCTCAGGAATCCTTTAGGGTTAGTGCCAGTCAGGATAAGCTCCATAACCTTATTAGTACCAGCACCCAATTTCAGGATACTACCGGAAAGCAGACCACCTGCCATCGCTATGTTCATATTGTAAAGCGATGCCTCAGCCATATTGCATGTAACAGCAGCGGTCTCCTTGGTGATTACACGGTTAATGGAGAATGTCTCTTCTTCCACGTCAATATCGGTTTCATCGGCTGTGTACTCTATGGTAACACCATCTTCCGTGTAGCCAACGTCTGTCGACGGAGCTGATAGCCTAAGAGCTGCAGTTACAGTATCTCCAGGCTCTATGGCATAAACAACACCATCGATAACCACGCTGTCAATGTAGACGTGCCTTTTCCAGACAGTTTCCCAAAGTTCTAATCGAACCCTAGTCAATGTCCAGCCAGTAATAGCTGTTACGGCGTTCTGTAAAGGCGCTGAACCTCCAACTGCAGCAGTAATACCGGAAATAGCTGCTGGTGCAAAGTTCGAGAACGAGCCGTCAAGCTCTGACCATCCACCGTAGTAGCAAGTATCAGTATCGGCCAAGTCCCGGGCCAACCATACACCTGTGCCTAAAACTACAGCAGCGGTAGTGGTTATATCTACCCATGAATCAGAATTAGGGTCCTCAAAACGAAGCTCCATACCTTCCCAGTACATCGCTTCGGTCCCAAGTTCCCTGAAGTGAGCATAACCCCATTCTAAGAGCTGGTCCTCGAAGTCTTGAATCGTTTGAGCCAAAGCGTTCCCAGATGCTGTAAACTGGATATGTGTACTGCCATAACTGCCTTCTATAGCCGGCTTGGATAGTTTTGCCGAGTAAGAGCCAACATAAGCCTGCTCATCGGACCATTCGGCTTTAGCACCAGACGGAGCATGCCCCAGAGCTAAAGTCGCAACCCCTGTCAATACATTCGATATTACGTTTGGCATTTTTCACCTCCTGCGAGAAACTTGGCCACTTTTATATCGTGGGCCAGTTGGCGAGAAGCAAGCTGCTCCGGGTTGAGTACGACCCTCTTAGCCTTTTTTGCTTCCGCCTCTTTTTCCATGATCTCTTTTTCGTTAGGCATGTCAACCTCCTTGATTTTATTCTGCCCGAATCATTATAGAAAAGAATGTTAAAACCCGGAAGTAATCAGGTATCTCAACATCGACCAAATCTTGACCCTGTACTTCCTCTATCGCAGACATAATCTTATAAGCTCCAACGGTAACATTCTGTATTCCCTGTAAAGCATCATATAAAGCGCGGTAAACTTCCCGAGCGATACCAAAACCTTTTGTCACTACACCACCTACTTCTGCGTCTGTTGCCCAGCAATCAAACTGGACTGACGGCTCCGGCATCCCTGGGATATAAGGTGTTGATAGCCCACCCCTGGTAAAGTAACCAATTGCAGGGCCATCTGCTAAATCTACTCTCTCAGGTAACCGAGGACAATAGATTCTTTCACCCACTAGGGCAATCAACGGGTCTACCAGTGTAGATGAAGTGATGAGATAATTTCGTATAATCGTATTGGTATCTGCTATTGCCATTATCCCTGCACATTCCCATATTGATTATTCTTTATCCACTGCATAACCACTGGCATTTTTATATCTGGATTCCTTTTATATTGAGGGCAATATCCATAAGGGAATACCTCTATGCCACGACATTCTATACAATACGTTTTCTTTTCCCCTCGACTACATGACCCGCAACAAGACGCAATCGAGTACACATAGTCTTCTGGGTGATAGTTAGGAAACATTGCTTTAATATCTTCTCTTCCCATTATTCTAAATGCGCCTTTATCCCTGCCGGTAATTTCTTGATATTTCTATCTAAAGCTGGTTTGAAGTAAGGTCTGGCAGCCATCTTCACTGTTCCTGTTTCGCCATAACCACCATAGCCACTTGTGGAAAAAACAGCACCCTCCATCTTGCTATCATCTACAACCCGTTCTGGCTCAGCATCTTCTCCTTTTTTAACTACTCCCATGCCAGAGACTTCGCTGGCAATTGAGCGAGCATTGTGTCCAGTAAGCCAGAAGCCTACAGCCCTAGCATTTTTAATAGCATCGCCATGAATGGCGACTATAGTGTCTCTCAGACCTTCACGGCTTGCCTTGTCGACCTTCCGTTCTGCCCCGGGTATCTTGAGATTTAAGTCCCATTCGATAGTTAATTTCGCCATTATCTACTTATCCTCATCCAGACCTGCTTGTGGTGGCCAGTAACACTATCGTCATAATCCTCAACCAGTAATATCTCGTAGGTAAGACTACCGATAACCACCCGGTCCTGTTCCGTGATATCTACATCACCCAGGAATAACTTATAGTCTGCAATAACGATTTCAGCACCTACTTTAATTTCTCTTCCTCTTGCAGCTTGCAGACGGCAAGCCTCATCGGTTAAATGGTCAGCCCAGGTTAAAGTCAGGTTACCATAGTCATCCGCAGCGCCCTCAGTATATCGCTGCACTGTGCAGGTGCCTATTAGTAAAGAGGTATAACTCACTCTGTCTCTCCTGTGAGGTCATACTCAGACCAGGTGAATACAGGAATCTCAGCATCCTGCTTCGCATACTTATCAGCCAGAGCAAGTTTGTCGGCAACTGTTTTCTTGGAATAGCCGTAATCACCAATCTTCTCCGACGTGTAATCACCTGCCAGTGCACCGGCCCAAGCCTCCAAGGCTTTAGCCGCACCCATGAGAACCGAACCGCCCAGGGTTATAAAGAACTGAATCTCCTCATCATTGAATTGAGCATCGGTAGTGGGCGTGATATCAGTATCATTTATCAACCGCCTCACTTGGCCGATTTCGGTTGTTATATCATAAGTGTAAGCCATAATTAAATCTCCTGTATCTCTGGCCAGACGTTAACGTTATTACCACCTGACTCAGATTTGGCAGAACAACTAATTCTCGTCCCGGCATTAAAGATATGCTCAGTACCGGACGGAGCAGCTATACCCTCGCGCTTGTCTCCTTTGAACATCATAACGTCGTAAAAACTCGCTCCGGAATCATCACTGAACCGAACCATGTACCATTCTGCTGGGGAGGCATCGGGAGCAAAAGTAACTCCGACTAATCTGAATGGATTATCCCTACTGACTGCTGATAAGACTTCAGTATCCGCACCGTAAGTATTGCCAGCGCCGCCACACGCTACGGCAATCCCGGTAAAGTTATCCGGGAATATCTCAATATCGAACCGACCGTGGATAGCAATCCACTGCGAATCGCCAATCTCGTCATCGACATTTCTAGTATTATCCTGAAAGTCGATATCCTTGAAGTGCTGGTCATTACCGGAGTCAATGTCGAGGCCCAATGCACAACCGTGAATGAAGATATTATCAAACAGATTGCCATCAGCACCAGCATTATGGACCCAGATACCAGTGGCGCAATCATCAATATGGATATCCTCATAATGAGACCGGGCTCCGAGAACATTCAGCCCGATGGTCTGGGCTACATTACCCAAGATATCAATATCGGTAGCCTTGCCATCGTCACCGTTCAACCATAGGCAAACACCGGGTCCGGTATGTCCAGTCCCATCTATCCTAAGCCGGTTAGCCTGGGCTCCATTAGCCCATAATAACAAGCCATTATCGCCGGCGACCGGAGTAATCGTTACATCTTGGACAACTGATAATCCCTCAAGCCTCAAGACGCAACTAGCTGAGGCATGGGTATTTGTAAATATAACGAAGTCCCGATGACTTCCCTGGACCACAATATTCTGAGTCCATGTCGGTTGACCTGTCTGGTTAATATCATAAGTACCGGGTGCCATTAAGACTAAAGTCAGAGCATTAGCATCTGCTGAACAGGCGTCAAAAGCAGCAGCGGGAGTCTGGTAAGCCGTTCTCCAGGATAAGCCGTCAGCTCCCGTCCCATCAGGTGAAACACGAAGAGTAGCTGTATAAGCCCGGCCTAATCCGGCATTACCCAGCATATTCTCTTGACGCTCGATGAGTTTGAGCATTCGTTCTTCTAGCGCTATCATGCGTAATCCCTCTGCTGCCTATACATGGCCCTCCAGTCATTTGCCGTTAGGGCTTCATCTACCACTATCAAGCGAGGAAATGGGCCTTTATAGAAGTTAGCGCTCTTGTCATATCTAACACCGATAACCAAATCCTCAGCACATGTCTCAGGGTCAATGAGAGCGTCCGAGTCGGTCGAAACCGGCTCCCCGTTCCTATAGAACTGAGCTGACGTTCCGGATCTGCTGATGCCAAAGTGGAATAACATTCCCGGAGTCCACCCGAGGGAGTTAGCGGCTGTTCTTGTTGTCGCGCCGGCAGCGTGGTGAAGCCTGAGAGTTAAGTAATCCAATGCACCGGCTCTAGTGGTATAGACTTCCCATCCACTAACACTTAATTCATACCGTGCGATAATAATTTGAGAGAATTCGTTGACTGTCCAGTTAAACCATCCGCCAACGCTAAAATCCCCTGACGTAAAGTCGAGGTCTGTGCATACAGGCCCTTGACATTCTAGGTATTCGTTTGTACCGTTGAGATTAATGGCCATCTTACCTGAGGCAAGTGCCGCCCAGGTCGGAGTATTGACCATATCTATGACATGGTGCGGTTTGGCAACGTCCTGTGTGACAAGTCCTATTCCTTCCCTGAAAGGTAGGTCCAGAAGCATTCGGCGATTATAACCCAGATTATCATAAAGGATTGTCATTTATACCTCATAAAATACTTGCCAGTCATAAGCTTGATTTGTGCCAACTGTTTTCTCCATCGTTATCCATATACCATAGCGGGCTTCATGGAGTTCTATTCTAATGCCAGCATTAACTGGTACACCAACAATCGGTTCCCTATCATCAATTACCCACGGACCTGCCGGGGCTATGCGGTAATTAACTAGAATACGAACTGTCTCAGTGACCGTTTGATTGGCAAAGTCTATGATAAGCGTTTTTGGTTCGTAGTTACCTGCCGGGGCATTGTTGATATAGACAGTCTGTAATGTGCCATCGGTCGTTAATTCGCCGCCTGTTTCTTCCAGTATGGCCTCTGCTTCAACTAACACCGCAATAGCTGCAACGTCATTCTGGAGAGCGTCAACATCTGCCTGGAGCGCTTCAATCTCATTATCTATAACAACGAGAGCGGCTAGAATCACAGCAATACTTACTACCAGTGCGATATCATCGTAAGGATTCTGTACGCCATCGCCACTCATGTTAATGTTTCCTCGCTGATTGATAAAGCCGCAACGCCACTAGCGCTTATAGCGTAAATATCACCTTTGAAAAGATTACTGGTCCCCATATGGTAAGTGCTTCCATAAGTTGTCAGGGTCTTACCGGAACCGAGGACAGCAGCAACCCCGAGCCCGAGAGAGATAGCTTCTCTCGGATCACTGAGGTTTACTATATCAACGCCCTCCCGGTCCGCATTGGCTGCCAGGATAATACCTGAAGCAAGCGGCGCCACAATAGCCGTTGGTGCTTCACTTCCTATAGGGAATAATCTCGGGTCTGGCATTATTCTGGCACATCTCCTTTTGCAAGTTCACCATAGTAGGTATAGTAACTCGCCCGTTTTTCATTGCCGCTTCGCACACAATAAGTCTTTGTGCAGAGATTCCCATGCCGGTAACTGCAACGGACCGCTATACAATAATGAAAGTTATAAGGCACTCTTTCGTCTGCCATAATTCACTCCTAGTCAATCATAAAAGTAAAGTCAGCCGCCAGTGTTCCATCAAAGCCAGCATAACAACCAGTAGCGAATTTCGCATTGTAAGGAAAATTAATTGGCTGAACCGACACTGAAGTAGTGGGGTCGACATGAAGCACGGCAATAACGGTTCCAGTTTCCGTTAAACTATCATATATCGTTAAGTCACCAGCTGTTGTAAGGCCATTCAAAACTACATTACGGAGAATACCCTTGCCAGCTTTGACTAGAGTGTCACCAGTAACGTGAACAGGTGTCGAACCAAATGCTAAATTCGGATTCATCATATTTCACCTTCCTCCGAAGTCCAGCCGGGGCAAGAGGCTAAAGGAGCCTAAAACCCCTCACCCCGACCAGCAGTTTGCAATCGTGTGAAGTATTAGCTCCTTTTAGTCCAGGTGGCCACCGAAGTAGAAGGCTCTCCAGTCCTCGGTTACTCCACCAAAGATGACCCTCACCCGGTAGAACACGTTATCGGTAGCAAAGTCTCCGCTCATTGGGTTAAGAGCACCGCCGCCGACTGTTACCTTGTCGCTGGACTTCATGGCGATTTCAGGTCGCTCATGGCCTCTCAGGTGTGCGGCCTCAAGCGCAGCCAATTCCATGGGGTTAGAGAACAGATACCAAGCCCCCACGGCTGAAAGTGGATTCCCGTTAGCCACGTCAATAGTCGTGATGTACGGATCGATAACCAGTTCTAGCCCGTAATTGGACACGACATTGGTTGTTGGTACCCACACGTCAGGAGCACCGGCAATAGTGGTAGCACCTGCAAGGCCCATCTTGTTCGCCGAGGTTAGAATCTGACGCGCAGTCAGCTCCAGAGCCGGTGGAACCACCAGTTTCGCAGCCCTATTGGAGATGGGCTCTCCGCCCACATCGGTCTGAGCCGCAAACCATTCCAGGCCTGTCTCGAGGTTAGCAATGGTCAGCGGGTTAACAGAAAGATTGCCCCTGCCTGCTGTAGCCAGCACCACATTATGAACATAGAGATTGGAAACAATGCTTTGCTCAGTTCGTAATGCAGCCCGGGCAAACCTTGCCGGCGTATCCTTCAGCGCATCGAGGTCATCATTTATTAGCGCTTCCCAGGATATGTCGTACTGGCGCCCGTATTTCAGCACAGCCAGTCGATATCTGGCTTCGGTCCTTCCACTGGCAAGATACTCACCCTTCTCATTCACTCGGGCCAGAACCTCATCCCCACCACTGAAGCGGTAGCGGTCTGAGTACTTAAAGTCGCTATTGGTTGAAAGCTTGGTGAATTTCCTCCAGACCGGGTCGACAGCCTTATAAGCTGCCAGCACCTGCCTGTCCAGGACATCACCGAACAGTAGTGGGAAGTCAGATGTGGTCAGTGCTTCCTCGATTAGGTACCTTCGGGTATGAGGTGCGACAACTTCGCCCTTATAGATGCTGTTATAAATCAGGTCATTGGCCTCGGTTATCGCAGTAAGCGGGAATCTAGCTCCCCGCTCTCGATTAGTTAAAAATCCCTCCGACTCTTTAAGGGTTTCTAAAAACAGTTTCTCTTCCATGGTCGTATTACCCTCCCTAGTTATTTTATTCATGCTACCTTGACGAACTTCTCTAAAGCCATCAAGGCAGCTGGTGATAATTCGATACTCTCAGGAAGTGCTATCGGCTCAAAGTCTAATTCGACCTCTTCCGCCCGCACTTCTCCAAAGTCCTTTACGAACTGCTCATATTTTGGATTCGGTACTTGGAGCATTCGCCCTTCCATTTCTGGGTCAGGAACAAGGATTGTCGGCTGGACACTGAAATCTTGAGGATTTGTTGGGGATGGGACTCCATATTCCTGAATTAGCTTTCTCCTCATTTCCTCGACCATGCCAACTATTGGCTGGATTAGTTCTCTCAGTTTCAACACAGCCAAGCTAGTCTTGACTGGCATCTTCTGAGATGCCAGTCCTCCCAGTGGTTTTTGAATATCGAATATTTCACCATTTGTTACTTCCACTTTTTCTATCTCCTTTTTATTTAATTACTTTAGGCCGGGTTCTGGTAGATAAAGATGTATCCTATGTGGCCTGCACCCGCACCAGTTGAGAAGAAGGGAATGCTCCCTAGTGTGCCTGTGGGTGCTCCAGCCGTGAAGCCCATAAGTGCAGGGTTGTTGACCTCATAGATAGCATCCATCGTCTGGGTCAGATTCAGATTCCATTGTGTATACCA
>SDBU01001140.1_pt1 | contig 38846 bp, 29 predicted proteins | sample 2277071 | NCBI WGS metagenome assembly SDBU01 (sample SAMN10397929, study PRJNA504765) | marine sediment metagenome | isolation source: marine sediment core GS08_GC12, 126 cmbsf | place: Arctic Ocean: Gakkel Ridge, Loki's castle | collected 2008 | reverse complement strand
CGTTCGATATTGTCCAGGCCGGCGATGGCGCTTTCCATGGGGATGACAGCTTCGCGTTCCACATAACCGGGATCGGCATTGCCCGGGCCGTTTATTCTGACAATGAGCACTGAAGGTTCAATGTAAGGAAAAAGTTCTAGAGGAAGCTGCGTGTAAGAGATGATGCCCAATAGACTGAGCCCGGTCAACAGCATGGCCACAAAAACCGGTCTCTTGATAATAGTTTCAATCATGTTGTTTTGACTTTTCCGGCCATAATGCGGTATACGGCCGGGATAACGACGAGAGTCAACACTGTAGAAGTCACAAGCCCTCCAATAACGGCTAAAGCCATGGGGGCGCGCAGAGATGAGCCCTCCCCGGTGCCAAAAGTCAGTGGAAGCAGGGCCAGTATGGTGGTGATACTGGTGATGAGGATGGGGCGAATCCGGGTTTGTCCTGCATCGATGATGGCAGAAGGAATGTCCATCCCTGCTCTTCGGTTCTGGTTAATGCGGTCGACAAGGATAATGGAATCATTAACAGCAATCCCAACCAGGATAATGATGCCAATCATGGACATGATATTGAACGGCATCCGGAGCGTCCAGAGCAGAAGAACGGCCCCCACTCCTGCCAGGGGGATGGTCAAAAGAATAACAAAAGGATGCAGGAGAGACTCGAACTGTGAGGCCATGACCATGTAAACGAGTATTATGGCCAGCAGCAGTGCAAACTTGAGACTGCCGAAGGATTCCCTCCGAAGTTTTTCTTCACCTGTAATCGAAAAGGAGTAGTCCTCCGGCATGGGAATGTTTCGGACAGCAGCCTCCACTTTTTCAACGATTCTGTTGAACGGAATCCCTCCCGAAATATTGGCTTGTATTTCAGCCACGCGAGTTTGATTGTTTCTTATGATTTCTCGAGGGGAGGTTGTCCTGACCAACCTGGCCACCTCATCGAGCCTGACCCTTCCTCCTGTTGATGACTGGAGGAGCACACCTTCCAGGGCATTCAGTGTCACTTTTGGAGTGCTGAGAGTGATGTTGATGAATTCGCCGCCGTCTTCCATTTCTCCCAAGTCCTGGCCGGACAGCAAATTCTTCAGTTGGGAGCTGATGTCGTTGGCTGTTAGAGAAAACTGAGCCGCGACCGTCCGGTCGATTTCGAGATTGATCTCCGGTCTTCCCTCCTGAAAACCCGTTTCAATGTTGGACAGCTCTTGTATTCCGTTCAGCTGTTCCTGTACATTTTCCGCAAGCAAAGCCAGAATTTCAAGCTCCTCTCCTTTGATTTCTACGATCAGCGGGGCCACCGATGTGCCTAAGGTCGTTTGCAGGGCGGTCTGCTGCTGGACAAGCTGGGCCTCTATATCAGGGAGTTCTGAAAGCAAAATATTCAACCAGGATGCGATTTCGTCGGTGGAAAACCTGGATTCCTGATCAAAGACCAGCTGAATAAGGGCGTTGTTATCGTCAGCGAGCGCGCTGCTTTGATCGAGGACCGTTCCTGCCGGCCCCACTTTTGAGAAAATAAAATCGAGTTGATCCCCGAATTTTTGCTGGATCACGGCCTCCAGATTCTTTACGGCCCCGTGCGTGCGTTCGAGATCTGTTCCTTCCGGCAGCTCCAGGCTGATGAACATCTCTCCCTGTTCGGCATGGGGAATAAATTCGCTGCCGATTTGGGGAATGATCAGGGCGGCAGCAGCCACGAGTACAATTGCAAAAAGGATGACGACTCCTCTTCTTTTGAGTACCCAAGACAAAAAACTTCCGTAAGCCGGAAAATGGATGGATTTGACGGGTTTTGTCCTCTCCTTGGTCTTGAGCAGGCGGGAGCAGAGCATCGGAATAACGGCCATGGCTACAAAAAGAGAAGACAGCAGTGAAAAAGCCACTGTCCAGGCTTGATCCTTAAAAAGCTCTCCCGCGATGCCATGCAGATACACAATGGGCAGGAAGACAATGATTGTAGTGAGAGTTGCGCTTGTGATGGCCCCGCCGACTTCGCCCGTTCCCCGCACGGCCGCCTCGGCAAGGGACAAACCTTCTTCAAGATGACGAGTTATGTTTTCCACAACCACAATGGCATTATCCACAAGCATACCGGCTCCAAGCGCGAGGCCTCCAAGAGTCATGATGTTGAGGGAGAGGCCGTTGAAGTACATCAAGCTGAAGGTGGCCACAACAGAAATGGGAATGGCCAGGCTGATGACGGCCGTGATTCCAATCCGGCGGAGAAAGATATACAGAACGAGAACGGCCAGAAAAATTCCGATTAATCCTGCCTTCTCAACTTCTTTGATTGAGGATTGGATGAAACGGGCCTGATCTTGAATCACAAAAAGATCATAACCTGAAAGACCCCCTCTCATGTAGTCGAGCTGCTCATGGATACTCTTGGAGGCCGCCGTTGTGTTGGTCTTTGCTTCCTTAAAGATTTCGAGGGCCAATCCCTGTTGACCGTTGAGGCGGACAATGTTTTCCGGGCTACGAAGGACAGTGCTGACATCTGCAACTTCGCGCAGATAGATGGGTGTCTTCACGGTTGTTCCGGCTGCAGTGGTTTGCGTTATGTAATTTACAATGAGGGCGTTGAGGTCGTCTTCAGAAGTCAGCTCCCCAATACCCCTGATTGTGTAACTTATGCCCATTTCCACAATCGATCCACCGGACATATTTTGGTTCGAATTGCTGATGGCGCTGGCCAACTGGCTTTGAGTCAGTCCATAGGCTTCGAGCGTATAGGCATCTGTTTTGACTTCAATTTCCCGCCTTTGGTCTCCGATGATTTCAACGGCCGCGACTCCTGGAAGGCGGATCAATTCGTTACGGATATTGGTCTCCGCGGTCTGCCTCAGCTGGTCAAGGTCGCTGATCTGGGGATGGGAGAGAAAAACAACAACCACCGGTCGTGCGTTTGGATCGAGCTGGCTCACGGAAATTTCATCCACTGCCGGATTCTGAGCGAATGCCGTCATGGCTTTCTGGAGGTCGAGAAAGGCCTCGTCCATATCAGACTTCCAAGCGTATTCGACCGCGATCAAAGCCTGACCGACCTGTGTTACCGAAGAGACATTTATCACATTTTTTTGACGGGCAGCCTGAGATTCCATGGATGAAGTGAATTTTTGTTCCATCTCTTCCGGAGGGAGTTCTCCGGCAGTGACTCTGACAAACAGTTTGGGGCTGTTAAGATCCGGCAGGAGATCTATACCCAACCGCTGGAATGAGATGTATCCAAGCAGCAATATGGCCAGGATGATCATAAGAATTGTTGTCGGATATTTGACTGAAAAACGGGCCAGTTTATACATTCTTTACACCTAAAGGAGTATTATTTGAGGACATTGACTCGGGATCGGTTTCGAAGTGTTTCGAAACCCTCTATCACCAGACTCTCGTTTTCTTGTAATCCTTCGATGACCTCGATCTCGTCAGGATTTTCCATGCCGGTCTGAAGCCGTCTTTCTTGGGCATATCCTCGAACAACCACATAAACCGTCTTGCGCCCCCGTCGTTCGAGAATGATGTCCTTGGGAATCACAAGAGCGGACTCTTTTTCATTGACGATGATATCCGCTTTGATGAACATTCCGGGTTTAAAAAAGAGGTTGGGATTGGGGATTTTAAGTCTCAGCGTAAACATCCGGCTTTCCGGATCGAGCGCCGGTGAAATTTGGTCTATTCTGGCATCGAGCGTGTTTACGGCAGAACTGAAATTGGTCACTTCAGCCTTCTGGTTTCGGGAGACACTGTTCATCTCTTTTCCCGGTAAAGAGACATCGGAAAAAAGTGTGGAATAATCCATAACAGTAGCCGCACTGATGCCGGCATTCAGCCACTGGTTTTGGGCGTAATGATCCAGCTGGACAATTGTGCCTGAGAAGGGGGCCTTGATTTCGAGTTTGGCCAGGGCCAGCTTGGCATTTTCGTAGGCGTATCCTGCATCGATGAAGGTGCGTTCGGCAGATGTCAGTTCACTGAGCGTGATGCCGCCTTTTTCATAGATGGCCTTTTGTTTTTCGTGTTCGCGCTCTGAGCTTTCAAAGTTGAGTTTTCTTGAAACTATGGCGACTGAATTGACATATTCAGGATTTGTGATAATAATCAGTGTTTCTCCGGACTTGACAATGTCTCCCATGGCAAAGAGACGTCCTGTGCGGGGATTGCTCTGCAGCTGATAATACCCCGCCTGTTCGAGCAGAAGTAACATTTCTTTCGCGGCAAATACAGTGCCGGTGGCTGTGACATACTCCCTGATCGATTTCAGCTGAAGGGATTCGACTCTCACCGGAATAGTCGACTCTGACGATATGTCCATTCTTTCCTCTCTACAGCCGGATAGCGTCAAAAGAAGCACGATGGGCAAAATTATTATAGCGGTTTTTTTCACTTTGATTCTCCTGTTTTAATGTCGATGACCGATACATTGTTTTCAAAATCCCAGAGTGTGCGAATTTTAAGGTCCAGCAGCGCGATCTTGTAGCTGATGAGCGCCGACACTTCATCGAGCTGCTCCTGGGTCAACTGTACTTGATAGAGCTGCATATCGTAGGCAGAGAGATCCCCGCCTTTGTAGCGTTCAAGATTGATCTCGTAGGTCCGTTGGGCGTTGATCACGTTTTTTTCTGCGATTTCGATTTGTCTCCTCTGGTTCTGAAGGCTCCGGTAGGCCTGACGAATTTCAAGTTTGATATTTTTGATCTCTTCACTGGCGGACAATCGTTGTGAGTCAATTTGGGCTTGACTGGATGCCAGTATATGTTTCTTCCTTCCCCAATCGAAAAGCGGGATATTGACGGAAACCTGCACAATCTGGTCGACATTGGGGGCATCATAAATCTTCCCAAAACCTGGATTCGTCCCGATTAAACCAAGGGTTGCATTCACCTCGGCTTTAAACTCATTGACCGCTCCGGCTTGGATGAGGTTGTGCAGGGCATTCTGGATTGCGATATCGTTCTGCCGCAGCTCCATTCTAAAGGCCAGTCCGTGATCAATGGCTTGAGCCAGGTCCACATCCACAAGAGATTTCCGGATATCGGCAACTATGATCAACTCGTTCTCTAGAGGAAGACCCAGGAGAACTTTAAAACTATCCTGGGAATTTTCGTACTGCATGTGTTTGTTCTGTACGCTGGCCTGGCTGTTGGCGCGAGTCAGATCTGCCTGGTAGAGCTCCTCCGGAGCAGAAATTCCGGCGTCGACTTTGCTCTCTATGATCTGAAAGCTTTCTGTGGAATTGACCAGCTCCTGCTCTGCGATTTCCAGGCTTCTCCAAGAATAAAACAGGTTGAGAAACTGCTGGGTGACCGATCTTTCGATCTGTAGTTTCTGGATGGCAAAACTCAACTGTGCTTCCTCCAAGGATAACTCCAGTTCTGTGATTTGCAACTGGAGGCGGTTGTATGTAAAGAGGGGCTGACTCAGTGTTAAAAAGAGTGAATTGCTGAATGTGGATTCTTTGACAGATCCCGTATAAGAACTCGAGGCGTCCTGCCAGTTGAACCGGTTTGTGAGCGTAATCTCGCCATCAGTCCAAATAATCGGCTGACTGATCGTAAGCTGTGCCTCTGATTTTGTCATCTCCTGGACGTTGTATTGCCCTGTCAATTCATTGAACACTTTGACATTCGAGTATGTGTAGGGTGTGAGCGTCAGGTTGAACTGAGACTTGTTTCCGGCTATCTGTGCTTGGAGGTTGTGTTGGCTGATGTCAAGATTATACGCGGCGGCCTGTATAGACGGACTGTTTTTAAAGGCAATCTCCAGAGCTTTTTCTAATGTCAGTTCCTGTGCGAAAGACTCGTGAGTGAATCCCGTTAAGATGGAGAGAAATAGCACCAACAGCCAGAGTAGGCTTTGCGGCCGCAGGCTTCTCTTTTTTCTATTTCTTTTTTGTCTCATTTTCAAAGTCTCCTCATAAAGTCAAGAACGTAAGTGTGTGTTTTGTCTATTTATCTATTTAGACAACTCTTTCCCAAAATTTCTTCCATTTTTCACCCATTTTATGGCATCGGCCACTACATATCCGGCCTCGTTTTTGTCACTGAGCTCAATGGTGTTGGGCCCGGTATCCAGAGGAAAAGTTCCGATGAGGTTCCATCCAAGATCGGTATTATTCAGATCGATTTCTACTTCCTCTATCTTTTTTCCGACCGAGATTGAAAAATACTTTGTTCCCCGGGCTGCCCTGAATGATTTTCCCGCAGCCGCCGCTTGTCTTGCTGCAACGCCCTGCTGCATCCTCTGAGCGAAAGGCTGATAAAAGTAAATGTCGTAATCACCCGCTTTCTCGATATCTGTTTTCCATTTTACCTTTTCCTTGCCCTCCCCGGATTCTTTTATATAGGCTGAACGGACTATCTCACCATAAAAATCCGGCGCTGTTGACTGCGTCCAGAATGCAGGGGGACTGAGGAGATTCATGCCGGTAAAAACCGTCGATTTTTCCTCGATGTCGAATAGATTTTTCAGGAAGCGGCTGAGCCAGTTCTGTTTGGCTTCACCAATAATCTCGAATCCTGGATCATTATTATCAACTATGATTTCATCCTCGGGAAACAGATCCGACCGTTCATAGGGTTTGCTGATGTTTCCATCAAAAGGCACTTCTTCTCTTACGGCCCGTTTTCCCTGAAAAGGCACGTCGATGGCTGCGGGGATGTTTTGGGAGACAAGGGTTTCGACAGTCATGGAAGCGGGCGGTTGATCAGTAACAATTCCAACCTGCATGGTGGTTAAAGCAGGGATAAGGAGTGCTCGCGTATAAATATCCGGGGATGCTCCTCCCCGTGCTGCCCGGCCTCGCAGCCTGAACTTTACGATGCCTTCTGCAGGCGTGGGATTAGCGATGAGGAATTTTACTTGTGTCCGGGTCCTTTCTCCGACAACTAGGTCATAGTTTTCAACATCTCCCATAATAAAGCCGGGCATCTCCTTGCCGGTGTACCACTCATCGACGATCTCAGCAAGCGAGATATCCCCCAAACTGGAGAAGAAGTCCGTCAGCTCTTGTTCAGTGATAATGCCGGGTTTCTGACGGTTGAAGAAGCCTGTGAATTTTTTATCGAAATCTTCCTTTCCATATTTGGCTTGAATGAGGGCCAAAAGAGTTTGTGCTTTGACTTGGAGAGCGCCGTGAACGACGGCTGTTTCGAGATCCGGATCCGTGATCATTTCGGCAAGCGATTGGTCTTTTAAATCAAAATTGGATTCCTCTTCAGGGGATAGCCCGCTCCCGGTCCTTGTTTGTCTCTCCATAATCAGGGGAGCTGCCACACGCTTGCGCATGTACGATTCGAAGGCAAAGTTGAGGACGGGCCACCTTGTTGATACGACCAAAGAATTGAAGGGGACAAAATTGGGAATAATATCGAACTGCGTTTCGATATCGGCCATGAAGTTAAATCCCATTCTGTTTCGTCTCATCCTGTCGACTGTCTTGACAGTCGCTGGATCGATATAATCTGTATTGCCGATCAAATTCCAGTTAACAAAGCGCCACAAGGCACCCCTCTGAATCCCGCTCCAGGCTACAGGCACCTCTCTGCCCCTCATAGCCCTTTCTTGTTCCTGGGGGAAACGCAGTTGACCATACGTGTTTATTGTGGCCATTTCCGGGATAAAGGTCAGCTGAGGCTGGACCGTTTCATGCGCGAGGGTCCAAAGACGATGGTAACTGATGATGTTTATGGGCACTTCAACAAGGGCGAAGCGTTTGTAGGGGTAGTACACACCGAGGAACAGCTCGAGCTGATCTAAAAATCCCCTTATTTGGGTAGTGAGGATATCATTTTCTTGGATGTGATCCATGAGAGGATCAAAATAGTCGTGGCCCGGCCGCACATAGAGAGAGTAGGTGAGGTTGTCGATCGTGATTTTGCGAACCTGATAAGAGCCGATTGTCAGGGATATTTTCGGCAGCAGAGCTTCGGGCTTGAATGTATATTGAGTTGTATTGTCTTGGGTTTGAATTTCTGGCTTGCCCTGGGAGATGGCGGTTAAACCTTCGAGTGTGGTGACGGTGAGAGAGTATTTGGAATAACTGGGGGCAGCCATTGCCGGGTAAGCTGCGCCCGGCGGAAGGCCTGAAATTGGATACCACCCGCATTCCGGAGTGAGATGAACAAAATTGGGTGTGATAAAAGCATAATGCTTCGGAATGTCATAGATCCAGAGCCTGTACCGGCTTTCGTAGCGCTCCTTTTCGATATCTAGAAAACAGTAGCGTTCATCGATTTTTCCGGAATAGGAAATCGTCAAACCCATTGAATCCTCAAATTGGAGGGGTTCAAATGGTGTTATGTGAAGAAGGTGGTTGTCCTGCCGGAAATCGAGGGGATTTCCACTGCTGGCGATTGAATCGACTTTTAAGCCGGGATTGAGTGTCATCAGAATTGTATCGAGGGCAGAGGGAGATTCATTGACCATCTCCAATTGAGCCGTGGCGCAAATCGTATCACCCTTGTGTTCGAGTTGAATATCATAACTGCGAATGGATGGTGACAAAGTTTCTCGAAACTCCTGGCTCGATTCTCTAAGCTGTTCGCGGTAATTTCTATCAGTCAATGGACCGTTTGTATAACTGAATCCTAGGATTACGACCAGCACCAAACAGACAATAGAAAGAGAGCCTGACACCAAAATCGAGAGTGACGACTGCCGCAATCTTTTAAAAAGCAGAGGCGAAACAAAAAAGAAACTCAAGCCCATTAATACGTAGGCCAAGCGGATTTTCAGGATGGAACCGATGCTGCCAAGGCCTATAAAATCCGACCACATAATGGGAAGATAAAACGCATAGGCATCAAAAAGACCAAAAAACGGGGCTCCAAGGAATACCAGAACCAAAAAAGAATAGGCCAGAAGGATGAGAAAGACCACCGCTTGACTTTGCAGCAGCGAAGACAAAAAGAAGGCCAATCCGATCATAAAGATCAAGGTCGGAAGACAAATCAGTAAAAAGTACAGAAAATACGGCTGCAGGGCAAAAACTGTGCTGGAGAAAAAGAAATGGAAAACAAAAGTGAGAATCAGTACGGCCAAATTCAAGAGCAAAAATACCGAGAGAATGCCCAACGCTTTTCCCAGATAATATTCAACATTAGAAAAAGAGCGGGCAAAGACCACTTGGATGGAATCGTTTTTTTTGTCCCGTTTAAAAAATTCTGTGGCAACTAATGCAACAATGATCCCCTGGAAGATATTAAAAAGTTTAAGGCTGTTTAAGGGCAGGGAGCCTGAAAGAGAACTGATGTAGTAGGGGGTCGATATGCCCCGCGAAATGATGCCAATATTGGCAAGGGCCAGGATAATCAAAGCAAGAGCTGAAAAAACACGAAATGCCCATGACCGCATGAGCAGCCTGGCTTCATTACTGGCGATGCGTCCAATAAAATATAAATTAAACATGATCTTTATCCTCAAAGCTTCTGCCTGACCAATTCTTCTTTAGCTTCTGTATTATAGCCGTTCTCGGATTAATTGAGAATGAATAGATTCTTAATGGGATCAGACCATTTTAACATATTGATATTAAAAGAGTTATTCTTGTTTTTGTTGGATAAATGGCTCTTAGATTGCTTTTTTCGTATTAAAAAATGGATCTAAGGACGTTTCAAAAAACTCTTCGTGCGAATATTTTAGCCTCAAGGCAAAATTATACGCGATATATTTTGCTTATAAGCAAATATATTTGATTTTCGTTAAAAAAATATTTATAATAAATTCATGACAAAAAAGAGATATTTAATTCCATTCGTTTATGAAGATCTTTATGAAAAAATGGTTTTTATCGGAGGACCACGACAGGTTGGAAAGACCACTTTTGCTGTAGACCTCATTGCTGAGAAATTCAAGAGCCATGCTTATTTTAACTGGGATAATAGAGAGGATCGAAAAAAAATAATACGTTCAGAGTGGCCAGGAACTGTAGAGCTTATCATTTTGGATGAAATTCATAAATACAAGAAATGGAAAAGCCTGATAAAGGGAGAATATGACAAACTCAAAACCAAGTATAAATTCTTAGTCACAGGCAGCTCACGACTTGATATCTACCGTAGAGGAGGTGACTCTCTCCAAGGAAGATACCATTACTATCGTCTTCATCCATTTTCCTTAGCGGAATTCTTGGAGAAAAAGAATAAGACTGAAATATTTCAAGAGATAGAAATACAAGGTCGAAGCTACCGGGAGGAATTTGAGACCTTGCTCAAATTCGGTGGATTTCCAGAACCACTCTTAAAAAGCAGTCCTCGTTTTTTGCGCCGTTGGCACAACGAGAAAATTGAGAGGCTTTTTCGTGAAGACATCACAGATGTGGAACAAATCAGAGATCTGGGAAATATGAAATTGCTGAGTGATATTCTTCCAGAAAAAGTCGGATCTCTTTTATCTATCAACGCGATTCGCGAAGATCTGGAAGTTAGCCACCGTGCGGTTTCTCATTGGCTGAATATCCTCGAAACATTTTATTATCAATTCAGAATTTATCCTTTTGCCCGCAGTGTCGTCAGATCGATCAAGAAAGAGCCAAAGCTCTATCTTTGGGACTGGTCAGAAATTGAGAACCTATCTGCTAGATTTGAAAATATGGTTGCTGCACATTTATTGAAGTTTTGTCATTTTTTATATGACTTCGAAGGTTACAAGACCGAGCTTTATTTTTTGAGAAATGTAGACAAGAAAGAAGTCGATTTTTTAGTGACAATTGACAAGAAACCCTGGTTTGCTGTAGAGACAAAGGCCTCAGATACGAATATATCTAAGTCAGTGCACTATTTCAAAGACAGGTTGAAAATTCCATATGTTTATCAGCTTGTAATGAAACCAGAAGTCAATATGTATACGAATGGGATTTATGTCGTGTCTGCAGATAGGTTTCTTGTGAGTTTGATATAGTTCAGGTTTTACCTATCTTTTTACCCATTTGACGGCATCGGCCAGCACATAGCCGGCTTCATTTTTATCGGTGAGTTCAACTTTGTTTGGTCCAGAATCCAGTTGAAAAGAGCCAATAAGGACCCAGCCCGATTCAACGTCCTCAAGATCTATCTCTATTTCTTCGGTCCCATATTGATGAGAAATCAGGAAAAACTTTTTTCCAGGGCCTCGGAAAAACCGTCGGGATCGGCCTTGCTGATTCGATTCACGCGATTGAGCTGCCTGCCTCTGCATCTCCACCATTCTCCGCCGCATTCTACCTGAAATGCTGTGGTAAAAATAAATGTCATAATCTCCTGTTTCCATAAGCTCCACATTCCATACAACTCTTTCCTCACCCTCTCCGGCTTTTTTCATGTAGGCTGAACGGACGATCTCTCCGTAGAAATCCTGGCTTGTTGACTGAGTCCAGAACACGGGAGGATTAAAAATATTCATTCCGGTAAAAGTCGCATTGTCTTCCTTGACATTGAACAGATTTTGCAGGGTCCTGCTGAGCCAATTCTGCTTGTATGTACCGAGGATCTCAAATCCCTCATCTTCGTTATCGACGATGGTTTCATCCTCGGGAAAAAAATCCAATCGGTCATAGGGCTTTGATATTTCTCCATCAAAAAGATCCTCCTCTCTTACGGCCCGCCGTCCCTGAAAAGGCACATTGATGGATGCGGGGATGTTTTGGGAGACATACGTGTCGACAGTCATCATCGCCGGAGGTTCATCGGTGACGATGCCTAACTGTATTGTGGTTTGGGCGGGGATGAAAAGTGCATGAGAATAATCATCCTGGCCCTGTCCGCTTACTAGCCCATCCCGCCTTCTTGACCGGTAGCGCAGGTCTATCTTTGTGATGCCACCCATAGACGTGGGATTGGCGATGAGGAATTTTACTTGAGTCCGCGTTTTTTCCCTTTCTATCACATCATAGTTCTCGACATCTCCCATAATAAAGCCTGGAATCTGGGTGCCGGTGTACCAGGCATCGACAATTTCATGGAGGTCGATGTCCCCTAAGCCGGAGAGGAAATCCGTCAGATCTTGTTCAGAAATAGTTTGGTATTGTTGCCGGCTCAAAAAATCTATGATTTTTTCATCAAAATCCTCCGCTCCATATTTGGCTTCGAGTTGAGTTAGAAGCGTTCGGCCCTTGGCTTGGAGAGCTCCGTGAACGACTGAAGCCTCAAGATCCGGATCCGTGATCATTGCGGCCAGCGAGAGGTTCTTTAAATCTTGATTGGTTTCTTCTTCATAGGAAAGTCCACGTCCTGTTTGTCTGAGCATTCTCAGAGGAGAAGCCACACGCTCCCTCATATAGGATTCGAAGGCATAGTTGAGAACGGGCCACTGTGTGGAAAACACCTGTGTGGTGAATGAGAAAAAATTGGGGAAGAGTTCAAACTGCGGTTCGATATCGACCTGGAATCTTAGTCCCGTTCTGTTTCGTCTCATCATATTGCGGGCTCCTGCCTGAGGAGCCATCAAATTTCCTCTTATAAAACGGTTTAACAAACCCCGTTGTAACTGTGCTGGGGTTTGATTGGCTCTGTTTCTCATCCGTCGTGCTTGCTGCGGGGGGATGCGGAATTCTGCTCCTGAGCAAATCGTGCCCATTTCCGGGAGAAAGGTGAGCTGGGGCTGGACCGTTTCGTATGCTACAGTCCAGAGACGCTGGTAGCTGTAGATGTGTATGGGGACCTCAACAAGCGAGAGCCGATTGTATGGATAGTCCAAACCGAGCAGCACTTCGTATCCATCCTTCAATTGTTTGATGAGTTCAGGGAGCTGCTCTCCGACTTCGCTCAGCAGTGGAACGAAATAATCGTGGCCCGGCAGCACATAGAGAGAATAGGTGACGTTGTCGACCTCAATCTCACGATGCTGGTAAGAGCCGATCGTGAGAGATATTTTTGGCAGCAAAATTTCAGGTTTGAATGTGTGTTGAAGTCGCCCATTTTGCGAGTTTATCTCAGGTTTACCCTGAGAGATGACTGTCAAACCCTTTGGAGTTGTGACCGTTAGAGTGTATTTAGAATAACTGGGAGCGGCCACAGCGGGGTAGGTTGCACCTGGGGGAAGGCCGGAAATCGGGTACCATCCGCTTTCTGGCGTGAGGTGGACAAAATCGGAGGTGACCAAAGCGTAATGTTTGGGGATATCATAAATCCAAAGCCTGTACTGGCCTTCGAATCGTGCATTGTCGATATCGAGAAAACAGTAGCGTTCATCGATTTTTCCTGAGTAGGATATGGTCAAACTGATTGAATTCTCTGAATGGATTGGCTCTGTTGGTGTCACGTGAAGAAGATGGTTGTCCTGTCGAAAATTGAGTGGTTCATTACCTTCGGTGATTGATTCGACTCTCAATCCCGGATTGAGGGTCAGCAGAATAGTATCGAGGGATGACGGGGTTTCATTGAACATGTCTAATTGAGCCGTAACGCTTATTTTTTCGGCTTTGTGCTCGAGTTGAATATCATAGCTGCGAACGGCGGCTGTCTGTGTTTCTTGAAACTCTTGACTAGAAGTCCTAATTTCTTGGCGGAATGTTCTATCGGCATATTTGCTGTTTGTGTAGCTAAATCCCAGGATTACGGCCAAAACTAAACAGACAATGGAGAAAGATCCTGTCACCAAATTCGAAAGTGCCGACTGCCTCAGCCTTTTGGACAGCAGAGGCGAAACAAAAATGAGACTTAGTCCCAGGAAGAGGTAGGACAGACGGATTAAAAGGGCTGAATGGATGTTTCCAAGGCCTATGAAATCTGAATACATAAGGGGCAAATAGAACGCATAGGAGTCAAAAAGACCAAAAAGCGGGCTCCCCAAGAATACCAGAACTAGGAAAGAATAGGCCAGTAAGACTAGGAAGACAACGGCCTGACTTCGCAGAAGCGAGGACAGAAAGAATGACAGCCCTATCATAAAAATTAGGCTCGGTAAACAGATCAACACCGTGTACAGAAGATAGGGCTGCAGGGCAAAAAGGGTGTCGGAGAAAAAGAAGTGAATGACAAAAGTGATCAACAGCACGATTATATTCAACAGCAAAAATACAGAGAATATGCCCAGGACTTTTCCCAGAAAATATTCCACATTTGAAAAGGAGCGTGTAAAGACCACTTGGGCGGAATCGTGCCTTCTGTCACGTTTGAAAAATTCGGTGGCCATAAAAGCGACGATAATCCCCTGGAAGATATTAAAGAGTTTGAGACTGCTTAATGGGAGTGAACCTGAAAGGGAGCTAAGAAAATAGAGTCTAGATATGTTTGGAGATGCAAGAAAAATGCTGATCAGAGCCAAGATAATCAAACCGAATGCTGAAAAAATGCGAAATCCCCATGACCGAAAGAGCAGCCTGGCTTCATAAAAGGCAATTCGTCCGATAAAGTAAAAATTAATCATGATCTATTCCCTTTAGGTTGTTGCCTGACCAATTCTCTTCTTCTTGAGGCTCTTTTACGCCGAGTGTCTGCATAAAATACACATAGGCATCCTCTAGATTGGGATCGGCCTGGGAAGCATCTCTGCCATTTATGCTGTCGGCCACAACACGAAGTTCGTACCCCTCTTTTGAGGGAACGGTGGAGATCACCGTGAATTCTTCTTTTAATCGATCCAGTTCAGAATGGGAGGCTTTTAATGTCCAGACTTTTCCCTTGGCCGTATTGATTAATTCTTCCGGTGTGTCGTGGAAAGCGATATTGCCGGAGTTGAGAAGGGCCACACTGGAGCATGTGGATGAGATGTCTCTTACGATATGAGTGGAGAGGATAATGATTCTATCTTCCCTGGAAAAATCCGACAATAAACTGCGGAATTTTACCCTTTCTTCAGGATCGAGGCCGGTGGTTGGCTCATCGATAACCATAAATTTTGGTGCGCCGATCAGAGTTTGGGAGATACCGAGCCTGCGTTTCATCCCTCCTGAAAGTTTGCTGGCGCGCCTGTCACGCACGTCGAATAGACTCACATCTTCGAGAAAACGGTCAACTTTATCCATGCGGACGCTTCTTTTGTTCTTTTCGTTGAGAGAGGCGGTATAATCGAGGAACTCCCAAACTTTGAGCTTCGAGAATGTGCTGAAACCCTGGGGGAGATATCCTGTCATCTGACGGATGGGTTTGCGGTCTTTCTGGAGGTCTAGGCCGTTTATGGTTGCATTTCCTGAAGTAGGTTTTAGAAGTGTGACCAGGATACGCATCAATGTCGTTTTTCCGGCTCCGTTAGGTCCGAGAAGGCCAAAGACGCCGTTTCCGATATTGAGATTTATGTCTTTGAGGGCGTAGGTTCCCCCTCTGTATTGTTTTGTTAAATTATTAATGGATATTTTCATGGTGCAAATCCTCCTTTATATTCTGCCAATAGCGCTTCTTATCTTTTCACCCATTTTACGGCATCGGCCATTACGTACATGGTATCATTTTTATCGGATTGTTCAATTTTATTTGGCCCTGCATCCAGCTGAAAAGATCCAATGAGGTTCCAACCCTGTTCGGTGTTTGCGAGGTCAATCACGACTTCTTCAATCCCATACTGATGAGAGATCAGAAAGAATTTTTTTCCTGGATTTCGATTAAATCGTCCCCTTGAGCCTTGGTTTGATTTTGCCTGGTTTTGAGCTGCAGTTCGCATTTGCATTTCTTTCATGCCCTTTTGCATTCCAATGGAGATACCGTAGTAGAAAAAAATGTCGTAGTTTCCACTTTCCTCAAGATCTACATTCCATGCGACTTTGTCCTCTCCTTCTCCAGCCTTTTTCAAATAGGCTGACCGGACGATTAAACCGTAAAATTTTTGGTTAGTGGACCGCGCCCAGAACTCGGGAGGATTATACACATTCATTCCCGTATAGGTGGATTCCTCATCGCTTGCGCCGGATAGATTTTGCAGGGTGCGGCTGAGCCAGTTCTGCTTGGCCGTACTTAAGATTTGAAATCCCTCATCTTCGTTATCGATGATATATTCGTTGTGGCTTAAAAAATCCGAAAAGTCAAAAGGCTTCGAGATTTCTGCGTCAAAAGGCTTTTCCTTGCGTTGAGGTTGTCGTCCCAGAAAAGGCACATTGATGGATACGGGAATATTTTGGGAAACATAGGTGTCGATGGTCATTAAAGCGGGCGGTTGATCAACGGATATCCCGACTTCGATCGTTGTCTCGGCAGGGACGAGGAGGGCTTTGGAGTAATCGCTTTGACCCAAACCGCGTTCATTTTTTTTAATGTTTGAACGGTAGCGCAGATCTATTCTTACGACGCCATCCACAGTGGTTGGATTGGCAACTTGAAAATTGATTTGCGTCCAGGTCTTTTCTCTGTCGACCACATCGTAACTTTCGACATTACCTATAATGTAGGCAGGGATCTGGCTGTTCGAGTACCAGGGATCGATAATTTCTGCCAAGTTCAAATCAAAATATGTAGATAAGAAATCGATTAAATCCTGCTGATGGATAGAGCGAAACCTGTTTCGTTTGAGAAAATCGGTAAGCCAATGACTAAAATCTGAATCTGTGCTGCTGGCTTCAAGCAGCGTAAGGAGCATTCTTCCTTTGGCCTGCAGGGCACTATGGATAATCGAAGCATCCAGAGTTTGATCTTCCATCATTTCTGACAGTGATTGCTTCTTCAAATCCAGATTGATCTCTTCTTTACCGGAGAGACCTTGTCTGCCCCGCCTGGCTATCGTCGGCGGTGAAGCATAGCGTTCCCTTATATAAGATTCGAAGACATGGTTGAGCACGGGCCATCGAGAGGAAGAAAAACAAGTGGTGTAAGAGAAGAAGTTTGGGAATAGTTCGAACTGAGGTTCGATTTCAGCTTGGAAGCTGACCGCCATTCCTTCTCCTTTTATATATCCTTGTTGTTCTGTCTCTGCATCCAGGAGATTTGTCCTGATAAAGTTGTTGAAGTAGTAGGCTTGGACCTGGGCTAGAGTGAAATTGGCTTTGCCCTTCCCGGTTTTTCCCCATTTCTTCCAGTTCCGGGCCTGAGTTTGAAAGTCTGCGTTGGCGCAGATGGTTCCCATTTCCGGTAGAAAAACGAGCTGGGGCTGAACCGTTTCAAAGGCCACTGTCCAGAGGCGCTGGTAGCTATAGATGTGAATCGGGACCTCCACAAGGGAGAGCCGTTTGAAGGGATAGTCCAAATCGAGCATCACTTCGTATTCATCCTTCAATGCGCGGATCAAGTCCGGTATCGCGTCGCCAATTTCATCAAGATAAGGAGTGAAGTAATCATGCCCGGGACGAAAGTACAGAGAGTAGATGACGTCATCGACCTGGATTTCCCTATGCTCGTAAGGACCGATGGTGAGGGAGATCTGTGGGAGCCTTGTCTCGGATTTAAATGTGTGCTGTATTCGGCCGTTGAGGGATTTTGTCTCAGGATTTCCCTGGGAAATGACGGTCATGCCTTCAGAGCATAGAACAGAGAGGGTGTATGTGGAGTATTGTGGAGCCCCTTCGGCCGGAAAGGCTTTTCCTGTGGAGAGTCCGGCAATCGGGTACCAACCGCTTTCCGGTGTGAGGTGAACATAATCGGATGTGACCAACGCGTAGTGTTTGGGGATATCATAGATCCACAGGCGGTACCGGCTCTCGTAGCGGTTGTCATCGATGTCGAGAAAACAGTAGCGTTCATCGATTTTTCCCGAATAGGTTATGGACAGGTCGATCGAATCGCCGGGTTTGATGGTTGAATTGGGCGTAATTTTAATAAGATGCTTATCCTGCTGAAAATTTAATGGGTTGCCTTCCCAGGCCACGGATTGAACCTTGAGTCCAGGATTAAGAGTCAGCCAGAAAGAATCTAAAGAGGTGGAGGTTTCGTTCTTCATCTTCATATCTGTTGAAGCGCTGATTTTTTCGTCTTGATGTTCCATCTGAATGGAGTAATCGGAAACTGTTAAAGCCGGTGAATCCAAGACCGCTTGGCTGGAGGTTCTGAGCTGATGCCTGAATTCTCTGTCGGCATATTTTCCGCTTGTGTAGCTGAATCCGAAGATCAAGGCCAAAGCTAAGCATAAAATGGAAATGGATCCCGTCACTAAATTCGAGAGTGTCGATTGTCTCAACCTTTTGGACAGCACGGGTGAAACAAAAATAAAACTCAATCCCAAGAATAAGTAGGACATACGAACGAGGAGAACTGAGTGAATGTTTCCAAGGCCGATAAAATCTGAGTACATAATGGGTAAATTGAACGCATAGGAATCAAGAAGACCAAATAACGGTGTTCCAAGGAATACCAGAACCAGAAAAGAATAGGCCAGCAGGAAAAGGAAGACCACTGCCTGGCTTCGCAGCAGTGAGGACAATAGGAATGACAGTCCTATCATGAAAATCAGAGTTGGCAGGCAGATCAACAACATGTACAGGATATAAGGCTGCCAGACAAAAAGGGTGTCAGAGAAAAAAATGTGGATGATAAAAGTGATGGAAATTACAGCTAGATTTAATAGAAAAAACACCGACAAGATACCCAGGACCTTTCCAAGAAAATATTCCATGTTGGAAAAAGAGCGGGCAAAGACAACCTGGGTGGAATCGTGTTTTCTGTCACGTTTGAAAAATTCGGTGGCCATGAATGCGACGATGATTCCCTGGAAGATATTAAAAAGTTTGAGGCTGTTTAAGGGCAATGAGCCTGAAAGAGAGCTGAGAAAGTAGGGAGAGTAAAAGGCTGGTGTGGCGATGGCTATATTGAGAATAGCGATGATAATTAATCCGAGAACGGAAAAAATGCGAAATCCCCATGACCGCAGAAGAAGCTTGGCCTCATAAATGGCAATTCTTCCGATAAAGTAAGAATTAATCATGATCTCTTCCTTCCATTCCCTGGGAAAAGTGTTTATCTATTTAGACTGTTCTTCTTCCCGCTTTCTTTCACTATACTAAGAAAAAATTTAGTAGTCAGCCTTTATTTTGTTGAAGCCAACGGGACAGTCGCCCAGATTTTGATTCCTTTCTGCATGTTCCCACGCTGTCCCGTCATGCCGCCGCTCATGCCTCCACCACGGCCGCCCATTCCACCTCCACCCATTCCGCCCCCACGGCCGCCCATGCTTCCAGGGGCTCTTTTCATGTTCATGGTCATTTTGGGCACCTCAATTCCTATTCCAATCTCAGATCCTACTTCTGCTCCAACAGCGAAAGGAAAATCCTGGTTTTCTTGAAGTGGGATTTTGACTTCATAGACGATCAATCCCGTCGACCTTTTCAAGGAAACTTCGATGCCTTTTCCTTTCAGGTTTTCTTCATACTTTTCTCCTCTAAACTTTATATTGAAAAACAGGTTAAACGTCAATCCGTTGAGTTTTATATGGGGCTTTTAGTTTCAACACTCAGTTAGACAGCAGGCTGAGCTTATTTATTCCAACATCGTATCAATTTTTTATGATTATTGCATTTGTACTATGAATTCAGGAATAATAGATTCACTATTTTTATCAAAGGATTCATGTTGTCATAAGTGGAATTAACGTTTGATATTTAAGGAGGCTAGTATGAGAAAACTATTTTTTATTATGATTGTCGTGTGTCTTTCTCTGGCTACCCTGGCCGAGTCTCAAGAGAAGAAAATTTATTGGGGGAGCGAAGTTCCGGTGGGATGGAATGGCGACTGGGAGGAAGATCTTAGAACACCGGTGGAAAAGACCGATTTTGCCAAAACCGCCACAAATCAGGATATATTGGAATTTTTTACTACTCTCAAATGGAACAGCGAAAACGTCCATATATTTAATATGTTTGTCAGCGACCGGGGGAGAAGCTGCCCGGTCATTGTTATGGCTAATCCTCGAATCACGTCGGCACGAGAGGCGAGAACTTCCGGGAAGACGGTTGTTTATCTGCAGGGTGGTATTCACCCCGGTGAATGTGAAGGCAAGGAAGCCATGTTGATGCTGATGCGGGATATCCTGTTTGGAGAGAAAAAATACTGGCTGGATAACCTGATCATTTTAAGTTGTCCAAATTTTAATCTTGACGGTGGTGAAACATTAAGTGTCAGCGATGGTTTGCCCAAACTATCCGGAACAAGGCGAAATGCCCAGGGATATGATGTCAATCGTGACGCTATTAAGCTGGAAACTACCAATATGCGTGGGGCTTACCAGAACCTATTTAATACATGGGATCCCATAATCATTCACGACACCCACCGCATGGGGGGAGCAAGACATGGTTATGCCATTGTGCAGGCTGCTTCCAATGTAACCACGGCTCATCCGGGGCCCCGCGGTTATGTCACCGAAAAAATATTTCCCGCCCTGCGAAATATGACCCGCGAGAACGGCGGCATCGAGATTCATTTTCACGCCGGACTGGACCGAGGTTGGCCGCCTACAGAATTCACTCACGATAACTCCATTTGGTCCACGGAGGGCAAATTTATGGTCAGCGGCTATGGACTGCGAAACCGTATGTCGATTCTGGTGGAGACACCGGGTTATGAATCCTTTGAGAAGAAAATATACAGCCAGTATGTTTATATGCGGGAACTGCTGGAATACAGCTATCAACACGGTGAGGAAATGCAGCAGGTTTGCAGAGAGGCTGATGAAGAGGTGGTCAACAAAATTCAAACCGAGGCCGAAAGCGGCCGGCTGAAAAATTTTGTCGAAGGTATTTATGAATCCTACGGAAAATTTGATATTTACGCCTATCAGACTATCCCTTCAAAAATAATCCCTGGCACCAGTGTCCGGCAGCGACGCATCGAAAACGAACCGCCGGAGTTGATCCATGATGTAGAGCTGGTGACCAAACCTGTCGGTACCAAAGAAGCGATGGTTCCCCGGGGGTATTTGATACCGGCCGATATGGAATTTATAGTGGAAAAACTCAGAAATCATAATATCAAAGTCAATGTTCTCGATAAGCCGATAACCGTCAACGGTGAAGAGTTCATCATCGACAAGCTTGTACCCATAAGAAAAGGCGGTTATGACATGACCAAACTGGAAGGCGGATTCTTTAAGTCGGAGAGCAAGGAATTCCCCGCCGGCACTTTCCAAATCGATATGGCCCAACCACTGGCCAACATGGCTTTCTACTGCCTCGAACCCCAAGTCGGCGATGGCTTTGTCGGTTGGAATCTTTTAAATGATTACCTCTTTACTCTCGGTGCCGAAAAACACAGCGTAGTGTATCCGATATATAAGTATTTGAAGATAATTGAAGATTAAAAGTAATAGTTCTATTTTGATTTTTTATAACTAATAGCGAGGCCGCTGCCCCGGCTGTCGACCGTTGTATCCAGGTTGGGAAGACTAAGCAGATACTCCATATAATCACCACTGCCGCCGCCTCGTCCATACCGACTCATTGAGACGTTGTGAGTGGTGAAGCAGCCGCCAACTTCGAGTTTGGGGAGAACGGCATCCAGATAGTTTTTGTACCAGTTCTTATCGGCATCGCTGAAGACAAAATCGAAGGGTCCTTCGAGAGCAGGGACTATCTCATGGGCGTCACCGAGTCGTGCGTCGATAAATTCAGAAAGACCTGCTTCCTCGAAGTTTTTTAGAGCTTCATTGTGCCGCCGTTCATCGATGTCGATGGTGATCAATTTGCCTCCCGTCTTGCTCAATGCCCATGCGATCCAGGTCCCGGAGTGGCCGGTCGAAGTTCCGATTTCTAAGGCTCTTGTGTATCCATTTTTGACAATGATGTCGTGAAGTGTTTGACCGTCCACTGTGGGCACGTTCATATTGCCTCTGCCCCAGTCGTTGGTGTCGAAAAACTTTTTGACTCGGGAATTAAGATCCACGTTTTGCTCCTTAGCCGGATGGCTGATGAGGGAAATGGACACAATTAACAAAGCTGTTACTAAAAGAAAAGGAATAGATTCTTTTTGGAGTGTTTTCATCATATCTTCTCTGAAAGCGTTCTGCTTATTTTAGTTATCATACTTTTAGACTTCTGATGTCCGGAAATCTTCCATATGAAGTAGGTTTTGTGAGTTCAGTGCCTGCAATGTGGGTTTTTGCTATTTTATCTCGTGGACGAAAATGTAGTCGTTGTCGGCTTTGGGTTTATGGCAGCCGATGCACATGGCCACCTTTCCCTCAGGACCTCCCTTGCCTTCCGTGCTGAAGCGGGCCCAGTACCAGTCTCCGGCCTCAGCGTTATAGTCCTTGATCTTGTACATCACGGTGATGGCCGTCATTTTTTTGTCGTTGTTGTAGCCTTCCTTGACCAGGATGGATCCGTAGGGGACAGGAGTGCTCTTAGCATTAAGAAGAGTATCGTTCACATAGACCTTATTGAAGGCGCCGTGTGGAGAATTGCCGGGCTGCATCCCTGAGTGATCATCCCAGAACTTCCATTCTGTATAGGGGGACGTTTCAGTGATGTAGGTCCAGAACTCCTCGGCATTGGGACCGGGCATCTGATCTTCCATGGCATGGACGGTCAGAAGGGCCACAGCCACAACGGCAATAATGGTAAAAAATGTTTTTTTCATGGTTCTCCTCCTCAAGCTTGAGTCTTTATATAAATAATTATAATGGAAAAAACTATTTCTGCAACTGTTACTGGCTTCTACAATCCTCCTCCTGCTTTTCTCCTTTACGCGAAACTTGTTGTGGCCTTGAGAAAAAGCTCAATCTCCTCGGGCGAATTATAATGACATGCTGATAATCTGATAAAGCTTTGTATGCCGAGCTGTTTAAGCATAGCCGCAAAAAACGGATCTTGTCCAGGGGCATGGAGTCTGAGCTGTTTATCTTTGTAAAGTTCGCATCCATGAGTGGATTCAATCCCTTCAAGGTTAAACCCAACTAGACACGCACGACTGGATAGATCCTCCCTCATCCCATAGACGGTGACATGCTCCATATCCTTGAAGCCTTCAACCGTGTCTGTTCCATTGATAAGAGTGGACAAAAGGCCTGTCGAATGTGCCTTTACACTCTTCATCGCAGCTACAATCAGTGCACGCCGATTTGTGGAATCCGTGAAATGGCCGCCAAGCCAGCATAGATAGTCCACAACAGCAGACCAGGCTGCATAAGATTGATGTTCTACACCTCCGATGTCCCAACTTGTTTCCGGCTTAAAAACATATTTCCAATGCGGAAGTTTCGCCAATCTATCTGAAACGTGGGCATATCCACATCCCTTTACACCATAGTTTTTGTACGGTGCAATGACATAGGCATCTGCTCCAATATCTTCAACGTCAATTAGATCTGAAGGTGAATATTGGACGCCATCGACCATGACAAACAAATCGGGCTTTATCCTCCTAGCCTCTTTGACGATTGTTTTGACGTCAAATATTTCGCCAGTGACATTAGACGTATGTATGACTGCAAGAAAACAAGTATCCTTATCAATTTTTTCTAAAATTGTTTCCAGAGAGACGGAGCCTGTTTTTTGACTGGGTTCGGCAATACGCTCCTCTTTCCCATATTTTTCGGCAAACTGTGTTACTGCACTTCGGACTGAAGCATGGTCCAGGCCGGTCGTAACAACGTTTGTTCCTGGGATGGTGGAGAGAACCGCGTTTGTGATGCGATATATCACGTGGCTGCTGCTCCAGCCTGGTATGGTTTGCCCTGATTTTGCTCCGAAAAAGATCATAAGGTCTTCAATCCCTTTTGCAGTAACTTCACCAGAGTGATTGGATCCAGGATTCGCTCTTCCCTGCTGATCAGGGAGGTGTGTCTCTTTTTCCATTGCTTCGATGACTGATTTTGGCCTTAACGAGCCAGAAGCGGCTTCAAGGTAAATCCGTTTTCCCGAATAAGGATCCTGATCAATATATATAAACCGGCTCCTGATTTCTTCCATTAACTCACGGGAATACAAGTCATTTTCATAATCGATCCTCATTGCTCTACCTCCTTTCACTTGAATGAATATAACACATGGAGCCCGACATGAGCTACTTAGGACAACTGAAGATTGAAGGGATGAAAAAAAATAATAAATATTTCTTTCCTCTTTATAAATATTTTAGATATAATCGCTTTACATCTTTTTATGCAGATGGATTATTCGATAAATCATTTCAAAATCTTAACAGGAGGGAGTTTGCAATGAAGTCTAATTTATTCAAATTTTCCAAGCTTGTCTTTATTGCGGCATTGAGTTTTGTCGTTTTAACGGCATCCACTTCAATTTTTGCCGCTCAAAAAGTTCCTATCAGCTTTGATGACTACCACGGCTACAACGAGACAGTGAAGTACATCAAGGACGTGGCCAAGGCCTATCCGAATATCACAACGCTTCTTGAGATCGGAAAAAGTACGATGGGACGGTCGATCTATGTGCTGGTCATTTCCAACATGAAAAAGGGCACGACTATCGATGCTCTTGTGCAGCTGCGCAATCCACGCAAGGAAGGGGTGAAAAATGTTACGCCCATGAAACCCTACCAGGGAAAACCCGGTCACTGGATCTGTGGGGCCACACACGGAAATGAGTACACGGGAACAGAGGTTTGCCTTTATTCCATCGATAAACTGGTTTCCGGGTACGGATCGGATAAGGAGATCACACGGCTTGTCGATGACCAAACGTTCTATATCTGTCCGGTCGTAAACCCTGATGGCCTGTACAACAGCATTGAAAAAGGGATATCACAAAGACAGAACAGCCAGAAAAAGGATGATGACGGAGACGGAAAAATCAATGAGGATGGCCTCGATGATCTGAACGGAGACGGTTTTATCACACAGTTCCGTTACAAAGATCCTGAGGGCGGTTATATCATGGATGAGGAAGATTCTCGCCTGATGATTCGACTTGGACGGGATGCCAAAACCGATAAGCAGCGGTACTCTGTCATACGGGAAGATAAAGATAACGACGGGGATGGAAAACGCGGAGAAGATCCGGAGAGAGGGATCGATCTCAACCGGAATTTTCCCGAAGGATGGTGGAATGACACCATGCCCGGAGGTTCGGGGACGTACCCGACATCTTCACCTGAGGTCCATGCCATGGCCGAATTTTTCATGAACCATACAAATATCCTGATGGCGCAAAATTATCACACGTCCGGGGGATTCACCTACAGGCCCATGGGAACGGCCCCCCACACCGCCATGCATCTAAAAGATGTGGCTGTTTTTGACATGATCATGGGTAAGAAGTACCTCGAAATCATTGGTGAGGACGTGCCGGAGGCCTGGAAGTCTCCAGAAAAATTGTCTGCACTCAAGGCAAAACTTGATGAGGCGTCCAATAATAAATATGACATGATGCGCGGCTATGATCTTCCACGAGGCTGGAGAGTCAGCTACAACGAAGACCGTGACCAGAGATATTCCTATGGAATGGCCACCGATTGGATGTATGTGCAGCTGGGGATTTATGCTCTAACCACCGAACTCTGGAATCCGCGGAAAGATATCCCGGATTTTCCACAGATTGAAGATCAGACCGGCAGGGCAGGACAACAGAGGGCTCTTTTGAAATACCAGGATGAAAAATACGGAGGCAAACTGTTTATACCGTGGAAGGCCTTTAAACATCCCGAACTCGGTGAGGGAGAGATTGGAGGTTGGATACCCAAGTACCAAAGCAATGCATGGCCCGGTGATCCTCTGCGGTATGTCTGTGAAAACCATTGGCAGTTTGAGCTTTTTAGAGCCGGGCTTCAGCCGAATATCGTCATCACGGATGCTAAGGCGAAGGTGCTCTATACTACAAATAATGCCAGTGAGGCCGTCGCAGCTCAGAAAGGTGAGCAGGTGACAGTTAAAAAAGGAAAATCTGTCGGGAAATACAAGATTGTAGAAGTGACAGCTACCATAGAGAACAAAGGAAAATTGGCCACACATCTTGCCCGGGGAGCTCAGATTCCTGAAAACCGGCAGGATGTGGTCTGGCTTATAGGAGATAGAGGAAAGATAACTTTTCTTCAAGGAACGGCGTTCCAACAATTGGGTGTTTTGGAGGGAGCGATGAAAATTCCCGGCTATTCCGGAAAAGCTTCTGCACAGCCTGGTCAACAGCAGTTCCGGGGGGGCGGGCGGTTTGGGCCGCGATTCCGACCGACTCAAGTCAATCAGACAGGGTCGAAGCGAACAGTCAAATGGCTGATTGCTGTAGAAGGGAACTCGCCGCTCAAGATTGTCTTTACTTCGCAGAAGGGTGGCACAAAGGTTAAAGAAGTTGCCATCACGGCTGGAGGTGCAAGATGAAAAAGAAAATTATCGTTAAATACATCACGGCAGCTTCGCTGGCCATTTTCATTTTGACCTGTTTTATGCCGGCGGCTAATGCCCAGAAAAAACTTCAGAAGAGCCCGGGTGGTTACCACGGCGAGCTGGACTTTCCCATAAGCTGGAAGCGGTATTATTCGTATGCCGAGTGGACCAAGATCATGCATGATATCCAGAAAAAGTATTCACAGCTGGCGGATATCGAAAGCATCGGCAAGAGCCGGATGGGGCGTGACCAATTCCTCATTACTATAACCGCCAAATCAACGGGAGATCACAATTCCAAACCCGCAATGTGGGTAGATGGGGCCATACATGGAAATGAGATCAACGGTGTCATGTGCTCTCTCTACGTCATGTGGTACCTGCTTACAAGGTATGATTATGATTCATACGTCCATGATCTCGTCAACAACACTACGTTTTACATTCTTCCGGGTCTGAATGTGGATGCCAACGACTCATTTGCTGCTTTTCCAAACACACCGAATAATCCGCGGGAGCCTTACAGACCCGAGGACAACGATGATGACGGGCTGTATGATGAGGATCGGACTGAGGATGTGGACGGAGACGGAGAACTCTCCACTATGTACATTGAGGATCCAAATGGAAGTTTAAAGCTCTCTCCTGATAAACGCCGTTTTGTGCCGGTCATCGATGAAAAGGAAGATGTCCTCAGGTTCCGTCGAGCTGGCTCCGAGGGATTCGATAATGATGGTGACGGCATGATTAATGAGGATGACATTGGCGGCCCGGATCCTAACAGGAACTTTCCTTATGGTTGGAATCTTCAGGCTGGTGAATTTTATCCGCTGTCCGAGCCCGAAACCCGCAATGTTTTCGAGTTTCAGCTGGCCCATCCGAATATCTATGCAAGCTTCCACTACCACAACACAGGAAGAATCATCATGTTCCAGGCCCCACCGGCCGTGCAGCCTAGAACCCAGGCCCCGCAACAGCAGCAGCAGCGAAGACAGCAGCAAACACTTGAACAAAGATTGGAAGCGATGCGTCAAACGAATCAATACGCTCAGCTTTTTGATCGCCAGGTGGCTCCCAATGACCAGCATGACATGGATGTTCAGACTGAAATTGCCACTATGGGTGCTCGTATCTTGAAGAATTACCGGGCGACTATTGCCGGGCTCAGCGGACAGGCCCATGCGTCAACCTACTACATGCTTGGAGCTTACAGCTATCTTATCGAGCTCTGGGGATCTCCGGCATTTGCTGCCGACGAGGACGGTGATGGTAGAGTTACAGATGAAGAATATCTCAAATGGAGTGATATCGAGTTGACAGGTGAAGGATGGATTAATCCACACAAGTTCAATCATTCTGATTTGGGAGAGATCTGGATTGGCGGGACACGGAAGAAACACACGCAGCGGACGGCGCCTGCCCGTTACATCGAACAGGAAGCTTTTAAGAATTCTCAGTTTGTCCTTTACTGTGCAAGCCAGTTTCCTAAAGTGGAAATCGAGGAGATTACGGTAACACCGGCCACCCAGAACCTGTACTGGGTTGAAGTGGCGGTTAAAAACGACAGGGTCTATCCCACGGCCTCAGACAGATCTGTTCAGCTCAAAAGAGCAGTCAAGGATAAGCTTATGCTCAGCTCCTCGAACAATATCTCTATTGTTGATATCCCGAAAGGTTCTACAATTGTCGATCCGCTCAACAACACCGCTACAAGTGAAGCGATGACCAAGGGCTCGGCCGAATTCCAACTCAAAGGAAAGCAGACTCTCCGATACTGTGCATTGGTTGAAATGAGCGGTTCTCAGGGTTGGGTGGAATTTACGATACGGTCAAAAAATGGAGGGACGGACAAGAAAAGAGTGAACATTAAGGTAGGCAATTAGAGATTTAAAAATAAACGCAGCGAGATTCTTTATTTTAGGTCGTTGACCTTGTTCATGAATTTTTCGATCTTAATGACAAAACGCTCGTGTGAGCCCTTGCCGATGAGACCATGATTGTCGTGGGCTTCGACTTGAAATAAAAGTCTCTGCCCATCAATTTTCACAAGTGTGGCCTTTGCTGAGATACGTTTGCCGAGAGGAGTGGGTTTCAAGTGCTCGATATTGACTTTGGTTCCCACCGTTGTCCAGTCATGGGGAAGATAGACTTGTGCCGCAATCAGCGATGCTGATTCCATAAGCGCAATCAACATAGGGGTGGCAAGCACTTCGACCTGGCCCGACCCGAGAATTTTGGCCGTATGCTCTTGATCTACGATAAGTGATTGGGTGGAAGTGGCGTCCAGTGGAATGTTGAAATCCATCGATTCACTCCTTCTCTTTCATTTATGATTCGTTATTATCCCAATTAGTTTATAGCATAACATGACTGGCGTAGTATTACTAATTTTGCGCTCTACCCCTGGGTATGACACTTTCTACTCCAGTTTTCTACTCCAATAATTCCAAAGCAGCTTCTTTGAGAGCACTATTCTTTACATACCTTTCAAGACTGGAACTGCTGGCGTGATTGCTGATTGTTTTGAGTAGAAGTATGCTTGCTCCTGAAGCAGTGAGTCGGCTCAAACGAGTGTGCTTCAAGTCATAAAAATGTAAGTCTTCTTCAATTTTTGCTTCTTTCAAGACCTTTTGATTCTCTCTCAATTTCTCTTCTCTCTGCAAATAACAGTTCCTGACTTGGCACTGGCTAGTCCTAGCCTGCACTAAAGTGCCTCCAAATGGTTTCAAATCTTTCCGAATCTCTTTTCAATTTCTACCAGCCAGAACCTGCTTCCAAACGTAGTGCAGGAAGACTTTTCTGACACATAGGATTACTGGCAGGATTATACGCCTCTGTTTTCGGGGGAGATCTTTAGAAAAAGGAGGATTTTAGGGATTTTCTGAATGGCAATTAATAGGACAAATCGACTGGGGAGGGCTCAAAACGGATGATCCTGTGTGATTCCACAATATTGAAGATTCTTTCCTCCAAATTTCAGTGATATTCAACTTCCACCGATTTTACTTGCAAACATTTCAAATATGGTTAATTTAGACAATTATTGTTTACATAAATAAATAAAACTTGACATCATGTCAACTATTATATATCTTATGTCGTGTTTAATTGACTATACATCCATTTTTATAGAGGCGAATTTATGATGACATTAAAAACTAAATTGAGAAAATACCGATTTCTAAAAGATGAGATGACTCAGAAGCAGCTTGCAGATTTGGTTCATGTTTCCAGACAAACCATTCATGCCATAGAAAGGGGCAAGTTTAATCCGTCTGTCAGACTTGCTTTACTCATCGCTCAAGTCTATCAAAGTCCCGTAGAAGATATTTTCTATTTAGAATAAAAGATAAATAAACTACAGAATTACAAAAAGGAGAAAAGGATGGAAATTCGCGGCAACAATTTACTTTTTTTTGGAGTTGAACTCTGCGCTGGAATATCGGTCTTTATTTTCACCCTTCTTTGGGGTGACATAGGTCTTTTAGGCCTAATCCTCTTTTTTAGTGGATTGATCCTGGTCAGATCCAAATCTATACCCGACGAAAGAGAGATAAATTTAATATTTAAAGCAAGTTCTCTAGAAGTTGTATTTTTAGGGGCGATTATGGCAGTTATTTATCTAAAATTCCCCAACTACAACTGGTTTCACGGTTTCATCAGTTTTGGAATGATCTCCCGGGGCTTTATCGGAATGATTCTATTTTTTAAATAAAAAACTTTTCTGAGGGAATTTCCTTTTTTTACACTTACCATTTACACTCATTTGTATCAAATTTTTACCCTTTAACCCGCGACATCAACAATCTTACATAGAACAAAATATCCAGTCAATAAAGAATCTGCAGGAAATAGAGAATCTCATAGACTTTGTCTTTTAAAAGCCTATCCAGAAATTTCTCAGGGAAAATAGAGAGGTTAGGATGCTTGAGCTGATGGGGATCGAACCCACGAGTTTATACTGAATATCAGGAGAATCCCCCCCTCCTCATCCGTCTATCAGATTGAGGCGCAAAAATCGCTATGCTGTCAATTACTCAATCGGGAGGCCAGGTTATTAGGGGGTGTCTGGCTTCCACTCGCCTCACTTCTTCCATGCTTTTTTAACTGCACGGAAAAAATAAGCGCCAATTACAAATGCAATTCCAAGGCCAATTATTGTTGTTAGAGCATTTGTTCCAAAAACTGCAAATAGAAGTATTTCTATTACCATCCAAATAACTAAGATCCCAAGAGTTATTAAGATAGAACGAAATTTCTTAAAACTTTCTTTCATTTACTATTTCTCCTTTTCAGGAAGCCAGGTCATCTACTGGCTCTGGCTTCCACTCGCCTCATTTTTCCTCTCTAATTTTTGTTTAATTCACGGTGACTCATATATCAATACTTTGTTGTCGGATAATTTTACTGCAAAACAGTGCAAGCGATTTTTATAGTCACCTGAATAGCTATCAAAAAAAGTCTTGTCTGAATTAATGTTTAAAAAAATGCCAATCGGATAATCCAAATTATTTTTATCAAACATTAAATCCAATTTTTCAAAATCTTCCTTCGCCTTTTCTTTAGTAGCATTTAATTTAAGTTGGATTACAACATAATTACCATAACGACGAGAAGGGTGAATTCTATCTTTATAGGGAATATGAATTATTATATCTGGTCTTCTATAAATTCCATGTTTCTTTAATGTTTTTGGATATTCTTGTTCTATTATACTACCCCTTGGAAAAATTATTATTTTTTTAAGCCTTCTATCCAATTCTGAATAAAGCTGTCCTTGATAACCTCTTTCTGTTGAAAAGAGACGCTCTTCATTAATTGCTTTTAGTGAATCTCTGAATGCGCTTAAAAATAAATCTTTTTCCAAAATTGACATCTCCATTATATTGTTATTTCAACAATCGGGAAGCCAAAGGTTTTGCTAAATAGCAATAATTTTTTCAATATCAATAAGTCTTTTTCCCTCTACTTCTTTTGTATAAGGAATCTTTTCTGGCTCAATTCCAAAGTAAAGATATATTTCTTTTAATATTTTGAAAGCACTTTCATTTACGTTAAAATCATTTTTTCTAATTTCTATAATTTTCGTCCAATTATTATCCTGTGCTGGATATATGTTTTCCGAAAGGAATTGATCTATACTACCTAACTCAAGAGGCATTAAATAACTCTTTTTTTTATTGAGATGAAGATTTTTTAAATCTACGCGGAAATAAATTTTCTCTGGTTCAGTTTGCATATCTTTAATGACTAGATCATAAAACAAAACATATGCATATACAGATTCTACTAATACCACTGGATTAATTCTAATAAGAGCTTCCTTTTCATGAGGTGCAGACCAACATAAGAAATGTTCGCCTCCATCAAATGAAGCAACTAAAAATCCATCACGATAGAGATCAATAATTTTCCCCATAGGATTTGATACTCTACAAAATTTTCCGCCTTGGATTTTTGCAGTATCTAATGTTCTCATGTCGAAACCAGATTTTCTAATTGTAGGAGGATTTTCTAGCTTAGTCTTTAAGCTATCTGGCTCCGAACTAAACAGAGTTTTTAAATCGACGGGCAATCCTGGATATGCACTCAAAATGAATTCTCTATTCAAACTCAATCCAAAAGCATTTATCGTTTCTTCAATTCTTTTATTAATATCCGAGGATTCATTTTTAGTAGGATGCAAAATTGATTCTATTGCTTTAAGCCTAAAATCTAAATTTTCGTTATAATAAAGCCCGTTTTTTAATATCTGTTGAAGTTCTATTGCAGACATTGGGATGCTGTCTGTTTGTTTTCTTTCAGCATATCCAAATACTATTTCTGAGCGCTTTCCAGATTCAAGAATTGTACGTGCTATTAAATATGGTTTTCTTGTTTTTGGTTGCTCAGGAATTTCTATTACAAAAATACCTTTTATTGGATTCTCGCTTGTATGAATCCATTCAATTTTAATATCAACTGGAGTAGGAGTTATCCAGCTATCTATAATTGATTGATATTGATGAGGATTAAGTAAATCCTTTCCAAAAATATTGATACTCGTTATCTCATCTTCAAAATGTTTTTCGCTTTTCTTTGTTTTTATTCCGATTAAAATAAATCCTCCCCCTTTTGCATTAGCGAAAGAAGAAACATCTTTAACTAATTCGTATTTAGATTTATCATCTTCTAAGTTGTACCCCTCTTTTTTACAATCAAAAAAATCTGTTTCTACTTTTCCCAGTAATTTATGAAAATCTCCACTATTTAATATTGATTTTAGCTCTTTAATATCTAAGTCCACAGGTTTTACTTGAATTTAATTTTATAAAAAATACATTAATCGCATCTTAGCTTTATTTTACTCCCTAATTGACCCAAATACGATTCTAGATATGGAATTATCTTTCATGGTCATCACCCCTCAGTCCTATATGAATAAATGAAAAGGGATGAAATGTCAAAAATTTACGCCGAATTTCCGGAAGTAAAGCACCAACTTGAAAATCTTGGTTTTGATGGGGATCCATGAGAGTAGATGGTATTTTGAAGAGATGGGAGGGAGCTGTCACGAAAGTGAATTTGAAAAACATATCTGATTTTGATAATAATTAATATAGGGAATTTAAGTAATTGGAGGAAATAATGAAAGAAAGAAAAGCATCAAATGAAGATTCGGGCTACTATATATCGGCATGGGGAAATGAAAATATCATTAGGAATCACATCGCATTTTTTGAAAAGAAGGTTGAGAAGGAACTATTATTCTTAAAAAAGGATATAACCTCTTCTCCTAATTATCCTAATGCTAATTATCCTAATTTTGCAGCATGGATAAGATTTAATACAGAACTTGTTTGTAATTCATTATACTGGAGGCTTTTTCGGTATGAAGGAGATTGGAAAATAATTAGTGAATATAGATTTGTGGATTTAATAAAAGAGATTCAAGATAGAATTAACAATGAGATCTCTTCTTCTTCCATAAAAATGAAGAAGGGAGAGCTTGAAGAAATGATCAAGGCTGTGAATTTGGTTTTAAATTTAAGGAATTCTTTTCAACATGGAGGACTGCCAAATATCATGCGTAAACTAAGAGGAGGTAGCAAAGAAAAAGATTTTGAAGAAATGTTATATCCAAACAACTATAAAAAAACCAAGAAGATATTTTCTTATGCACAAGATTTTACAGAAGTGCTTCCAAAGCGAAAAATAAATATGGGTTACGTTTCCATAGGATGAATACAGTTAGAGGGTTATAAACATAGCATTATCAGGATTGACTCTCAAGACGATCATATCAATATGTTTTATTTTTCAGTTCGAGTGTTTACAGGAAGTTTATTTCGACAATTATTACAAAAATATACATCTACTAAATGTCGAACTCCTTCCTCGCTTTCAGGCCTTTCTCCAGAAACTTGGCCCATTGAAGAAAATCTTTTGTCACCACAGAACGGACAACTGTCCGGTTTTTCTTTTAGGAGAAAACTACCGCAGTTTTTGCACTTTTCATTTAACTCTCTTGCAACTGGTTTTATAGGGATCGGCTCCCCTTCTTTTAACTTCTCTGCATATCTCCATCTGAAAACTTCTGGTAAGCAATAAGAGCTATCATAACTAACACAAAGTTCCTGAATGTAATCTTCCATATTATCCTTCCATTAGCTGATATCTTCAAATTAAACAAATTTTTTGACTTTTTATATTTCGGAGAGAGGATGACGTGCATTTTTAGCAAAAGGGGGTTGATGAGATTTTTAGCGTCGCTCTCGCGACAATGGGCGGGTGGGAAAACCGCCCGATGGTGCATCCATCCTCTCTCCTTTATTCAATCTCTTTTTAATATCGTCAGAATTGACTCTCAAGACGATCATATACTTTTATCCCCTTATACGCTCGTACATCACTGAATATAGGCTATATGGCTCAGAAGTAAAGCAGAATTTTAAATGTTTTTTTTTAATGGGGATCGAAGCCACGAGTTAATGATTACGAATCGGTTTCTCTCAGTCGATTATCTGCTTTAATATGATGTAATTAAGTCTTATTAGAATTCCTCTTGTGACCATTACTTCGCTCTACTGGCTTGACACTACACATGTTTGAGGATTAAATATTGATCAAGGAGGGGAAACAATGTCTCCAACAGATGAACAAATTACATCAAGAATGGAAGAGCTACTAGGCCGATTTAGCGGGGACGCTGCTTCAATAGGCGGTGAAGAACTTATAGCTTGGGGCAATAATATATTAAATTTATTACGGGCCACTTTGTCGTTTGACAGCCCACAGTTGAAGATACTCGAGGATTCTTTTACTACCATCTTGGAGGAGGATAATCTTTTGTATGGAGATCCCAAATCAATATTTTTCATGACGGTTAGAGGAATTCTTGCTGGGACTCATTCAGATTTTCAACAGGGTTTTATAAAAAATTTAAGGGCAGAGATTCGCGGCGAAGTAGATGCAGATTTTCTCGCTCAGGCAATAAGGCTTCTAAACGATGAGCTTAAAGACCCGGCGGCCATGTTAATTGGAGCTGTTTTGGAGGATAGCTTGAGACAACTCTGTCTAAAACATGAAGTCACTGAGGGATTAAATATTGAATCTATGAATATCCCTCTTAAAAGAGCAGGAATTTACAATCTCCCAGTACAACAGCAAGTTACAGCTTGGGCTGCCATTAGAAACAAGGCTGACCACGGACATTTCAATGAATACGATTTACTACAAGTTAAAAATATGCACCAAGGGGTTCTAGATTTTATAGTGAAATTTCTTTAAGAAATTGATAAATCTATTCTAAGGCTCACATTCCCCAGATTTTCATCAATTATGGTCCGAAAATGTCAGCCAAAATATCAACCTCCTCAGACAGCGTATGCAGAGCGATCTCATGCTGGCCCGTACTTCGTTCAGGACGGTTTCGGGAGATGGAATTGGTGAGGAAAGGGCAAATTATCACCCCCGTCTTGGAGACAGGGGCGATAATTCAAAAGCGGGGGGATTCTTATGAATCAATCAAACTGTTTTGGGGCTGTCAGAAAGCATCTTTTTCGAGAAAGCAGAGGTTTGAATTTCAAGTAATTTTCTAAAGACCTGTTTTTCCACTACATCATCAATCTTCCTTCCCCAATCGCCATCTATCAACTTGAAAGTCATTGACCAATAGCCAGAAGGAGGAATTTTCTCATCTTCTGGATTCGGTTTGAGGATTACACAAAAGTATTCAGCTTTGGTTCGTTTTCTGTAAGCCTGTAGAGCTTTATGGACTCTTGTCACACCTGGGTCTTCAAACATGTCTATCATTCCTTTTTTCATAGCTTCCTTGATTAAAGGTTTTAGCTTATTCAAGGCCAGAGTAAGCTCTAGGCACCTGTGCTCTAAGCTCACGAAATGTTCTCCTTTTCCCAGCAATTTTCGTCTTAAATAAGTCTCATCAGTCATAGACAGATCCTTCCCCTTTCTTAGTTTCATTTGAATTTTGAGTAATCTATCTTCAATTCCAAGAAAATCCTGTGGATCTTTGATGTTACTGAAAAAACCTTTTTCTTTCGTATTCATTTCATACATTACTTGTTCCTTGTTGTGTAGATTTTCCCTATTGCTCGCTATAGGGATTAGATAGACTAATAGGAAGATGGGATTAAGTGGATTCGGGTTTCCCCATGATACGTCTCCTCGTGTTGATGAGGGAGCGTTCGCCATCCAGTGGCTATAACTGCGTCATCGGATATGCTAAGGGAAAGCATTTATATTTATACCAAAATTTTCATAAAAATGCAAGAAATATCTCGGAAAGTACTCGCTATTTTTCGTCTTTCCGTCCTCATGGTGTGTCCTTCGGATGGGTTCTATTTCTTGATATCTTCAGGTGTCGTTTATTATTCCCTATTTCATAGTGCCTGAGTCGATTGAAAAAAATATGACAAATAAAGATAAGATTTATTTTCTTATATCAATCGGTTTTTCGAGGATTATAGGAATATCTTTCCCAGCTTCAGTTACTGCATATAGAATTATGCTTAGTCTAGATTCGCTGACTTCTTTTTCCTTAATTCGGTATTTGAAATTAGGATAGCTTTTGTATCGTCCTTCCTCTGGAATTTTTTTATTTTTTATAGCGATTGGCAAATTAGCATTCGCTCTTGTCGAAAACGGATATGTTTCATCCGATCCCTCAATTTTAATTTCTCCAATAATGAATCCTGAACTTGCTTGGAATAATAAGAAAATATAATCTGAAAAACGACAATCTACTCTCGCTTCAGTTGCATTAAGAAAATCTAATTTTATCCATTCTTCAGAAGGCTTTCTGTCTGTAGATCCTATTAGTCCTTTTAATCCTTTTAAATCGGATCTAATGCTTGCGTAATCTTCCTGTGATTCTTTCTTTTCTGCTTTTTTTGACATTAAGCTAAAAAAAGCAATGAGAACTAGACAAATAAAAATGAGAATTTGCCAAATTGATAACATCTTGTTTCCCCTGAAAAATATTTTTTTCATCTCATCCTTTTTTATGAGAATTTTTCATTTCTTTTTTTTCTCTTCAAACGGTTCTGCATGATCATGCACTACTACCCATTCTCCATTTTCATTTTTTTCCTCGACCGTGTGAAATCGTATGCGCTGTTCATAATCAAATTTCATGATCCACTTGGCAGGTTTTTTACTATCTGCGCTGATCCTTGCTCTAAATATTTCTACTAATTTACCAAGTGCGTTTTTATGTTTAGCTTTAGTTTCAACTTGAGCAATAACCTTTATAAAGGCAGTAGCTACGACACTGATGAGACTATGACCACACGACAACTTTACGGTTTCCCCTTGGGAGTCTGTCTCAATTTCTATTATATCCTTCTCTTCATTGCACGTCTGACAAAATCTTTTTAGCTCTTCCATTTTGCCTCCCTTTTACGGCCTTTATTTTATAACCACTGAGGAGAAGAAGACAAGGATTTTCCAAATCTCTGCACACGATTTTTTTTATGATATACCCTATTTCTAACAAGGGCGGGTGGCTTATAAATTTTTCCCACGCACACGCTCGCAACAGCGCAACCATATGGGTACACTTGCCAATAAAAAGCCTTTAAACTTCAATGCAATCATTAAGGAGAACGCCTGCACAGCCCCTCAGCAATCCGATCGGTTATAGCCCTTTATACTTCCCTTATCCCAGGCACCTCGCATGCCTTGGACGTTTGCATATATCGAAACGTTTTTAAATTTATAAAGCGTTCTTCCCTGTTGGATGTCCGAATGTTGGAGTAGTTTACTCCATTCGTTATGCTCTCAATCCATCCCACCCGAGAGGTTGATACCATATTATTTGATATCCCTTTAAGGGCAATTTAAGAACAAAGATCTGGATCAGAACAAATTGTTACATCTTCCGTAGGTTCTGATGACCCATATTGGCACATAGCCCTGTAGCCAATATTGGGGAGGAGGGACAGAATCCCTAAGACCAATCATTCAATCCTAAATCCATCGACTTTCATTACGTATGTATCCTGAATAGATGTAGGATTAATGCTGAATGGGAATAATTATTGATGGAATGAATAAGGGGAATATGGGGAAATAAGATGGCGGGGCTGATGGGGATTGAACTCACGACGTGCCTGTTAATTTCTGCATGGTCAACCCAGCCAACCTCTCCTTCGCATCTTCAACTGGCAAATAAAGAGTAAGAATCTTTTATCGTCTTATTGAATTTTTTTTATTGGAATTTCAAGCATTACAGTCGTCCCTTTATCAGGAATTCCTTTTATCTTTAATTCTCCTCCCAAATATCTTGCACGTTCTCTCATCCCTATCAACCCAAATGAATCACTACTTTTGATTTGCTCTTCCTCAATACCTTTTCCATTATCTTTAATCGTTAGTTTTAAGTTTGGGCCTTTCTCTACCAGTCTTATATTTGCTTTGGTTGCCTGTGAGTGCCACTTTATATTGTTTAATGCCCCTTGAAAGATTCGGTACAAAGCAATAGAGCGGTTCTCCTCTAATATTATTTCTTCAGGGTTTTGATATAATGTACATTTAGTTCCAGACTGCTTCTGAAAGTCGCTAACATATTGCCTCATGGCTCCACCGATCCCAAAATGCTCCAATAAACTCGGCCTCAAATCAGAGTATATTTTTCCCAATTTCTGGATAGAGTCATCTAAGAGTTTTTCCATATTTTGAAATTGAATAGGTATTTCTATTTTTTCTTCGGACATTTTATGTATTATCATAGCTATATCCAGTTTAAGACAAACCAAGGCCTGTCCTATTTCGTCATGGAGCTCACTTGCTATTAAACCTCGTTCTTGTTCTGTAGCAAACTGCATGTGTTCGGCAAGTTTTTGCAGTTCTTCTTGAGAATGTTTAAGTTTTTCCTCTGCCTTCTTGCGCTCGGTGATGTCCTGTACTATTCCAATCATTCCGGTAAGTTTCTTATGATTGAAATCCATTTCTAATTCGCTTTCTCCATGTACCCAGCGTTCAGTTTTATCGGGTCGAATTATTCTATAATCAATTGGCTTAAGCTTGCCTTCTTTTAAAGCAATAATTCCATTTTGCAGAACTCGATCCAGATCATCTGGATGAGTCATTTGTTGAATTCGCTTAACAGTCAATGAGTCCTTATCTTTTTCTTTATCCAAACCATATATATTAAATCCCACATTCCGCACTTTGAGGATGTGCGTTTTTCGAATTAATTCATCCATAGATGGTTACAATGATACCATCAATTATAAATATTTTCAGGCAAATCTA
>SDBU01001139.1_pt1 | contig 38856 bp, 39 predicted proteins | sample 2277071 | NCBI WGS metagenome assembly SDBU01 (sample SAMN10397929, study PRJNA504765) | marine sediment metagenome | isolation source: marine sediment core GS08_GC12, 126 cmbsf | place: Arctic Ocean: Gakkel Ridge, Loki's castle | collected 2008 | reverse complement strand
TGTAGTCTACTGCGATATATTCTTCTCCTGATATAGAGCTATAGCATCGTCAAATAATAACGACTTAGTGTAATGCTCCACCATGGATAAAGTCTCCCAACCACCAAGAGATTGAACGATACGAGTAGATAACCCTGATTTCACATTATAAACAGCAAACCCACGTCTAAAGCTATGAGCATTGCAATGTATACCAGTTACCTTGCCTAGCCTCTTAAGCATGGTTGTTATGCCAGATTTCGCTATTTCTAGGCTATCATGGGATGTGAACCATTCCCTTACTACTCCATTGCCAGCTAGAGCTTTACGGTAACGATTACCTTTACCTAGCACAATGACTGTTCCTTCATTCCAATTGAAGTCCTTAACCGTTACACTAGCTACTTCTGATAGCCTCATGCCTGAGTACCATAGCAAGCTGAGAACTACCCTATCCCTGTCGGAAAGGGCATGTTTCAACAGTATATCTAGTTGGTCTTTACTTATAGCTGGAAGTAGCTTCTTTTGCCTTCTAGGTGGTAGTACTCTATCAATCGGATTATTGGCAAGCTGGTCAGTATGGAATAGCCATCTACAGAGCGTTTTAATACAGCTATAGTAGTTGTGTTTCCCATTACCACAGGTAAGACTATCTAAGTAATTCTTAATGCCATCAGGGGTCAGAGTGTATCCAACAAACTTATCTAAGGTATAGTGATACAACTCTAATGTCTTTGCATTTATACCTGAAGCTCTAGACCGAAGGAAACTCTCTAGGATAGATTTTGTGAACACTTGTGAACACTTTAAAGCTAAGTTGTCAATTTGAGTGGTGGGCAGTAGAGGATTTGGACCTCTGACCTCCTGTGTGTAAAACAGGCGCTCTAACCGCTGAGCTAACCGCCCATGATTCGATATCTAAAGAACAAGGCTATTACTTACCTTCTGCTGATTATAGCACGCCCGGTGGGATTTGAACCCACGACCTCAGCCTCCGCAGGGCTGCGCTCTATCCGCTGAGCTACAGGCGCATGTATTCGGCGGGTGTAAGTGCCGAAGGAGGGAGTTGAACCCTCACGTCCTTACGAACACTACGTCCTGAACGTAGCGCGTCTACCATTCCGCCACTTCGGCATTCTATTCCTCTTTGGTAAACTCTCCCTTTGCCAGAGCGACAAATATAACCGCAAACAAACCAAGTACATTTATGGGAAGCAATGCACAAATAGCACCTATCATTGCCATTCCAAAACTTCCCCTCTTAATAGCTGAGATACCACCTACCAAAGCCAGTATTCCCAGAACCAGGAGAGCTATCCCAATGATAATCATTACTGTCAGAGCAGGAGCGTAACTCCCTAAAGCAAACCATCTGCTAATATCTTGCCCCCCCCAGGGACATGCCTCCCACAGTGACCGACCTAAAGCCATACTAACAACAAACATAGATCCAGCAATTATCTCAAAAGCCCCTACCAGGATGCTTAATATCCCTCCTGCACTAAGTAACCCACCTCGATCACTCGTTTCCATCTTTTCGCCTCCTATCTCATTTCTATTGAGAAAACAGCTCTGTCTTGGTTATGCTAAATATACTACCTCGAAGAAGAACAAAGTGCAAGATGACCTGTCAGGAAACATCTTTCTTACTTCCTTTTCCTATCCTGTAACATATATGTTCCATCAACTATATGCTATCAATCAGGACAGTTCAGTATATCAGATAGCTACTGCTTCATCACCTGTGTTCTCAATACAAATTGGCGGAGATAAATAATATGTAATATATTATCATTGCCTGAAGAAAAGTCAGAGTGAGTAGTATAAATATGCAATACAAATCTTATGAGGTCATTGTAGTAGGAGCGGGGCCAGCAGGCAGCTATGCTGCTTGCGAATTGGCTTCTGCAGGCCATAGCGTAGCTGTGCTGGAACATAAAAGTGCTGCGGGTCTTGATATTTGTTGCACTGGGATAATAAGCGCTGAATGTTTTGAAGCTTTTGGAATCAGCCCTGAGGTAATAGTTAGAAAGGCTAATTCTGCCAAGTTTTTCCTACCCTCTGGAAATTTAACCAGGCTGAATAGCGAAAATGTTAAAGTTTGTATAGTAGATCGAAGTCGTTTTGATCGCGCTATTGCCAATAAGGCACAAAGCAAAGGAGCTACTTATTTTTTCTCTACCGACTGTACTGCTGTCAGCATAAAAGGGAATAGCGCCATGGTAGAAACTACTTGCAATAATTCCAAACAGGTTTTCTATGCCAGGGCTGTGATTCTAGCTACCGGGCAAGACCTAAGGCTTCACCATAAGCTGGGTCTTGGCAAATTCAAACATTTTGCCGTTGGCGCTCAGACGGAAATTGATGCCGAGAATCTAGACGAAGTCGAAGTGTACTTCAACCAACAGTTAGCCCCTGATTTCTTCGCATGGCTGGTACCTACGTATCCTGGCAAAGCTCTGGCTGGGTTGATATCATCCTCTGGCGCAAGGCTACATCTGCAAAGGTTCTTACTCAGCCCCTTGTGCAAGGGTAGATTAGCTAGCACCAATATTAAGATAAGACAAAAAACAATACCGCTATGTGTCTTGCCACAAAGTGTGGGAGAGAGATTACTTGTCATCGGAGATGCTGCAGGCCAGGTTAAACCGACTACTGGAGGAGGTATCTATTTGGGAAATTTAGGCGCCCAAATAGCCAGCGATGTGCTCAAGGAGGCTCTGGATAAGGATAATCTCTCTGCAAGATACCTCGCCCGCTACCAGAGGCGGTGGAAAGCAAAAATGGGCAGGGAAATCAGTTTCGGTCGATGGATGAGATGGATTTACAGTAAATTGAATGACCAGCAAATTGAGAAACTGTTCAATACCTTTACTTCAGGAGACATAACTACCGCACTGCTTAATTCGCCTGATTTCTCCTTCGACTGGCACAGCAAACTATTTCTTTCCGGTTTGAGGTATAAAATTACCTGTCCAATTCATAAACTATCACGTCTTCTTCCTGGGGAGAAAAACAATTGAGCCAGGCAAACTATCCACCGCAACATGTTGCTATTATTATGGATGGTAATGGCAGATGGGCAAAGAAGCGGGGTCTACCCAGAATTGCTGGACATCAGGCAGGAGGAAACAATATACAGCCAACCATCCGGTCTCTTATCAACCACGGAGTAAAATATCTCACCCTTTATACCTTCTCAACAGAGAACTGGAGCCGCCCAATGACAGAGATTTCAGGGTTAATCAATCTCCTGACCCAGAAAATCGACAGAGAAACTGAGAACTTGCATCAAGAAAATGTCAGATTAATACACATTGGTAAGACAAACAAATTACCTGAGAAGTTGCAGCAGAAATTATCTGCGGCGATATCATTAACCAATAATAATACTGCCTTTACCCTTTGTCTCGCCTTTGATTACGGAGGACGTAACGAGATTGTCCAGGCTGCAAAACATATTATTGACGCGGGTCTATCCAGTACAGAACTAGACGAGACTGTATTCAGCCAATATCTATATGCAACTGGACTTCCTAATCCTGACCTTATCATTCGTACCGGAGGCGAGAGACGGCTGAGCAACTTCCTCTTATGGCAAGCTGCTTACAGTGAACTGTATTTCACCCCAGTATTATGGCCTGACTTCAATCAGGAAGAGATTGAAAAAGCCCTCCTTGAATACAAACACCGACAGAGGCGCTTTGGTGCCATCTAAAAACCCCTCTACGATGGAGAACCGCAAGCATGTGTTGAAACTAACTGCATTTTGACCCCCGATAATTACAGGTCGCATGCAAACTAAATGTTAATTTCCCGGTAACAAATGTTGACCTCTTGCTATAAATCAAATTAACATTATCATAAGTATTGATTCTTTTTTCATTGTTTATCCTCGTGATAGATATGGAGCAGACAGCAGTAACTATTAATAGGGGACGATAAAGATATGAATTGGCTGGACATAGCGATTATAGTAGTCACACTTTCACTGGGAATGTTTGGTTTATTGAAAGGGGCGACTAAAGCTATATTCGGTGTTGCTGGTTTGATTGGAGGCATAGTTTTGGCCAATTACTGGTACAAATCAGTTGCTAGTATACTGTCACCAGGAGGAACTATCTGGCCAAGCATAGTTGCTTATGCCATAATCGTTATATCCGTACTAATTTTAGCCGCCATTATTAGTCAATTAATAAAAAGACTAATCTCTGCCGTAATGCTAGGTTGGCTAGACAGGGTAATTGGTTTCATGCTGGGAGCAGGAATAGGCTTGGCATTATGCTTAGCTTTTGTTGCCGCTATCAGTAGACTGCCCGGTACAGAAGGACTTATATCACACTCAGCAATAGCAACATTCCTGGTAAACCAGTTTCCTATGATAACGATACCCCGGACAGGGCAGCTAATTTAACAGAGAAACAAAAAGTGTCACCAATCCTGCTTCGCTCCATGTAAGACAGAAAACACCTGTTCAACATAGTTAGTGGTAATTCAACTCTTCAGTACTTCATCCAGCGCAGCTTGCAGGTCCTTCTTAGACTTTAGCCCTACAAATTGCTTTTCAGGTTTGCCCCCCTTGAATATAAGCATCGTAGGGATTGCAGAAATACCATATTTCGCAGCCAGGATATTATTTTCGTCTACATTAATTTTGGCTAATTTCATCCTGCCATCATATTCCTCCTCTAATTCCAACAGAACAGGAGCAATTGCCAGGCAGGGACCACACCACACCGCCCAGAAGTCCACCAGAACAGGGACCTCCGCTTCCAATACCTCTTTTTTAAAGCTATCTTCCCCTACTATGTTTAATGACATCTATTTTGTTACCTCCAAAATCTATTATTTTTGTAAAGAGAAAAAGGCTATGGCATTTCGGGTGGTCTCCTCAGCAATTGTTGATTGATTGACTCCCCGTAACTGAGCCGCCGCTCTCAAACTCCTCACTACATCAGCTGGTTTAGCACTGTATCGTTCTTCCCTGCCATAAGTAACCGGGCTGTCCGTCTCAAGAAGTAAGTGGTCAAGCGGCACCGCTTTTACTGCCCTCTGGTGCTCCTCATGATAAACAGCAGCAGGTGTCGCAGAAAAAAATAGCCAGTAGAAATAATACTATCAAGCACACTGGAAAATCCAGTAAACCAGTGGAACACAGCTTTATCTATGTTTTCCTCTCTGGCCAGTAAAAAGGCATCCTTCCAAGCATATCTGCTATGTATTATTACTGGTTTATCATATTGCCTGGCCACCGCCAATAGACGTCCTAATACTTTTTTCTGCAATTCCTTTGGCACATCTTTTATCAGTCGTTTATGATAATCTAAACCTATCTCTCCAATCGCGACTGCCGTTTTAAGATTATGCTCAATAAACTGTATCGTATTCTCAATTTCTGAAGGACTAAGTTTGCTAAGCTGACAAGGATGCAAACCTAAGGCAGGGTAAACAAATGAATGGTATTTTTCGGCCAGTTCCAACACCCTGACATTAGATTCGTAATCCGAGCCAACAGCCACAACAGCAATAACGCCACCCTCTTTTGCTTCATCAAAAACTAATTCCAAGTTCTCCAGTTCCTCCAGGTGAACATGCGTGTCGATAAGCTTATACACTATTGTCATTCTCCTCAATCATCCCTCTATTACACATAGAACCTTGCTCATTAGGTTTAAAAGCAAATAGGATGAACATATCCTGTTTCTCTGGTTATTAAATTCGCTGTCACTTTGCCATGGCTTAGCTGAGCTAACTTGAAAACCTTCACTAATGTACTCTTCGTGGTTTTACAACTTTATCTTAAATTGCTGCTCAGATGGCTTAACTTTATAGAACCAATCACATAGACTACAGGAAATAAACAGGGGCGGCTAACTCTGTTCCTGATTCCACAAATTCGATTGAAGTCGTATCCCTTTATATGATAGCCCTAGATGTTCATAAGCAAGTCTGGTAGCAATCCTGCCACGTGGGCTACGCTCTAGAAATCCTAATTGAAGAAGATATGGTTCATACACATCCATAATAGTATCGGAGTCCTCACTGATAGAAGCGGCAAGAGTCTCTAGCCCCACTGGGCCACCATCGAACTTATTAATTATGGCACGGAGTACCCGGTGATCAACTTCATCCAATCCAACAGAGTCGACTTCAAGCATAGAAAGCCCCTCTACGGCAATCTCCTCATTAATTATCCCGTCTGCCTTAATTTGTGCGTAATCTCGTAATCTCTTCAATAGCCGGTTAGCCACCCTTGGAGTACCTCGAGCACGTCGAGCAATCTGCATAAGCCCTTTAGTATCCGCCTCCACCTTAAGTATAGTTGATGTTCGCTCTAAAATCGTTAATATAGCCCGCTCATCATAAAAATCAAGATGGTAAGTCGCCCCAAACCTATCTCGAAGCGGAGGGCTGATTAAAGCAAAGCGTGTAGTCGCACCAATTAAGGTAAAGTGAGGCAAACTTAACTGCAGGCTTCTGGCTGCCGGACCTTTCCCGAGGAAAATATCAAAAATGAAATCCTCCATAGCGGGATAAAGTTTTTCCTCTACTGTATGACTTAATCGATGAACCTCATCGATAAAAAGGACATCCCCTTTATGCAAATTTGAAAGAAGTGCTGCTAAATCTCCAGGACGCTCAATCGCTGGCCCCGAGCTAACCTTAATACTTACCCCCATCTCAATGGCGATAATGCTTGCCAGTGTTGTTTTACCCAAACCAGGAGGCCCATAGAGTAAGACATGGTCTAATGGCTCCCCCCTTTTCTGGCTAGCCATAATAGCTATCCGTAAATTTTCCTTTAGTCTATCCTGCCCTATAAATTCACTTAGATGTTTGGGTCGAAGATTCAGGTCAACAGGAACATCACCAGCAGTCCTGTTACCTGATACCACGCGTTTCTGAGGCAATGATTCTGGAATGGGGGGCATTTCCACACCTCCCGCCATATCACTTCTCCCCTTCAGCTACTAAGCTCTCTTTTTCATCTGACAGTAAAGACATCGCTCCAATTTCTTCATCTTTCAGTCGCTGCTGAGGCAGCAGTCCTATTTCAGCTAAATCTTCATCTGCCAGTACTCGAGCGGGGATAAGTTTGCCAAGGATGACGTTTTCCTTAAGCCCGAGAAGTTTAGTAGTTTGGCCTTTGGTTGCCGCATCTACAAGCACACGACCAGTTTCTTGAAATGAAGCAGCAGCTAACCAGCTATCCTTGCTCAAGCTTGCCCTGCTTATCCCTTGAAGAACCGCCTGTGCACTCGCCGGCTCTCCTCCCTCAGCTATTACTCCAGTATTTATATCTTCATAATTAAACCGGTCAACCAGTTCTCCTGGCAAAAGTCTCGTATCACCTGAGCTTATTACCGCCACTTTCCGCAGCATCTGACGAACGATTACAGCGATATGCTTATCATGTATACTGACTCCCTGTGAACGATACACCCTCTGTACCTCATCAACTAGATAGGTCTGTACTGCATCCTTACCTTCAATCTGCAATACATCATGAGGGGCAATAATCCCTTCAGTGATTTTCTGCCCTGTTTCTACCACGTCACCTGATTTAACAATCAGATGCATGCCTCGTGGAACATAATATTCCTTATCGTCCATTTCCTTGTATTTAATAAAAAGGCTATTTCCTTCGAATGAAATTTCACCAGTAACTCTTGCCAATACATTATTCTCATCTGTAACCGAGAGTTGTTTCTCTACCTTTTCATCCGTGGAGATGAGGCGAAACAAAACAGTACCGCTGTCAACCATCTGCCCTTCTTTTACTACGAGTTCCATTTCCGGGGGTAACGCATATTCCTCTTTATAAGTTTCCGAACTCGTAATCTTGACTACAGCACCTTCTTCTACCTCCTCAACTGTCACAATACCACTAGCCTCGGAGATAACCGCTTTTCCTTTCGGCATTCTAGCCTCTAGAAGTTCAGCTACACGGGGAAGGCCTGTCGTGATATCAGTACCAACTACACCACCGGTATGGAAAGTCCGCAAGGTAAGCTGAGTCCCTGGTTCGCCAATACTTTGAGCAGCTATAATACCCACTGCAGCTCTCAATTTTATTATTTTCCTGCTTGAGAATTCCCTGCCATAACAGCGCTGACAAATGCCAAATCGAGTCTGGCATGTTAGAGGAGATCTTATACACACACGTGTTATGCCTGCATCGACTATTAGTTTAATACTTTTTTTATTTAATTCTTCATCTCTTGAAACGATAATCTCACCAGTATCAGATGCAATGATATCAGCGGCTACTAAATAGCCGTCAATTCTCTCCTCAAATGGTGGCAAGTAGCTTGCTTCATCATCTCTGGATATCCAGATACCATCATGAGTCCCGCAATCTTCCTCCGTGACCATAACATCCTGAGCTACATCCACAAGGCGTCTGGTAAGATAGCCACTTTCAGATGTTCTCAAGGCAGTATCAGCCAACCCCTTACGAGCACCATGAGTAGAAATAAAATATTCCATTGGAGAAAGCCCATCACGAAAACTTGATTTTATAGGAAAATCAATTATCTTTCCGGAAGGATTAGTCATCAAACCACGCATACCCACCATTTGTGTAAGCTGTGAGATATTACCTCTAGCCCCTGAGTTAGCCATTATGGAAACTCCTCCATAAGGATCCAAGGATAGCTTTATATCCTCAGAGATTTTGTCGGTAGTATCCAGCCATGTCTCAATGGCATTCTCATAACGCTCACCTTCAGTAATGAAACCACGATTATATTGATCTTCAATAACACTAATCTTTTTATCAGCCTGCTTAAGAATATTAACTTTCCCTGGCGGCTCTTCGATATCGTTGATCGACATAGAAATCCCTGATTTTGTGGCATAGGTGAAACCCAACTGTTTTAGATTATCAAGGACAGTGGCAGTGGCATTATTGCCTACTATATCAATACAATCAGATACCAGTGACCTTAAAGCAGTTTTATCCACTAATCCATTATAGAAGCGTAGCTTTAGGGGCAAAACATCGTTAAACAATACACGCCCTACGGTGGTCTTAATCCGTTTGCCTGCATTATCAGTGTCACGAACCTCGATCTCTGCCCCAAGGTCAATTACACCCAAATCATAAGCTAATTTAGCTTCATTAAAGCTACTGAATATTTTATCTTTGCCCTTGGCATTAGGTTTGATCATAGTAAGATAGTAACAACCCAGAACCATATCGAGACTTGGCACCGTTACCGGCTCACCATTACTCGGCAACAGCAGGTTTTTTACGCTGAGCATATGTTCTCTAGCTTCCTTAACTGCAGCCCTTGATAACGGTACATGGACCGCCATCTGATCACCATCAAAATCAGCGTTAAAAGCTGAGCAAACCAAAGGATGAAGCTGGAAAGCATCCCCATCAATTAGGACAGGCTCAAAAGCCTGAATACTCAGGCGATGTAATGTGGGAGCACGGTTAAGCAATACCGGACGCTCTTTCACCACCTCATTGAGTAAGCCCCATACCTCGGGACTGACTCTCTCTACCTGACGTCGTGCAATCTTCACATTACTGGCATACCCGCCTTCCATTAGTCTCCTCATTACAAAGGGTTTAAACAACTCCAGGGCCACATGCCGTGGTAAACCACACTGATGAAGCTTGAGTTGAGGTCCAACAACTATGACTGAACGCCCACTGTAATCTACTCTCTTACCGAGGAGATTCTGCCGAAATCGCCCTTGCTTTCCGCCTAGCATTGCGGAAAGAGATTTTAGAACATGTTTATTACCAATGGTTACCGCGCGACCTCTCCGTCCATTATCAATAAGAGCGTCAACAGCTTCCTGTAGCATTCGTTTCTCGTTACGGATTATAGGCTCCGGAGCACCCAGTCCCATAAGACGACGAAGCCGATTATTGCGGTTGATGACACGACGATAGAGATCATTAAGGTCACTTATAACAAAACGTCCACCGTCCAGTTGAACCACAGGACGAAGGGCCGGCGGTAATACTGGTAATATAGTCATAATCATCCATTCCGGCCTGCTTCCACTATCTCTCAGTGCCCTGACCAACTGTAATCTCTTACTTAACTTTATGGCCTGTTGGACGGATGAGTTCTTTATCTCCATCACAAGTTTTTCATGCAACTCGTTTACATCAATATTTTGCAGTATCTCCAATACGGCTTCAGCTCCCATGCCCGCCTTGAAGACTTCACCATATTCATTCTTCAGCTCTTGATATTCCTCTTCCCTTAACAATTTAAAAGGTTGGAGCTCATTTATTTTAGATATTCTGTCCCTAAGCTCTGTCTCAATCTCCGATTTCTTTTCTATGAATCCAGCTCGTAACTGATTTACCTTTACCACCCTCTCTTCCTCATCAATATCAGTCTGTTCCTGCCAGTTACCAATCTCTCCTTCCAGTTTCTCTCCCTCTTCAGTAATTTTCTGCGCAGCTTCATGTTCAGACCGTTTGATTATTTCCAGTTGAGCTTCTCTATCCACTGAAATAACTATATATTGAGCAAAATAGATGACTGTTTCTAACTTCCGTGGTGATATACCAAGGAAAAGACCTAGGCGGCTGGGCACCAGTTTTACAAACCATACATGTGTAACTGGGGCAGCTAATTCTATATGCCCCATCCGCTCTCGACGTACACTGGAACGCGTTACTTCAACCCCACACTTATCACAAATAACACCTTCATAGCGCAATTTCTTATATTTCCCACAGTGACACTCATAATCTTTAACAGGACCAAAAATCCTCTCGCAAAATAAACCGTCTCTCTCTGGTTTTAAAGTACGATAGTTTATGGTCTCTGCCTTGGTTACTTCGCCATGAGACCAATCTTTTATTTGACCAGGCGAGGCTATATTTAGCCTGATAGCATCTACATCTTCAAATTGTGTCATCTTTTATTATTACCTCGCTTTAGAACCTTGTTTCAATTTTTGTTCTAACATCCGAAAACAGCTTCACTGTTTTTTCATCTTCATTAAGTAGCTCAATGGCAAAGCCCAAACTACGTAATTCCATAAACAAAACCTTGCACGCCTCGGGAACACCAACCTGCCGGATATCTTCACCTTTAAGAATAGCCTCATATGCCCTGGAACGGCCTACCACATCATCCGACTTCACCGTAAGCATTTCTTGAAGGGTGTAAGCAGCACCATAGCCTTCCAATGCCCAGACTTCCATTTCCCCGAAGCGCTGTCCCCCAAACTGGGCTTTTCCGCCCAATGGTTGCTGGGTAATGAGGGAATATGGACCGGTGGAACGAGCATGTACTTTATCCTCAACAAGATGTATTAATTTCATAATGTACACGTTTCCTACAGTTATGGGCTGGTCAAAATGTTCTCCCGTCTTGCCATCGCACAGATTTATCTTTCCAAATGTAGGTGGATAAATTCTTCGCTCCTTATAAACCTGATCAACTTTCTCTTCCAATTCCTTATTCGTAAGCTGCCCAAACTCAATCCCCAACTCTTTAAGCCATAGGCATAGGCCAGCTTTCTTGGCTTTTCCTTTCAATTTGTCATTCATTATCTCATCAAAATCAAACCCTCGTTCTGAAAGCCATGCCTTTATCTTCTCCCAATCAGGAGCTACCGAATTATCTGAGGAAAGGGTAACTGCATCCGCCTCCCAAGCTATCCAAGCCCTGCATAAATTATCCTCTACATCCAAGGAATCAGCTCCACTAAAAACTGGTGTAATCGCTTTAAAACCCAACACGCAACCCGTCCAACCCATGTGCGCCTCCATAACCTGTCCAATATTCATACGGGAGGGAACACCCAATGGATTTAATACTATATCTACCGGCGTACCATCCGGTAAAAAGGGCATGTCCTCTTCGGGTACTATAATTGAAACAACTCCCTTATTGCCATGTCTACCAGACATTTTATCGCCAACCGCAATCTTGCGCTTCTGAGCAACCCATACCCTGACAATCTTATTTACTCCGGCTGGTAATTCATGCTTCTTCTCTCGATCAAAGACCTTTACGTCAATAACCCTGCCCCACTCTCCTGGCGGTAACCTGAGAGAATTATCTTTTACCTCACGTGTTTTCTCACCAAAGATAGCACGCAATAGTTTCTCCTCTGCTGATAATTCAGTCTCACCCTTCGGTGTAATTTTCCCTACAAGTATATCGCCACGCCCGACCTCAGCCCCGATACGTATAATACCCTGCTCATCAAGGTCCCTCAGGCTCTCCTCATTAACACTGGGAATATCCCTGGTAATTTCCTCCGGTCCAAGTTTCGTGACACGTGCTTCTATTTCATACTTCTCAATATGAATCGACGTGTATACATCATCCTTAACTAATCTCTTGCTGAGAATGATAGCGTCCTCATAGTTATATCCTCCCCAACTCATGAAGGCACACACGGCATTTTGCCCTAACGCGAGTTCTCCGTTCTCTATCGATGAACTGTTCGCTATGACCTGACCTTTTTCGAGTTTATCACCTTTATTTACCACAGGAACCTGATCAATACATGTCCCCTGATTAGTCCTGACAAACTTAGTCAGTTCTAATACGTGTTCTTCCCCCTCATCGTCCTTAATCTTAATCTGTGAACCAGTTACCGAACTAACGACCCCACTTACAGGTGTAAATATTACCAGGCCGCTATATTTGGCAATCTGTTTCTCCATCCCTGTTGCTACCAAGGGGGCATGCGGTCGCAGTAAAGGCACTCCCTGTCGTTCCATGTTACACCCCATCAAAGCACGATTAGCGTCATTGTGTTCCAAGAATGGAATAAGGCAAGCGGAAACACTAAATAGTTGTCTTGGAGAAACATCCATAAAATCCACTTTATCCACAGACTCTTCAAAATACCTGCTGCCCATCTTAACTTCAACTTTTTTGTTAACAAATTCCCTCTTCCCATTGAGGGAAATATCGGCCTGAGCAATAGCATGTTGGTCTTCCTCATCGGCCGTCAAATATTCGTTTTGGAAAGAAACGAAGGGAACGACTCCAATAGTCGGTCCCGTAGAGCTGCTCAATTGGTTTGCAAGCACCTTTGTAATTAATGTCCCTGCCACCGCCACAATCCCGCCCTTATCGTCCAATACATCATTCTTTACCGTCCTACCCACTAGCTCTGATTCAAGTCTAGGCACCTCATGAATAACCTTGAGATATGGAGTTTGCACAAAACCATATTTGTTAACTTTTGCATACGTTGCTAAAGAGGCGATAAGTCCGATATTTGGGCCTTCAGGAGTTTCTATAGGACAAAGCCTCCCGTAATGAGAATGGTGCACATCGCGGACTTCGAACCCAGCTCGTTCTCTGGACAAGCCTCCAGGCCCCATTGCGGAAACACGCCGCTTGTGCGTCAGTTCAGACAGGGGATTGGTTTGATCCAAGAATTGGGATAATTGTGACCGGTTGAAAAACTCCTTTATGGCAGCCACAACAGGACGAATATTTACTAAAGTAGAAGGTGTCGCCGCTTCAGCACCTAAGATGCTCATTCGTTCCTTTATTGCCTTCTCTAAACGCAGCAAGCCAACACGAAACTGGTCTTGTATCAGTGAACCTACTGTATGAACCCTACGATTGTCTAAGTGGTCAATATCATCAGGACTCTCTTGTCCATTATTTATTGAAATAACATGTCGCACGACCTGCACCAAGTCGTCAGGCATCAGTCCAAAATAGTTATCAGCTACAGTAACACCTAGTTTCTTATTTAATTTATAGCGCCCCACTTCGCCAAAACTATAACGCCGGGGGTTAAACAGAAAATTATTCAGTAATGTTTTAGCACTTTCAAGACTTGGAGGTTCCCCTGAGGATAATTTACGATATATATCAATCAATGCATCCCTCATGTTCCTGATTGATGGTTCTCTCTCAATAGTAGAACGAATATACGAGTGCTCGGGTGAGTTATCCACGTCCTCGAACAGGGAAATCAACTCATCATCGCTCTCATGCCCTATGGCACGTAACAAGGTGGTGGCAGGCATCTTTCTCTTTCCCCCCATCTTGACTGAGATCACATCACGACTTGAAGTCTCAAATTCAAGCCATGCCCCTCGCTCAGCAACCAATTTTGCCATCCCAAGATCACGCCCTTTTACAGGATCTTTCTCCAGGGTAAAATATACGCCAGGGAATCGAGTTACCTGGCTGACACCCACACGTTCCACTCCCGAAATAATAAAAGTGCCATTTTTTGTCATCAAAGGAAAGTCACCAAAAAACAGCCTCTCTTCTTTGATTTCGCCGCTTTCCTTAATCACAAGTTGAACAGACACAAAAAGCGGCGCAGAATAGGTTACGCCCTGTTCAAAACACTCGGCAACTGAACGTTGAGGTGCTCCAAACTCATATTCGCCAAACTTCAATTCCAGTCTGGAACCAATATGATCACGAATAGGAGAGATCTCTTCGAAAAGTTTTCTTAACCCTTCTTCTTGCAACCATTGAAACGAATCAATTTGAACACGTATCAGATCAGGAATTTCGACAGTTTCAGCTAATTTAACAAATGATTTCTCAAATCTACGGCTAGAAGCAAGCGAAACAACCATAAAATTCTTCTCCTTGAAACTTAAGACAGCTTTTAATATTTATCAGGCACTTAAAAATACCCAAAAAGTTATGAATTACTAGTTTACGCGATATTCCGTATCCTGAGTGGAACGTGCGAAAGGAAGATATTTTGTATGGACGTAATACGACCTATAATTCTAGTATTATGTTGAATACTTTGTCAAATCAAAATGTGGTTCTCATCATAGCTTTATTTTCTCTTCTTTACTTACTGGATACTAGCTGCAAATCAAAATATAATAAAACATATCCTCTTTCAAGACATTAAACCTAAGTGATAGAATATAAGAACACTATAGATTATTCTCACTAGTAAAGAGTATCAGACTTTAATGCGGGGCTAAAATATCCAGGAGGATTGTGAGATGAATAAATGGCCTGCTATATTGGCTCTAACAATATTTTCAGCACTAGTTATCCTAGCGGGATGCAGTGAGGAAATATATTCTCAAACAATAAACATAACCATTGATCCAATAAACGTAACCGGGCGTATTGCCAAGATTGAGTACTACAGGGATAGGGAATTGACCAATTCGATAAAAATTATTGATGGAGATGGCGATGGCATCATAGATGGTAAATCAGGCCCTTCCGTAGAAGGCAATTGGCCCCAGGGATGGGAGTGGTTTGATAATATGCACAATGATATTATCGTTGGATACTCGACAATAACAATGGTGGAAGGGAAAATAAGAATCCGCAATGGCACAACCTACGAATTCATGCCAGGCGAATATGAATGTGAAAACATCAGATAGGATTTCCTGGTCTTTACGCATTGTCCTGTATAGACTAGACCTAAATAATCAAATACACGAGAATAAAGAGCCAATGGATAATACAACAGAGGATAGAGATGGTTGAGGAATGTCTTTTTTGTCGTATCATCAGCGGAGAGATACCCAGTGAGATAGTTTATCAAGATGACGAGTTCCTTGCTTTTAAGGATATCCATCCTCAAGCTCCCACACACATACTCATAATTCCTAAAATTCATTTCGATTCTTTAGTTGAAATCAGCGATCAGCAAGAGAAACTAATGGGACGCCTGGTAATTATAGCTAAGAAACTAGCCAAGAAGGAAGGACTAGCCAAAAACGGTTATCGCCTCGTGCTAAATTGCGGCGCAGAGGGTGGACAGGTAGTGCCTCATCTTCACCTTCATCTAATAGGTGGAAGAAAATTGAATGGTAAAATAGGCTAAAGCAGAGTTATCGAATCACCCCACGAAAGACTTTAGTTTTTTCACCACATCTCTTATTATCTCATCTGGAGTAGAAGCTCCAGCAGTAATACCGATATGCTGCTTGCCTGTTATCCAGCAACTGTCCACTTCATCTGCTATTTCCACCTGATGTGTCTCTACAATTGAGAAGCATATCTCTGTGAGACGGATAGTATTAGCACTATCATAGCCCCCAACCACTATCATAAGTTGACTCCTTTGAGCCAACTCCTTAGCAGCACGCTGGCGTTCCTGTGTTGCTGTACACAACGTATTGATAACGCGCAGTTCTTTTAATACATTCTCTCTGTTCTCTAAGTCCCAAGTTGTAAGTTTTCCCATTAACTGCTTGATAAAGTTACAGAAAACCGGCCAAGTCTGAGTAGTTTGTGAGATTACGCCAAGGCGACGAAACCCTCTATCCTTTGCTGATAACTTTAAACATGCCGCAACTTGTTCAATACCTGAAATTACCATTCCGCTACCCCTCGTGCAACCCAACAGTCCTTTAACTTCGGAATGTCCTGCATCTCCAAAAACAATCACTTCAAATCCCGCTATGGCTAGCTCTTCTGCTGCGTTCTGGGCTTGTTGGACTATAGGACAAGTAGTATCAATAATATGAATATGACGAGCCCTAAGTTGAGACAGTATTTCAGGACTTGCACCATGGGTGGGAATAGCTACAATATTGCCTCTAATCTGCTCTAAACAGTCTACCGGGGTTACACCTATTTCTACCAGTCCCTGCATTAATTGTTGGTTATGTGCCAGCGGTCCCAGAGTTTCTATCTCGCCATAGGTTATGGCTTCTCTTTTTAATATTTCTGTTGCCCGCCTGACGCCGAAACACAAACCAAGCCCACAAGCTTCCTCAATCTCCATATACCCCTCTTTTCGCCTCTGGCAGCAACATTGCTATCCTATTCATCATCAGGTCTGTCAACGATTTCATTTCTGACCTTCTTAATCTACCTTTGATTGAAGGAAGGGTAAAAGGTTTTCCTATACTGACGATAATACGAGGACGCTTCCACAACCAGCTTATCCCTCTAAGCTTTTCTGTGCCACTAATGGCAATCGGAATCAATGGGGTACCAGATTCCGATGCAATTACCACAGGACCAGCTTTGCCTCTCGCTAAAACCCCGCTGCTGCTTCTTTTCCCCTCTGGAAACATACCCAACACCTCCCCACCTTCCAGAATTGACATAGCCTGCCTCATCGTTTCTTTCTTTTCCCCAATATCTCCATGCCGAACTATTGGAAAAGCCCCAGTCCATCGAATAAGAAACCCCAGTACAGGAATGTTAAAGAGCTCTTGCTTGGCCATGTAATTAATCCACCTGGGGAAACTGAGTGTTAACAAGAACGCATCCGTGTTATGAACATGATTCGACACCAGAACCAGTGAGCCATCGTTGGGCACATTCCCCAGTCCTCTAACCTCGAGTGACAGGAGTACATTGCATACAAGTCTGATTGCTAGAAGTACAATTTTTTTGTAAATGTCACTGCCCTACTGCTAAATTGTATATTTCATCAACCACTTGTTCCAGGGTAAGTCCTCCCGTGTCGATGACTACCGCATCTTTTGCAGGCTTCAGTGGAGATATGGCTCTGTTCTTATCAGTATTATCACGTGTCTGAAGTTCATTAAGAATAATATCAAGAGTTATCTTATGCCCTCGCTCAGCTACTTCCTTATATCGACGATTAGCCCTCTCCTCCACCGAGGCAACGAGGAAAATCTTTAGCCCTGCGTCAGGTAGCACCACTGAACCGATGTCTCTGCCCGCCATCACCATGTTGCCCCTGCTGGCCAGCTTACGTTGTTCTACGACCATCCTATGCCGCACATCAGCCACTTTAGATACCAAGCAAACCTTCTCTTCCACTTCACTACGGGTAATCTTGGTAGCTATGTCCTCCCCATCAATAACAGGAGAATAGGTACAACCCTGATGCGGTAAAAAATCGAAATCAGTCTCACCCACAATACGAGAAAGCTCCTTCTCGTCAACAGGCGAAACCCCCAGCTTAACTATTTTCCAGGTAAAAGCCCTATACAGCAGACCAGTGTCAAAGAAAAAATATCCCAACCTTTTAGCCAGCAACCAGCCAACACTGCTTTTTCCTACTGCTACTGGTCCATCGATAGCGATAAGCTTCGTTCTCAACTTGTGTTTTATCTTATCATTTTGAGCCAGCCAATCAAAATTTATTATGGTACTGCACTCGAGTTACAACCTGAAATACCTGCTATAGAATTGGCTTAGCAATTAACTCATCTTCAATCCAGGCTGACAGAGATAGCTTCCCCATACTGCGCCACTTCCTGCTGCAAATATCTAACTGTATCTATGCTTTCCTTAAAACAACTTTCTGTAAATGCGCTGAGAATCAATTCTACACTTTGCATATCCTGCTTCTCTATCAGAATACCTGCCTCTCTTTCAATAGATGCTAGTTTTCTTGCAAACTTATTTTCCAGATTATCAAAAGTTTCCCTGACCAGAGGGTGTCTTTGACTCCATGTGCTTCCGATTTCATCCCCCTTGGTAAGATCACATAGCCTCTTGAATTCCCACCAATAAGAATCGGAAGAATACTCATCTACCGTAGCCCTATCCGGAGTAATAACTTTCCTGCCAGCTGTGCCAACACAAACAACCATGGCAGGAAGTTGATTGCCCTGCAAGAACACAGGTACGTATAGCCCATTGCATGGAGGACCAGCGCACCACCACATCACAGGCAGCTTGCCAGAATTAACTGGTGGCAAGACAAAGATTGCCGAACTTGCAGTATGGCCCCAGGTGGAACCAGATGGCGACGCATGCATACATATTGTGGTTAATCCAGGTGTTGTCGGATTAAAGGTAGTATCAGCACGAAAAGTGTTCTCATAGTGATCTCTTAAAATGCGCTTGAACCACGCTACATCTATACTGCCTTCTTGCTCTACGAGCAGTTTACGAAATCTTCTGGCTCGGCTATAAGACAGCTCGGCAGGAAAATGAAAATCGTTATAAGCTAAGGCCGCATTGAATCCCCCCGCTCTGTTAGCGGGCCACCAACCTTTCTCAACGGCATAGCTCACGACCGCTGAGTCGCATGCATCCCATTTTGTAGTAATACAAGGTTCGTTAGAGATAGCCCAACTACCCTTCAAGAGTTTCAGGGCAGTCCAGTGTTTCCCGTAGGTTTCAACCACCCAAGCTTCAGTAGTGTCAGCCACCATATATGAATTATCATATCCCTGGCTGTTGTCTTCCCCAACATAGGCACTCCCAAATTGTCCGTACTTTTCAATAAGCCTGCCAATCCATGCCACAGCTTCGGCTACATTTTTACTCCTTTCAAGAGTAAGCCTGACGACATCCATTCCCAATAGACCCAGCTCTGGTGAACTGCCTGCCTTATAGGCCTTCGCTTCTTCTCTATTAGTCTTAGTGTGAATAGCTTCATTACCTATGGCGACATGATATTCATTCATGCCTTCCTCGTAACCCCAACACCAGTAAGGCCCTGCACCCAACGTCGAATATGTCTGCCGAACTTGAGGTATGTTTCTGTGCTCCAGTTGAAGTAATGTATTCGCCTCAAATAACTGCCCGTGGTGAAACTCCAAACGCTGGGATTCAGAAATGCGCCTATCACTATTCTTGCCGAGGATGATATATCCACTCTCAGTAACATCTGGCAATGCAACCCCTGTATCACATCCTAATACAGTAACCATGGGGGCATCCCTGCCAAACCTATCAGTACGTGTTACCTCTGTGTTTCTCACGTTTATTCCTTCGCTTCATGTTTGATAAAAACTTTAAAACAAGCCTGTTACTGCAAACTCAAATTGAGCCCACTACCATGTTTTAACGGCCCCGCCATCAAAAAGCAGGTCTGCCCCCATGAGGTATTTCCCCATCTTTGAGAAGCCTACTATAAAGAGATTAGCTACTTCTATAGGAGTCATCATATCCTTTACCTGCGACCTGCTCAGCATTATGTTCATTACCAATTCCTCCTCGGAAACACCTCTCTGTTTGGCCTGTCCTGGAATTTGTTTTAATACTATAGGAGTCTTACAAAAACCCACGCTCACAGAAAAGGACCGTATCTTTCCCTGCCCTTCAGCAGCAATGGCCTGAGTCAGCCCTCGGATACCAAACTTGGTCATGCTGTATGCCGGCTTGAGTCTGGTTGCTATGTGACCAAGCTGAGAACTCATGTTTCCTACCACTCCGATACCATCTTCACTGGCCTTCATATAAGGTATACAAAGTTTAGATAGATAAAGGGGCGCCCTCAGATTGATTTTCTGCATGACATCATAGGCTTCCATGGGAAAATTTTCCACCGAATCAATATGTTGAATGCCTGCTATGTTGGCCAGAAATTTAATCTGCCCATATTTCGAAGCCTCTTTCACATATTTTTCGATATCGTCATCACTGGTAAGGTCGGCCTTAATAAAAACCGCCTTGCCTCCCATATCCCCAATCAATTCAGTCATCTTCCGCCCTCTCTCTTCATTAGTGCCAGATCCTACGACTGTAACTCCATTCACTGCCATGGCAATGGCTGTAGCCTTGCCTAGGCCGCTGGTAGCACCTGTTACCAAAGCTACATTCTTTGTATTGAAATACTTGTCTTTAACTATTAACACTTCCTCTTTAGTAATGGCAGGTTCCTGCAAATCAAACTTAGAGTTATTCATCTTTCATTCCTTTCCATTTAAGATATTGTCCATATTATACCGCTGGTTATCATTTTATCTCTAGTATGTAAAGAATAACATTATAGTACAGATGCTATAATTATAATCAGCTGGTCATCATACTAGGAAATACTAATAATTTATAAAAATCATGTTAGTTGTAATGTTTTTATAAATTTCGACATAGCGGCGCATCAAGCATAAAGCAAGCTTGAGGAAGTGAAGATACGAATATGAGAGAAATTGCAGCCAATAAAGTTACCGCGGCAGTCTCCGAGCTTTTCCAGAAGGCCTGCTATCATCTTCCAAAGGATGTCCTGATTGCCCTTCGAAAAGCGAGAGACTTGGAAGTTTCACCAGTAGCATGCAATGTACTGGATAGGCTTCTAGAAAATGCAGAGCTATCTGCCAAAGGCGAAACACCTCTGTGTCAGGACACTGGTACTGCAGTGGTCTTCATCGAGCTAGGACAGGATATTCACATAAATGACGGAGATTTCTATGACTCAATCACTGAAGGAGTACGCCAGGGTTATGATAGGGGTTATCTGCGAAAATCTATGGTGCGACGTCCTTATTCAGACAGGGTTAATACCCTGGACAATACTCCACCCGTCATCCACACAGATATAGTACCTGGCGATAGAATAAAAATAATAGTTTTACCCAAGGGTGGTGGCGGTGAAAATATGACCCGGCTAGGAATGCTGATCCCTGCTTCGGGACGTCAGGGAATCATCGATTTCGTAGTGAGTACCGTAGAAGAGGCTGGAAGCAATTCCTGCCCTCCCGTTATTGCTGGTGTAGGAGTGGGGGGAACATCGGAAAAAGCCATCTTACTGGCGAAGAAAGCTCTGTTGCGCGACGTAGGTACAGCAAACTCTAATCCTGAACATGCTGAATTGGAAGGCGAAATATTAGAGCGAATCAACAAGCTTGGCATCGGTGCCATGGGATACGGTGGCAGAATTACCGCACTCGCAGTTCACATGGAGGTTTTTCCCTGCCATATCGGTTGTATGCCAGTAGCGGTTAATTTGCAGTGTCATAGCGCCCGTCATAAAGAGATCATTTTATAGAGAATAACCCCGCCTGAAATGAAACTAGGAGAGAAACAATGCTTAAAAATATCACTCTTCCCCTGACCAATGAAATTCTAAAAGAGCTTCGAACTGGAGATGGCCTGTTGCTTACCGGTCTTATTTATGTTGGCCGTGACGCCGTCCATAAGAGGTTGACTCAGGCAATGGACCAAGGGAAACAACTGCCCCTGGAAATAAAGGGGACCGTTATATACTACATGGGGCCTTCTCCCGCCCGGCCTGATAGAGTGATAGGGGCTGCTGGGCCTACAACCAGTGGCCGAATGGATAGCTACGCCCCAAGGTTAATAGCTGCAGGGCTTAAAGGAATGATAGGTAAAGGCATGAGGTCTCAGGCAGTGATAGATGCCATGATAAAGCATAAGGCAGTATATCTTGGCGCTATAGGCGGCGCAGGATCTTTAATTTCAAATAGTATAATGGAAGCGAAGATAATAGCTTATCCGGAATTGGGAGCTGAAGCTCTCCGCCTCCTGAACGTGAAAGATTTCCCAGTTACGGTGATAAATGATATTTATGGAGGCGACCTCTACCATGAGGGAAAGGCAAAATATCAGATATCTTCTCTTAGCTCCACATGAAACATTATATATTGCGCACAGAAGCCTTTCTGAGATTATTTTTCCTTAGTAAAGTGCAAATTTGGAACTTCTCTGCAAATCAATTGCTTTTCAACTTGCAAGCTGATTTCTATAGTAATAAAGCACTTATGAGCTGTTTAATTAGGTAGACAGCTTTTAGTCAATTCTTTGAATATATTATATATTCCACGATCAACAGAAATAGTGGAAATGTAATACTCAATGAAATCTGTGCATCTAATCCAATTACTTGAGCATCACTTATCATATTTAGCGATTTAAAAACTATGAAGATTATTGTACCCAAAGAGAGGCTCTGGAGAATCCCAAAAATCCAAAATATATTTTTGCTTCCCACATTTACCTCCTTGACACACTTATTTACTATACAGTAGCAGTCAGATTCATAACTTATCGAAGCTCACACGCCAGGCATTTACTTCATACCATCTCTTTAGCTTAATTTCTCCCCAATTCAGCTCATTCCATGACGGGCTATTTTAAATGGCGGAGGGGGTGGGATTCGAACCCACGTTCGCAATAAACGAAAACGGTTTTCAAGACCGTCGCCATAGTCCACTCGGCCACCCCTCCAACATGGAAAAGTATATGGAACAGCGTCCTAGATAGTCAACCCATATTGAGTATTATTTTAGTTACAACTTATTAATAATTATGATACTATTTTTTTCTGAAATTATGATTTCCTGCTCACTACGTATGATAGATGCAAACTTTAATCGCGCAAGGGAAGGCTTATGTGTGATGGAATATAATGCTCGCTTTAATCATAACAATTGTGCAATCTGTCATCAACTCAAAATTATTCTCCATGATCTAAGGGAGGAAGGCGAATCACTATGGTTAAAATTCCTGTCCCCAAGAAATTCGAAGCATGACGTTTGCGCCATCGAAAGAGAAGACCTTGATACAAAATTGGCAAGATATGCTCACAATAACCTGATTGATGTCGTTGCAGCCAAGGCTAATAGAGCAGAGTAAGCAAGGCAACATTATAAAATGACAGTAAAATCACGACTCCAGTTCAATAGTCCGAAAAAAATATAAGTTAAGGAGGTTATATGGATTTAATCTGGATTTGCCTAGCAGTAGGGCTAATCGGCTTTGGCGTAGTAGTGTTCTTTGCACGCTACGTCCTGAGCCAAGATGAGGGTTCCCAAAAAATACGGGATACATCTCGTGCCATACGTGAAGGAGCAATGGCCTTCATCGGCAGAGAATACCGTACCATGGCTATTGTGATTGTAATAATAACTATTATCCTGGCAGTAGTACCTGTACTGGGATGGAGGGTAAGTGTAGCTTTTATTTTCGGAGCTGTGTGTTCTATGGGCGCAGGTTTTGCGGGCATGACCATGGCAATAAGAGCCAATGGGAGAACTTGCGCCGCGGCACAAAAAAGCTTAAACCAAGGCTTACGGGTTTCCTTCAGAGGCGGAGCTGTCATGGGATTAACAGTAGTCAGTATCGGTATCACCGGTATGGCCATTCTCTATTTCGCCTGGCATACTAATCCTGCCTTCCTGGCTATAATCCCAGCCTATGGTGCCGGAGCTTCACTGGTGGCCCTCTTTGCCAGGGTAGGTGGAGGTATTTTCACCAAAGGGGCTGATTCAGGGGCTGATTTGGTAGGTAAAATAGAAGCGGGTATACCCGAGGATGACCCCAGAAATGCCGCTGTGATCGCTGATTTTGTAGGCGATAACGTCGGCGATGTCGCTGGCATGGGCGCTGATTTATTTGAGTCCTATGTTGAATCAATCGTCGCTACTATGGCAGTAGCTTTGGTCGCTACCGGAGCAATTGCTGTAGGTGGCGAAACTTTTAATCTTGTCCCCAGTGTTCAAATTGCATGGTGGCTCCCTCTCCTGGTTCGTGCAGGAGGGATAATTGCCTCCATAATTGGCTGTTTCGTAGTGAAAGTGGGAGAGAAGCCAGAAATGAGCGCTTTGTTAGCGGCCCTACGTCGCGGCACAAACACCGCGATAGTGCTATCAGCAATTTTTTCCTTCCTGATAATCAATGCCCTAGGGGCCAGCATGGGAATTTTCTGGGCAGTCCTGGCTGGTTTAATAGCAGGGGCTCTTGTGGGAGAGAGTACAACCTACTATACCTCATATACCTATAGTCCAACGTTAAAAATAGCCAAGGCTTCCTCTTCCGGAGCCGGTGCTACCATAGTTCGCGGTCTTGCCAACGGACTGTTTAGTACCTGGGCTCCAGTTATCCTGATAGTTGCTGCTATGCTTGTGGCCTATAAATTTGCTGGCATTTATGGGGTAGCTATGGCAGACATTGGATTATTATCTACTTTGGGTATTACCTTGGCCACCGATGCCTATGGGCCCATAGCTGATAATGCGGGCGGGATAGCCACAATGACGGGACTTCCCCCTGAAGTGCGTGAGAGGACAGATGCTTTGGATTCATTGGGCAACACGACTGCAGCTACTGGAAAGGGATTTGCTATATGTGGCGCTGCGCTGACTTCAGTGGCTTTACTCCTTGCATATATCCTGCACGCAGAAATTGAATGGGCAGCATTGAGCTTGCTGGATATACATATCATTTCTGGCGTGTTTTTAGGTGCTCTTATGCCCGCTGTTTTCTGCGCTATGACTATGAATTCAGTAAGCATAACAACTGAGCTTATTGTGGCAGAAGTACGACGCCAGTGGCATGGAATAAAAGGGATACAGGACGGTACTGCCCGCCCAGAATATGGTAAATGTGTAGATATTTCTACCAAGGCAGCACTAAAGCAGATGCTGATTCCCTCTATAATGGCCATTATCGCACCTATCTTCATAGGTATTGTCCTTGGTAAATTTGCCCTCGCTGGTTTTCTTGTTGGCTCCATTGCCTCAGGGCTTGTCCTTGCTATTACATTAAACAATGCCGGTGGCTCCTGGGATAATGCCAAAAAATGGATTGAAGCTGGCAATTTTGGAGGAAAAGGTTCGCCTGCTCATAAAGCAGCTATTGTTGGTGATACTGTAGGTGACCCGACAAAAGATACCGCCGGACCATCTTTGAACATCTTAATCAAATTAATGTCAGTAATATCTTTAATGCTGGCGCCAGTGCTGGTTAATTTTAACGGTTTGTTATAAAACTAATCCAGCCTCGATTGGTCGAGCAGAGCCTCTCATATTGAGAGGCTCTGTCTCTTTCAAAGTTCCAATCATGAGAAATCTTCCCCGCTTCTTTTGAGAGCTAATTCCTCTAGTGCTACAATTGGAGAACTATGCCAGATGTAATTTTCATAAAGGGAGCTAGGGAGCACAACCTGAAAAATATAGATGTCACCATTCCCAGAGATAAGCTAGTAGTTATCACTGGAGTATCAGGCTCTGGTAAAAGCTCCCTTGCTTTCGATACTATATTTGCTGAAGGCCAGCGCCGCTATGTGGAATCCCTTTCCGCCTACGCTCGCCAGTTCCTGGGACAGATGCAAAAACCAGATATTGACTATATTGAAGGGCTAAGTCCAGCCATTTCTATAGACCAGAAAGGCCCCCCCCATAACCCTCGTTCTATTGTGGGAACAGTAACTGAAATCTATGATTACTTGCGACTCCTCTTTGCTCGTACAGGACATCCCCACTGTCCAAAATGCGGACGAGAAATTCAATGTCAGACAGTACAACAAATTGTAGACGCCATACAGGATATGCCTGAAGGTAGCAGAATAATGATTCTTTCACCGCTGGTTAAAGACCGTAAAGGGGAACACCAGACAGTATTCCAGGATTTAAGAAAGGCAGGGTTTGTCAGGGTCAGGGTAGACGGGCAAATCCACGACCTTTCAGATGAATTCCAACTGGATAAAAACAAGAAGCATACCATTGAAGCTGTAGTCGACCGCCTGCAAATAGAAAAGAAGGAGGCTGATATAAGGACCGCTGATTCAATCGAGACTGCCTTGAAACTGGGGTCAGGGGTAGTACTTATTACTATCCTTGAGTACAGTGATTACAGTCTAGAACAAAACAAAGAGCAACAAAGAAAGGAACTGCTTTTCTCAGAGCACTTCGCCTGTGTGTATTGCGGAATTAGCTTAGATGAAATTGCACCAAGGACATTTAGCTTCAATAGCCCTCATGGTGCCTGCCCTACATGTTCAGGTTTGGGCTATAAGTTAGAAGTTGACCCCAGACTAGTTATCCCAGATATGGAACTCGGCCTGGATAAAGGGGCTATTCAACCCTGGGCGCGAAACGGTGCTATGAGCAACTGGTACAATAGTATCCTACAGTCCTTAGGTCAATATTATGGCTTCTCCCTTTCTACTCCGGTGAATAAACTATCCGAGAAACATCTGAAAGTGGTTTTATATGGCAGCAGCGGAAAACGATTTAAAGCCACATACTTAAATCAGCATGGTGGTATTTACCAGTATTACACAAGTTTCGAAGGGGTAATCCCCAACCTAGAGCGCCGCTACAGAGAAACAGAATCTGATAACGTAAGAATTGACCTTGAGCGTTATATGTCCTCAAACCCTTGCTCTATATGCCAAGGAAAGCGCTTAAAGCCAGAATCCTTGGCTGTTACAGTAAATAACAAAAATATAATGGATATCGCTTCCATATCCATCATGAAAGCGCTGGAGTGGATAGATGAGTTACCGGAGCATATAAGCTCCCGGGAACTAACTATAGCCGAGCAAATTATCAGAGAAATCCACGCCAGGTTAGGTTTCCTGAAGGACATCGGATTGGGATATTTAAGCATAGACCGCTCGTCATCCACGCTAAGTAGCGGAGAAACGCAAAGGATTCACCTGGCGACCCAGATAGGCAGTGGCCTCACTGGTGTTCTCTATATTTGCGATGAACCTACCGTCGGGTTACACCCTTCCGATGACATAAAGCTCATCACTACGTTGAAACACCTCAGAGATCTGGGCAATACCGTAATCATTGTAGAACATGATGAAGCTATGATGAGAGCCGCTGATTATATTATTGATATGGGTCCCGGTGCTGGAAAAAAGGGGGGGGAGGTTGTTGCAACTGGCAGTATACAAGATATAATGAGGCATCAAGGATCTATAACTGGAGAATACCTCCAGGGGACAAGACAGATAATATATCCGGGGCAACGACGTACAGGCTCTGGAACAGAGCTAATAGTTAAGGGAGCTCGAGAAAATAACTTAAAAGGCATTAATGTCCATATCCCTCTTGGTAAATTCGTATGTGTCACTGGAGTCTCTGGTAGTGGTAAAAGCTCCCTAATAAATCAAGTGTTATATAAAAGCCTGGCCAGCCTCCTATATCGAGCGAAAGACAGACCAGGTAAGAGTGATGGCATTATCGGCACCGAGAATCTCGACAAAGTAATTAACATTGACCAATCACCAATAGGCCGTACTCCTAGAAGCAACCCCGCAACATACACTGGAACATTCACCCCTATTCGTGAACTTTTTGCTTCTGTTCCCGAAGCCAAGATGCGTGGCTATACTCCAGGGCGGTTTTCCTTCAACGTGAAAGGAGGCCGCTGTGAGGCCTGTCAGGGAGCAGGTTACGTTCAGATTGAAATGCAGTTCTTGCCAGATGTTACCGTACCATGTGAGCTGTGCAAAGGAAAAAGATATAACCGTGAGGCATTAGAGATTCGTTTCAAAGGTAAGAATATTACCGAAGTCCTCGATATGACCGTGGATGAGGCTCTTCTATTCTTCGCTCACTTCCCAACCATAAAAAGAAAACTGGAAACAGTTCGGGACGTCGGGCTAGGGTATCTTTGCCTGGGGCAACCATCTCCTACGCTTTCCGGGGGCGAGGCGCAGCGGGTAAAATTAGCAACGGAACTATCTCGTCGTTCCACAGGAGCGACTCTCTACATACTTGACGAGCCAACTACTGGACTTTCCTTCTATGACGTTGATTGTCTCCTGCAAGTACTACAACGATTGGTAGATTATGGCAACACTGTAATTGTCATTGAGCATCATCTTGATGTAATTAAAAACGCCGACTGGTTAATTGACCTTGGACCAGGTGCTGGAGATGAAGGCGGCTATATCATAGCCACTGGCACGCCTGAAGAAATAGCACAAAATAAGAACTCTTCCACTGGACAATATCTACGTGCTATATTATTAAAGAGGGAGAAAATAATGTCATGAGCACTCGGATGAGCAGAAAAGAAGTGTTTGACTCTGTTCAGTCCAATATCCAAAACGAGGACAGAATAAGGCAGATACTGGTTACAGAGGCAGTTATGCGTGCCCTGGCCAAACGACTGGGAAAGGACATTAAGGAGTGGGGAATCACCGGACTTCTACATGACATCGATGTTGAATTAGTTGAAGATGACCCTTCCAGCCATGGTAGACTTGGAGCCGATATAGGACGTGAACTTGGGGCCAATGAAACTATGACTCACGCCATCTTATGTCATAATGCAGCTAATGGTATCCCCCAAGAAACGGAACTGGACAAGTCGCTTTGTTGCGCCATATCTTTGAGCAAATTGCTCATTTCTACCATTTCAAATCAGCCTGATAAGCTGTCAAAACTAACAGTTAAATCAGTAATCGATAACTCCAAAGAAGGAGTTAACGATTACACCGCCGAAGAAGAACAGATTGCTCTATGCACAAAGCTAGGACTAGAAAAAGAGGAGTTTATTGCTCTAGGCATTGAAGCTATAAAAGACATGCCTCCAGAACTGAAGATATAAGCAGTACGACAACTTGCAAGCATAGCATCCACTAAAACAATACATTTAAATGCTCTATCTCCCGTTAATGGCGTTCTATACTCAACCTCAGAACTGCAGCACTTTTTCATTAATAATAGCGCCCAGTACCCATGCCATGACGAAATATTCAGTGTTTCGAGTACTAATTTCCTATTGCTTTTAGAATATATTGATATATATTAGAAGTAACCATTAGTAAGTAGTAGGGGATAAAGATAATGCTAGAACAAGAGTATTCTATAAACAAGATACCCGAAAGGATGTTGACAGTCAGGGAAGTCGCCTCTATCCTCAATGTCCATCCCAATACCATCAGGAGATGGAATAGAAAGAAACTGTTAAATTCATATATAATCGGGCCAAATAACAACATACGCTTCAATCGAGAGGATATCCTCATGTTCCTTGATGAATCTAGAACGTAGCATCAATTGAGCATAGCCAAACAGTAAATCCGCATACAAAACAATATGAGCAAATAATTTAAAGGCACAATTCTATGCCCTTGTCTCCATTATCTGTCGTTGACCTATGGAAATGGCATATCGGCTTACATCAGTTAGTCAATGGACAGGTAAATCCTGATATAGTATTATTGACAACTGAAGTAGAGAGGCCTTACTTATATGGCAACAGACAGGTAAACCTGTATTAGAGGTGTTAATATGCAGATAGATAAGCTCCTTATTTTAATGACAGAAAAAGGTTCTTCAGATATGCATCTCAGAGTTCCTGGCCCGCCGGTATTTCGTATCGATGGTATTCTTATCCCTCAGGAAGAGTTGTCATTACTCAGCCCTGAAGATCTAAAAGAGGCTTTTAGACAGATCACTACAACCAATCAGAGAGAAACGTTCTATCAGGAACTGGAACTGGATTTTTCCTATAGTTTGCCCAGCGTAGCGCGGTTTCGGGTTAATGCCATGTTGCAAAGAGGAACCTTAAGCATTGCCTTCCGCCGGGTACCATTTGAACTGCCAAATATCGATCAACTGCAACTGCCACAACTTTGCAAGGATCTCGTTCTCAAGCCAAGAGGATTAATCCTGGTCACCGGTCCAACTGGTAGTGGAAAGAGCACTACCCTAGCCGCCATGATTGAGTATCTCAACGAGCATGAAAGACGAAATGTCATTACTATAGAAGACCCTATCGAATATCTATATACAAACAAGCTTTGTATCCTCGCCCAAAGGGACATGGGTGATGATACAAAATCATTTTCCAATGCTCTGGTACACTCCCTTCGCCATGACCCGGATGTCATCCTCGTAGGTGAAATGCGTGACCTGGAAACTATAAGTACAGCTATTACTGCCGCCGAGACAGGTCATTTAGTATTGGCAACATTACATACTATCGATGCTGTTCAAACCGTTGACCGTATAATCGATGCTTTCCCTCCTGAGCATCAACGCCAGGTCAGATTACAGCTTACTCAGGTTCTAGAGGCAGTACTATCCCAGACACTCCTGCCCAGAATCGAAGGCAAGGGTAGAGTTGCAGCCTTCGAGATACTGATTGCTACCGCCGCGGTGAGGAATCTAATTCGAAACAGTAAAACTCACGAGCTAACCAGCGCTATCCAGCTAGGGGCTAATGATGGTATGCGCACACTGAATCAGTCCCTGGCTACCTTAGTAAAAAACAATAAGGTAACAATCGAAGAAGCCTTAAGCAAGAGCAGCAACACAGAGCAGTTGAGAAGGCTGATTCAGAGTTCCTGACTATCTCATGCAGCATTATCCCCAAACTACCACAGGAGTTCCATCTCCCTGGTAATATTGGTGAAGTCCTCGAATGGTTCACATTTAAGCCCATTACCCCGGTAATAACTAAGTAGTTCTTCTCTGGCGAAAACATGCTGAGCTTGTTTTGCAGGGGTGATATCAGAATCGCCATTGCCCACATATATCACTTTATAATTCTGCGTTAAAAATAACTGAATATAGGCCTCTTTGAAGGCATCATCCAGCAACTTCCCATCAGGCCCTATGTACTGGACTTCCATATTGCCATCTTTAAAACAGGTTCTCGCTGCGTGCCACTCAACTTCTCCCAAACCATAATAATCCAGCAAGGCCTGTATATAAAAGTCCAACCCGTTGCTAACAACGACCAACCTGAAATCTCTCTTAGAACAATAATCCACAAACTCACTGAACCCGGCTCGCAGCTTAACCTTCTCTATTATCGTTTTTAGTAATGTCTTTTGCTCTTCTTTAACCATAGAAAAAGTCCTGGCATTGAATTGACCAACTGATATTTTATGCTCCCTATGTTCTTGCAGCACTTGATGCCAATCTCCCCTGGCAAATTCCTCCAGGACAAGAAAACTGGCGTCAACCTCGGTAATAGTGCCGTCAAAATCACACTGGACCAGAGTCTTCATGGTTTCTCCTATGTCTTAACAATCTTATTTATATTGCTAGACCAATAACTTAATTTCCAGGGGACAGTGGTCAGAACCCATAACATCTGACAATATACTTGCTCCGGTAACCGAATCTAACAGGCTCTCACTAACGAAAAGATAGTCAATCCTCCAACCTACATTTCGCTCCCTGGCGCGTGTTATCATACTCCACCATGTATAATTATTCGCTTGTTTATTAAAATAACGGAAGCTGTCAATAAATCCATGAGATATAAACTTATCCATCCATGCCCTTTCAATAGGTAAAAACCCGGAGATTCCTTTATTCTCATTTGGACGAGCCAGGTCGATTTCCTCATGGGCCGTGTTATAGTCACCGCAGACTACAAGTCTCTCACCTTTTCTTTGCAAAGGTTTAATAAAGGAAAGAAAGGCTTCATAGAACTCCATCTTATACTGCAAGCGCTGCTCACTTGCCTTGCCGTTGGGGAAATAGACATTAAACAGCGTTAGGAAAGGATATGTGGTGATTAGAACCCTCCCTTCAACGTCAAATTTTTCAATGTTTAAACTGGTAGTAACCTGTATTGGTTTGTCTTTACTCAGAGTAGCGACCCCACTATAGCCCCTCCTCTGAGGAACACTCCAGTTAGTATAGTAACCTTCTGGGTACTCAATACCAGAAGGGATTTCTCCTGGTTGAGCTTTTATCTCCTGTAAGCAAAGGACATCAGGAGACTCTAAATTAAACCAGTTCATAAAACCTTTTTTATATACGGCCCTGATTCCATTAACATTCCAGCACAGTATCCTAATTTCTCTCTTTGTCATGTTCGGCTTACAATAATATCCTAATAGTATAATTGGGAACAAAATGTTACAGTAACATATCTACCCGTATATATAAATATCTCTGTTTAACAACGGAGAAGTACACAGGTTTATAATATACGAAAGAGGGGCTTCTAAAAACAGCAGACCCCTTATACTCTATAAAGGAGGAACTCGTGGGAAAAGATAAAGTTGTAATATTTATTGACGGAAGTAACCTGTATCACGCGTTAGAATCTAATTTTAAGCGTCACGATCTGAATTTTTCTGAGTTTGCAAATAAACTTACTGGAACAAGAAAACTATTCCGTATCTATTATTACAACATACTACAGGACCAATCTCAGTGGCAAGAAACTCACAAAGAGCAACAGGATTTTCTTGATGGACTTCTCAAGACACCTTTTCTGGAAATTCACCTGGGGACAACTAAAATAGCCCAGGGTCTTCACATTGAAAAAGGTGTAGATATCATGCTAGCTACAGACCTAGTAGACTTTGCATGGAATAATCTATACGATGTTGCAATATTAGTAAGTGGGGATGCCGATTTTGTATACGCCATCCATGCAGTAAAGAACAGAGGCAAACATGTCGAGGTAGCTTATTTTGACAATAGTATATCAAAAGACCTCTGGAATATGGCTGACGACCGTCTTCTGCTAGACAGGACCTTTTTCAAGGGACTATGGGCCAGTAAACGTTACTCCAAACGTAAAAGACCAAGCAGAGGGAAAATCATAGAGAATAAAGCATAGTGCCAGCAGAAATAATTTTCCCCAAACGAGCTAAACATTCCAATGCTGTATGCGGCTTAGGGAGAAAGTAATCACTATCACAGGCGTGACTATAGAACGGAAACAGAATATCAATGGATTACTATAGAGTACTGGAGCTCCCCAAAAACGCCTCTGGGCAGGAGCTGAAAAATGCGTACAGAAAACTAGCCATGCAATACCACCCCGACCGTAATCCTGGCAAGGAGAAGTGGGCCCATGAGAAATTCAAAGAGATAAATGAAGCTTATGGGGTGCTTGGTGACCCTCAAAAAAGAGAACAGTATGATCACTTTGGCACTGCCGGTGACGTTAGTGATGTTTTTAGCAGCCCATTCACCAGGACAACATTTGATAACATAATGAAGGATTTCAACACGGCAGGACTCGGGTTCGATTTCCTGGGTAGCATATTTCATAGTCCGCACAGAGGCAGAGGAGGATCCTCCTCGTTCAAGAATTTTGTCAGGCAAAGAGGAACAACTTTTGAAGCTTGGACAGGAAATAAAATCAACTTGAATGAGATATTTTCTCAGGCAACAAAACCAAAGCAACATACATTGCACTATGAACTTATTATCACCCCAATAGAAGCCAATCAGGGAACAAACAAAATCCTTAACGTGAACAAAAGGAAACTGGACATAAAAATCCCACCAGGAGTAAAAACAGGTAGCATAGTCAAACTTAGTAATGCCCGTATGTTACTTGATGGACATTCCGGTGATGTTCTAATAAATATAAGAACACGTTAGTATATTACTGTTACGAGTTACTGTCTGGAAGCAAGAAGCTTCTTCCCCGTGTTCACAAAGTTGCCTGCCTTTACTGTCTTTGTTTTAGTAAAGGAGCCATACTTTTAAACTCAGCCGTTCCTGCTTGTTCAAGCAGTTGGAAGATAATAGTCTCAGTACTGCTAATCACCGCACCAGCTTGGCCAGCAATCCTCAATCCTGCCTGCCAATCTGATTTATAACGAGAACAGACAGCATCACTCGCTACACTCACTTCATAATTATTGGCAAGTAAATCCAACACTGTCTGTAGTACACATACATGCATCTCAAGACCAACCAAGACAAAATGCTTAACGCCAAGGCTCTTCACTTTTTCCAGAAAAGCAAGGTTTCGATAACAACTGAATGAGAGCTTTTCTATTGGTTGATACAAGTCACCCAGTATCTCTACTAATCCTTTACTTGTTGGTCCAAGTCCACGAGAATACTGCTCCGTTACTATGAGTGGTATCTTTATCAACTCGGCTAGACGAACTATAAGCTCGATATTCCTGGTTACTTTCCTACAGGTATCTCTTTCCATGGCCCCAAGAAGCTTTTCCTGGTGATCTATCACTACGAAAGCCAAATTATCCTTATTAGGACGAAAACGACTACCTGATACCATTTCGTTATTCTTGAACCCCATAAGCAAGATAAATTAACGCTTTGTGTATTGCTTTGCCTTACGAGCTTTCTTAAGACCGTATTTTCTACGTTCTTTGATCCTGGCATCCCTGGTGAGCAAGCCTCCCCCACGTAACGCCGCTCTGAATAGCTCGTTCTCTTTTACCAGTGCCTTGGCAATGCCATATTGGATAGCCTCCGCCTGCCCACTTTTACCTCCCCCTGTAACTTTCACCATAACACGATATTTACCCACAGTATTAGTAACCAGAAAAGGCGTCTCTATGGACCGTTGATGCTCAAGACGAGGAAAGACTTCACCATAAACTTTATTATCAACAAGTATACTACCTTCACCTGGTAGCAATCTGACCTGTGCTATTGCGCATTTACGTTTGCCAGTAGCCCAAACATAGTTCTCTGTACTCATTAGCTATCACTCCTCTTTTTAGCAAGCTGGCCATTATGTGGATGTACATCATTGGAATAAACCCTTAGTTTCCGGAACATAGCCGCCCCCAAACTATTATGTGGCAACATCCCTTTGACCGCTAGCTCGATAACACGAGCTGGGTTACCTTTAAACACATCTGCATACGTCGGTTTTTTCAATCCACCATGATATCCGGAATACCGATAATAGATCTTCTGTACCGTCTTCTTCCCGGTTACCTTTATCTTGGCAGCATTTATTACGACCACATAGTCACCGGTATCAATGTGAGGCGCATATATTGCTTTATGTTTACCCATAAGCAATACGACTACCTGAACCGCTAACCTCCCCAGTATCTTGTCCGAGGCATCAATTACATGCCATTTATGCACAATCTCCTTAGCGCTAGGAGTATATGTTTTCATTTTTGTCCTCCGAGAGGCTTAGCATAATTAACCCTGGTTAGACATAATCCACGAGCCGGGGCTACCGGCCCAGCCAAGCCTACGTGTCTCTCTTCAAATATTTCACGAAATTTGCCCAGTTGTATCTTCCCCAAGCCCAGGCTCGTTAACAGTCCAACTGTACTACGTACTTGATGTGGTAAAAAGGAATTAGCCTTTATATCAATAGTGACAAAGTCATCCCGTCGATTTACCTCTGTATTGTACACGCATCGCACAGTACTTTTACCTTCTTCTATAGCAGGGCAAAAGGATATGAAATCGTGCTCACCTTCAAGAAGTTGACATGCATCTCTCATAACTCCGACGTTCAATTCATTCGGTACGAACCCTGCAAACACTTCATGAAACGGTGATCTAATTTTCCTGTTAAATATTTGATAACAGTACTCTCTACTCAAAGCATCCCTTCTAACGTTAAACTCCGAATCCATTGCATACGCTGCTTTAATTTTTATATCTCTGGCCAGGTAATAATTCAAACCTTTAATAAAAGTTTTTGTGTCAAATTCTTTTACTGTCCAAAAACTAAACACCTGCCCCTTAGCATGTACCCCTGCATCAGTCCTACTAGCTGCCATGATTCTACCTGTCTCCCCACACAGACTCCGTAAAGCTCGTTCGACCTCCCCTTGAATGGTCGCTACCCCAACCTGCCACTGAGAACCATGATATCGTGTGCCATTATATTCTACAATCAAAGCAAACTTTGCTGGCTCCACTACTTAACCAATTCGATTTGAGCCATCGCAGCATTGTCACCTTTACGAGGCCCTAACTTCACCAGACGAGTATAGCCACCTGGTCTCTCGCCGTACCCTGGCCCTATCTCCCCAAACAATTTGTCAATAACTTTCTTATCATTACTGAAAGCTAAAGCCCTACGCCGCGCCACCAGTGTTCCGTCTTTCCCTAAAGTAATCATCTTCTCAACGAGGCCTTGTATTTCTTTAGCTTTAGCTTCTGTAGTAACGATTTTGCCTTTAGCTAAAACATCGGTTACCAAGTTCCGATAGAGAGCCCACCTATGGCTTGACAACCTGCTTAACTTCCGCCCAGATACCTGATGTCTCATTCTTTTTCCTTCTTTTTAGTATTAACCGGAACCGCACAACCCAATTCCACCAAAACATCTTCCACTTCCCCCCTGGATTTTGCTCCAAGCCCAGGCAGAGGAGGCAACCCGTCTTTAGCAATCTCTATAAGCTGCCCTATAGTTGTAACGCCACCCCTCCTCAGGCTATTAAAAGCGCGAACCGATAAACTAAGCTCTTCAATAGGTTTATTGTATTTCTCTGCTGGTATTGAAGAAGCTCTTCCAAGACTTCCCACTCCCTCTGTAGCTGCTATCTCTAACTCCATGAAAGGTTTAAATTGATTGATTAACACATTAGCACTTTGTCTGATTGCCTCTCTCGGAGAGATAGTGTTATCAGTCCATACCTCTAAAATAAGCCTTTCTGCGCTCCTCTCTTCACCTGGTGATATTGGAACTACAGAAAAGTTAACTTTGTGTATCGGAGTAAAGATAGCATCAACTGGTAGAGCTCCTACAGGCAACCCCTCACTTGATTTGCCTGGAATATAACCTCTGCCCAATTCAACATTAAACACGACATATAATTTAGCATCAGCCGAATCTAACGAAGCTAAATGAAGTTCAGGATTGGCAATTTCGAAGTCAATCGAAGGCTTGATATCAGCAGCGCATATTTCCCCTTCCCCTGCCACATCAAGAACAAGTTGTTTTCCTGGTTCATCAGAAAGTGGCTTTAGCCTTAATTCCTTAACATTCAGGATAAACTCTATAACGTCCTCTTTCAAATTAGGAATACAACTAAATTCATGTTGAATCCCGTCAATTAGAATCCACGTAACTGCAGCACCAGGCAGAGAACTAAGCAGTACGCGACGCAGGGCATTACCCAGAGTCACACCAACTCCCTTCTCTAGAGGTTCAACAACAAAACGCCCATAATTACCAGCAGTCTCCGTGCATTTGATATCTGGTACTAACAAATCCGCTAACAAAAAAACCTCCTCTTACTTACCTTGAATAGTATTCAATGATAGATGCCATATCATATTTAGCCTCGAAATCACCCTCAGCAGGTAATGCTAAAACAGCACCTTCCATTTTTTCTTCGTCAAGGCTCAGCCAACCAGCAATAGTTTTTGCTTTAACTTTCTCCACAATGGTCTTATAGAGTTCAGTTTTCTTGCTACTCGGACACCAAGTTATTACATCACCAGACTTAACCAGAAAAGAGGGTATATTTACCCTACTCCCATTAACCAGTATATGATTATGATTGGTTATTTGCCTTGCCTGAGAACGAGAGTCCCCAAAACCCAGACGATAAACTACATTATCCAGACGCCTCTCAAGTAGAATATGAAAGTTTTCACCTGTATTGCCATTCGCTCTGGTTGCCTCAGCGAAGAACTTACGGAACTGCCGTTCCAACATTCCATAGCTGAATCTAACCTTCTGTTTCGCTCTTAGTTGCAGTCCACGATCTGATATTTTAGGCGCCCTTCCCTGAAAACGTCCCCGGGACGCTGCATTTTTTTTCTCTATAGGACACTTAGGGCTAGAGCATCTCTCACCTTTAAGCATAAGCTTCTCATTTAAATAACGGCATAAATGACACCTTGGTCCGGTATAACGTCCCATACTACACTCTTCTCCTTCCACGAGGGCGACACCCATTATGTGGAATAGGGGTTACATCTCTAATGCCGGTAACAGTGATCCCCGCAGCTTCTAAAGCACGAATAGCTGCTTCTCTCCCACTGCCAGGACCCTTGATATAGACCTCAACTCGTCGTAAGCCATCTCCTATTGCCCGCCGCGCCGCTCCTTGAGCAGCCAATCCAGCCGCATAAGGAGTACCTTTTCTGGAACCCTTAAATCCAGCAGACCCTGAACTACCCCAAGATATTACATTGCCTCCCTTGTCAGCAATAGTAATTACCGTATTATTAAAGGTGGACTGAATAAAGGCCCTGCCTTCAACAATCCCCTTACGTACTCTTCTTGCCTTAACACTCTTCTTTTTCTTTGGCATTACTCCTACAACCTCTCTATTTCTTAGTTGCTCCTCGCTTCTGTCCCCGGCCCGCAACTGTCTTACGTGAGCCTTTTCTCGTACGGGCATTAGTTTGCGTATTTTGTCCACGAACAGGCAGATTCATACGATGCCTTGTTCCACGTATACAACCTATCTCGATAAGCCGCTTGATATTAAACTGGACCTCTCTCCGTAAATCTCCTTCCACCTGGTAATTGTTAGTGATGATATTACGAATATTAGTCACATCCGTATCATTGAGATCCTTTACTCTGATGCCAGCATCAACACCGGCAGCGGCTAAAATCTGCCGACTTCCCGTAATTCCGATGCCGTATATATGCAATAACGCTACTCTGACTGGTTTATTTTGAGGAAGGTCTATTCCCGCTATACGTATCATACTCTATTACCCCTGCCTCTGTTTATGTCTTGGGTTGTCACAAATAACTCTAACAACCCCTTTTCTTTTCACAATCATACATTTATTACAACGACGCTTAACTGAAGCTCCTACTTTCATTATTGTTAACTCCTGAACTAAAATCTTTAAATGATATA
>SDBU01001138.1_pt1 | contig 38862 bp, 66 predicted proteins | sample 2277071 | NCBI WGS metagenome assembly SDBU01 (sample SAMN10397929, study PRJNA504765) | marine sediment metagenome | isolation source: marine sediment core GS08_GC12, 126 cmbsf | place: Arctic Ocean: Gakkel Ridge, Loki's castle | collected 2008 | reverse complement strand
TTGGGCAGTTGACCAAGTTGCATAACTATGCGTGGCTGGTACTACACTTTCAGCAATCAAGATAACCCTACCATCATTGAGAAATCTCAACCCTTGTGTATAAGTTGTATTGTCCCATACGACTCCCCTCGAATCCGAGTCGACAAGACCTTCCTTTACTGCTACTGCTATTGGTATTGTCTGATATGCCATTTTTCCCCTCCTATAGTTTACTATTGGTTTACTGAATTAACCGCCTAGAAATTGATTGTAGTGCGTCAGGAAGTATTTTTGATTGTTACTGAATAAAAAGCCATTACCCTAAAGTAGTTTGGTATATCAATATCCACTAAATCCTGACCATAAACTTCCTCCCTTATTTTCATTATGTAATAGTTTGTTCCAGCTATTGTAATAGCAACAGAGACTAATCCTGCAATAGCATCATATAAAGCTCGGTATATTCCCCTTGCATCAATAGGGTTATCTGCCCAGCAATCAAACTGAACGCTAGGGGAACATATTTTGGGGTAATAAGGTTCTGATATACCACCCCGAGTAAAGAAACTTATTGCCGGTAAAGTTGCATTCTCCGGTAATCGGGGACAATAGAGTCTATCGCTTATCAAAGCTATCAGCGGATTAGTTAATTCTGCCGCTGTTACCAAGTAAGTCCTTATTAACGTATTGGTATCTACTAAGTTAATCATCTTAATTCTGCCCTTATGCCATCTGGCAACTTGTGTATATTCTTATCCAGGGCTGGCTTGAAATATGGTTGAGCCGCCATATTAACAGTGCCAGTTTCAAGGTAACCTCCATACCCACTCGTGGAATAGATTGCACCCTCGCCTTCACCCTTGGCGATTTTACCCCCGGGTCCAACCTCATACTTAATAGACCGAGCATTATTCCCAGTAACTTTTGGGCTAAATTTTATAGCATCATTGGCAATATCGGTCACCACATCTCTTAGTGCCTTCTCAGTGGCTTTCTTGACCTTATTCTGGACTTCTTTGGTCTTGAAGTTCGTCACAACTATAGATTTTATCTTCATCGTGATACTCTCATCATGCACTCTTTATGATGGCTTGCTGTGCTGTCCTGCCTGTCCTCTATAAGTAGAACCTCATAAGTTACCGCACCGATAACCACTCTATCCTGCTCTGTAATATCCACATCTCCCAAGAAAAGTTTATAGTCAGCGATAACTAACTCCGTTCCTACCTTGAGTTCTCTACCACCACTAGCCATCAATCTACAGGACTCATCAGCTAAATGGTTAGCCCAGGTCAAAGCAGGATTGCCGTAGTTATCCTTGGCACCTTCCGTATATCGCTGAACAGTGCAGGTATTTATCAATAAGCTAGAATAACTCATTCTATATCCTCATCAATGGTAGTATCTTCTACCCCGGACAAGTCCATCTCAGCCCAAGTAAGATAGGGCTTTTCGGAATCCTGCTTTTTATATTCCATAGCTAACTTTAGCTTGTTTTCAGCATCCTTCTTACTGTAGGAGTAATCGCCTATCTTCTCTGATGTGAGACCCCCTGTAATAGAGGCTGCCCATGCTTCTAGTGCGTAACCTGCGGCTGTAAGTATAGAATTTGAAGCCATAGTAAGAAATGCTGTTATCTCCTCATCGGTAAATTGAGCATCAGTCGATGGCGTGACATCGGTATCTCCGATTAAGAGTCTTACCTTGCCTACATTAGTCGTCAAATCATAAGTAGCTGCCATATTATTGTCTCCCTTTCAATATGATAAAGCTCAACATCACTATCAAGCCCTTCAGGGAATTTAGCCATAATTTACTCTTTAATCATACTCGTGATACCTGAGAGATACTTTTACGGTTTTACTCCCGCCATCTTCTATCGCTAATTGTGCCCTGATTTTACTATTGGCTGGTATCAAAGGAGTCATCACAAGCTGAGTGGGAACGCCTCCTTTATTTGAAGTGGCTGCGAATCTGATTCTGGCACATTCTGTATCACTGTCTCCGTAATACAAAATTATCTCATAAGTCTTATCCTGAGTATTCACATCCTCAATGAGAATTTCGTGTATATCAAACTCTTCAGTTATTGTGTTAACAGGGATTATTTCTGTAATCGTCCCCAATCCCCAGTCACCAGCGGCAGTAGTTAGAGTTACACCATCAGCTAAAGTAGGATATACCTCCTGCGTTGTATGTATGTGTTCAATAAGTTCCTGTAAACGACCAAACAAACTGTTCCCATCGTGGTTATCATCATTCTCGCCAATATCAGTGGGTATATTTGCAGCATCTAATTCATCAAGATAACCAGCCCTTGCTGCCGTATAATTTGCTAGAGCCGTTGCAAGAGCAGCAGTCCAAATAGCAGCTAAAGCAGCATCATCTGTCCCACGCATAGCCGTAGTTGGTATAAGCCCAACAGCCGTTGCCAGTCGTCTTAGGGTCCCGATCAAATCTATCATGAATACCACCTTGCTTGATTTTTATACATAGACAACCATTCCGAAGCAGTTAGAGCTTTACCACTCACTATAGTCCGCCCTCTCATACCATCGAAGTAATTAGAATCCTTAGAAGTGCCACGAACTCCAATTACCAAATCTCTTGCGCATGTCTCGGGGTCAATTAGGACTTCGCTAACTGTAGCAACTGGCTGACCATTCCGATACATATAGGCAGTATCACCTATGCGACTAATACCAAAATGCCAGTTTATCCCGTATGCCCACCCTAGCGAATAAGCAGCAGTCCGGAAAGAAGCTCCGGCCGCATGGTGATGTCTCAAAGTTAGATAACGAAGCGCTCCTACTTCCGTCAGATAAACTTCCCACCCACTAACACTAACCTCATATCTGCCTATTAGTATCTGCGAATCATGGATGCTATCTGTCCAGTTAAACCATCCGCCAACACTATAATCTTCAGATGTAAAATTAAGGTCTGTGCATACAGGTCCATCGCACTCTAGGTATTCAGAAGTGCCATTTAAGTCTAACGTCATCAAGCCGGTATCTAAAACCGTCCATGTAGGCGTATTTATCAAGCTAACAACGTGATGAGGTTTTGCCACATCTTGAGTAATAGCACCTGTGCCTTCTCTTAATGGAAGGTCAAGGAGCATTTCCTGATTGTATCCAATGCTGTCATATAGTATGGTCATCTAAACCTCATAAAATACTGTCCAGTCATAGGCACGATTCGTGCCAGCTGTCTTTTCAATTACTATTTGAATCCCATACCTTGTAGGGGAAAGGTCAATTATAACCAGTGCGTCATCTGTGACTCCCACAAAAGCCAACTCATCATGCACAGTTAGTGGTCCAGCTGGTGCTATCCGATAGAGCACTCTTAAAACTACCGTTTCGGTGGCCGTGTGATTAGCGAAGTCTATTATGGCACATATCGGCCTATATATACCGGCAGGAGCATTATTAATATAGATAGTCTGTGTTGTGCCATCAGTTGTTAATTCGCCGCCTGTTTCTTCTAAGATGGCTTCGGCTACCATGAGAGCCTCTATTGCATCGACATCAGCCTGCAAAAGAACTACATCGGCATCCAGATTATCAACAGCAGTTTGAACATCGGCAATGTCAGCTAGGATTTGAGTCTCGTCCAGTGGATTACAAATACCCTCGCCACTCATGGTAGATAGCCCTCACTGATTGAAAGATTAGCAAGACCCTCAGCACATACCCCATAAATGGCACCATAGAATAGGTTATTAGTGCCTATGTGGTAGGTGCCGCCATTAGGATTAAGCCGTATCCCCGAGCCGATTACCGCAGCATTATCCCTTGCTAGGTAGATAACTTGGTCACTATCATTGGTAAAGTCGCAATCAACCCTATTAGGATTAGCCGCCAGAACCAGAGTTGATACATTATCAACAGTAGCAAAGGTATCGTTTACATTAGTTATCGGGAATATTCTAGGGTCTGGCATAATCTAAACTCCAAATAAATGTTTATCCCCCTAGTTGCTTATATAGAAGTTCTCGGTCAGCTTCCTTTACACAAATCAATGTAGCTAGAAAGTCAAGGAATTTGTCATTCGTATAAAGTTTCTGTGTTTTCTCTAATTCTTGCCTAATTTTATCCCATTGGCTTCCTGGATTTCCAACTATAGGTTGCTTTACAGATGTTTTTAATTCCATAATCTAAACTCCAAATAAATGTCTTTCTTGATTATAGTGAGACAATACTTCAGGTGCATCCATAGCTCGGCTATAGATACGAGGAAGAGCCAATTTACCGTCAAAAGTAGTGCCAGTAGGAAGAATTATGTTATTAGCCCCATACGCTAAATTGACAGTATTTACCTTTATCGCGGTGGCATAGGCAGTATTATCCACCTCTACTCCATTCACATAGGCATAGACTGTCCCTCCGTCCCGTGTCATAACTATATGATGATAGTTTACGAAGTCGGTGAAGGTATGTGTTGTAATCCAATTAAGTCCCCAATTTCCAGCTGCATCTCCAAAATCCCCGTATAGCTTATCAGCAGCATTAACCTGTGGGGCGATATAACCTCGGTTCCCAGCTACTGATCCTTTCCCGAATGTAACCCTAGAGGTACTAGTATCATCTATCTGTTCCCATACTTCAATAGCAAAGTCAGTTGTCAAATCTAAACTGGAATCATTACCGCAATCAACAACATTGGCGTCTGCGACAAAGCTCAGAACCCAAAGACCACTAGGTTCTCTTACCCAAATAGCACCATTTATCGTGCCGTGATTACCTTCTCCACTAAAGTCTCTTATTGTGGCACCAGCCCCGGGGTATCCAGGTAAATAGAGAACACAACTAGGCTCACAGTAAGGATTGCCATTCCAGATTATTTCAGGGGATTTAGAAACCTTAATAGTAGATTTAGCCCCGCTATGCACAGCTCCAATACCCACACTTGGCGCTAAACGCCAACCATCTATTGTTACTCTCATAATCACTCCTATATCAATTCGTGTATAGTTTGACAGCCCCAGGTATCTCCACCGACATTAGCGCTTAGTGCTATCACTATCTCGTCTCCATTGACAAAATCATAAGCCTTGCCTTCACACTCTAGCACTACATCTCTAATATCTGGAGTTCCTAAATCCGAACTAAATAAAACGGTATCATAGGCTGGTCCAGCATTAGCATTTAGCGTAACTGTCAGGGTTTCTGCTGCTGCTAAAGCACTACCAATATGCAACCGTAATCCTGAAAAGTGGAAATTTGCTCCTGGAGCTAATGTTGCTATAGCCGTATCTACCCCTGTGCTAGGAGTTATTATAGATGTCCGCCGTATAAACCCAAGAGCAATCAGTATCTCGTCTGAGTTGACATCCTCTACACCAATACGATATGAGATGCCATCAACATTCAGCACCAGCCCTATATTCGGATTCACCGACCTAAGAAATTCTACTACTGTAAGTGCCATATTTCCCTCCTAAGTCCAGCTGAGGCAAGAGGTAAAGGAATAACCCTCTCACCCCGGCTAGCACCAGTTTAAGCTATTCTATTACTCCTTTTAGTTGACCTTGTTATGCTTCATGTGTTGAAGCGTTATCCTTTGGGCTTCAGCAACCGCCCGCCTTTCCTCTGAATGACAAGTAGCGTGCTGTCCCCTTTCACTTTGAAACTGTACCCCCAACTCGGCTTGTGGCTTTTTGAGGTGTAGGTAAGGAAGTATCAACTCTAAGAATTCACCTGCTTGTTTGCGGGTAATTACCCAATTCCAACAAGGTTTTCTGCGTAGGCTATACCTTTTCCTTTCTTGTATGGCTCCACCAAAGCCCATTTTAAGCATCTGACAAAGCCACAAGTCCGTAGAGGTAACCGCCACTCGCAAGGTAAACTCAGAGTATTTATGCCCTGGGCGAGTCCGATGGTGAATATCAATACAGCCTTCACCATCCACTATTCCAGCCACATAAGCCAAGTCAGTTCGTTTCATTAGGATACCAATCCTCCCCCATAGGTTGCGCGCCAATCAAGCTCGACTATACCGAAGCAATGTCTCACTCGATAGAAGATGTTGTCTGTGGCAAAATCGCCACTCATCGGGCTGATTGTTCCGCCACCGATTGTCACCTTATTACTGGCCTTCATACAGAGTTCAGGTCTCTCATGTCCTCTGAGATAACCAGCCTCAAGAGCTGCAATATCCCCTGGGTCAGCAAACAGATACCAAGCGGTATTGCCATTTGTGGCATCAGCAACTGGCAACCACGGCTCCACGATTAACTCAAGCCCCATCTGAGACACTACATTGGTTGTTGGGTAGGCTACAGGAACACCAACAGCGCCTTCAGTCCACATCTTGGTAGCTGAAGTCAGGATTTGGCGAGCAGTCATTTCCAGAGCTGGGGGAACAACAAGATATTTAGCCCTATTATAGATAGGACTGCCACCAGCATCCAGCCAACTTGCCATTGCCTCAAGACCTGCTTCAAGATTGGCAATAGTCAGCAAAGCAACAGAGCCATTTATTTCACCTGCTGTTGCTTTGTCGTAGAGAAAGCCATTGGCATGAAGGCCGTCATCGTCAGCATACTGGTTAATAACGGCATACTGCTCTGTCCTTAAAGCTCCCTTAGCAAATCTCATAGGGGTATCCTTGAGGGCATCCAGGTCGTCATTGATTATGGCTTCCCAGGATATATCATACTGCCGACCATACTTGTAGACATACAAAGTATAGCGAGCTTCGGACCGGGTGCTGGCTAGATATTCGCCCTTTTCAGCAACCAAATCAAGCCGCTGGTCGCCACCGGTTATGGCAAATCTATATCCACCAATCTGCGGATATAGGCGGGGAACGGTAGATGTCTTAACATATTTCTTCCAGCTTGACTCGGTAGCTTTATACTGAGCCAATACCTGTCTGTCAAGAACATCACCGAATAGATATGGGAAGTCTGAGGTTGTCATTGCTTCCCGGAATAGATATTCTTGTCTATGAGGTGGAAGGTTACGGGCATTACTGAGCAGGTCAATAGTCTCCGTTAATTTCTGCTCATATCCCTCGCCCTTGTTTATTTCACTCAGGACGGCATATCCCTTCCAATCCTCCATTAATTGCATTAGTTCCATTTTGGATTCCTCCTAGTTTATTTTTTAGGTTCCACTTCCACAACCTCCGCCTCGAAAATGCGTGTCACAAGTTCAACATCAGCTCGTGTGAATCCCGTGCATTTATCAAAGGCGTTTTTTATCCTTTGGTATTCCTCCTCTTCTAATAGAATTACATCATCCCTGCAAGTCTCTAGCTTCATAGCCAGCATATTTTGCTTGACCAGTTCAGCGCCAGACAGTTGCAGTTCCTTTCGGAACATTATATTAAGGATAGAGTCCTTGACAGGATAAGGCAGGTCGAAGTCAATTACGCCTCCGAGCTTCTTTGGGTCGGGAGCCTTCATTTTGACCGCATAGTCTTTGATATTCAGTTTACGCATTTTCCTTTCACTCCTTTTACTACTTATTCACTTTTCGATTTATTAATCGGTGTCGGCATAGAGTCGGATGTAGAGAGTGCCGTATCCCACGATATTCGCCCAAGGCACATAGCCTACCGGGGGGTCGGTCTCAGAAACTGCAGCTATGAAGCCACATGACTCTGGGTTCCCAAATGCCCATATATACTCCATGGGATTAGCCACGCGCCCCTGGTTGATGTTAACCCTGATAACCCCCATGTGCGCTGGGGCTATCTTCCAATCGCTCATGTATTGGAAACCATACACAGTAGTCAGGGCTGGATTGGCAGTATCGTGAGCATACATTCCAACATCCAGTCCGACCAAGAGGTGTGCGCTCCCAATCCATGAGGCCTGTGGCTCTATCCAGAAACCCCATCCATAGGTGTGACCGGTCTGTTGGCCATCAATCTGTGCATCGCAGTAGAATCCAACACCTTCTGACGCACCTGCTTCCAGAAGACCTGTCCACCGCTTCCCAAACCCGCCGGTAGTGACCGTCTTATACATTCGGTCTTGGGTATCGAGTGACGGGTCGAAGTGAACCTTGACGGCAATAGTCGCAGTTACCCCGGAATCTATGATACCGAGGGCATAACCGAATGGCCTATTGACTGCCGTATTGTTTATCTTGCTCACAACACCCGTGGTAAGGTTGATGTAGAGTTCATCGCCACCTGCGACGGCACTACCGCCCGCATCGTTATTAGCAACAACATCTACAATCCAGATTCCCTCCGTATCCACTGCAATCCTGTCGGCTGCGGCTACGGCATCCTTAAACGGTATACCGACTATCTTATCTCCTATCATTAAGGGCAAGCCCTTATTGATAAATCCGTCCGCATCAGGATTCGCATGGCCGGTTATTTCACTGTCTAATACAGTGATGTGTCTACCTTCATAAGTAGACGAGACTTCTAAGCCCTCATCTTGGACATCTGCTATTGGATATACTCCAAATGCTGGCATTGTTTTACCTCCATAGTTTATTTTGTTTTCTCTAGCGCCCGGTGACGGCTGTTTCTAATTGAGCATCCGTCCATTCGGGGTGCATTTTCTTGAAGGACTCTTTAAGTGCTTCCGCATCTTTCACAGGGTCAGATTTAGATACTCCCAAGCCCTTTACTTTGCCTCCCTCAGTTATTTTGGCAATATAATCCACCTCGGACTTTATTGCTTCCTCAATTCCTTCAGCAGACTCAGTATCCTTGAATCTCTCTAGTAACCGCTCTTTAGCAGCATCGGGTAACTCAGCCTTGTCTACAGCCTCTTTAATAGTAGCTTGTGCTTCGGCTTTTGTCTTTTCCTTCTTTGCCTGCAAAGCAGCTTCCTTGAGAGAATCCCGCTCGGTGGTCAAAGTTTCAATCTGACCTTCAAGCTCCGTAACGCGTTCCTCATTCTCCATTGCCTTTTTAACCTCCTTGGTTATTTCTGCCCTGACATTAGCCTCGACAGCCTTAATTAAATCAGGGCGCTTCTCCTTTAAGGTCGCCAGTTCCACTAGGTCAATATCGTGGTTTCTGTCTGATTCGTAGAGTGTAACAACCCCACCGGCACCAGGTTCAGTTACAAAATCAACTGACTTACAAGCGACTAGCTTCTCTATTACCAGCGTTTCCTTGCCATCAATGGTGCCTTTAGAAGCGCTACCCACTGCATTGATTGAAATACCCATCTCTGATAGCATTTCTTTATCTCGCAGTGAGGCTAACTTCTGCATCAGCCACGGTTCGACAATCTCGGCGACACCGGTAACAGTCCCACTCTCATCACAAATTACATCAGCTAATGTAGCAACCCAGTCCCTTATTGACCTCTCGGGACGAGCCTTGTCTTCTTCCTCTGTTGGATGATCAGCATACATCTTTTGCCCTTCGAATATACCGAAATCCCGCTTTAGTATTTCGGCAGGATAGTAGCGGTCTTCAGTGGTATTGAAACCAGGCTTGATGACAATCACGGTAGCTCTACCCTTATCAAACTTAGCTTCGGTAAGTGGGACATAATTCAATATCCGTTCCCTAGTTTCTACCTCTTTCACCCATCTTGGAATATCCTCATCGTCTACATCCAGTTTCCTATATTCGGTCCGTATCTTCCTTTTCACAGCAGGCAAATCAGCGGAGGGTATGGCTACTTTCTGCCCCCTGAATCCGCCAGGACTCAAGGCGGCGGCAGCTCTACCTAACTGTGCTCTAGTAACCTTTTTGTCCAGGTCTTCCCAGAGTCTCAACTTCCAAGTTGAGGACTTCTCGGCATCAGGCATATAGGCATAGGCAGCCGCAGGAAACTTAATACCATCCTCTGTTTTTGTAACCGCCTGCTCTTTAATGAACTTCAACACGGAGGTTGCTTCTTTCAGAGCCTCCTTGGTTTTCTTCTCATCCGGCTCTTCACTTGATAGCAATTCCTGACACAGTTCCACAATCTTCTTCACCCGGGCAGCATCTAAACTAGCATTACGTTTGCCAACCTCTTGGATAATCTCGGAGTATGTAGTCTGCAATGATTCCATCGGCTTATAAACCTTCTGAGCAACTACCTTTTGAGGCTCGCCAATAACGATTCCACCATCTTCTCCTAGCATGAAACTAGCTCTATAAGATTGCCCGTTGACACTGTAAATTACTTCTTCTTCAAAAACTTCCTCAATCAATATTCCGCTTGGTATGGTATCGTCTGGCTCTATCTTGTATTCAGTGATTAGAGCAGTTTGTAGTAATTGCCTCTTGTTCTCATCGCTTAGTTCAGCTTCCTTGATTTTAGTCATAGTTCCCTCCTTGCTTTCCCTGGCAACCCAGTTACCCCTTTCATTCTTCTTGTATTTCCTCTCGACAGCAGCCCAGGCGGTGCCATGAGATAATGCTTCTCTTTGATTTCCCCGGTCTTTATACTGCTCCCAGGCAGAGTTAAAAGCCGCCTGATATATTTCCTGTGCGTGCTTAGGCAGTTTCTTAACACCATCCGGTAACTCGCTTAATGTAGCATACGGCATGATGACCTCCTTAAATACAAAGAAGAACCGACAAACTGAGCTTTTACACTCAAGCCTGTCGGTTCTTCCGTTGGGCTAAATGCTGGCTCGGTAAGGCGAGGAGACGCACCCCTCTAATCACCGATATAGTATCACACCAGCAAAACTCTATTTAATTATTTAATACAATGAGTGATTATCTTTCCATAATCTCTCGTATTATCATGGTTATAGGAAGCCAGACAAAGAAAACTAACATCAAAGCAAAGGGGTAGAGCATTGGATAGTTAAGTTCGAATGACAACAAGATTGATAGCGACCCAATCAATACCAATGGAAATTGAACCCATAAAGCCCGTTCATTCTTTCCCATAAGGTTCCTCCTTTAATCTGGATATGTTCGTTCAATAACTGTCAGGGATTGTCTCCCATTCCTTATCTGCACTCTGATACTACCATACTGAATATACTTAGACCAGTCTATCTTCTCAAGTTCCTTCTTGAGTTCTAGGTCTTTAGGTTCTTCACTCATCTACTCAACCTCGCTGGAGCTATTGCACATCTACAATCGGGGTGCTGAGGTGGAGCCATAACACCGCCACTGAAAGCCTGGCCAACAGGGATAACTCCTTCTGCTTCGTTAGCCTCACATTCTTCACTTACCCTATCATCACCCGCAGTAACCCACTCCTTACCTTCAATCTCCATATCCTTCATTGAGTCAAGCGATGCCTGAGATAGAGCATCAGCCGTCTCAGTCCTAGCGATAAGCTGACTTCTATATCTACTCATATCGGTAAATTCTTTCCTAATGTCACGAGCCAGCCCGGGCACACCTCGTTTATTCTCTATTCCCTGACTGATGGTATGAGCTAATCGTTTCTTAGTCTCCTCATCCATCTGGGTAACCAGTGTAGCACCGTGCTTCTCAGCCCAACCTATTGCCTGTTCAATTGGTGGTCCCTCATAGGCTATTGGGATACCACCCTTAGTCTTACCCCAGGTTATCATCTCGGCTTGCCCTGAGATATAGACTTCAGCTAGTTGTCCACTCATTTGGGTGGTTAGAGTATCACTAAAGGTAGCCAGGATAGGGTCTAATATATCCTTTGCCTCAGAGCCCAAAGTCTCTTTGACATACTTATAATAAAGCTGGTCAATTTGGTCATAAGGGAAGGCATCCCCTAGAGCATTAAAGTATTTAACTAGATCTTGCTCTAGCCTTTTTCTTAGCCTTAGATTTTTTAAGCTGTTTGGGTTTGCCGGTATCTCCGCTTCCAGTAGTTGAATCAGGCTGTCCAGTTCCGCTATCACTGTCATCTATCTCTCCTCTACCTGCACACTTCTCGCATTTCACTTGAATTAAACCATGTTCCTTCTCAATGAAACCTCTACCTTGGCACTCTGAACATATCATTCCTTACTCCTTTTCTCACTAGCTTTCCTTGCAATTGCCGATTTGATGATAATACCAAATATAATAGCCGACCAAGCTATACCATACAGAGTATTGTAACGTTTCCACTTAAAAATGTTTAATAGTTCCCTTCTCTGTGGATATTCTGATACCCCTACTCTATGCCACTGACCGAAAAGGATAATATCACAACTCCACGCATCCTTACAGTAGAATAGCCACCATCCAAAAGGTAAAGTAAGGTTAAAATGCTTACACTGTAATGCAGGATAATACTTGATAGTTCCCGCAACAATCTCCATCTTTACTCCTTTTTACTTAGACTCTCCTTAAACTGCTTTAACACCCTAGCCAATGCAACTTCAGGGTTACTTTTAACCGCTTCGCCTAAAGCAGCAATTACCTCAGCAGGGTCATTCACCCCCAGAGTCATTAGTGCTATCTGCTTGACATCATCTGAAGAACTAAGTTCCGGCATAACCTGAAGTATCTGGACTAAGGCGGTGGCTGCCTGAGCTACATCGGCTGGAGCTATCGCAGGGAAGTCCCTGTCTATATACCATTTATCAGATGAAACTTTATTGTATTCTAAGATAATCTCATCTATGTCTTGATATGTGTCAGCCCATACTTTTTGATAAGACTGAAACATCTTCATCATGGGAAGCTCAACGGTCTTGGCAGTAGCCAGGTTGCCGATAGATATATCACCGAAATACTGCTCTGGGATACCAACAGCCGCGGCAATCTGTAGTTTAATCATGCGACCATCTTGATAAGCACCTTGAGCACCTGTTTCAGTCTTTATGGGAGTTGTATCTACGCCTAAGTTTTCCAGAAGGTGAGAGCCAGCAGCTATCTCCTGATCATCGGTTGTAGCCTTAATAGCATCTACAAGAGCTTGCCCACCCTTTACTTTAGACTTCCATGCCCATTTAGCCAGCGCCAGCATAACTCCTATACGGCTCGCTAGAAACTTGGTGTGATATTTCATCCAGAGTAAGGCTGGTAACAATAACGGATTACCTCTCTGTGTGATAGTATTATAGGTCAGGTGATAAACGAGAGCCTCTTCAGTTTTTAGAACATCCTTCCCAAGAGAATCCTTTGTAGATTTATTCTCTATATTGGTCGTGCTTCGGTAAATATCTTCGTGGGAACTACCTTGACTATCTACCCATTGCCTACGATAAAACTTTACAGATTCTTTATCGTCTGGGTCAGTAATTATCTCAGTTATCTCTAATGGGTCAATAAACCTAATCTTGGTTTCTGGCCCGAGAAATATAGCAAAGAATACCTCGCCATCTATTAGCAACTTATCAGATGATTTACGCTGTCCCCTAGCAGATAGTACGGCTTGATTATCCTTTGAGTTCCAAAAGCCATCCAGAGCTTTCTTGGCTAGCTCATCTTCAGTATCCCATACCATACCAGAGCCAAATGTATAATCAGTCCAGAGACGGATAGCCTGCTTGCCCATAGGGTCTTTAGTAGCAAAGAGTCTGGATAACTTGAGATTTATAATCCGTTCTGCTGGAGTAATAACATCTCCTGTTGTGCTACTCAGACTTACCCAACCAGCATCCTCTAGCGCAAGCTCATCCTCGACAGCCTGTGACGCCTCTCTTATAAGTAAAGCCAGTTCATCTACCGGGGCTAGTTCTCGTAATCTAATTTCTTGTCTATTCATCATACTAATTCCAGCTCCCTAACTGCCTGCATAGTGTCGTATACTATTATCTCCTCTACCGGCTCAGGGGGACCCATTTTGCCCATTAAGGCATAGCGCCGAGCATCCTGTCCATGACTCCAGATATGTGTCGTCTTCTCTGTCAATTTACCGTTTTTATCAGGCATATACCGGAAGTTCCTCTGCTCCTTGATACAGTAAAGGGAATCCTCAGTCCAGCATTGTTTATATTGCCTAACCTTCTGGTGACCATATTCTACTGACCCTGGTCCCTTTGGGCAGGGCTTAATGTTAAATCCATATTGATATATTTCCTCTATTGATTTGGGTTCAGCAGAATCAGCAAATATCTCCTCGGAGTGTTTTCTAATTCCCCGCTCACTCATCATTACAGCTATATCATGGTTGGTGAGCCCCCGCTCGTAAATCAATTCCTGTGAGTAAAGGCTATCTCCTATAATCACATTCTTTATAAGAGCAGTTACATCAGTTGAGAAGCCGAAATCAAGCCCATAGAATACCTCTCCCTGAGGCAACTCTTTGACCTGGCTGAAGAAAGGATAAACAAGCCCCTCTACCTTACCAAGACGACCTAAACCATAGACATTCCACCAGTTAGGGTCTTTGTCTTTATTACTCTCAATATTGGCTACTACTTCAGCAGGTAATATCTGGAGAGCATCTTGATATGTTGAATGGATATAAGCATTTTCAGGTTGTCCTATCCAGTATTCATGTGCCCAGAACTCAGACACTGGGTTCCAGTCAACTAGTGTGAATTTCGCAGTTCGTATATCTAATCCCCGAGCTGTCTCCCAGGGCACATTGTTACCTTCGTTGATAAATAGAATGTCTCGCCTCGGTCCCCGAACTTTGTCCGCCTCATCAGCACCAAAGAACTCTATAACCCCATTTTGACTAGCCCGGTATGTTTGCTCAGTCTTATTGTAATTGGAGTTATTGTCCGAACTCTCACCTAGTATGTTAAAGAAGTCCCTTATCGCCCCACGCTTCAGATGAGGCAAGGACTCGCTTACCACCGAGATTAACAACTTGCTCTTGGCGTGCTGAGCTATGAGAATTAGGAGTTGGAGAACTGACCAGGTTTTACTAGATGCCGTTCCACCCTCGTTCAATGCCCGGCGCTTGCCATCCTTATAAGCAAAGAGGTTCTCTTTGAATATTCTAGTGGTTCGAAGATTGTCCATTTATAACTTCACCCAAGGCAGTTTTAGTTTCCTTGTCTACAACCTCAATAATGTGCTTGAAAGGTTTGGTATCATCACCGGCTATTTCATGGCTGTCCTTCATGCCAAGCCAGTTCTTAGCCATGAATATTGCCACATGACCTTGCTTCTCTGCTAGTTTGAACAGGTTGCGGCGGAGTGCTACTTTTCCAGACACCCTATGCTTCTGAAAATACTCCGAAAAAGTTATACCAAATTTCTCTTTAACTCTGGCATTGACTGTATCAACAGTACAATGGAACCAGTCAGCAATCTCCATCTCTGAACACTGAATATGACAGAGTTTCTCCAGCTCTTTGAAGTCTATATTTATTTTAGGTCGACCCATCTTACCATTGCCATTAGTTGTCATCTATCCTCACCGCCTGTTTGCCAAAGAATTTTCAGCACTTTCTTAAAAATATTTTTGCCTTGTATATGGGCACCACTTGACAAAACCCATCAAGTTTGTTTTAATTAGCTTAACATAAGGAGGTTATTATGCTTAATGTCCAACATTCAGTTCTTGATGTGACTGACAAACTATGCTTTGATGACAGGGTAGACCACTGGTGTCAACTTCCCTACCCTGGTCATCCTGAAGGCTGCCCTAATCATGGAGAGAAAAGTCATTGTCCGCCGTCTAGCCCTGTAGCTCATGATTTCTTTGACCTCAATAAGAGGCATTGGTTCCTGATTACAGAATTTGACTTTGCATCCTATATCCAGATTATGCAAATCCGTCATCCCGAGTGGTCAGAAAGGCGTTTGCGTTGTGTCCTTTATTGGCAAAACCAAGTGAGGACTATTCAGAGACAGCAGATTACAACTTTCAGGCAATATCACCCTAACACTGTTTTTACGCAGTTACCGGAAGCTATGCACCTCAATATACTCCTGACCCTTCGCCATCTAAAGATTGACTTTGAAACGAAGCCCAAGAAAAAGGTTTTGAAGATTGCTTTAGTTGGTTGTCCCAATCCGGACTTCTTACCCAAATTAGAGCCTTGCCTTGTCTAACTCATATATTAAATCCCCATTTTCATCCAAGCCTAAAGGCTTCATCACACCCTCAAACATAGTGTATGGAGATTGTCCTGCCTTTGGATTATTCCAAAGCCACCGCATGTAATCAAATAGAGTGAATCCGAGAAATCTAATCCCCTTCTTTGGGGTCATCAAATTGAGTGCCCTATGTAACACTACATTTTTGAGATGCTCCATTTGCCCTGCTATATCGCCCCACGAAACTTGCCCTTCCCTTTTGCAGATGACCAATGCTTCACAGAATTGCCCTCGGCTATAGTTCCAATCTGAAGACAAGCCACAACACGACCCATTATCGCAACGCTCCTTGAAATGAGCATCGGATACATAAAATCTCATGCCGTGCTTTCGTGCTTCATCCTCTATATCATCCACGAATGGTCTCTTGATATTCCTATTAAGACGCAGATACCCACCAAGCACAGAATACTTTTGATAGAATTTAAAGTAATCAAAACCGACTATATCGGATATTATAGGCAGTCTGTTTTGGCGTAATTCAGGGCTACGCTGCTCCAGACAGAAAAACTCTAAACTAACCGCCGTGGCGCCCATATCTGCAGCTTTAGCGACCAGCTCCCTATGTCTCGGGTTAGATATACCAAACATAAACGGCCGGAAGCGTAGCGTAGCACCACCACAATTTAATCCGCTTATCTTTTTAATAGCCTCAAGCCTTTCCTGTGGCTTTGGAGTCCCCTTTTCTATAGCCTTAGCATACCGCTCATTCAATGTGATGATGGTGACCTTGACATTCCAATTAGGATTGTCCTTGAACAATGCGGTATATCGTTCATCATCTAGCCACCACGTTCCTTTCGTGGAGAAGCATATGGGATAATCAATCTCGCGGAAAAAGCGTAGTAGCTCTAATCCTACTTCGTGCTTCTTTTCGAACAGGCAAAATGGGTCACTCAATCCCCCCCATTGCATCACCATCCGCCGTTTTATATATTCCCCAAAATGAGTAGATTCAGGTTCGAGAAACATCTTCTTTATATGATTTACGCTTACTGGCTTAACCTTATTGGCAAAATACCTGTCCTTCCCCGCCCCTATACCACGTTGATAATTACTAAAGCAGTAAAGACACTTAAAACTACAATTGCTATACTGGTCAAAGGTCATCGGCATTGAGCAATCGGCAACTTCACCGGACCATCTTGGTGAATTATAATAGTCCATTCAAGCCCCTAAATCCTCACGTTTTATAATACGCTTCCCCTCTGGGAATTCCTTTATGCCAAGTCGCTCTAACCAGAATGCCCGCCCAGCTCCATTTCCACAAGCCAGGAGTAGATAATCACCCCTCGTATCCTCACCCGCTAGCTCAGGAGATGGTAAAGGTGTTGGCAAATCATCTTCAGTAGGATGGAACTGAGTCATCAGGTCTTCAATCTCTTTGAGGTCGAAGCCAGTTATCTCTACATCAAAATCGCCTGTATCCAGTTCTTCGAGTAAATCCTTCAACATGGGGAAGTCCCACTCACCGGATATTTTATTGAGTGCTAGATTGAGAGCCTTCTCTTTGACTTCAGTCAGGTCAACTACCGACACTTCAACCTTATCAATCCTCAGTTCCTTTAGGATTTTAAGCCTCTGGTGACCACTCACTAAGTTACCTGTCTGCTTATTCCAGACAAGCGGCTCCACCATGTCGAACTCAGTAATGGACTTCCTCAGCTTCTCATATTCGGGGTCGCCGGGCTTGAGGTCTTTTCTGGGGTTATAAACTGCTGGATTTATCTCATCAATACATAGTGTTTTTATGTCCATTATTTCCTTAACCGCATCCGCTGGCATATATTAGAATCTAGATGTCTATAGTTATCGCCCACCTTAACCATAGTCCCACTAGTATGCCCACACTCACTACATCTAACAGGTTTAGATAATAGCTTCTTTTTGTCTCTGGAATAACCTTTCAATTTCTCTCCTGATTTGGTAGACTATGCTGACCAAATAAAAAGAGACCCGGTCATTAACCGAGCCCCTATCCCATACTTTTCAGCTATTATACACTATAGCATAGTCCACAAGATTTGTCAAGTCGAAGCTAAAACTATGTTTTTACCTGATTTTTCGTATCTAAAACCTAATTGAGACTAAGTGGTATATTTAGCTTCAGAAAAAATCAAGATCTTTCATATACTTAATCCCTACCTATATCTCTAATTCCATAACCGATTGACTACATCTCTTAGCCGCTATCTCGCAATACTTCTCCTCTATCTCTATGCCTATGCACTTGCGGTTTAATTTCTTGGCACAGTAGGCGGTTGTCCCTGAGCCTAGAAAGGGGTCTAGAATTAGGTCTCCCACATTAGAAGCAATTCCTATAATCTTTTTGGCTACCTCTTCTGGCATTTGTGTGGGGTGAAGTCTGTCCTTTATATTATGGGGAATATACCAAACTGATGTGAAGGGGTCATTGCTACCATCACTGTTTAAGCGAATATTCTCACCATTGGAAAGATGATAGATAATTTCGTAATCTAAGTGAAGCCTCTTGTCCGTGCTGTCAAAGCTACCCGCATACTTCCAAATGATATAACTCTTAAAGCTAAACCTCTGAAAAGCCTCCGTGAACTCAATCCAATGAGGTGTAATTAGCCTTTTATTATGAACATCACTTTTAACATTTAGAAATAATTGTCCATTGTCATTTAGCACTCGGTAGCATTCACCTAAAAATGAATCTAAGAATTCAGAATAGAGCTTGAAGAATAAAATATCCTTCGATTGCATTTTATAACCCGCACCCATTATGTTCTCGTATGGTGGACTTGTAACTACCAAATCCACCTTCGACAAAGTGGGCAGTATCTCCCTACAATCCCCGTGATATATTGTTACCCATTCATCTTGATAGTATGGTTTCATACCCCTAATCCCTGTTGTTTATTTTACCTTCCTTCTCCAGCCAGCCACAAAGCCCAGTGCTTCCTTTCTCCTTTTGACAATCACCCATTCAGACAACCTCAAGTAACTGACCATCGATGTTACACTCTTACCCCAACTTTCGATAGCCTCTAAGATAAGCCCATTCAGTCCCGCTCGCTCCAGCCTTACTTGAATCTCAACAGCATAATCAATAGCAATCTCAAATGGTGCTCTATGTTTGCCCGTCTTCTTACCTGAAGGAATATCAAAATAGCTGGATCCATCTTTTGGCCAGTGCCCTTCCCTTAGTGCCGATAGATTACGTATAAGCCATAGACATTGAGGCTTAGTGAAACGGATTTCTCCCGGGCTATACCAAGTTTTAGCCATAATAGCCTTTACCTCCAAGAAACCCCAAGCATAATCCCAGGGTTTTGTCAAGTCTCCACGATTTTAATCAATAACTGAGCATCCATTTTCGATAGTCAAGCGTATATGACGCAATGCCTTGTTCTCAATTTGCCGTATGCGTTCTCTTGTAACGGAACATTTCTTGCCTGTTTCTTCTAAAGTTCGTGGCTTATCATCTTCCAATCCAAATCTCAATTCAATCACTGCTCGTTCTTGTGGTGTAAGCCCATTCAACCAACTTTTGCTGATGTCTTCAATACATCCTCTCCCAAAGACCGCAGCCATTAATTTAAGACAACCCATAATCTCCATATTCCCTCCTTTCATATCCCTAATACCTGTTGCTTATGTTACTCCCAGTTCATCTTGGAACAAGGTTTTAACTTTCTGAAACACACAACAAAATCTAGCGTGATGGCGTATCCTAGTTATGATGACAATTAGTCTATCATATCTCATTCCTTTAGGGCGTGGTGGCATAACCCAATGATACAGCCCAATATAACCGCCTAATTTACACACTCTTACTGCCTCTTTGATATAAACACTGTCTTTCACTTCTCCCGTTTTGTAGAGCCGACCACTTAAATCAGTTGAATAGGGTAGGTCGCAAAGAACAAAATCAAAACTATTATCTTGGAATGGTAGGTTGTGGGCATTACAGATAATATCAGGGTGGACTTCGGAGTTCATATCACAGCGTATTCCATACTCAGCCATTCCCCCAAAGGGTTGTAAAATGCTAACAGGCTTATATATCCCGAACAACCTTTTCTCAAAGTGCAAAGGGAAACTCCCCCTATATTTAGTTCCGTTGGGTCTCGGTAAATACCATAACTCCTTAATCATTCTTTATTCCTTTACTATACCTGAATTGAACTCATTAAAAGTTATCTCACGACCGGCTAGTTCTTCTCTACGCTCCCAGTTCATCATACACCAAGAGCAAATCCTGCGCCCCCTGTAATCTATCAGACCATATCTCTCCTCCTTTCCCCCTATCACTATTTGACAAGACGAACACTTTTCGTCATTCATTTTACCTCCCAGTCACTCTCTGAATTGTCCGCTTCGAAACATTGAAAGCCTTTGCCATGTCTGATATGCTTGCACCTTCAGCAAGTCGTTGTCTTATCTCCTCATTCCTGTTCCTCTTTTTTACTGTAGTAACTCCAACTCCCGGTTCATCAAAAACACACTTAGGAAAAGGACATTTAAGACAAAAGGACTGATAACCAAGATATTCAGTGGCAGTCTGGCACCCACTATCGCTACCCGAATAAGCAATAGCCTCTCTCAACTTCGAATACTGTTGGTTCTCGGGATTATGGATAGTCTCATAGTGTTCCACGAGTCCCTTAAGCTGATTGAAAGAAGCTGAACATTGATTACAATTAAACTTCAAGTTTCTAGCTCCTCTATTTGATTTTTGAGGTAAAGCTCTATGGCTTTTCTATCCGGTTTGGGATATGTTATCCGAGCCCGCCCCTGGAGAAGTTCAAACCTATCTCCCAACCTAGCCTTGAACCATTCAACATGTTCAAGAGGATGACTCCCTAAATATTGATGACACCCGAAACACAATCCAGCAGCATTATCTTCATCATACCGGACGCTCTTTTGAGCTCGTCCAAAGAAATGAGAACACTGGAGTCCTTTGTAATCTTGCTTCCAGGTTAAGCATCGCTCACAACCATGGACTAACTTAATAGCCCTGAGGCGGATATACTTGCTGAATAACTGGTCCAATTTGTCTACCCTAATCTTCATTCCCCCCTCATTTCCTCTCTGTTGGTCTCGGACAGCCACCTAATATCATCATGGCTCATACCTACAGTATAAGGGTAATCACACAGCCCTTCCTTGTTGTAATCAGGGCAGGGGCAGTCTTTTTTATCTGCCGGACAATCACTCATAATCACTCACTCCTTCATTGCCCTTATTAGTTTTTGGAGCGCCGAAGCATTGAGAATAATAAAGCTCAACCATAGTGAAATGCCCTGTTTTTTGATGATGTCTAGCTGCATTACCCATAGCGTTTTTACCCTCTGTTTCCCATTGACAATCAGAACACCACGCCGCCGCACCTAGTAAATGCATTTCATCTCCTTTCAGCATATACTATCTGATACTTCTTCATCTCTTATGATAGTCCTTTTCTGAAACGGTAACTTTTACCACTCATTTTAACGATATTCCCCCCAGCCATTTCTCTCAACCGGTCGGCGCTTGCTCCACCGATATGTTCCTCAAGCTCATTATAATCAAGGTTCGTGGTCAGGATTAACGGCTGAGAATTCACATAACGGCTATCAATAACACGAAAATAGACACCCTGCAAGAACGAATAATCCCGAGGCCTTACCTTACCAACATCATCAATGACAAGTAACGAGTCTGTAGTTAGTTCTCTGTAGATTGCTTCCTCTGTCTCTCCATCTTCCTTGCTATAAGTCGACCTAATTCGCAAGAGAAGAGCGGCCTCAGTGGCGAAATAAGCCGGACAACGATTTGCTCTTATTTGACCTCCAGACAAGTATGCTGCCTCCCTCTCCTCTATTTCCCTATTAACAATCGCACAAACCAAATGAGTTTTACCCGTGCCATAAAGGTTAGGCGAGAGTAAAATCATAGATAGAGGCGGGGTATCACCATCCCACTGGCAGGAGTAATTTTTCGCAACATCAAAAGCCTTTGGCTGAAGTTTGCTATCAAAATTCCCAAAGGTCTTGCCGGCAAATAGTGGTGGTACACCACACTTTTCCCACCAAGATTCACGCTGGTCTTCTATTTTTTGAGGTAATATCCGCAACAACTCTTCATGCTCTTCGCTCTCTCTCGCTTTCCTACCACATTCAGGGCAAAGTAGAATACTCGGTTTATCTATCCCATCACAAGATACTATGTGAGCTACAAAATCCTTGCTACATTCCTCACACTTTTTAGTCTCCTTTCTCCAGGTCATCAAATGCCCCGGCTGGACGATTCCCTGGGATACCTGGTTTAGTATCTTTCCTATGTGTTCCACTTTGACCTCCTTTCTTAATCTCATCTTCCCACCCTTTAGCATTGAGCCAAGTAGCAGGATATGGGATATATTCACCATCTTCTTTTTGCCAATCCCTTGACTTCGTAGCTTGCTCTATTTTGGCTAATATAACCGCCAATAATTCCTCATCAGGATTGACTTTCATAAATGCCTTCTCCGCTTGCCCTTTATTTTTCTTCCGGGGATAGGCTTCCCAAAAAGTATCGAAGTCCTCTTTCTTATTACTTCTTTCTTCTACTTTAGCTTTAGCTTTAACTTTAACTTGTGGTGGATTTTTATTGGAGTAACTCTGAAGTAACTCTGGAGTAGGTGGTGGGATTTGAGACTGTGCTTCCTTGTTTTTCTGTAGTCCCGTTTGGTGTTTTTCAAAGTGTGGTGCGAACAAATAAGCATTTCCGTTGACGGTATAACGAATAATCAGCCCTTGTTTTTCAATTTCGTTGAGATATTTGTCAACTCTTCGTACAGAAATTGTGCGCCGGGGGAACACAATGCTCTTAACTGTTATAGGGTCGCCGTGTAGTCGTCCTTCACAGTCCAGGTGAGATATTAGCCATGTGAAAAGAAGACGGCTCGTATCATCGGAGAGGGCATTTACCTTCTCATCGAGGCTGATTGCTTTACTTAAGAATCTACCTCTTGGCATAAATACTATCTTTCCAGAAACCTTTGTCAAGTCCCTTTTTAGCCATTAACCCGCCTTAGCTTTGGACACTATCTTGTGAGCCCTCTGCTTGGTTATACCAAATACCTCTGCTATCTCCCGGTAGGATAACTCCGGATTATCTCTCCAGTATTCTACCAGGAGAGCATTGCGGTGTAGCTTAGGTCTGGTGTCGTGTTTCAGCATATTCCTATTATAAAGTATAAACCCTGATTTGTCAATATGTTTACTGTAAATCGTCAATAAGTGAGAAAATAGCCAAGAAAACGAGTATGAGCGACCTTTCACGAGTAGCCTTGATGTCAGACAAGCTCTAATTAACTGTCAGCAAGGTTGCCATGTCAGACAATAGGAGTATAATAGAAGGTATCAAGTAAATAGGAGGTAGAGAATGAAATGCCCGGGATGTAAAAACAAGGATTGCAATACCTGTATCAAGCAGATTAAGCAATTAGAAGACTTAAAAGGAATGAGGAGGTAAAAGAAAATAAAGGAGAGGTAAAATGAGAGGACGGTTAACAGATGAGATACAAGGATTGGCAAAGGCTTTTCTGGGTAGAGAAATAGCTACTACCGAATTGCGGTTGTATCCATACCTAGACTACCAAATGAAAAACGAACAAAAGTTAGACCCTAGACGTTGTAATAGTGATGACAGGAAAGTATTAGCAGTATTAAGACATGAGGGACACATTGAGGGTGGAGCTTCTGGGCTATCAATGACTAAAGAGTTTTACGATTATATCAATCAAGTTCTCTGGTTTAGTTATGTGGTAGATGCATATTAAAGTAGAGTAATTTAATAGTTTCGTAGAGAGTTTTGTGGTATAATATATTAAGGAGAAAATGTATGCCACAAAACGACGAACGACGGAAGGAATACAATTATCAATACTATCAGGAAAACAAACACAAGTGGGAAGAATATAACGAGAGGAGCAAAGAGTATAGAGCCAACTACTATAAGGCTCGCAGGGAGGAACTCAGATTACGGAGAAGACATTGGGAGAAAGCCTATAGGCAACGCTTAAAATTGGAAGTTCTGGGTTACTATAGCAACGGTGAACCTACCTGTAAAATATGTGGGGAGAAGAGAATGGATTGTTTGTCAATTGACCATATTAACGGAGGAGGCAGACGCCATACGGCTAGTTTAGGGGTAACAGGAGGGGAAGGATTATATAGATGGCTGAAAAAGAATGGTTACCCAACAGAGTATCAAGTATTATGTATGAATTGTCAATTTATAAAAGCACTTCGAAAATAAAGAGCCAGTAAGCTCGGTAGCTCCAGCGAGGAGATTAAAGGAGGTAAGGATAATGGAATATACTAAAGGGGAATTATGTGCTTGCGGAAATCCACAAAGTCATCCAATACCTCACGAACACGATAGGACTGAAAGGGAAAAACAAATCATCGAACACTACGAAAGTCTACTTAAGGATATGTATGAGGTAAATAAAAAGTTACTTCAATTTGCCAAAGACTTTGGTGCTCATAGGCACTTGGTAGACTATCCCGATAATTGTAGCCACTGCCTCTTGATTAAGCAAGGAGAGCAAGCCCAAGCTAAAGCAGAAGGTGGGGAAGGAGAGAAATAAAGGTGAAATGTTCTGTATGTGATACTACAGGTCTTGAGAACCAAGAAATTGGAGATGATTGCCTTAAATGCTCCGAATGCGGGCAGTGCTATCTTCGTCTATCTTCAGGAGGATTGAAACCCTTTAGACACTTAGGCGAATTTGGTGATGAGCCGCTCCTAAGTGAATTGGGGAAGGAGAGAAATGAAAGACGGAGACATATTACTACAGCAACTAAAGGCAGAGCAGAGAAATAAACTTATTCAATCCTTTCATCTAATATTTACACTACTATACAAGAGGGATTGCTTTGAGTGGTGTGATTACGGTCGAGCAAATAAAAATTAGGAGGTAAGCTATGAAACAAGAGATTAAGGAACTGATGGAGTGGGCACACAATAGGATGCCATTGTTTGATTGTCATTCATGTAAATACACTGCCCAATGCACTTGCCCAACCGCAGATGAAGGAACTTGTATCAAGGCGATGGAAACTATAAAGATTATCCTCAGCCACCCTGACCTTGCCCTGATTGATAAACATTTCCTATGGAAGATTAAGGCTATGTTAAGAGGGATGCAAATTAAACAGCAAAGCGACCCTAGTATTGTTTGGAAAACTAGTCTTGATGTTGCACTGGAGGAGTTTGATGATATGATAATCCCTCTAGCAGAAGCAATAAAGGAGGTAAATTATGAAACAAACTGAAGCACATAACTGCCCGAATAAAAGTAACCATGTATCTGCGTGGTCAGCTTACGATAGGGTGATATGCCCCTGGTGCCGGAAGGTATATATTAGAAAGGAGTTGAGGAGGTTAAACAATGAGAGAGATTAAGTTTAGGGCTTGGGATAGAGAAAAAATGCTATCCTGGGAGCAACTAGTCCAACAAAACTATGCCATAAGATACTTTTTCTTTGTGCCCGACCTCTTGGAGCTAATGCAATACACAGGACTCAAGGATAAGAATGGCAAAGAGATATATGAGGGGGATATAGTTAGGCGAGAGCAAAACAAGGGTAAGAAAACGGATCATACTATTGTGTTTTCGGATTATCGGTTTGCTTATACTACCGAATATCACGGAAGTATTGCTCTAAATAAAGTTGTTAGCCAGCACCAAAGCCTTGAAGTCATAGGCAATATCTATGAGAACCCAGAACTATTAGGAGGTAAAGATGAAAATCGAAAATCAATTCAAAACCAAAAATGATATTCGAGGGATTGACCCAGAGTTGTTCGAAAGAGCCATAGCTAATGCCAAAGCTCAGGATAAGACCATCGGTCAGTATGTCAATGAAGCCTTGATTTATAGGAATAATATAAGTGAGGCAAGGAGATAGGAACGGCTACCAGAGCGTCCTAGAGCCATAACAGAGGCGTCAAAAACTTAAATGAGTAGTAATATCAAGAGAAAGGAGGAATAATATGAAGAATTGTCCGCATTGCCTGAATAGAGGATGGAGAAGTAAGTTAATACCAATGAATCCGGTGAGGGCACTCGTTCAAACACTCTATTGTCCTTATTGTAAATGGGTAGAAAGGAGGTAACTGATGATAGAAAAAACTAAAGACGCACCAAAGAAATCAAGGGGGCATATTATCTATAAACTTCAGGATGGGACAAAAGTGCCTGGGGTTACGACTGTTTTGGGAGTGCTTAACAAGCCGGCTCTTGTAATATGGGCTAACAGGCTTGGGCTTCAAGGAATAGACAGCACTAAATATCGAGACGAAATGGCTGCCATCGGCACGCTGGCACATCAGATGATAGTAGACTATTTCAAGGGTGAGGAAACTGACAACAGCGAATACTCCAAGAGCCAGATAGGTCTAGCCGAGAATTGTCTACTATCATTCTGGGAGTGGGAGAAGGGTCATAAGATAGAAGTTATCTTGGCTGAAGCACAGCTAATCTCACTAGAATATGGTTATGGAGGCACGATAGATTGCTTCTGTAACCTTGATGGACAACCTACCCTATTAGATTTTAAGACCGGGAAAGCGATTTACCCAGAGTTTTTTTATCAACTTGCTGCCTACGAGCAGTTACTTGCCGAGGCAGGACATCTTATTGAGGTAACTCGTATCCTGAGAGTAGGGCGGGATGCAAATGAGGGTTTCGAGGAACGGTCAGTTGGCAACCTAGATAAGCAATTTGAAATCTTCAAACATTGCCTAGCGATTTATAATATAAAAAAGGAGGAATAACAAATGTTACAGGAAGGACAGGTAACACAGAGCACAGCACTAGCATTACCAGATGAGGGACAATTTAAGGCGGACATTCAGGCAATCAACAGGTTTCAACAAGTGGTTAGGGCAAATATGGTTGATGGGCAAGATTATGGGATAATCCCAGGGACACAGAAGCCCACTCTGCTCAAACCAGGTGCCGAGAAGATAGCAAAGTTACTGGGGCTTGCCGATCATTATCTAATAGAGGATAAGACAGAGGATTGGCAAGCTGGTTTCTTCCGCTATCTAATCAAATGTCGGTTAGTTTCGGTAAGTAGCGGGGTTGTTATCTCTGAGGGCTTGGGCGAATGTAATAGTATGGAGTCTAAATACCGGTGGCGGTGGGTAGGTGAAAGGGACTTACCACGGGGAATTGATAAAACTAATTTAGTTAGCCAGGTTAGAACTTCAAGGGCAGGGGGTAGGTGGACAGTCTATCGTTTTGATAATGAGGATATATTTTCTCAAGTCAATACTATTCTCAAGATGGCTATGAAAAGAGCATTGGTTAGTGCTGCTCTATCGGCTGGTAGGTTATCACAAATCTTTACTCAAGATATAGAGGATATGGCTGTTATTCGCGAAGAGCCAACACCTCATATCTCTAAGGCTGGAAGTAAAACCCCGGTCAAAAGTTCTCCTAAGCCCGACCTAGACCAAGCGGAGAAAGGTATTGAGGAGCTTTTCCCTGAAGAATCAGAGCAGACCACTGCGCTAACCGAGCCGGTGCCGAACCCGCCCGAGGGAGAGCCAACAATAGAGACTATACAGGCATTACTTAATTGGGTTGCGTCTCACGGGAAACAGTTTACACCTAGTTTTGTTTGCGAGACACTTGGAGCAAAATCGGTAAAAGAACTAGCCGATATTCCGAAAGCCTATCAAGACCTGAAAAGCAGGATGATGTGGTAACATTAAATACAGAATCAAACAGATGATGGCTTGGTGAAAGGAGGTTAAAGAAATAGAATAGAGCTTGCTGGTGGTCTACGTAGATGCCAAAAGTATGGTGTCGAGAGCCAGCAAGATTGCCAGCTACCCGAAAGGGCAAGAGAGAAAGTAGCGACGAGCGGTGGTCTAGTTAGACCTAAACAACTTAAACGCACACGGCTACTAGCTGGCAAGAGCCTGAGCTGAGGAGAGGGGGTTCGTGTTGCAGTAGGTTCAAGTACTGAAGCGAGCACGAAGGGTTGTATAATTAGCGAAGGGAATATTACACGATGGTGCAAGTGGTAGAAGCACTTACTAAGGCAGATACAAACACTTGGTGTAGGCTCAGGCAAGCCCTGTGGGGTAAGGGTGCACAGATTGTTGGGATTAGTTAATGGTGGGACAGGCTGCAGTAAGCTCACCAGCCCTGCCCCACAGGGAGAAATAAAAAGGAGGTAAAGGATGAGCCAGATTGAGGAAGTGAAGAAGATACTAGACAAAGATAGAGATAATACTAGGGTTAATTATAATGGTGTCTGTTACTTCAAGATTTTCCCAACAAGCATAGATGCTTTTGCCCAACAAATCTGCCAGCTATCCCCTAAATCTCCCGATAACCCTGATGGGTATAAGCCAAAGCCTGATGAGAGTAGGTTGATAGAGGTATCCTTAGAAGAAGCTGAAAAATGTAGGGGTTGGGCTTCTCAAAGAAAGAAGTTTATAGAAGCAAAGGTCAAAGCCCAACGAGACCTGACAGCCTCTATCAAGGAGGCTGAAATAGCTGAAATAGGAAAGAGGATAATGGAGGGAATAGACACTGCTATTGGAGCTTATGAAAGCACCTGTGAGGCACTGCTTAAACAAAAAGAGGCTGAATGTCAGGCTAGGGTGGAGAGGATATTGGAAAAGGTTGAGAGGTCTAGCCATCCAATGAATACCAATATGTATGGCATTAGCTTAAGCAAACAGGAGTGGCAAACACTAAAGGAACAGGAGGGGATTAAAGATGGGATATGAAGGTACAGTAGACCTGACAAAGCTGACCGAACTTTATGACCAATGGTTAAAGGACGGGGCTACAGCAGGAGACTTGCAACTACGCACAGCTTATATGGTAGCAGAAATGTCATTTAAGGTAGGGATAAGGGAAGTGGTGGAGGAAATTGAAATACATAATCTATATGAGAAAAAAAATAGCACCTCTTTTTATCATGGAGGCATATCTATTGAGACAAGCGAAAGCCTTAGTGATAGAAAATGGTGGCAAGCCTTCAAGAATGAAAGGGGGATAGAATGACAGGAGGGCAAAGAAATTGTTATGGGACACACTTTTATCCGGAGCCGTAGAGGATTTATCTTGGCACTTCTGGCTTGGTTCATCGGTGGCATTGGCGGTATCAGTATTGATTTTGACCATCTTCTATCCGCTATTACAGAGGGTGGGATACCCTGGGCGTTTCTACACCAGCCTATTACTGCTCTCGTTCTCGTTGGGTGCATTGTCGCATCTCTGGGTGGACTGGTCTTACCCCTGGTTTTAAGGAGATTGAGATGAATAAATACCGGATAATATATGCTGACCCACCTTATATCGGGCAAGCCAAGAAGCATTATGGCTCAGAGGAAGTAGACCACAAGGCATTACTGCTTGAGCTCGAGACTTACGATGGTTGGGCTTTATCGCTGAGTAGCCCTACACTCCAAGAGATACTGGCTATGTGTCCTGATAATGTGCGTGTCGGTGCTTGGGTGAAGCCATTCTGTTCCTTCAAGCCGAATGTAAACCCCGCCTATGCTTGGGAGCCAGTGATATTCAAACCTGCTCGAGCTCGAGGTAGAGATATGATGACAGTGAGAGATTGGATATCTGCCAATATTACATTACGGAAGGGGTTATCAGGCGTAAAGCCTGATTCGTTTTCCTTCTGGTTGTTTGAGATACTTGGAGCAGAGCCTACAGATGAATTTATTGATATGTTTCCTGGGAGTGGTGCAGTCTCAAAGGCTTGGGAGAAGTGGAAAACTGGGGCGATGAAGTCCAGAGTGATATAATAGGAGAGTATGTGAGGTTGAAATGAAGGAGACAGGGATAATGATGTCTGGCAATCACCCGAAGCTAATTTTAGATGGGATTAAGACACAGACTAGGCGGACTTATGGGCTTGAAGAGGTTAATAAGAATCCAGATGATTGGCTATTACTGTTAGGTAGCTCTGTATCTAGTCTTGGTCGCTTCACCTTTAACAATGTTAAGGACAACTCCTATGTAACTCAAAAATGCCCCTATGGAGGGCTAGGTGATAGGCTTGTAATAAAGGAAACCTGGGCTACTGAAAACCAATATAATCACCTGAAGCCCTCAGAAGCTCCTCAGACAGGCAAGATATGGTATCTCATAGATGAACACTATGACCCTCAAATAATAGGTAAAGTCCGCTCTAGTATGTTCATGTGTAACTGGATGAGCAGAGCTAAACCTGAGATTACTGATATTAGAGTGGAGAGGGTGCAGGAGATAACAAATGAGGATGCTATTGCTGAGGGAATATGCGTGATGGATAATACCCCAGATGGCATCTACTCCCCCCCCAATTATCCCGACATACACAGAGACATTTTTATAGGGTTATGGGACTCCCTCAGTGCCAAGCGAGGTTATAGCTGGACTTCAAATCCTTTCATATGGGTAATTAGCTTCTGTATAGTTGGAGAGTATGTAGATAGGAGGTAAGCTATGAGTGAACTAACTAAAGATAAAGAACAAGAGTTTGAAAATTGGGAAAAGAAACAGGAATACTATGCCTCTGAGGATGCAAAAGCTATAGCGGATTTAGAAGCAAAGGAGGTTATGACAGAGCAAGAAAAGTGGAGATCAAAGGATTGGGTAAATATAAGAGGCGATTGGTTTAATCAACACTTCAGGGCTACGGGGGGACGGAAGGAAGCCTTTGAAGCTGGCGCTGATGCCTATCATAGAGCACTCAGAGATACCAACAGCCCTGTAATGGTAACAGGGATAGTCTTTGGTAAGTATGAAAGGGAGGGAAGTAGTTATCCCACCCAATAATCATAGTCCCTATTTGATATTAAAGAAGCAGGAAGAATCCTATCATCTTCAACACCCCGCTCCAGGATAATCACTTTTATCTTACCCATCTGAAGCCTTCGAACTATATGACCTATTACCAAGTCTGTGCCAAACTTACTACAGGAGAAGAGGTCTATAAACACATACTCTCTCTCCGGGTAGCAGTGAACGGACATTCCAGATTCTTTGAGGGGTTGAAAGGCGGTTAGTGCTTTGGTATCCTTTGACCCGGGCCAGGGGAACCCTTGACAGTAGGCTTTGCCATAAGGTGTCATACCAGCTAATTTGACCACCTCCTCGAGAAAAGGACGCATCAATTTAGGGGTAGTCATAATCTTTATATTCCTGGCCTCACCATCCAACAATAAGTGCATCGCTTACAGCCTTCCTCATTAGCGATGCAGTTTTCTCTTTTCATTAGAACGCTCCAAATATAATTCCCAAACTACCACCGAGCATAGTTATGGTTGCCGCGATAATAGCAATAAAGAGCCGGTTAAGATTTTTGTTTATATCACGAATAGCTTTTTCGTTAGATTTAGATTTTTCCTCAGTTGTTGATAAGCGGGTTTCATGCTTAAAGATTGTTGCATTTTGCGTTTTTAGATGTTCATTAACCCCTTTTATCTCGCTTAACAGGGACTCTGTTCTTCCGTCTATCCGAGCCACTTTGTCTTTTGTGGACTCATTATCTTTTGCCATACTATACTCCTCTACGCTATTGTAAAATGGTGGTTTCACTTTGCACCGGAGCCTGCCTTTCTAAAGAAGAACTGCAGAATAATAGTTACCCAGGCACCTATTGCTCCGAAGCCCCACTTCTCAATGGTTATAATTCCCATACCATCCAGGATTATTATCGCAAATATAGCGACAAGTGATATGACGGCAATTATGAGCCTGTCAGTTGACGCTATCATTTTTAGTCTCTCCTCAAGGGTTAGGTTTCTCTTTCCCATTACTCACCTCCTTGACCTTTCTGCCATTTACTCCCCCACCATAGGTGGCCCCAAAGGACACCGAGAAGTAGCACTCCAAAGGCTATGAGAAGCCCCCAGCCCCATAGGAAGTGCCCTATAGTGCCACTGACTATCATTACCCCTAACATCCAGGGAGTAGGGTATTTCTGCCTAGCATCCCTGATAATATAAGTCCAGGGACGGCCGCCTATCTTTGACCATAGTGCTTTATACAGATTCATTCCTTTACCCCCAGAAGTAGGATACTATTCCCCCGATAAACCATGTGCCTATATACAATATAACTCATATAAGACCAGCTATACCAGCACATAGATACCAGTTCACATCTTTTATACTACCGAGTTTCATTATGATAATCTCACTACCATTACTTCAGCGCCGGTAACTTTAATAAACTCGTTAGTGCTTGCATTAGATGTGCTACCTGTGAGTTGCAAGTGATACTGTTTATCTGTAGCTACTACTTCTATAGCTGTAAGCGTAGCCAGGGAATCAAAATTCCCATCAGCATTCACTTGTGCTATACCGCCTCCGGCAACATCAGTCGTGGTCAATGGGTCTGCTTTATTTATTCTAACTAACTTACAATCGAGCGTGACGGTATCGCCGCCCTCTTCATGCACATCACCTATGAGTTTATAGCTAACGATATAATCCCCGAGTTTCAGGAAATTTAAGGGTAGCCAACACACCTTTGCGGCTAAATTAGCTCCAAGTACGGCTCCTGTAATAGCTGGCGTCCAATCAGTGCCAGGATTAGGATACTGAAAGGCGTTGGCAGTAAACTCTCTAATGATATTATAGCTTGCTATTGGTAGCCATTTAGAGAGTGTCCCATTGTAGATGAGAGCAACTACTTGACCTGTCCCGGTTAAATATATATCACCACCTAACTGCAAATTACCTGTGCCGTCTTTCAGGATTACTGTTCTATCGGTATGCTCCGCCTCAAGGAATAGCACATCACCATCAGACGCACCATTTATAGTATCTAAATCATCGCTGGGAATATCACCCGCGGTATCAATAAAATGATATGATTTAGTTTTGGTAATTACTCCAGCGGCTATGGTCAATTCCACGGCAGCATCCAACTGGATATTAGCTTTAAGGAAGCTAAGGTTGTCCCGGACATGAGTATTCATGTCGACTACTGTTAACACCACTGCCGCCCAAGTTTTTGGAGCTGTCCAACCCATGATAATCCTCCTTACGAGCCCAGAATATGAGCCCCGTCTAATTCACTTGTATCTAATGTAAATAATGTTAAAAGTTCGTAAGCCCGCTGAATTTCTAACCCCCACTTGCAAACTGGTATCCCAGTAGGATCCTCACTAATCGAAATAGAATTTATAAAACAGTCAGCGTTAAGTCCAAGTTCGGTGCAAACAACTGTTAGCAAATCAGATATTTCTCTTGTGATTATCTGAGTCCTTAATACATCAGTTATTCCTTTCACCATAGCTATCAATCTGGCGATAGGCTCTGCATATCTGGTAATATAACTATTCACTAGCGATTGCATTTGTTGTTCTTCAGTCCCCTCTGCCCAGGTAAGATTCATTACCCGCCTGCCGTATTTCATTATAGAAGATGCATTAACAGCACGAACCTTGAGTGTGGAAAGGTATTGCTCCTCATGTGTAATTCCCTCAGTTGCTAAGTATTTATATTTAAGTCCCCAATATAGCAGCATCTTTTCAGTGCCAGTATTCTTAATTTCTACCCGAACGATAGAGGGATTACTGGTAGTTTCTATATGGATTTCGTAGTTATAATATGGTTCCCTTTCAGCTGGGTATCCGGTCGTTCTGGCAGAAACAGCATATAGTTCCCATGCTATAGGAGTTAGGACACCCGATGTTCTCGTATATTTATACGTTATACCATCCGGATAAATAAATGACCAATTGGTCCTTCCCTGCCACTGATAAGTAGGGTCGGCATCAATAATTGTCTCGGTTATCAAAATGCCTATCTCGCTACGAATATCGTTGTATATCTCCCTATCATCCAACTCATAGCGTATTTCTGCCATTGTATCGTTAACTGTGAAATCAGACATTCCTATGATACCTCGATTCGTAGGTTGCGTTGCCCTCTTTGTCTATGTAAAACCTACCTCCATAGTTGAACTCTAGGTTACGAATTGCCTCAAGTGTAACCCGGCATTCTGATATAGTCGCATCGGCATTAGATGATATTTCTGTGCATCCGGCATTGACGTTTACTAAGCAAGGATAGCCATTGTTACAATAGGAGAGAACATTCCAGATTATACTCATTGACCATCCAGCATTTTGGAAGGTGCTTATATCCTTCATCTCTTCGGTTGTCTTGCCAGTCCCACCATCGCTAGTTGCCTGACCTGAAGTCTCGGTGTCCCAGAAGCAATTAGTTATTGTGCCACCGTCATTCCAACCACAGAAACCGCCTATATGAGCAATTCCATTGGAGGTTACTAATCCAGTAGAATAACAATTTTCAAGGGTCTGGTCATTATAGCCAGCAAAGCCTCCTACGACTTCTGTATCAGCGGGGACACCATTAGCGGTAACATTGCCTCTGGCATAGCAATCAGAGATGTTACCACCGTCTGAATCTCCGATAAAACCACCTATACCCCAAATATTCTCGCCTCCGCCAGTTAGATTGATTACTATGTCCATTGTTGAATAACATTCTGAAAAGGACAGTGGTAAACCGCTAGAATCTAACCCGACTAGACCGCCGATATCTTCAAATCCAGAGCCACCTGCTCCCCAGCCATTACAAGTAAAGGTTCCAGTGGTAAAGCATCTTCTAACCCCTATTGTCCCACCTCCAAGAAGACCAATCAATCCGCCATTTTGTTGAGCTGTTAGGGCAGTCAAATTATTGATTGTGATATTGCCAGAAAAACTGCAATCTGAGATTATTCCATGGGTATACCCCGCTAATCCTCCGAAAAGCGCAACTCTACCAGTGCTCGTGAGACTTCCTGTAATCCGGCAATTCTCTATAGTTCCCAAACGGTCATCAAAACCGACTAATCCAGCTACAGAATAATCACCACCAACTATACTGATATTCTCAAGCCCTACATTTTTAATTTCCTTCCCAGCACCTAATGTATAACCAAACAGACCAACATAATCCTCAAGAGGTCGATTGATAGTAAGGTTTTTTATCTTATACCCCTTGCCGTCAAAACTGCCACTGAAAGCATTAGCTGGAACTCCCGCCGTATAAGTCCCGATAGGGTCAAAACCAAGGCCGCCATTCCAAGCTGCTGTTCCCGAAGCATCTATATCTGACCCCAGTTCATAATCAGCAGTTAAGTCAACCGACATATTCTGAAGCTGTATTGCGTTTCTGATTACTGTAGCCATACTAATACTCCGTCAGGCGGGGGTATTCAACTATATCGCCACCATCGACATCCAGACTACGCTTGCCTGCTGGCCAACCTGCAGAGTCGAGTAATTTGTCCAGTGCATCGCCATCACTCATCGTTGTCCTATCACTCTTATCAATAGTAACCATATTCCTAGCAAGTAAGTCCATACCGTCAGTGCAATACAAATATGCTTCTTGGACATCTAGATGGGGATTGACCGAAATCCTAGAGATAAAGCCGGTATAGAAAATAATTGCAGCACCGCCAGTAACAGTAGCTCTAACTCTTACTGGTAGCCATGGTCTTATCTTACCAAATAAGGGACCAGCGGCATAAACTGGGGAGAATCGTTTGTCAGAATTTCTAAGTGTTAAATCCAAAGTCCCAGCAGGAGCATTACCTAGTTCTACACCTTTCCCTCTATCAGTGTAAATATGTTTGACATAGCCGGATATATCATCTATGCCCTCTGAAAAATCAGGAGTAGCCAGCCAATTAGACGCATCCCAGTCGACATGGACTTCATAAGTGATGCTCATACTGCGCTACTCCCTGGAAAGTATTCCAGTCTGTTGATACTAGGGAACGATGTCCTGCGAGTATCCTGTCCTATAATCTCTTTAACCTTTCTGCTAAACGCCCTAAGTGAAGACTCATCACCCATATAGCTACCAATATAAATATTGACTGCACCAAATGATTTACCCACACCAGCAAACTGCTCTCCTCCATGTGCCATAATGGGAACAGGCTTTCCTATCGGGCCAGACACGACCCCACCATACTGCTTTGATTCCAGAACCGGGACAGTAGCTTCAGGTAGCCCCGGGACCTCGGGCGTCTTCGTAAGTTGCTTAATAGCGAATATAGCACCACCAGCGATAGCAATACCGGCTGCTAACTTAGCCCAACCAGCAGGCCCCATAAGACCGTGCATAATAATCAAAGCTGCATTTATAGCCATTATAGCTTTAGCAACAAAACTCAAACCCAAAAGCAAAGCTCCCCCAGCTATAAAAATACCAGCCACTACTCCAAGAGTTTTCGCCAAACCTTCATTTTCTGTTATCCAATCCTTTATGCTTTGGATAGTTGGAATGACTTTGTTTTCAAGAAAGTCACTTATCGATGGTACTAAATCTTCCGCTAAGGCAAAGGCCACCCCTTGCAAAGATTCCTTTAACGTCCCCATTGCGTCAGTAAGGACGGCTGCTTTTGCAGCTGCCTCTTCATCGAAAACTATGCCAGTATCGTGAGCCGCTTGTTGTGCCGCAGTCAACTGCTCGGAGGTCATTTCTAGCATAGGCAAGAGCATTGTGCCTGCTCTACCGAATATATCCACAGCGGTAGCGGCTTTAAGAGTAGGGTCTTCCAAATCACCAATAGCCTTGGCAATCGTCCAAAATTGTTCTTCGGGTGCTAATTGCAGTAATGCTTCAGCTGAAAGTCCTATGCGGTCGAATGCTCGAATATAAGTAACCATACCGTCAGAGGCATCGACAATAGTTTTAGCCATTTTCTTGGTGGCTTTTTCTATAGAACTCAAGTCAGTACCAGAAAGCATAGCCACATGGCGTAACTCGGAAAGGGCTTCAGTAGCAAAGCCTGTTCGGAGAGCCATCTTGTGAACTTCATCACCTGCCTTGGCATACATAACGACAGCACCAGCTAAGGCTCCGGCTATGGCTATACCCACTCCAACCATTACCTTGCCCATGGTTCTAAACTTTTTGGACATCGCCTCCGCATTTCTGCCGATTTTGTCCAACTGACCAGAGGCTTTGTCATCAACTTTTATGGTTATTTTGGCATCGCCTAAGTCCATTGTCTAATCCTCCAGAACATTACCGCCAAGGGATGCATTCAATACTTTCACAGTGGCCCACATCTGTTGTGCGCTTTGTTCTTTACGTGGTTTTCCAGGCATGAAATCGTCAGGCGTAAAAGGTGTCCTCTTCCTCTTAGGGTCTCGGGCTGTATTAGCTAGAACAGAGCAAATTAAAGCTGCCCTGTAATTTAGCCAATCGTGCCTCTCCGCCTGCCTTTCAGTAAGAGCGTTAAGTTCCCTTACTGTCAGTCCCCAAAACTCCTCTTCCGTCAAATTAAGGTCGTATCGCCCCAATGCCCACAAATCTAGCCAGCTCGGGGCTTCTTCGCTAAAGGGCGGACACCTGCCTTAGCCCCTGGGAGTCCTCGGCTCATGCAATCCATAAGGGCAGTCATTACTTTCTCTAGATTAGAGAAGTCTACCATACAAAGAACGTCATTATATGTTAGTTCCTCATCCTCATGTATTAGGCAAGCCCACAACATAACAGCAGTATCTTCCAAAGTTAAATCCTGTAATTTGAATCCCCTCATAAGACTCTTGCTAGTGAGTTTCTCGAACTCAAGCATTCCCTTCAATGTCAACCGCAAATGACGTTCTTTGTCCAGAGTTACCTTAACTAATTCATCTATTCCGGGCATTTCTTTTTTTCTCCTTTCTATCAATTCTTATGGTGTTAAGGTAGGTTTATTTGACGGGGTTATTGAAGCGGAAAAGGGAACCATACCCTCCGGTGTCGCATCTCCTGCCGCAAAAGCGGTGCAATAGCCATTACCATTCCATGTAGCTGAACTTATTGCCGCAGGGAAAGTAATAATCCATGCCTGCTCTGTCCTCGCATTCATATCGACAAGCAATGCTGTCTGGCCAGCATCATCAGGGTCAAGCCAACCCTCAAGTTCAATATCCCCTGGGTCAATCATCCCGGGTAGGTATTCCTTGTAAGCATCCGCGGATGTCAGTGTCGTGGCATCAACTTTAGTTACTGTAAGTGGCACTGACCCTATTCTGGTCAATTGCCCTACAGTCAAAGCGTGCCATGTAAATACGACTCCATACCCTATATCTCCTGTTGTTGCCATTTTGTCACCTCCTGTAAATTGTTTTCTTAACTTGGATTAGTTACTCTTACTGCAGAATACCTAACGGTCAGCCCTGTAGTATCAGGCTTAAAATGAGTATACCCACTAATATCATTGAACAATGCGGGTAATAGCGGACCTACAATTAAGGATTGTTCTGCCCCTACCACTGGTGCCAGAGTTTCGAGGCGTCCAAAGCTATCCTTAACATCTACAAAGTTTAGTGTTACCCCGGGTGTAGTAGGGCCAAGTTTAGCCCCAGCCAAACCAGGTTCGATAGCATAAGTAGTCCCATCTATAACGATAGTATCGATGTATGCTGTTCTCGCTGCGGCTTCCCAGAGTTCAACTCTAACTCTTGTAAGCGGATAGGTGGTTGCAACTTCCCCGGATTCAGCAGTATCCCATGCCGCGTTAACAGCCACTAGAAGACCACTTAAAGCAGTTAGAGGAGCCCATTCAAAAACACTGCTCCCATCAGGTGTTTGTCCTCCAAAGCCGCAGAAATCCGCTCCTGCCAGAGTTTCTTTTACCCAAGCATCGGTACCTGTATAACCCTGTAGCGGCACACACGTTACCTCTAACCATCCGTGACCTGGGCCTCTAACTTGCGAAGCAACCTCTTCAAAACGGAGTTCAAATTGTGGTCCATTCTGAACGCCATCTCCACTAGCTAAATAATGATAGAAACTCCACTCTGGTGCTATGTCAGTAATAGCCTCTTGGAAGTCATTAAGTGTCAATCCTGATGCTGGGGTAAACTGTAAATGAGTGCTACGAGCAGCATCAGTACCTAGCTTCGTTAATAGAGCCGAATAACTCCCTGCTTGTTTTTGGGCAGTTGACCAAGTTGCATAACTATGCGTGGCTGGTACTACACTTTCAGCAATCAAGATAACCCTACCATCATTGAGAAATCTCAACCCTTGTGT
>SDBU01001137.1_pt1 | contig 38885 bp, 35 predicted proteins | sample 2277071 | NCBI WGS metagenome assembly SDBU01 (sample SAMN10397929, study PRJNA504765) | marine sediment metagenome | isolation source: marine sediment core GS08_GC12, 126 cmbsf | place: Arctic Ocean: Gakkel Ridge, Loki's castle | collected 2008 | reverse complement strand
CCACAGGGGAACGGCGACGTCTGGCTGTCAATGGACGAGGACTTCCTGAACAACGAGCTTGCCTACGCACTGGTTGACGGCAGTGCCCTTAACGGAACCGGCATGTCCTTCAACCGGCGAGTCCGTGACCGCCAGTGGCTGGCCTATTCTCTCATGGATGACGACCGGGCTGGCGGCGTGGTTGACATCATATTCGGCAGCGACCGGTTCGAAATAACCAACTCCAGCGTTGGCGACGCAAGCCTATGGCGCAACAACGACGACGGCTGGGTAAGGCTGGTCTATGATGGCACCGGTGCTCTGGCGGGTGTTGAGACCTCGATGGACTATGAGAACGACTCGGCTGTCTTCTACTGGGGTATACCAGCCGCCACCAATATCTGGCGCTCAACCAACGGTGGTGACCGGTTCATCGGACAGCTGACCGCAACCGCAGGCGCGATCAACACCCTGGTAGCCTTTGATGCCAGCACCATGGTTGCTGGTACCACCGGCGGTACGCAGAAGACGACCGACAACGGCACCACCTGGACGGCAGTGGTAGCGGCTCCAGGCAGTGTGGTTGACATTGCCGTTGACCCGACCGGCGACCAGCATCTCCTGGCCGGCAATACCAACGGCGGCGTCTCCGAATCAACCAACCAGGCCGGGGGCTGGTCAGCCCTGACCAAGGGGACGGCATCAATTGATACCGGCAACAATGTCTATGTCGCCTTTGACCCCAACGATCCGACCGTCTGGTATGCGGCTGGTGAAGGCGGCGGCGACCTGGCAATCGACCGCTGGGGTGTCGACGGCTGGACCGGAATCGCTCCTGCCGATGCTACGATGCCTTATGGTGATTCGGACGGAGCCACCGGTATCGTGGCCGTTGATGCCTACAGCACGGCACTCTATGTCACAGATAGTGACGGCAGTGTTGATGGCATGATTCGCACCCTCAACCCGACCGCCAAGGTAGCCAACATCCTCTGGGAGCAAGCGGCTGCGGGTACCACTGACAACATGATGGATCTCAATGTAACCGAGGGCAGCATTGTCCTCTGGGCTATTGGTAGTACTGCTGGTAACGGCGTCTGGACCTACACTGATACTCTGGCATTCCCGATAGTGGGGACCTGGCGGGCCGATAATGTAACCACCGATTCAGCCAGGCTGAGGGGAAAGCTGGTTGACCTTGGCGCGGCTTCATCGGTTGATGTCAGCTTTGAGTGGGGTACTACCCTTGCCTATGGCAACGAGACCACACCTCAAAACATAACCGAAACGGGAGCGTTCTTTTTCAACCTTGGCAGTCTGACACCAGGTGTTACCTATCATTACCGTGCCAAAGGAGTCGGTGATGGTACCGGCTATGGGCCGGATAAGGAATTCACCACCGGGACGCCAATAATGAGAACCTGGCTGGCATTCAATCTCGCCACCGACTCGGTCAGGCTGAGAGGGAAGTTGCTTGACCGCGGCTTAGCCTCATCGGCAGATGTCAGTTTTGAGTGGGGAACCACTTTTGCCTATGGCAACGAAATTTTCATTGAAACCAAGACTACACCAGGGAGGTTCCAATATGACCTGGGCGGGCTGACACCAGGTGTTACCTACCATTACCGTGCCAAAGGTGTCGGCACTGTTGGCACCGGCTACGGCCCCGACAGGACCTTCACCGCAGGAGTGCCAGTCATGATAACCTGGAGGCCTGACAACGTAACCGATACTTCTGCGAGGTTGAGGGGCAAGCTACTTGGCCTCTGCACAGAACCTTCCGCGAATGTCTCTTATCAGTGGGGAACCACCCCTGCCTATGGCAACGAAACCTCGACACAAACTATGACTGCGCCAGGGGCATTTCCATTCAATCTTGGAAGCCTGTCTCCAGGAACAAAATATTACTACCGGACAAAAGGGGTAAGCAGTATTGGCGTCGGCTACGGGCCACGCAAGATTTTTACTACTCTTCCGTAAGGTAGCGGTGTCAAGGTAAGTTTGGGTGGACTTGAGGAAAACCGCTCTAGTATGAGCATTTACGGTAGCATCAGTGGCATTTATTAGAAATATTGGGGGCAAGAGGCCCTAATAAACTGACGCCAAGCCACGAACCAGTAGTCTTCCTCAAGCTTAGTCAATCTACTCCTGTTCGGTCATTGCACAATAGCTTATTATGTGTGATTAACTTAGAAGCAAAGGATTGCAGACGGCGCTATTTTCCTGTTCAGATTCTGTCAGGAACAGAAATAGTTATCCCGCCCATCTTATGTACCGAGTGTCATGCGGGTCTCTCAAAAGTACGGTCAGTTAACTGTTCAGATCGGCAGGATGTTACTTCACTGGACTAGTGAAAATATAGCCCTGCTTACTTAATCCTTTCGGCTGAGAGAGTTCCCTGAAAGCCGGAGAGCTTCCCATTACTGAGGTGCTATCCGCTACAATCTGCATACTTCAGCACCGGGGGAGGTACTGAACACATGACTGAATGACTGAACGAACGAACAAAATGATCGATAGTCTGAACGCCTGTTTAGTCACCGAGGTTAAGCAGACCTCGACTGCTCACGATCTCTGTCCTAGGTCCCCGACACTGGCTAGGATCGATTCCTGCTCGTCTTGACATTCCCTTTCGTAGGCACATACAATACCGTGGAGAGTAAGACGCCATTTGTGAGGGCGAAGCATAGAGGTCAAAAAGTATATTATTACTTCGTGGAAAGCAAACACGAGGGAAGCAAGGTAAGACAGCGAATTATCCGTTACCTCGGCACTAAGCCACCGACGGAAGAGGCACTGGAAAACATGCTTAAGGAGGCTAAGTGATGAAAAGAACCGGACGGGCATTACCTAGCAGAAGAATGAAAATGCAAAATCTAAAGGCTATGCATGAAGAAAGGCAGCCAACATTACGGAGTAAGCAGGGTGGCAAAAAAGACCTCTTACTTCGTCACCCTAATTTCGTAGCTAAATCGACAGATGCTAGCTTTGAGAGACCGCCTCTTGCGTGTGAAACAGGCATTCCTCAGGTGAAGATGAACCGGACAGGATGCATTGGAAAGAGAGGAACTGCGGAAGGGGTGAGGTGGGAAATGAACACAGAACTCGGCTTACAGGTTTACTTGACCCGCTTTTATATAAGATTTTTGACAAAATGTTAAACTTATAGTAAAAGATAGTATATTTCGGTAGCTGGTTGTGACCAGAAAGAAGGGGGTGGCTGATGAGTGATGATGAGACCATTGCTTTGCTTAATAATGATTTAGAGAATGAGCATGGTGCCATCGTTCAGTATTTAAATCATGCCTATGGTATGGGTGAGGGTGAGATGGCTTGTGGGATTGAGGCTATTGCCCGGGATGAGATGCGTCACTTGGACTGGCTGGCGGAGACGATAGTTAAACTGGGTGGCATTCCAAGCCTCAAGCGGGGTGAGATGAAGATGGAGGGTAAGATAGTGCCGGACTGGATGGGAAATGATGTTTTCTTGGAAGAGGGCGCCATAAAGCAGTATCAGGAGCACATTAAGGCAATTGATGACCCCAAGATAAAACGGTTGCTTGGACGAATTCTGGCTGATGAGCAGGCACATCGTGGCCAGTTCGGGCACTTTGTGGAGAAGGCAGGGAAAGAGGGGGTGAGGGATGTCAGGGGCAATCGCCAGGATAGGGTGGTTGAAATCCTTAACTGGGGTGTTGAGCATGAGTATACGGTGATTTTACAGTATTTGCTCCACTCCTATATGACCAGGAGTGGGGAGGCTAAAAAAGAGTTGGAAGACCATGCAATTAACGAGATGCAGCACCTCGGCTGGCTGGCTGAAGAGCTGGTTGACAGTGAGGGTACTCCAAAAATTGAACATACGGAGGTTGACCAGTCGACCGAGTCCAGTGACATGCTCCAGGCTGATATCAAGATTGAAAAGGAGGTAGCGGCTGAGTATGACCGTGCCGCCAGGGAGGTTAGCGACCCTGACCTCAAAAAGCTCCTTCTCCGGATAAGGGACAACGAGCTTTATCATATTGATGTCTTTCAAGACCTGCTTGAGGGGAAAAAGGACTGATAAAGGAGGCAAAAGGTGATGGCTTACGAAACAAAGGACTACACAAGTCTAGTCGGGATGGATGGCTTTAGTGAAACACTGCTTAAAAACCACTTTACCCTCTATCAGGGCTACGTAACTAATACCAACAAGCTTCTGGAACTTTTAAGCTTGATGCTGAAAGAGGGTAAGGTGGGCATGCCGGAATATGCTGAACTCAAGCGACGGCTGGGTTTTGAGTTTGACGGCATGCGTCTGCACGAATACTACTTTGAAAACCTCGGTGACAAGAAGCCTCTGGAGAGGTCAGGCAGGCTGGCTGGGAAACTGGCTGAGGACTTTGGTAGCTATGGGGACTGGGAGAAGGATTTTAAGGCTACCGGAGCCATGCGCGGTATTGGCTGGACGATTCTCTACGAGGACAATCTAGCTGGCAGGCTGATAAATCAGTGGATTAACGAGCACGAGACCGGGCATCTGGCCGGCTGCCAGCCGGTTCTGGTGATGGATGTCTTCGAACATGCCTTTATGATTGATTACGGACTAAAGCGGGCTGATTATATTGAAGCTTTCTTTAGAAACATCAATTGGGAGGCGGTTGAGGGTCGGCTCAAGTAGAGGGTAAATCACCTTATAGAAACTATTTAAGATAGCACTATCTAGTTAATGAATTCTTAGGAGGTTGGAATGTATAAAAAAATACTGGTACCACTTGATGGCTCGTCATCTTCAGAGTGTATTCTGGGTCACGTTAAGACAATTGCTACTGGATGTAGTGTCCCGGAGGTAATATTGCTCCGGGTGGTGGAGACAGCTACTTCAGTGATTCGTAATTTTTACGTGCCTAGCGAATGGCCTGCTGAGGTTAAGGCTGCTGATGATAAGGCTAAGGCTGAAGCTGAGAAATATCTCTCTGGTTTGGCAGGTGAACTTAAGCAAGAGGGAATCGTGGCGAAGACTGTCTCAATCATGTCAAGTGAAACAGATGAAGAGATACTGAAATACGCTACTGAGAACAAGGTAGACCTTATCATCATGAGTACTCACGGCCGGTCAGGTGCTACCCGCTGGGCCTTCGGTAGCGTGGCCGATAGAGTTATACGTTATTCTACAGTTCCGGTGTTGATAGCTTCACCTAAGGGTTGTCGGATTAGCCTAAGGTAGGGAAAGTTCTTGTTTAGTTGTATTTACATCTTCCCTTGCTAGTGGAAGATGTTGGTTGCCTGTGGATTTTGATTGAGGTGATGGTAGAAATCTAACTTCGTCTTGGGAAAGGGAAAATTATGACCGAGAGTTTGAAAATAATTCAGGCGGTTATTGAAGCCCATCAGCGCATCAGGCAGGACATCGATTCCCTGAAGCAGAAGGTTATGGTTGACCAGGGGGCTTTAGATAGCTTGCAGAATGCCCACGCCCAGTGGATTCCTGGCTTACCGGATGTAGCGGAAAAACAACAGAAATTAAGACAAACGCTCAATCTGGTTTGTGAAGGCCTGAAGCGGCATTTTCAATGGGAAGAAAAGGTTCTGCCTGAGGTGCTGGAGAAACAGGGCGGTGAACTCTTTATGCGAATACTTACCATTGAGCATGGTGAGATAAACAGGAAAATTGCCCAAACCATGTCAGCTGTAGCCGAGGTGAAACTAGAGGGCTTAAACCGCGAAAAATTATTAACTAAACAATCGGATATCCAGCAGATAATTGGTAGCATGAGCCAGTTGGTTGATGAGCATGTGACCAGGGAAGAGATAATCTTCGAGATGGTAGAGAGGGTGCTGAAGGAGGGGGTAGAAAACAAAAATCCCCAGGAATAGAAATGGATTGTATCTGGAGCGGGGTTGATGGTGTCAGAGGAACTAACCCAAGTATTTGATACTGCAATCTACAAAGAGATCGCCTCTGAGGCTTTCTATATTGCCGGACAGAGTCGGACTCAGGACTCTGGCGCTAGGGCTTTAATGCGGGAGCTGGCCTCAGAAGAACTAAAGCACTCGGAGCACCTCAAGGAACTTAAAGACTCAGGTTTAAGTGATAAAGATTGGCATCAAGATAGTGTACCTGGCTTAATGATTACTGAGTACCTGACTGGGGGCGATTCCCTGGAGGGTGCCGGGCTTCAGGATACACTTATTTTCGCCATGAAGCGTGAACAGGAAGCAGTTGAGTTCTACTCCAAATTGATGGCGGTGATGAGAGACGAGGTTGCCAAACGGCTTTGTGCCAGGCTAGTTGAGGAAGAGCTGGAACATAAACTGAAGCTGGAGATATTATACGACAATCTGTTCTATGGAGAGGACTAAAATATTGAACGAGAATAATAAGATAGAAGATATTATTGCCCTGATTGAGCAGCTCTTAAAGGAGCATCAGCAGTTTTTGAAAAGCATTAACACAGTTGAGCAGATCACTAATGACCTGGGTGTTGCCTTCCAGCTTGAGGAGGTTAAAGCGTCAATGATGCCCGGCAGGTTGGAGCAGAAGAGGCAGGATTTACCTGAGCTTGGAGAGATGGTGGCTGTGCTCAAATTTAAGCTTGAAGGGCATTTCTTCCGTGAAGAGGTTGGTTTGGTGAATGCTTTTAAACAGCATGGAAACCTGATGTTAATTTCGGCGCTGAATACCCTGCTTCTTGAACATCCGCCACTCCGGGACCGCTTGTATAATTTACAGCGGGAAATAATTGAGCTTGAAGTGGAAGGGTTAAGCCGGGAGGTATGGGAAGGGAAGGTGTGGGGTCTTCGAGCTTACATCATGCACACCCGAAAAGTGCTTGAGGAGCATTCCCGCTCTGAGCATTCTTTGCTCAAGCGAGCCAAAAAAGAAATCGCCGGCAAGTAGGAAGAGCCTGTTTCGGTCATCAACCCGGCTGTGGGCAGTGTTGCCTGAAGTGCTGTCAAGAAAAATATCTTTTAAATTTTCTCTTCCACCTTTGAGGTCAAGAAAAGGGGAAGAAGATTTAAAAAACGAGGTTAGTGACGCATAAGTAGGGCCAAAAAAATGATACTAGTAACTCCAAGCGGGTTTGCTAACCTCCCCGTTTATGGCTTATAGTTAATGCTGATGGTTGAATCGATAAAAGAGCCCTCCAAGCCAGCACTTAATCCCATAGCCCGTGACTTTATTCGCTACTGTATTGAGTGTCAAGACCAGGAATTGTTTGCCCTTTATGATATGTATGATACCATGTGCTGGGTGGCTGGCCGTCGTCTCTTTAGGGACATGGGTTATGAGGGATTAAGAGAGGTGGGGCTATCCCTGGGTTTGGCTGGTATCGAGAATACCTATAAAATGGTGGACGCTGTCATCGCTGAAATCCAAAAATCCCGAGGTAGCTAGGCTTAGTAGGTTACATCCTGACCTCTACGATTCAATCTTGTTTAACTCTAAGCCTTCAGGCGAAGCCTCTTTTTTTTACCTCCCAGTTTGTATTATCCTGTGTTTGGAATAGATGGGGGGGGGGGGTGGTTCTGAGGGAGTAAACCCTTAAACTTTTTCCGAAGTGGTCGTCCGCTTCTACCCAGGCATAGTTAGAGAGGAGAGTCCGATGTCAAAGACAAAAGTCGTGGTGATAGTGGTGATAATTGCAATATTAGGTCTTGTCCTGTCCTTTGGGGCTGGCTACGCTCTTGGTAACTTGGATGATGATGTCGGACTGGGCAAGGTGGGAGAGGCTTGGGGTATCATCTTTGAGGACTATGTGGAACGGGATGAACTTGATGCCGGTGTCTTAGGTGGGGGAGCAGTTAGGGGTATGGTTGAAGCACTTGATGACCCGTACTCTACCTACCTTGATGTTGAGACTTACCAGTTGAGTTTAAGCAGTATTCAGGGGAAATTTGAGGGCATTGGTGCCCGGGTAATGGTTAAAGATGAGCAACTGATTGTTGTTACCCCAATTGCCGATTCACCGGCGGAAGGGGCAGGTATTAAAGCTGGTGACATCATCCTGGAGGTTAACGGTGAGTCTGTCTTAGATTTAACTCTTGTGGAGGCAGTGCTCAAAATCCGTGGTCCAAGTGGGACACCGGTCAGACTGCTGGTGCTTCATGAGGGTGAGACTGAGGCTGTGGAGATTGAGATAATCCGGGCTGAGATCGAGGTGCCAAGCGTTCAGTTTGAGATGATGGGAGATATTGCTTATGTCAGGATTAGTGAATTCTCGCAGCATACCAGTGAGGAGCTGATGCCGTTTGCTGAGATTACCGCCCAAGAAGCCACTGGCATCGTCCTTGACCTTAGGAGAAATCTTGGCGGATTACTTCAGGAGGTGGTTGATGTTGCCGGTTATTTTATAAGGGAAGGTGTGATTGTCAGGGTGGTGGACAACGCCGGTCGAGAGACACAGTCAATAGTTGAAGCAAATCAGTTTGTCACTGACCTGCCGATGGTAGTTCTGGTAGACGAGTTTAGTGCCAGTGGCAGTGAGGTCTTGAGCGGTGCTTTGCAGGATTATGGTCGGGCGATTGTGGCTGGCAAGACAACCTTTGGCAAGGGCAGTGTTAATGTCCTTCGCCAGCTTCGGGATGGCTCGGGGCTTTATCTTACCACCGCCCGCTGGCTTACTCCTCACGGTCGTCCAATTGAGGGCGAAGGGATAACTCCGGACTATGAACTTGAACTTGAAGGTGATGATGCCATAAGCTGGGCTATTGACTACTTAAAGCAAAACTAGATGTTCTTGACCATATAGTCAGCCTTTGGGCTGTAGCCGAACTCAGTGCGATAATATTCCTTGGCACCAACACCGCTCAGGATTATCATTTGCGTGGCCTGATACTCACTTAAGGCAATTCGCTCGGCTTCTTTAAGTAGCGCTTTCCCTAGACCTTTGTGCTGGGCGGCTTGCGGGTTTCTCTCTTTAAGTGAGACCTCAGGTCCATAGATATGTAGCTCCCTGATGATGGCTAGGTTATCCTTAAGGTTCAGTCCAAACCTGTCCCAAGGTTTGGACTGAACCCTCATTCTGAGTAAGCCGAACAGGGTTTCCCTCTCGTCCTCAAAGGAAAGGAAGATTTCCTTGCCGCCTGAAGCCCGGTAATCTTGTCTTACCAGATTTGGCTCACCTATTGTCCAGCCATCCCGCACCCGGTGACCATATTCCCGGCAACGAATGCATTGGCAGGTAATTCCCTGCTCTTCCATTCGCGCCTTAAGCAAGGCGCGAATGGAATCCTTAAGCCCGGCGACGATAAACTTGGACGGGATATCACGCAGTACCCTTGAGATTCTGACGTATTTCGGCACCATTGCCTTAATCTTAACCAGCAGGTTAATCATGGTTTCGTCATCATAGGGCTGATATTTCCCTGTCTGGTACCATCTCTCAAGCTCAGTACCCTCAACTACCATGGTTGGGTAAAGTTTTAACCCGTCCGGCCGAAACGAGCTATCCTCAAATAGCTTCGCTGCCAGCTCCAGGTCCTTTTCCGGGTTTGAGCCCGGCAGTCCCGGCATCCAGTGATAGTGAACCTTAAAGCCGTGTTCCTTAAGCAGCCCGGTGGCTCTGGTTACATCTTCAACCGTGTGCCCCCTTCTTACCAGTTGGTAAACCTCGTCATCCAGGGTCTGGACGCCAAGCTCGACTCTGGTGGTGCCAAACTTAAGCATGCGCTCTATCTCTTCAGGCCCACAATAGTCAGGCCTGGTCTCAAGGCAAAGCCCGACACAGCGCTGCTTGGCTTGTTCGTTGATTTGCTTTGCCTTTTCAAGGTTGGAGGACTCTTCACCGTTTAAGGCATCAAAACAGCCCTTGATGAACTGATACTGGTAATCCTTGGGGGAGGCAAGAAAGGTACCGCCCATTACAATCAGCTCAATTTTGTCAATTGGATGCCCCATGTCGGATAGAGTCTTGAGCCTCACCTTTACCTGCTTTGCGGCGTCGTAGCCGCAGTGCCTTGCCCTCAGTGCCGCCGGTGACTCAGGGGTATAGCTTTGGGGTATATCTTGGTAGGTTGGACAGTAGATGCACTCCCCGGGACAAGCCAGGGGCTGGGTCATCACTGCTACCGGAGTAACCCCGGATATTGTTCGAGTCAATTTCTTCATTGTATACTTCTCTTAATAGAGTTTAGCAGATTTGAAACCGGACTAACAATTTAAAATGCTACCTCTGGTGTTGGGATGGGGTAACTTCAACTTGAAAGATGTATTTAACGAAATAGCATCAGGCTGGTATAACTTCCGGCACTGGTCCAGGTTTCGCCCTGAGCTTGAGGCACTGGCAAAACGCTGGCAACCGGGCAGGCTGATTAATATTGGCTGTGCTCATGGGCCGGACTTTTTGCCCTTTAAGGAGGGCTTTGATTTATACGGTGTGGATTTTTCGGCTGAGATGCTCAAATTAGCCCGAAAATACGCTCGAAAATTCAACTTCTCAGTGAATTTAACCCTATCTGACGTAACCGAGCTTCCCTATGCGAGCCAAACCTTCGACTGGGCGATTTCCATTGCCACCTATCATCATCTAAGAGACGGTTCGGCTCGGAAATCGGCTTTAAGCGAACTTGAGCGGGTGCTTAAGCCGGGTGGCGAAGCCTTTATCACCGTTTGGAATCGCTGGCACAGGAGGTTCTGGTTTAAAGATAAGGAAGTCATGATACCCTGGCAGATGAAGGGCAAGACCCTTTACCGTTATTACTACCTTTTTTCCTATTTTGAACTTAAAAGACTGTTCAAAGAGGCTGGCTTTGAGGTATTAAAGTTCTCCCCCAAGAGCTTTCACTTCCCCTTTAGGTTTTTCTCTCAGAACGTATGCCTGCTAGTGAGGAAAAAGGTTAGAACCAGTTAGGTTCAAAACAGGTATCCTGTACCTCTTTGAGTAGTTTTGTTTTAACGCTTTAAAATGTGCCTTAAATGAGGCGGAGTTAATATCTTCGGTGGACATTATCACCGCGTCCTCTTTATTGTCGGTGTAATAGTCCCTTCTTAAATCTACTTGCTCAAAGCCGTACTTTGAATAGAGGTCCTGGGCAGGAATATTAGAGATGCGGACCTCCAGGGTAATGATTCGGGCATTTAAGCTTCTGGCTAGTTCAACGACTGATATTAGCAGTAACCCCCCTATTCCCTGGTGGCGGTGTTGCTCTCGCACCGCAATGTTGGTGATATGGGCTTCGTCAGCCATAATCCAGAATCCAGCAAAGCCAAAGATATATTGCCTGGCTTTTGTGGGTGATTTGTCTTCATAGCCAAGAAATCGCCCTATCTGGACTACGAAACCCAAAAAACTGCTGCCAAAAGCAGTTTTTATCTCAGGTTCTTGGACTTCGGCTTTTTCATCGGCAACCACGATATAATGGGCTAACGGATTTTTCAACTCACCCCGGAAGTCGGTTTGTGTCCACCCGGAGAAGAAGGCTTCACGGTCAATTTCGTTGACCTGAGGGACATCTTTCTGGCACATCGGACGTACCTGATAGGGCAAGTCTATACCCCCCTTAAAGAAAGTTTCTAGAAATCATTGTAGCACATCATCTTTTCAGGCGGCACCTTCCCTGTAGCCTGGCTTTAAAGCTATCCTTTTATGAACTCGTTCGTTATACTATGTGCACCCGAGCAAATCTTTGCCGGCTAAGTTGGGGCATAAGATTAGGTTCTCGGCTTAACTGCAGGAGTTGTCAGGTGCAAGATGAAGAGAGCCTGGTTCGGCGAGCCCAAAGGAAAGACCAGGAGGCTTTCGCCGAAATATACGAGAGATACTTTGACAGGATTTATCGCTATCTAGTTTTAAGAATAGGAAATACCGGGGAGGCAGAGGATATGACTCAGCAGGTCTTCCTCAAAGTACTGGAGTCGATTGCCTCTTTCAAATGGAGGAGTATCCCGCTGTCTGCCTGGCTCTTTCGTATCGCCCATAACCAGATGGTTGATTACTTGAGAAAGAAAAGTAAAAGGACAACAGTGCCGATTGAGCCGGAACTGGTAATAAGTGGTGATGATGATGACCCGCATCTTTTAATGGAACAGAAGCTTGAGACCGAACAGCTAATCTCGGCAGTTAGTGGGCTTACTGAGGCGCAGCGTGAGGTGATTTCCCTTCGTTTTTCCAGCGAGCTACCTGTTGCCGAGGTGGCTAAGGTTATGGGCAGGAGGCCGGGGGCAATAAAAGCCCTGCAGCATAGTGCCATCGTTGCCCTGCGGAAAAAACTAATCATGGCTTAGAGAGATGAAAAAACATCATAAGTTTGAAGATGTACTAAACGAGTGTCTGGAGCGTATGCTGGTTAAGGGTGAGACTATCGGCGAGTGTCTTGAGGATTATCCTGAGCTGGCTTCTGAGCTTAAGCCGCTACTTCAAACGACCATGGCGGCTAAGGAGGCATCAGCTATTGAGCCACGCCCTGAATTTAAAGCCAGGGCGAGATACCAGTTTCATTCGACACTGAGTGAATTATCCAAAAAGGAAGGTTTTGCCCTGTTTAACTGGCGGTCGAAGTGGGCAACGGCTATAATTTCTGTTCTTTTACTTATTCTGATTAGTTCGAGCACGGTAGTGGCGGCGTCAGGTAGTATGCCTGATGGGGCTCTTTATCCAGTGAAGTTGGCTACGGAAGAGGTGTGGCTCAAGTTGACACTTTCTGATGAAGCCAAGGCTGGGATTTATGCCAGACTGGCCGGTAGGCGAGTCTGGGAGATAATCTATATAGCCAATAAAGGTAAAACTCAAGAGGCGGAGCAAACGGTCGGGCTACTGAGTGCTCATCTGGCTAATATTCCAGATCTGGTCACGGCGGAGGCGAGACCGGAGATGGCAGTTAAAGCACCGTCAGCTATGGCTCCGCAGGCTGCTCCCCGTGCTGGTGGTAAAGCTGAGGAGGATGTTTTTGTAAAGCCTACCGCTCACCCTAGACTTCAGGCAATCCTGGTGAGGAATGCAGCCAGCCACCCGGCGGCGCTGCGAGCCGCCTTAAAGGAAGCCTCGCCGGAGATGAGGCCAGCACTTTTGAGAGCAGTTCGTATCTTGGAGACCGGCTACGAAAGGGCTTTAAGTGCCGTTGAAGACTGATTTTCGTCAAAGATTTTTTTAAGCCGCCACTAACCAAGTGGCGGCTTTTTCGTTATAAGTAATAAAGTCAAAAATAGGAGGTAGAAGATGAAAGTCTGGCAGGCAACTCTAGCATTGCTCATCTCTCTTGGCCTGGTAGCAGGTCTGGTGCTCCCCGGTTTGGCGGCGCCAGATAAGCCGGGACGACCGGAGGGTTGGCCACCACTGAACATGCTTAAGGGTACTGTCATCGAGTTTGATGGGGCTCAAGAATTTTTTGTTATTGAAGTCGGGGAAGATAAGGTTACTATTTGGGTTGATGAGGAGACCAGATATTTTAAGGTGCTTTTCCCAGCGAGGCTGGTTGAAATGGCTAAAGAGCGATTAGGGCCAATAGTGCCTCGGCTGAAAAATGTTGAGCACGACACGCCGCCACCTTTCGCCATTCAGAAAGTAGTCAAATCACGGCTCGAGGCTTTGAAGAGGATTCGCCCCTTTGGGGAAGAGGCTAGCTACGGAGACCTCTCTATTGGCTCAATGGTAGTGGTGCGGACTGTGGCCGGAGAAAGTGGGCCTCTGGCTAAGGTTGTCCTTATTGTCGAACCGAAGACCCGCGGTCAGGTCAAAGGAGTAGTGAGTGCCATTTCACCGCAGGATATGACCCTGGCTGTCCTTCTTGGCGACGGAAGCACCGAGATTGAGTTAACCTATACCGATAAGACTCGCTTTCACCTGATTGGTGTTACCGCAGTAGAGGTAGGCCAACCAGTTAAAGTTATCTACAATGATGACCTGGTGGCTAGGGTAGTAATAGTGAATCCTGCAATGGAATGAAAAATAGCAATCTTATTCAACCAATTGCGTCTCAAGATAAAGGGCACCTTTTAAGGTGCCCTTTATCTTGACCAGATGCCAAGTTTTTTGTTTCTGGCTTCAGTCTCAAGTTCCTCTAAGAAGCTCTGGTACCGGGTGTCCGGCGGGTAGGCTTTGGCTTCGGCAAGCCCAAGTTTCACCAGTTCGGCATTGACGAATTTGCTATCAACATAAACGTAGCGTAGCAACCGCCCGTACCTGTCCGTCTCAGAGATGTCCCGCTCAAGCTTGACCTTTTTGCCTTCAACCAGGGTGCGGTTTGCCTGCCAGGCCTCTTTAGCTAAAGGTTCAGCTTGGGGATAAAGCTCAGGTGTATCAATCCCGATATACCTTACCTTAAAGCCGCCTTCAATAGTTATGGTGTCACCATCAATGACCTCAATAACCCTAGCGTTATCAGGTGGAGTATTACAACCGAATAGAGTGAGGATGAGGAGTAGGGCGGCGACTAAAAGGCAGGTTTTATTTTTCATTCTATTTTTGTGTTGGTGTGGCGTTCCCATTCGCTGTAGATACAGCCGCAGTATTGTTGTCGGTAGAGCCCCAATGGTTTGGTTAGATGGCGACTGTCTGAGTAGCGTTTTCTTAAGTCAGCATAAAGAAAATCGATACCCTTTTGTCTGGAAAGTTCGTTGCCAATCTCCAAAATCAGGTCGTGTTTCTGATGTGGACTGATTAAGAGGGTGGTGGTGAAGGCGCCGAAGCCCATATCAAGGGCAGTAGCGGCTGTTTTTGAAAGTCTGAGGCGGAAACAGTGCCGGCAACGGTCATTTTCGTGTCCTGCTACCTCACGAAAGTAACTTGTAAGGTCGTAGTTTTGATTTATTATCAGCGGCAAATTTATTTTCTCAGCCAGGGATTTCATTGACTGGAGGCGATTCTGGTGCTCTGGGTACGGATGAATATTGGGGTTATACCACAGGCTGCTAACCTCATAACCTTGCTCTTTGAAATGTTTGACAGTATAGGCAGCACAGTGGGCACAACAGCTATGAACCAGGACTGAGTTTTTCTTCATCTTTCTCTATTGAGTAGGGCTTTGCTCGTTTGACCAGAGTGGTGCTTGAGCGGTTTTATTCTTTTTGAAAGGGAGCCCAAGATGATTGTAGGCAAGTTCAGTGGCTAATCGCCCGCGGGGAGTTCGTTCCAGGAAACCGAGTTGCAGGAGATATGGTTCATAGACATCCATAATAGTATCTGCCTCCTCACTGATTGAGGCCGCAATTGTCTCCAGTCCTACCGGGCCGCCACTGAATTTGTCAATAATTGTCCGCAGCACCTTGTGGTCAATCTCATCGAGGCCGATAGGGTCAACTTCAAGTTTGGAGAGTGCTTGGGTTGCCACCTCTTTAGTGGCGATACCGTCTGCCATCACCTGGGCGTAGTCTCTGACACGTTTCAGTAATCGGTTGGCTACACGGGGTGTGCCACGGGCGCGGCGGGCTATTTCATTTAGGCCATCATCTTCAGCCTGTATCTGCAGGATGCGGGCTGAGCGTTTGAGGATTGACTCAATTGAATCTTGGTCGTAGAAATCAAGTCTGAAGACAACCCCAAAACGGTCGCGGAGAGGCGGGCTTAGGAGAGCAAAGCGGGTGGTGGCGCCAATCAGGGTAAAATTGGGCAGGCTTAGCCTGAGACTCTTGGCACCGGGCCCTTTGCCAATGATGATATCCAGGGCGAAATCCTCCATTGCCGGGTAGAGCACCTCTTCCACGGCTCGGTTAAGGCGGTGGATTTCGTCAATAAAGAGTATATCGTGACTTCTCAGATTAGTCAGGATGGCGGCCAGGTCCCCGGTTCGCTCTATCGCTGGGCCTGAGGTAATCTTAATGCTAACCCCCATCTCAGCGGCAATAATATAGGCGAGGGTAGTCTTGCCCAGGCCGGGAGGGCCATAAAGCAATATGTGATCTAGTGCTTCATCCCGTTCTTTAGTCGCTTGAATGGCGATGCTCAGGTTGCCTTTAATTTTGTGCTGACCAATAAAATCACCGAGGTACTGCGGCCTCAGGCTGGTGTCGAGTGGTGCGTCCTCAGCATCTGGTTTCCCTGATATAATCCGAACTATCTTGCTTGCTCCCTTTCAGTTTATCTGAATTATACCATACCCGAGGGAACTCAGAATAACTCAAAACTACATCGCCCCCACCCTCGGGTGGGGGCGATGTAGAAGTTGCCGGGTAGTTAGACTCTAGGGAGTCGTTTCCGTAGCATTCTGGGGAATTTCCGCTTCTACTGTCTCTCCTTCACCAGTTCTTGGTTCTTCTTCAGTTAGCGGTTCTAGTAGCCCTTCTATAGCAGTTTCTGCTTCTATTAACTCTTCATAACGCGGGTAGCGTGCCGGGATTAGCTTGCCAATAATTACATTTTCTTTTAACCCTTGCAGTTTGTCCACCTTACCATTAAGAGCAGCCTCGGTGAGGACTCTGGTAGTCTCCTGGAAAGAGGCGGCTGCCAGCCAGCTATCAGTGCTCAGTGAGGCTCGAGTGATGCCCATGAGCACGGTATGGGCAGTAGTTGGCTCACCCCCTTCAGCCAGTACCTTGGCGTTAATATCCTCGTAATGGAACTTGTCAATTAGCTCGCCGGGTACCAAATCGGTATCACCGGGGGAATCGATACGAACTTTGGTCAGCATCTGGTGGATGATAACCTCAATGTGCTTGTTGTTGATGTTTACTCCCTGCGAACGGTAAACCCTTTGAACCTCATCAACCAGATATCGCTGGCAGGCGTCCCTGCCAAGAATATGTAGGATATCATGGGGATTCAGCGAACCGTCAGTTAGCTGTCCTCCTGCCTTTATGGTGTCTCCAGCCTGAACGCGAATATGGGCGGCCGCCGAAATAGCATATTCCCGCTCTTCAATTTCCTTATACTTAATAACTAGTTGACCGTCTTCAATGACCACCTCACCAGCAACACGAGCCAGGATGGGTTGGGTTTGGGTAGGTAAAGTTACTGTTGTGGTATCAACTTTAGTCTCGGTAGCTGGGGAAGCCAGTGTTGTACCGACATCTACCCACTGGCCACTATCTATCATAATCTGGAAACCCTCGGGCAGCGGGTATTCATCGTGGAACTCCTCGATGCTACCGACCTTGACTATTTTCCCCTCCTCAGTTTCGGGAATTTCAACCGTACCATCTATCTCTGAGATAATGGCTTGACCTTTTGGGGTTCTAGCCTCAAAGAGTTCTTCTATTCTGGGCAGACCGCTGGTGATATCAAGTCCAGCAACACCACCGGTATGAAAAGTGCGCAGGGTTAACTGGGTACCTGGTTCACCGATACTCTGAGCTGCGATGATACCGACCGCGGTGTCGGGGTCAATCAGATGTCCACGGGTAAGGTCTCGACCGTAACATTTTTGGCAGGTGCCATGCCTTGACTGGCAGCTAAGGGGCGACCTGGCATGGACCTTGGTTATGCCGCTGGCAATGATTTGATTTGCTTTCTGTTCATCTATTTCTTCGTTGCGGCCGACAATGGTTTTCTTGGTTTTGGGGTTAACTATTCTGCTTGCAGCTAACCGACCAATGATCCGTTCGGTAAGCGAGGGCAGCAACTCTTTTTCTTCTCGTTCAGTAAACCAAATCCCGTCGCTCGTATCGCAGTCCTCCTCCCGGCTAATAACATCCTGGGCAACATCAATTAAACGCCGAGTGAGGTAACCTGAGCCTGATGTTCTAAGTGCCGTATCCGCCAGTCCCTTGCGGGCACCATGGGTAGAGATAAAGTATTCTAAAACGCTGAGTCCTTCACGCAGACTCGATTTAATCGGGAAGTCAATTATTTTACCTGATGGATTAGTCATTAAACCCCTCAGCCCTGCCATCTGTCTAATCTGTGAGATATTACCTTTGGCACCTGATGTAGCCATCATGTAAATACCACCGTAGCGGTCAAGCGTACTGACGAGAGCTTCAGTAATCTTGTCGGTGGTGTCCATCCAGGTTTCGATAATACTGTTATACTTTTCGTCATCAGTGATTAAACCACGGTGATATTGGCTTTCAATAATGGTCACTCTTTCTTCAGCCTCAGCTATGAGTTTCGGTTTGCTCGGTGGAACCTTGATATCGCTCATGGCAATGGTGGTTCCCGATTTGGTGGCATAGGCAAAGCCAAGAACTTTAAGGTTATCCAGTACTACTGCCATCTCCTCATCACTTAGTGTCTTATGGCAATCAGTCACAATTTGTTTTAAACTTGACTTGTCAATTACTTTGTTGAGGAAGTTAAATTCAGGGGGTAAAACTTCATTGAAGATGATGCGACCAACGCTGGTTTTAATCCTCCCGCCTTTTTCAAGGTCTCTAACCTCAATCTCAGCCCTGAGGTTGATCTTGCCAAGTTCATAGGCAAGCTGGGCCTCTCTAAAATTGCCGAAAACTCCGCCGTCTTCCTTGGATCCAGGTTTAATGCTGGTTAGGTAGTAGCAACCTAAAACCATATCTAGGGTTGGGGTTGCTACCGGTTCACCGGAGCTTGGCAGGAGTGTATTGTGAAGGCTAAGCATCTTCTCTCTAGCTTCTCTGACGGCAATTTTTGAGAGCGGAAGATGAACTGCCATTTGGTCACCATCAAAATCAGCATTGAAGGCGGTGCAGACAAGGGGATGGATTTGGATGGCACTGCCATCAATTAGCACCGGTTCAAAAGCCTGGATGCTTAATCGGTGTAGAGTGGGAGCCCGATTTAGGAGCACCGGTCGTTCTTTGACAACCTCCTCCAGAATGTCATATACCTCTGGCTTGTGTCGGTCAACCAGGCGTCGGGCACTCTTGATGTTATGGGCAAGTCCAAGCTCCATTAATCTCCGCATGATAAAGGGTTTGAACAGTTCCAACGCCATTTTACGGGGTAAACCGCACTGATGAAGCTTGAGTTCTGGCCCAATAACAATCACTGAGCGCCCACTATAATCAACTCGTTTGCCCAGTAGGTTCTGGCGAAAGCGTCCCTGTTTACCTCGGAGCATATCAGAAAGTGACTTTAATTTGTGATTGCCGCTGGTGGAGACAGCCTGTCCTCGTCGGCCATTATCAATCAGCGAATCAACTGCTTCCTGAAGCATACGCTCTTCATTATAGATGATGATTTTTGGCGCTCCCATTTCAATGAGATGGCGCAGTCGGTTATTGCGGTTAATCACCCGGCGGTAGAGGTCATTTAAGTCACTGGTGGCAAACCTGCCCCCGTCAAGCTGAACCATTGGTCTGAGGTCGGGAGGTAGGACTGGTAGTACCGTTTGGATCATCCACTCAGGTTTGTTGCCACTGCGGCGGAAGGCTTCTACTAGTTGGAGCCGTTTACTTGCCTTTTTGCGGCGCTGACCTGATGTTGAGCGGGTTTCTTCAATTAGCTGGTTATGCATTTCGTCGAGGTTGATATCCCTAACCAGGTTGAGGATGGCCTCAGCCCCCATGGCGGCATTAAAAACTTGGTCAAACTTGTTTTTGAGTTCGTGATATTGAATTTCGGTAAGGAGCATACCCTTTCTGAGGTCTTTTAATTGGGCGATGTCACCGGAAAGCCGTTCATCTGCCTCAGCCTCTTCCTTGATGAAGTTGCGTCGGAGCTCGTTTACCTCCTCTACCGTTGCTCCCTCCGACTCCGTTTGGTCAATTTTAGCCTCAAGTTCATTTTGGCGCTCGGCTTTCTCAGGTAGTTTGCGCTGTTCCAGTTTTTCGGGTAACTCTTTTCTGGCCGCATCATCTACGGAAGTAATGATGTAATGGGAAAAATACAGAACACGTTCCAGATTTCGTGGTGACAGGTCCAGTAGTAGCCCGAGGCGGCTAGGTATTCCTTTGGCAAACCAGATGTGGCTCACCGGACAGGCCAGCTCGATATGTCCCATGCGTTCCCGCCTGACCTTGGCTCTGGCGACCTCAACACCGCACTTATCGCAGATAACTCCCTTGTAGCGTATCCTTTTGTACTTACCGCAGGCGCATTCGAAGTCCTTGGTCGGGCCGAAAATTCTCTCACAGAAAAGCCCGTCTCTCTCTGGTTTTAAGGTACGGTAGTTGATTGTCTCAGGTTTAGTTACCTCACCATAAGACCAGCTTCTAATCTGCTCTGGTGAAGCCAGAGAAATGCGAACAGCATCAAAGTCATTAGCTTCAAGCATTTTCCTCTTTAACCTCTTCTTTACTTGGCTCGTCAATAGCCTTGGGTTCGGTCTCGAGTTTAGCGGCTTCTTTGGTTTCCTCGGCTAGGGTTAGCCTCTCTTCTTCATTGATTACCTCAATCGCCAGTCCCAGACTTTGCAGTTCCTTAACCAGGACCTTGAATGATTCTGGGACACCAGGATGGAGGATATCCTCGTTTTTAACTATTGCCTCGTAGGTTTTAGCTCGCCCGATGACATCGTCTGACTTAATCGTCAGGATTTCTTGGAGGTTGTAGGCGGCACCATAGGCTTCAAGTGTCCATACTTCCATTTCACCAAAACGCTGCCCCCCGAACTGGGCTTTACCACCCAGAGGTTGCTGGCTAATCAGGGAATAGGGCCCGGTGGAACGGGCGTGGACTTTATCTTCAACCAGGTGAATTAGTTTCATTATATAGATGTTGCCGACGGTCACCGGCTGGTCGAAAGACTCACCGGTGCGCCCATCATGCAGTGTTAGCTTACCTAGAATTGGTGAAGTCAGGTTTCTTTCACCGCTTATTTTTTCCACGATCTGCTCTAGTTCTTGAGAATTAAGGTCTCGGCTGGAAATGCCCAGCTCTTCAAGCCACAGACGCAGACAGGTTTCTTTGGCTTGCCCCGGTTGGTCATCACTGAATACTTTCGCTCCATCATAACCCTGGTCTTTGAGCCATGTCTTGGTTTGTTCAATTCTAACTTCGGGGTCTTGGTCATTGTGGTTGGTGGCCAGAGCTCTTAGTACTATCCAGGCTCCGGCTAAGGCATCCTCAATGGCAGTTTCATCGGCACCATCAAAAACTGGGGTAATGGCTCTAAAGCCAAGTATCTTTGCTGCCCAACCCAAATGAGTTTCCAGAATCTGACCAATATTCATTCGTGACGGTACACCGATTGGGTTAAGGATAATGTCCACCGGGGTACCATCGGGGAGGAAGGGCATATCCTCAACCGGGGCAATGATGGAAACCACACCCTTATTACCATGCCGTCCGGCTAGCTTATCTCCTACTTGTATCCTTCGCCGCTGTGCTACCCAGACCTGAACCCACCTCTTGACCCCGGCTGGCAATTCATCACCGGAAAAATCTTTGACATGAATGACGGTGCCCCTCTCGCCGTGAGGTATTCTGAGCGAGGTATCCTTGACCTCTCTAGCTTTCTCACCGAAGATGGCACGGAGTAGCTTCTCCTCAGCTGATAGCTCGGTTTCACCCTTGGGGGTAATCTTGCCAACCAGAATATCGTCCGGTCCCACTTCGGCACCAACACGGATGACGCCATCCTCATCAAGCTCACGAAGGCTTTCCTCACCCACATTGGGTATATCGCGAGTGATTTCCTCAGGCCCTAGTTTAGTGTCTCTAGATTCCACCTCATACTTCTCAATGTGAATTGAGGTGAACCTGTCATTCTCGACCACGCGGCTTGAGATGATAATAGCATCTTCATAGTTGTAGCCACCCCAGCTCATGAAGGCGCAGAGCAAGTTCTGTCCTAAAGCCAGCTCGCCTTGTTCGGTAGCTGAACTATCGGCTAGAACTTGCCCTGGCTCTACTCGCATACCTTTGCTGACTATGGGATGCTGGTTAACGCAGGTTCCTTGGTTGGTGCGTACGAACTTCTTCAGTTTGTAGATATCTTTGTTTCCGTTAGCCGTGGTTATCTCGATTTGCGTTACTAAGGCAGTGTCTTCACCGGGTAGGGTGGTAATTGCTGTAACCTCACCGGCTCCTTTGGCTAAGAGCACTTGCCCACTACATTTGGCGACTTCTACTTCCATACCGGTAGATACGAGTGGCGCTTCAGGACGCAGTAATGGTACTGCCTGTCGTTGCATGTTCGATCCCATTAAAGCACGATTGGCATCATTGTGCTCCAAGAAGGGGATTAGCGACGTAGCCACGCTGAATACCTGTTTCGGGGATACATCCATTAGTTGAATCTTATCGGGTGTCTCCAAAAAGTAATGGTCGCCATGCCTGACCTCAACCTTTTCTTCAGTAAATTGGCCATTTGAGTTGATTTTGGTATTGGCTTGAGCAATGGTATTTTCATCCTCTTTGTCGGCTACCAGGGTGATAATCTCATCGGAGACAAAAGGTATAATCTTTACCATTTGTGAGGGTAGTTTAGCCAGCTTGGCGAAATTTGTAGAAGTAACGGTGGTCTTAGCTTTGATTAAAACCCTACCCTGTTTATCGCGTACTGTCTCTCTGATTGTCTTACCAAGCAGCCTCTTGTCTTGGTTCTCCAGTTCGCTTAAGACACGACGATATGGTGTTTCAATAAAGCCATAACGGTTAACCTGGGCATAGGTGGCTAGGGAACCAATAAGGCCGATGTTTGGTCCCTCTGGTGTCTCGATGGGGCAGATTCTTCCGTAGTGTGAGAAGTGGACATCCCGGACATCAAAACCAGCGCGCTCGCGGGAGAGTCCCCCTGGCCCCATGGCTGACAGGCGGCGCTTGTGAGTCAGTTCCGCCAGGGGATTGGTTTGATCCATAAATTGCGAGAGTTGTGAACCACCGAAGAACTCTCTAACGGTGGCAACTAGAGGACGGGTGTTGATTAAAGCGGTTGCCGTCACTGCCTCCGTAGCTAGAATGCTCATTCGCTCTTTGGCTACTCTTTCTAGGCGTAGTAGTCCCATACGGAGTTGATTTTGTACCAGCTCACCAACCGTTCGTACTCTTCGATTTCCAAGGTGATCAATATCGTCAGCGCTGTCGGTGCCATTGTTAATCATAATAATATGCCGAATTATCTCGATGATGTCTTCTTTGGTCAAAGCCCGGATGGTTTCTGGAACCTGAAGTCTTAGCCGCTTGTTGAGTTTGTAACGACCTACCTTGCCTAAGTCATAATGTTGAGGGTTAAAAAATAAGTTTTGGATTAGTTTTTTAGCATTTTCAACATTTGGGGGTTCACCAGGACGTAGCCTCCGGTAGATATCAATCAGGGCTTCCTGCTCATCCTTGACGAGGGGGTCGTGCTCTATAGTTGACATAATAAAATGGTGTTCTGGAGAATTATCCTCTTTGTCAAATAGGTTCTTTAACTCTTCATCACTGCTATAACCGAAGGCACGCAATAGTGTCGCCACGGAAATTTTGCGTTTGCCATCAATCTTGACCGAGATCACGTCCCGATTATTGCTCGCAAATTCAAGCCAAGCCCCACGGGTAGGGATCAGCTTGGCGCTACAGAGTTCACGTCCGCTGGTAGTATCTTCCGTCAGGGTAAAGTAGACGCCAGGTGAGCGGAGCAACTGGCTGACTACTATCCGTTCGGCGCCACTGGTGATGAAGGTGCCGTTTGAGGTCATCAGTGGGATATCACCGAAGAAGATATCCTGTTCTTTGATTTCTCCGGTTCCTTTGACCAGTAGTTTTGCCCGTACATAAAGTGGTACTGAGTAGGTAAGGTCTCGCTGGCGGCAGTCCGACTCTGTTTTCCAGCCAGATGGAAGGCGAAACTCGTAGCCGGTAAACTCGAGTTTAAGTTTGTTACCGGTGAAGTCCTGGATCGGGGATATTCCTTCAAGTAGGTCCTTCAATCCCTCTTCATGAAACCAGCGAAATGAGACCAGCTGTACTTCAATCAGGTTGGGAATATCCAGTATCCGAGGCAACTTAGCGTAGTATTTTTTGTTAAGGGACTGTTTAGTCTGTTGAGCCTGTGTGTTGGAAATTAAAACCATCTCGAAGCTTCACTCCTTAGATAAGCACATAGAATTATAATACCGATACCACGTTAGTACTGAAAAATGCGCTGTTGCAGAAAATAAATAATAAGGCAAAAAACCTTGGGAGGCATTACCATAAAAGTGATATGATAGCACTTTCTAACCTATTTGTCAATACTAATTATACATTAATTCTACATAAAGTTAAAGGGTGTCTTTGATTTGATTTACTTAACCGTGATATCTATTCGTTTGAATTCGGGTTTAAGCGATGCTATAATCTTGACTTACAGAATATTTTGAGGAGGTAATTAATGGCCTGGAAGGTAGTGAGGACTATTCCCGGGACGGCACTGGAGGAGAAAGAGTTTCATAAAATGGGGGCGGAATATCTTGAGGTTCCGGCTAAAACTGAGGATGAAATTATCGCTGCGGCACAGGACGCTGATATTGTCTTAACTTATTATCAACCTTACACGAGGAGGGTAATCAGCAATCTAAAGCGAGCGAGACTAATTCACAATATCGGCACCGGATATGATGGCATTGACGTTAAGGCGGCGACAGATTGCGGCATTATTGTTTCCTTTCCTGGTGACTACAGTAAAGAAGAGGTGGCTGAACACAGTGTGGCTCTCATTCTTGCCTGTGCCAGAAAAATATTGCGTCTTGACCGGGCTGTCAGGGAAGGTAAATGGGTTTCTAATGCCAAGCCGGAGCTACGGAAGATCTGGCCTCCGATGTTTCAATTAAGGGGACAGACCCTGGGCATATTTGGTCTGGGCAGGATTGGGCGTCTTGTTGTTACCCGGCTCAGAGGCTTTGAGATGAAGGTGATTGCTTATGACCCGTACCTGCCGGCTAAGATATTTGAGGAGGTCGGGGTTGAATCGGTTGATCTTGACCAGTTATTTCGCCGATCAGATTTTATCTCAGTTAATTCAGCCTTAACCAGAGAGAACCGTGCCCTGATTGGACTTGAGGAGTTTAAGAAAATGAAGCCAACCGCTTATTTCATTAACACTGCCCGGGGTGATATTGTCGACGAAGAGGCTCTGGTAACTGCTCTTGAGCGTGGCTATATTGCCGGGGCAGGGCTGGATGTGGTTGAGGGTGAGCGTGTTGGTCCTGACCATCCTTTGCTCAAGTTCAGCAATGTGATTTTGACCGGTCATTGCGCTTTCTATTCTGAGGAGTCCACGTATGAGATAAAGCGGCGTCTCTATGATGCCGTGGCAGGTGTCCTTAAGGGAGGATGGCCAGAGTGGTTTATTAATCCTGAGGTCAAGGAAAGGTACCTTGAGAAGTGGGGACTTAAGCAGGACTGAGTTTTGAAAACGGTAGTCAAGTAAAAAGTGGAGCGATGCTTTTAATCTAGGGCTCGCCCCGTTTTTTATCTTTCCTGTGCGCTATTTGGATATTGCCTGCATGCCACGGCTGAGCGCTTCGATATTGGTCTTGGCAATCTTCTCGGGGAAGGTTTCTCGTATAATTTCTTCCATGTCGGCTTTGGATAGGTCAACCACCTCGGTTTGGACCAGCGCCCCCAATATGATCATATTGGCTAGAATCGGGTTGCCCATATCCAGGCTTATTTGAGTTGCATCCAGAAACCACTGACTTGCTGAGAGTTCGGTTATGGCTTTTTTAAGTTCTTCTATGCCTGGATACTTGGCCTCGCCGGTGATGGTGCTCATTGGATAGACCGGTCGGGTGTTTGAGATGACGGCAATATCAGGATTACCGTACCGGCCCAATATCCGCATTGTTTCCATCGGTTCCAAGCCAACGACGATATGGCCATCACCCTCGGGTATGAGCGGGCTATAGAGCCGTTTTTTGGAAATCCTGAGGTGGCTCATGACGGCACCGCCTCGCTGTGAGGCACCAAAGGTTTCACCGATGGCAACCTGATAACCCTTCTTGACAAAGGCTCGGGCCAAAAATCGGGACATAAGCACATTCCCCTGACCGCCAACACCGCAGACAATAAAGTTTAAAGGGTCTTTGCCATTCGTTTTCATATTATAATCTCTCCCTTTGAATTGCTTCCTTAGGACAGACATTAACACAGTAGCCGCAGCCAACACAGAGGGCTTCATCGATCACGGCTTTACCGGCGTCAAAATCGTAGATGAGTGCCGGACACTTGAAGATGCGATTACAGTACCGGTCGCAATCGCAGTCCTCGCCGAGACAGATATCCCGGTCCACCCAGACCCGATATTGGGCACCTTCCTCTTTAAAGACTAAAAGACCACACCTGCGGCGCATGATCAGGATTTTGGCACCTTTCTGGTGCATCAGACGCTCTAGTTTTTCGTGGGCATCCTCGGTGTCAAACGGGTCAACCACTTCTACCGTGCAGCCGAAACCGCGACATACCTTCTCGATATCCAGTTGTACCAACGGTTCACCCATGGCGCCGGTTGGCGTGCCGGGGTGGGGTTGAAAACCGGTCATGCCGGTAGCGCTGTTGTCCAGTATCAGGATAGTAGCATTGGCGTTGTGATGGACAACATTAACAATGGCTGGCATGGCGGCGTGGAAGAAGGTTGAATCACCGCAAACGGCAATCACCGGCTGCTCGTAGCCGAACTGGTCGAGTTTGCCGAATCCTGAAGCCAGTCCACTGCCGGTGCCCATGGCAAACTGGGTGCGTATCATCCTCTGCCCGCCGGGACGCCGGTCAATGGCGTAACAGCCGATGTCGCCACAGACGAAACCATAGGGGGTATCAAATCTAACCTCATCCTTGATTGTCCAGAAGGTGGCGCGATGCGGACAGCCCGGACACCATACCCAGCTGCGCTCAATCGCCATCTTCTGAGCATATTCCTTGGCCTTTTTATCATATTGGGTGTCCCGAGACTGGTAATTAATCTTGAGCAGCTTGGTCAAGCCACCGATGACGACATCTGGATTTAACTCTCCTACGGCTGGGATATGACCGGTGTCTTTACCGTAGATTTTAGGTGGGTTACCCTTATTCCAGCTCGTATAGAGGAAAGACTTGAGGGTTGTCTCAAGGCAGGGGGCGACTTCCTCAACTATCAGGATATCGGAGTCTGGTTTAAGGTTATTCTGGATAAATTCTACTGGCAGGGGCCAGGTGGTTCCCAGTTTGAGTATGCCAATCGAGTCTTCAAGTCCGAGCTTTTCAATCGCCTCGAGGCTGTATAGATAACCGGTGCCACTGCAGATTATCGTTAATTTCGGTGATTTGGGGCCAGTGTAGAAATTGAAAGGGGAAGACTCAAATATTTTTCTGGCTCGCTCTAGCTTCTCTTTGGCGACCAGATGTCTTTGTGGTACCGGGGTTGGTGAAAACTCCTGAGTTGGGTCAAAATAGGGTTTTCGGTTCAGGCGTTTGATCTCACCCAGGGTAACCGGGGCGCTGGCGTGAGAAATCCTGGTGACGCTTCGGACAATCACAGCATGGCGCAGCTCCTCGGAAAGTTCAAAAGCCCATTTGGTCATGTCTTTAGCTTCCTGAGCGGTAGCTGGCTCAAGAAGCGGGAATTCACCAGTAATGGCAACCCAGCGCTGGTCCTGCTCGCTGGTACTGGAAAGGCCGCCCGGGTCACCGCAACACACTATTACCAGGGCCCCGGGGCCTAGTCCGGTCAGGTTAACATGCCAGACAAAATCCAGAGCGACATTCATTCCTTCGTGTTTCATTGCGGTCATGGCTCTTAAGCCCGCCATTGAAGCTGACATGGCAACCTCACAACCCACTTTCTCGTTGGTTGCCCATTGTGCGTAGAGTCCTGCCTCCTTGCCGACCCTGGCCAGGTTTTCCAGGATTTCGCTGGATGGTGTGCCCGGGTAAGCGGCAATCATCTGGACACCAGCCTCAATGGCACCGCGGGCAATGGCTTCATTGCCAAGCAGGAACTCAGTACGACCAGGTTCATCAAGGGCCAAGCTAAATTTCTTCACCTTTGTTTTAGCCTTCTCTTCTACTTGTGCCATAATAAACCTCTTATCACTAATTTAGATTGAAGTTAGCCTTGAAGTATCTTATCCAGGGTCTGGTTCTTAATCCCGAGGTAACGTAAATCCTGCTCAGAGCCGCTCAGTTTCATCAGGTTCTGGATATTGGTTTTCATTTTGTTAATGGCTGATTTCTTGAGGTGAACCAGGTTCTCGGGGGGTATCGGTTGGGTCTCAAGGGCACCCTTTTTCTTGGCTAGTTCAACCACCTTGGCTCCGGCTTCGGTGCGGACAATGACTGTATTCCAGCCCCGGAAGGCAGCTCTGCCGGAACCAACCGAGACATCGGCGAACTGTGCAGTCATATCACAGCAGTAGCTGCAGGACTCATTGATGAACTGCCTCACGTCTTCAATTTCAATCTCTTCCTTCTTGCCTGATTTCATATACAGGTCAAAGGTGTGCCCGGGATGATGTGGGATATCGAATTTAACTATTTGAGATAAATCATAGTTTTGCTCGAGGAATTCGTGAAATGAGCCGGGAGTTAGTGACCAACCGCAGAATAGGCCAACCACGAGCTTGACATTGTCAATATTAAAACGGTTTCGTGGTGGCTCGGCTTTCATCTTGGCTACGGCTGCTATCTGGCAGGGCAAGCCAACTATAGCCAGTTTCTCCTGGCTATCTGGCGGAACGCTATTTAGTGTCTCGAGCGCAGCACCAGACTCATAGCTATTGCCGGCGCAGGAAAGTAACTCTTCTTTATTTCGGGCGATAAAGCCACCTGGGGATTTGTCCGCAGACATTTTGGTTTCAATTACGGCATCAACCATTCCCGCTTGCAGTGCCGCCAGCAGCAGGGTGGTTACTGAACCTCCATCCTGGGCTTTACTTTGAATGTCAGAATCAGTCGTTCTTGCCAGGAAGGCATCCTTGATAACGCCGACTCCAATTTCATCCTCACCATATGGGACACCGAAGATTTTTCGATAGATAGCATCAACATCGGTGTAGGTTCGCGGGCAGTACTGGTAGCATTGCCCTTCATCTCGGTCACAGATATCAATACGTCTTATCTTCCCCCGTCGGGGGTTTACCTTGAAGTAAGGACAGGCTCCGATACAGGCGCCGCAGAGCGTACAGAGCCCGCTCATGATTACTTCATCGTAGAGTTTCTGACTTGCCTTCTTCGTCATTGTCGTTGTGCTCATGCAAAATCCCTCTTTGAAATAATACTTTTTGCTCAATAAATGAGTGCCGCGTTCTTGAGGAAGTTATTAATAAGTAATGCGTCTGCCAATTCGAAGGGATTATAGCATAAGGGTGATGAGCGAGTCAAAGGTATCTGATACCAGTTGACGAAGATATATTTCAGGACTTATACTTTAGTTTGCAAGCCATAGACTTGTAAAAATCAGGCGGGGGAGTTTAGATGAAGCGGGAGTTAATGGATATTCTGGTCTGTCCGGTATGCAAGGGGAAACTTGAGCTTACGGTTGAAGAGGAAAACGAGCAGGAAGTTGTCCGCGGGAACCTGTACTGTCCGAAGTGCGATTATCACTATCCAATTGACGATTCGATTCCCAATCTGCTGCCGCCAGACGAACAGGAATAGAAAGTTTTAATTGTGGGAATCAAGAAGCGGGCTCCACAATCTTGGAGCCCGCTTCGCTTTGTTGGTTAAGCTAGAAGTTTAACCATTGAGAATCTGCATTGCCTCTTCCCGGTAGGCATTCATGAGGTAGGGTATCCCGGTGACATTGGCGCATTCTTCGGTTAAGGACATAATCTCGCGTCGGGTAATTGCCGGTAGGCTAAAGCATCTGGCACCGGCCATCAACTGCTGGAGTCCGACCTTGATTTTATCGCAGTAGCTGTAGATTCCGATAGCACCCAGCGGGATATTCTTTATTTCATCGGCGCCGACGATGTCCTTGACGTCTTCGTAATTGATAAAAATCTCCTCCGGCGTTGAACCAAATTGACCGACAGTGTTGGGCAGCTTGCCATTCGCAATCCAATGCTCAATATTCTTGCCTACCATACCTGGAATCATTAAAGCTCGTCCCATGCAGATTGCTTTGGTAAATGGTGCTCCGAGAGCGAGTGCCTTGAAGACACCATCTTCACTGCTGAATCCCCCGGCAAAGGCGATATCGGGGACTCGCTCGCCATTTTCGGCTAACTTCTGGCAGAACTCGTAGGCCGCGGCATGCAGGTAAAGGCTTGGCATACCCCATTCTTCCATCATTCGCCAGGGACTCATACCGGTGCCGCCCGGGGCACCGTCTATGGTCAGGAGGTCGATTTTGGCTCTTGAACCCCACTTGATTGCCATCGCCAGTTCACGCAAACCGTAGGCGCCGGTTTTCAAGGTGATGCGCTTGAATCCAAGCTTCCTTAAGCGCTGAACTTCAGCGTAGAAACTTTCTTCATCAATAAAGCCGAGCCGGCTGTGGCGTTCAAATTCCTTTAGTGAGCCGTCTTTAAAGGAGGCCTGGACGATGGGGCTTGAGGGGTCGGGGGTAAGGATATAGCCGCGTTTCTGGAGTTCCAGGGCACGCTCCAGACTGTTGACCTTGATTTCACCCCCGATGCATTTGGCACCCTGCCCCCACTTCAGCTCAATGGTTTCCAGTCCGTGCTTCCTGTGCACATATTCAGCAACACCTAACCTTGTGTCTTCTACATTCAGCTGGACCAGGATTTCACCGTAGCCCTGATGGTAGCGGCGGTAGGTCTCAATTCGGCGGTCCATATCCGGTGCCGAAATAACCTTGCCCTTGGAATCAAGTTCTAGCCCTGGGTCAATACCGCAGACGTTTTCGCCGCAGACCAGTGTAACTCCGCTGATGGCAGCACCAATTGCGTAGTGCTCCCAGTTCTTGCGGGCTATCTCGGTGGAACCGAGGGCGCCGGTAAAAATAGGAACCTTCATTCTGGTTTTGCTGTCCCAGCCGTATTCGGTTTCGGTGTTTACCGATGGGAAAGTAGCCGTATCAGGGTTGCCGGTAACACCCGCCGGTAGCCCTTTGGCACCCAGGGCATATCCCTGAATGTTAAAATGCGAGTAGTCAACCGGGTAGTTTTTATCACCCCCGGCCGTGATTTCACCAAATGGTCCCGGGTAGATTAGTTCCCGGCCGCGGAAGGTTGCCTTGAACACCTCGCAGTTTCCGGTACAGCTGTCAAGGCAACGGGTGCAGATACCGCTCATCGGCGCTACACTTCTGGAACGATTGGTGGTTCTGGTGGCCTCGTTGGCGTTTGGTCGTTGCAGATTCATTCCTGATTATTCCCTCCGAATAGTTTTATTTGCTTTTTATTTCTGTATTATTGGGATACCCTTCTCTTTAAGGTAGGCTTTAGCCTGGGGTATAGATATTTCGCCAAAATGGAAGATAGAAGCGGCTAAGACTGCGGCCGCTTTACCAATGGTTACCGCTTCGTAGAGGTGCTCCAGTTTCCCGGCACCTCCTGAGGCAGTAACCGGTATACCAACTGCCTCGGCTACTGCCTTGGTCATCTCCAGGTCATAGCCCCCTTTGGTGCCATCAGCATCCTTGCTGGTGAGCAGAATTTCTCCAGCGCCTAACTCCTCTACCCTTTTTGCCCATTCTACGATGTCTAAGCCGGTACCTTCGCTACCACTCTTGACCACGACCTCAAGTCTGGGCAGACCACTGCCTTCCGGGTTTTTCCGACCGTCGATAGCAACAACCAGTTTTTCTTTACCGAACTCTTTTGAGGCTTCTTCAATTAGCCCCGGTTTTTTCACGGCGGCGGTGTTGATGGATACCTTGTCCACGCCAAGGCTAAATAAGTCCTTCATATCTTCAATATTTCTGATACCACCACCTACAGTGAAAGGAACGGTGGCCTTTTCGGCTACTTTCTTAACCCACTCAAGCCTTGTTTTCCGGTTCTCCAGAGTGGCAAAGATGTCAAGGAAAACAAGTTCATCGGCACCATCTCGGCAGTAGGCTTGGGCGGCTTCCACCGGGTCACGGGCATCCCTCAAATTGACAAAGTTGACTCCTTTAACCACTCTCCCCTCTTTAATATCAAGACAAGGTATAATCTTTACTGGTTTCATCTTAGAAGCTCCTTCATATTAATTAAGTTCTGATACTCAATAAGAGTACTCATGGCAATGTTTTTGGTTTCGATTCCCGCCTCTTCGGCGGCAGCCACCGGGTTAAGACCCCCAAGGAGGATAATACCAATTCGGTTAAGCTCTATCGGGATTTCACATACTGGTTCACTGGTGGCTCCCATCAGAAGTAGTCCTCCCAAGCCGGCAGTTTTTAGTCCGGCTATTACCTCTTCAGCTACCTGTCGGCATAAAGCAGGTATCTCGCGGAAGTTGGCCAGTATCTTCCCGTCACCTTTTCTTACGGCTTCTCTCACTGAGGTCATCCTGGCTTTGATGAATACCTCCGAAGGGTCTACCGAGGAACCGCTGTAGTGAATGAGTTCTACAAAGCGAAGTGGCTGGTGGCTCCTCATCTGGAGTATCCCGCCGAACCTGGAATCAGTCGGTACACCCGCCTTGAGCAAAGTACCATTGATAACGATACTGCAAATTGTAGCCAATCCTATCTTGCCTGATGGTATGCTTAGCTCACCCAGCATTTCATTCTCTTCGGCAACTGCCACAAGTTTACTAACACCGAGTCCGGCGTCGAAGACCGGCTCCATCACCTGGAGTGCCTTGCGGAACTTATCTTTCGGGAACAGTGATACATTCACTGGAATCAGGCCGGTTTTTTCCTTCCAGTTGAAATTGGTGCGAAAGGCGAGTTGTTCAATTCTGGAGAAAGCAAAACCGACTTTATCCCTGACTAAGGCACTGTTTAGTTCTTCAATCCCTGCAGAGGTGATGAGCCTACCATCCCTTCCGATGAGTTGGGTTAGACCTCGCTCGTCCATCATCTTGAGGTGGTAGCGTACTGCTCTTTCGCCTAGCTTGACCCCGTAGTCCTTTAGACGATGAGCAATAACTCTAGCTCCCAGAGGCTCCTGAGATTCATTTAGAACTTTTAATACAGAGAGGACTTTCCTCTCAACATCCTGTGTTGTAAAGCTCATGGTAAAAGGCAACCGGTTTCCTAATTATAAGCAAACAGCAGATTTTGTCAAACCTTCCCACTTATTTTTTAATTTTTGAGGAAAATGGTAGAATATTTGAAATCAGCTCAAGTTCAACAGCTAAATTCTGAAAAGGAGGGAAAATGCGAGATAAACTTGAGACTATAGGTCATATTCTTGATAGCGGTGTCGTCGCTGTAATCAGGGCACCTGATGTTGAGCGAAGCTATCAGCTTGCCGAGGCGGCTCGCCGAGGTGGGATTACTGCCATTGAGATTACGATGACTGTCCCCGGTGCTTTAGAAGTGATTCGTGAACTGGCAGTTAAATATCCTGGTGGCGAGGTATTGTTTGGTGCCGGTACTGTTCTTGACCCTGAGACGGCAAGACTGGCTATTCTTGCCGGGGCGGAGTATATAATTAGTCCCCACTTTAATCCCGAAACAGTTCGGATGTGCCACCGCTACCGTAAAGTGGCCATACCCGGGGCAATGAGTGTCAAGGAGGTTGTTAATTGCTTGGAGAGTGGAGCTGATGCCATCAAGATTTTCCCGGCCGGTCTTTTTGGCCCAGAAATCATCAAGGTGATAAAAGACCCGCTGCCGCAGGCAATTATGATTCCAACCGGTGGGGTAACGCTGGATAATGTAACTGAGTGGTTTGAGGCTGGGGCGGATGCGGTTGCCATTGGCAATGACCTGACCAAAGAGGGTCTGGCTAAAGGCGATTGGGGCCTGGTGGAGCAGAGGGCAAGGGACTTTGTTAGCCGAATCAGGGAGGTTAGGGAGAAACTTAAAGGGGGTAAGTGATGTTTGATTTGGTCACCTTCGGAGAGACAATGCTCAGGCTTTCCCCACCCCATTTTCAGCGGCTAGAGCAAGCAGTCAGCCTTGAGATTAATATCGGGGGTGCTGAGCTTAATGTTGCCACCACGACGGCCAGATTGGGTCTCAGTGCTTGCTACGTCACTCGCCTGCCCAATAACCCATTGGGGAGGATGGTACAAAATAAAGCACGTGAACATGGCATTGATACTTCGCATATTGTCTGGTCGGATGAGGATAGACTCGGCGTCTACTTTCTTGAGTTTGGGGCACTGCCACGCGCCAGTGCCCTCGTTTATGACCGGGCTAATTCAGCCATATCAAAAATAAAACCGGGTATGATTGATTGGGGTGATTTATTCTCTAGGACTAAGGCGTTTCATACCACTGGCATTACTCCGGCACTAAGCGCTACGGCTGCGGAGACTACCAAAGAGGCTTTAAGCCAAGCCCGAAGTGCAGGACTGCTGGTTAGCTTTGACCTCAACTATCGTGCTCGTCTCTGGAGCGAGGAGCAGGCAAAAAATATCCTGACGCCCTTGATGCAGTATGTTGACATCTTAATTACCACCGAGGAGGATACCGCCCGGGTTTTCAAGCTTGAGGGTAGAGACTATAAGGAGGTGGCTCAAAAGCTTGCCCGGAGTTTTGGTTTCAAGGTGGTGGCAATTACCCTGAGGGAGAACATCAGTGTCTGGAGGAACAACTGGACAGCAATTGCCTGCGAGGGTGGTAAGTTTTACCAGGACCGAACCTATGAACTTGAGATAGTGGACCGGCTTGGTGCCGGAGATTCTTTCAGCGGCGGTTTTCTATATGGTTATCTCACCACCAAGGGTGATGTTGAGAGGGCATTAAAGTACGGCGTCGCCGTCTCGGCGCTGAAGCATTCCAACCCCGGTGATATTAACTGGTGCACTTTAGATGAAGTCGAGAAGTTGATTGGTGGTGGCAGCCTCAGGATAAGCCGCTAACTTTCGAAAAAAGTATAAGCCGCTTAATCTAACCGGAGACTGAAATCTTATGGGAATCAGCCGGCAAATGATACTTACGCCCGGGCTGCTGCTTAGAAAGAGCCAGGACATCCAGTCCTTTTTAACTCAAAACTCGACTGGTAGTTTCGCCATCTATGGTAGTGGTCGCATGGCGCTCCTTTACGGGCTCAAGCTCTTGGGACTCACTTCTGGGGATAATGTGGTACTGCCGGCCTATATCTGTGATTCAGCCACCTACCCCTTGCGCAATTTGGGCATCGAGATGAGATTTCATAAAATCTTGCCCAATCTTGAACCTGATATTGCCGACTTGGAAAGTCTGATTGATAAAAAAACCAAAGCTATTCTTGGTGTCAACTACTTTGGTTTTCCCCAGCGATTGGATATACTTTCGGACATCTGCCGAAGGCGAGGTTGCTTTTTCATTGAGGATAATGCCCACGGCTTCCTCAGCAGAAAAGGCTCAAAACTCTTGGGCACTTTCGGTGATATCGGTATTGCCAGCATCTGGAAAACTGTGCCAGCACCTAACGGAGGAGTTTTGTTCGTCAACAATGAAGAGTTGAGGAGTAGGGACTTGACTCTATTTTCACCAGTGGGTATGTCAGTAAGGGAAGGCAGCTTTTTCCTTCTTGAGGCACTCAGGAAATATTTAAGGGTGCGATTCAATTTCCCCCCGAAACCGACCGGCAATATCTACCCTCGACTTGCTTCAAAACTAAGAGGCAGGAGTGACGAAAATAACTATCAGCTAATGGTGGCCCCGTTTAGAGTATCCCTCACCATCTCAAGCAGGGTAGATTTTGAAGAGGTAATACGGATAAGAAGACTAAATTATAGCCTGTGGCAGGAGAAGATAGCGACCAAAAAGGGGCTAAGGAGCGCTTTCAAGAATCTACCTGAGGGGGTATGTCCCCAGTTCTTCCCGATAGTGACTGATGATAGTGACTCGTTTTTGGCCGAGATGGGGGGTAGGGGAATACCGGTTTCCCGCTGGCCACCCTTACCTGAAGAGGTCAAGGATAATAAACGTTACGTGGTAGCTAATTTTCTGGCTGAATACCTCTTCATCTTACCGGTGCATCAGTATCTGGACTCAGCTCATCTTAAGAATCTTGTATTTTAAGCCAATTGAGTTGACATGATGGTTTACAGCATTTGCACTCACCTTAATGCCGCTGTTTGGTAGCCCTTAGTCAATATCACAGCCAGGATATATTCGTTTATAATATCAATTGACACCCAGTCTTGACATAGTTGGGTCAGCACCCTACAATTTAGTCAAGGAGCAATAAGATGAGTGATTCCGAGGAAAAGAAATCTATCAATGTGCCAATACCGACACCACTTTTCCGGCAAATTGAACAAAGACTAAAGGGAACAAACTTTAAATCGGTCGCAGAGTATGTGAGCTATGTGCTGGCGGAGGTTGTCTCTGAAGAAGAGGCAGATGCCGGGTCTTTTACCAAGCAGGATGAGGAGAATGTCAAAGGACGGCTTCGGGCACTGGGCTATCTGGACTGACCACCTCGGCAGCCTCCTCTTCAAGCCATCAGAATGAAGCAGTAAAGGCATACCTCGCTTTCTTATCCTGATATATTTCAGGCGGCGTTTGAGCCTGAACTGGTTGAATTATCCGACTCCGGTGAAATAACCCTTGACAACTGGTAAACTTGAGTATATCCTCGTGCTTAACTTTCAGGTGCAAGGAGGTTTAATCTGATGGCAAAGACTTCTTCGGGGCTGGAGGAGAATGTCGCGGGGCTACTTTGTTATATTTTGGGCTGGGTAACGGGACTCGTCTTCATCTTGATTGAGCAGGAAAATAAGTTTGTCCGCTTCCACGCCATGCAGTCAATCATCGTTTTCGGTGCGATTACCATTGTCGGTGTTATCCTTAGTTGGATATTGTTTCTCGGCTTAATCATCTGGTTATTAGGGCTAGCGTTGTGGATAGTCTTGATGGTCAAAGCCTACCAGGGGATAAAGTATAAGGTGCCCTGGGCCGGTAATCTGGCTGAGAAATGGGTTGGCTAGCTTTCAGCCGCCACCGATTATCGGGATAATTGAAAGCTTATCACCGTCTTTAACCGGCTTATCCAGGGTATCGGTGTCTAGGTAAGCAACCTCATCATTAATACGAAAGAGGCAGCCGGGGCAAAGCACTTGGCCATGCTCGTCGTATAGTTCGGTCTCAAGGTCGGGGAACCTCTCTATCAGATACCCAAGACAATCACCAACCGTACTGCCGTTAACTTGAATGGTACTGGCACCGTCAGTCAGCGGTTGTAGGAATTGAGGGATAGTTAGCCTTATCACCATTCCTTTCGCTCAGTCCGAATGGATAATGAATAACTAAAGAGTCTTTGATTTGAATTTACAAGGTACGGGTCTAATTGTTCATTGACTCTAGAGTCTGTAGCTGGTCTTTGCGTTCTGCCATTATCTTTAAAAGGACGTTATATAGTTCCTCCGACATTTCCTCAAAGCTCAGGTCAATGAGATCGTGCGGGTCGGCTAAGGTAGCTTTGTTGCAGAGTTCCACCCAGTCACTTGGTATCGAGTCGATACCTTGATGTGCTCCGGCTATGGCGCCGACGATACTGGCTATGCAGTCGGCGTCTCTGCCCAGGGACGCTCCGGCAATCATACCCTGCTTGGGGTCACCTTTGGTAATCCAAAGCATGGCGAAAGACTCACCAACCACCTCAAGAGAATCTGTTGGCACTCGACCGCCGAACCTTTTCCAGAAGGACTCTCGAACCTCCAGCATGTCGGGCGTCTTTTTGGCGATCTCTAAGCACTCATCAATCGACTGGCTTACGTTTTCATCAACATATTTTTTGGCTGCCTCGATGATTGAATCTATAGTAGCAGTGGGCTTAAATGCCTCGGCTATAGCTGCGGCGATGGCGGCGGAAGCATCCGGAGCGTAGCTAATCAGGGACGACTGGATTGTCTGACACATATCAAGGGCATCCTCGGCAGCCGAACGCGGGTCACAGGCATTGATGATTCCGAGGGGGTGAACCATCATCAGACAGTCTACATTTCCTGGCCAGCGGTCATATTTGCCCACTTCACTGGCGGGATACTTCTTCATGTTTTCATAGGTGCACTTGTCGCGGGGAAGGAGATGATAACCGAACCAATCGGGGTTGATATATTTCAGCCATGACTGGTGCAGGTCCTCCTTATGAATTCGCCCGCCCTTATCGAAGATAGCTTTCATTACCAGCCACTTTCTTTCTCCACCGTCCTCGTTTGTCCCGGGGGGATAGTTGACGGCTGGAACCTGGAACAGGGGGCCGTTATGCCATCTTATGGTCTTCCAGGCTGATTCCTCATAGCCTAATTTGGGTGTTTCGCCACCAACCCATACTTTGGTTTGCGGTAACATCTTGTCAACCGGTCTGCCCAAGGTCTCATCGATGACCTTCCAATGGGCTCCTTCGATGGGCCCAATGAGTCCATTGTAACAATCGAAGACCCCGCCACCACATCTTCGAGTCGGCTCTCCCAACGCTGCTCCGACAAACCCGGCCGCGATGCAGCCATAGACCTTCTTAAACAAAGTGCTCTGAGTCATAAAATCCCCTTTCTTTATATATAAGCTCCCATCAGTATCATAGTATACAGAATCTCGGGTAAAAAGTCATTATCGGGATTAAGGCGGAACCGTGAGCTTGAGTTGAAAATTGATGCTCCTCGATAATTTCTATTGACTTAGTAGTGCGTTCATGCCCATAATGTAGTTACCCCAAGGTGATAGCCTGAGTTCTTGCCCGCAGCGGCAGTAGTTGCCGCAAGAGAGGCTTTTGCCGGAACTTGAAAGTCACCACCATAATGGTCTTGGGCAACCTCACGGACATTCTTGTTCATACCGCTGGGCATACTCATTCGAGGAGGCGAATGCCAGCCTCTGACAGCACCATACCCTAAGTGGTACACTTCTAATTTAGTTGCTCTTAACCAATTAACGGAGTAGATGCAGGTGACGAGAGATACTAAACCCAAATTATTTTACGGCTATATTGTGGTTGCCGCGGCTGTTCTGATTCTGACCATAACCCAGGGCACCTATTACAGCTTCGGGGTGTTTTTCAAGCCGCTGGCAGAGGACTTTGGCTGGACCAGGGCGATGACTTCAGGAGCCTTCTCACTTATGGTGCTCCTGCATGGCTTTCTCTACATCTTCACCGGCAGGTTGAATGATACTATTGGTCCCAGGTTTGTACTTACAGTCACCGGTTTCTTTTTAGGTCTGGGTTATATACTGCTGTCCCAGATTAACACCCTCTGGCA
>SDBU01001136.1_pt1 | contig 38891 bp, 53 predicted proteins | sample 2277071 | NCBI WGS metagenome assembly SDBU01 (sample SAMN10397929, study PRJNA504765) | marine sediment metagenome | isolation source: marine sediment core GS08_GC12, 126 cmbsf | place: Arctic Ocean: Gakkel Ridge, Loki's castle | collected 2008 | reverse complement strand
CTTCTTACCCATCCGCAACTTGGTGGTCGGGCCAAACCCCGCTACAAAGCCATCCAGTTCCTAAACCGACTCCAAGGCCAGCAATTATCATCAGACGGTAATGGCTCCTGGGTTAGTTCTTTTTCTTCAAAAACCAATAAAACCGTTCAAACCATTTTGATTAACTACGATCCCAAAAATATCCACTATGAGAATGTCCCTGTCACTTTCCAGCGCCTTACCCCCGGTCGCTACCAACTAAAAATTTCTCACTTTTTGGGAAACGTCACTACCAAAAACCTCAAAATCCTCTACACCCATCACACCGAATTTATCAGTCTGTTACCAAACTCCGCCGCCCTAATCGAGCTCACCTTTCTTTTCTAAAATCAATAATTAAGGATTAAGAATCCTTGATACATCTCCCACTGTCACCAGCAATAGTAATACTAATAGTATTGCCATCCCTGCCATATTAATCTTTGACTCCAATTTAGCACTCACCCTTTTTCTACTTATCATCTCCCAAGCGATAAAAATCATCCTACCCCCATCCAAAGCCGGAAAAGGCACAAAATTAAGAATAGCCAAGTTAACCGATATTATTCCAAAAAAATGAATCATGGCTAAAAATCCTTGCTCCCTTTTAATACTCGTTGTCGCCTGATACATCCCTATCGGTCCCGCCACCCCCTCAGGCACATTACCGGTAACCAAACCCACAATCATTTCATACACCCCATTAAAAATTATTCTCCCCCAAAAATAGGCTTCCCGAAACCCGGCTCCAATCCCTCTATAAAACTGCCACCAAGGTACCTTGACCATCTCTATATTAGATATAGCCACCCCCATCTTCCCCTCCCCATCAGGCGGCTCCTCTCGAACCCTTACCATTAATACCTTTACCAAGCCATCTCTTTCCACCGCCAGTTCTACCTCTTCTCCTGAATATTTATCTACTTCTTCAATCAATTCCTGGGGTTTTGTCACTCTCACCTGTCCTACCCCAATCACCAAATCATCTTTTACTACGCCTGCCTCATCAGCCGGTGAACCACTAACCACCTCCAACACCTTCACTTTATCTATCTCTTGCGGCACCCCCATAAAAGCATATACCACCGTAAAAATAATCAGTGCCAATACCAAATTCATCACCACCCCTCCTGTCACAATTACCATCTTCTGCCATGGCTTCTTATTGCAAAAAGCCATCTTGCCAATCTTCCTTCCTTCTTCCCCATATAATCGACAAAAGCCTCCGATAGGCAGTAAATTTAAAGAAAACAAGGTTTTGCCAATCTTTTTTCCAAAAATTTTAGGCGGCAACCCCAAACCAAACTCCTCCACTCTAACCCCGGTCTTAATAGCCGCAAAATAATGACCAAACTCATGAAACACCACTACTATTGATAAAGCCACCAAGAAAATCACCACATCCATGGTACTCATTCTATCACAGGCAAACTCAGCTCAAACCAAAATATGCCACCATTAATGATAAGGAAGACCCGGAGTCACTGGAGGCTCTACACTAGAACCTCTTGGTCTCTTTACAGTCTCGTCAGATTTCCTACCAAAAACAGCTATGCCAAAACCAGCAACAATAGCCGCATAACTCCCGAGTGTTCTTACGAGATCAACGATATCACCAAATCTCTGAGTTACGTGCCCCTCCTTCACCACCTTCATTACCACATCCAGACTTTTATCTACCATTTCCTGGTTCCTCTCTCCTTGTTCACTAAGCAAATTAACCATCGCCTCAATATCTCCATCTTCCGCTACAGCCCCCGGTCCAACAGCCGGGATAATCCTCACTCCTTGTTTCTCAGGAACCCAATCCTGGCTAGCATCCCAAGTCTGAGCCATTTTTCCTTCCTCTACTTCCACCATACGAGCCCCAGCCGCGTCAACCCAAAATTCCATCCGATCACCAAATCCATTTTTCCGAGGTAAAATCAAAACAACTTCTCCCTCCTTATTTATACCCATGCTTGAATACTCACTTAATCCAATAGAAGACAACAATATTATAAACCTTATTCCCCCAGGAAGCACCTCTTGCAACCTCTCAAACAATTCCTCCTGCTTCTTTCGGCTCCTATGTGTCGCAGGCCAATGTTCCTCTCTTGTCAAATCAATCTCCGGCATCTTCAAATTACCCTTCTTACCCGCCCTCAACACAGCCAACGTTCTATCATATGGAGTCATCACCACTTCTGTCTCTTGCACAACCACCCTATCTACGGACCTCACTACTTCCTCCCCATCTTGTACCACTTGTGACAACTGACCAGCCCCCTCACCACCATCAACCGATTTATCAGCTAACGACGCCTCAACAACCACAGTAGCAACCCCTTCTTTAACCACTGCCCCTCCTATGCTTGCTGACATATCAGCCGGCTTCGGAGTCAAACCTTCTTTTTTTTCACCAGTTGGCCTCGAACTGTCTACCTTAACAGCCAACTCTGTAGACTTAGATTGAAAAAAAGCTCCAGCCACCATTACAGCACCAGCAATAAAAGGCCACCTGCCCATAACAACGGCCCCGTCCTCATTCTTATCTATAGTTGAAATACCATTTCTAAACCTTGCTATTCTCTCTTCAAACATGTATAAATTTTAACCCAACCTACAACCATTGTCAAAAATTATAAGACATCACAAGTACATATTACTCTATCCTCTTATCTCTACTTCTTTCTTTTTAGCCAACTCCTCCAACTTCCCCATATACTCATCAGTAATCTTTTGAAGTTCCTTTTCATCCCCACTAAACTCATTTTCTGAAATTTCTTTTTTCTGCTTGGCATTTTGTAACTTTCTTCTGATCCCGGATCTGATATCTCTTAACAATCCCTTGGCCCCCTCAAGCTTCCTCCCCAAAAGCTTGACATAATCTTCCCTTTGCTCCACCGTCAACGCTGGCAATGACAATCTAATCAGTTGTCCCTCCACCACCGGATTCATCCCCAAGTTTGCCGTCGCTATCCCATTTTTTATCTCCTTGATCAGAGCCTGATCCCAAGGCGTAAAAGTCAAAGTCCTCACATCCGGCACTGCAATTGATCCCAATTCCACTAGCCTCATCTGTTGACCCTCATACACTGTCACCCTAACGTTCTCGATTAATCCCGGTGTGGCTCTACCGGTTCTAATCGTAGCTATATCGGCCACCAAAATAGCCACTACCTTATCCATTGAAGACCTCGCTACTTGTTTATCCAACACACTACTATTATAACAATCCTCACTACTGTCTATATTTCAAATCTTTCTATCTTTCCCACCCTGATATTCTCCCCAAACTTCACACTCAATTCAGACACCTTATCCTCCACCTTAACCGAACTATCTTTGACAAATTCCTGAGCCATCAATTCTTTAGTATTTTTTGGACTCATAGCCGCCACCTGCAAACACAAATCTGCCACCAAAGTTCTGAACTCCTTATTTTTTGCTACAAAATCAGTCTCACACAAAAATTCCACTAATACTCCAATCTTACCGGTACTATGAGTATAGCTGGCCACTAATCCTTGTTTGGTTTCCCTTTCAGCTCTCTTTTTAGCTTTCTCCAACCCACTCTTTTTTAAAATCTCTCTGGCTTTTTTCTCATCACCCTTGGCTTCTTCCACCGCCTTTTTAATCTGCATAACAGACAACCCCGTCTCTTTTCTAATCTTTTTTACTCGTTCTATTATTTTTTTCTGATTCATTTTATTTTATTGCTTTACCAATTTCCTCCACCACTACCGTTACACTTTTAACATTATCATCATTTAATGGTATCGGCCAATCTACAATTCTTGGATCGGTATCAGTATCCACCATGGCCACTACCGGAATACCTTTTCCCTTTGCCTCTCTTACTGCTGTTTTCTCATATCCGGCATCCACCACAAACATCACATCAAACAACTTATCAAGCTTTGCCAATCCACCCACAATTCTTTCCAGTCTGACAACTTCTTTTTTAATCAACGATTGTTCTTTTTTAGTATTAGAAGTAAATCTATTTTCCTCTATCCCCTTTCTTAGATCATTTAATTTATCAATATTTTTCTTTATTTGATCCCAATTTGAGATTGTTCCCCCCAACCACCTCTCGGTTACATAAGGCACATCCAATTCCACTGCCACTCTTTTAACCACTTCTCTTGCTTGTCTTTTCGTTCCCACCATTACTATTTGCTTTCCCGCCTTTATCTCCCCATGGATATAATTACACGCCTTTTCCAAAAAACCAATTGACCGGGGCAAATCAAATACCGCCACTCCATTTCTAATGGCATATATACTTTCTCTTGCTTTAGGATGAGTTTTAGATTTTTTATGACCCAAATGACAACCGGCTTTTAAAAGATCCCTGGCATCCACCGATAATTCATATTTTCCTTTGGTTTTAGCTTTCTTTGCTTTAACCCCAGCCCCAACCTTGGTCTTTCTAGCTATCTTTTTACTAGCAGCTTTTTTTACCGCTGCTTTTTTCTTGACTAACTCCTCATTAAGCTTTTTTATATCTTCCTTACTGGCTATTTCTTTCTTTTTCTTGGCCTTTAGCACTACACTTGGCTTTTTCACTTCCTTCCCGGTCAAATTAACCGTTTTCTCAATTACTTTCTCACCTTTCTTATTTTTTTCTTTTGCCATATTTATCCTTTTCTATTTCGACACCGGCCTCAGCCAGGATAACTTAGTGTCAAAAAATTTACTAAATTACTAAAAGTAGGAAATTATAGCATAATTACTTCACTTATCCTGCCACCGGCCCATTCTATCCTCTATCTGCCTTGTTCTTGTTCTATGTTCTGGTAATACCTCCACTTCATACCTACAGGCTCGCAAATTAGCAATCCCCGACCCCGGCCCAATATATTGTAACTCCCCGTCCACCCTCACCGCATGACCTCTCTCAAAAAAGCCATCCGGTAATAAACCCTTCGGCCGATCTCTTCCCCGCAACCATTCCGGCAACGGTTTCACTTCCCCTTCAGACATACAACTATTTTACCCCAAATCTTCTAACTGTGCAGCTGCATCGGCCACTATTTCCCTAGCCCGAGGCAAATCAATCTGATTTCTGGCAAAAGCCTCAATTGCCGTTGCCATTAAAGCCATCGGAGTCAACTCTTCTAAAGAACTAACTCTTTCCCCAGTCTCAATGCCTGCTTCATTAGGACCGAGTGAACCTCTAAATGCTTCACTCATTTTTCTATTACCTTATAATAATTACATTATAAGCAGAAAGAAAAACCCTTGTCAAGAGATAAGATAAAGTTATAAGATATGATCTATCACCCATCCGGATCAACATCCATCAAATCTCGGCTGAATTGCTCAAAAGCTATCCGACTTCTATTCATCTTCACCAGTCGTTCTTCCATCGTCCCACCCCGTCGAAGAATAGAACTCACATCAGTCGCAACAATCACCACCTCATCACGTATCTTGCGAATAAGCCGGTTCCTCCTCCTCGGCGGCAAAGCAGGATCAGATGCATCTTCAGATACCATCACCAAACAATCCCTCCAACTCCTCCCACACTTTTGATTACACATCAAAAAATTTGGACACTTCCCTCCCCCTCCTTCCCGATTATTTCTTCCCATTTTCTATATATAAACTCCTAAATTACCCCCATATTACCAAACAAGCCAAAAAAATCAACCCTTTCTCTCTCTATCCCCAAATCCAAAGCTTTATCCGTCAATATCCTCCTCTCCTGCTCCGCAGAAGGCACTCCCGCACTCCCTATAACAGCACTCGCAAAATCTGGTCTCAACAACATATAAATCTCCTTAAACTTCTAATTTGCCCCAATATTATCAAACAACCTCAAAAATTTCAACCCCACCCCTGTCATACTGCCTGTCCGCCTCTGGCGGAAGCAAAGTCGAGGAATCTGTGCCTCACTCTTAATTTAAAAAAAAATATAAAAAACAACAACCTGAGAAAAAACCAACTAAAAAAACACCAAACCAACCAGGGTGAGAGACCGATGTCTCCCACCCTTCACCTCTCTCTACTCTAGGAGCGGCAACTTGGAAGGATTCCCCGCCCGTCTCCTTCGACGAACGCTTTTCTTACCCTTCCGAGTCTGTGTACGGGACCTTCCTGTCTCATCCCTCTTCATCGATCCTCCTGTCGCAACAAAGGTTTTGTGCTGGTGTTACCACCACTACCCAACACCGCGACAGTCAGCTCTTCGTCCGTCCAGGATCCTCGCAGGGAAACCCGCTTGGGCTTCACCGTTATCGTTGTCCCAGACCAATCCGCACCACTCCTTTCATCACTATATGAACTGCTTTTTGCAACAGCCGCACTCATTTTCGACATCTCTTGTTCCCTTTTCTTGGCAAAACGCCAAATCCTCCCTCTGGCCCAATGCCAAGGGGGACATCATTTCGCCCTTCAGGCACAATTACCCTCAGGGCTTAGAACTTGGAAGAATCAAATAACTCACTCTCTTCTCCTCGGGAGATTTCTTGTCCTCTTCTCATTGAAGTGGACCCAACCAAACTCATATATATGAACTTAATTCGATCCACCTCAAAAATTTTATTGATTATTTATGTCTTTCAACATATCTCAGGTTGTTGTCAAAGAACTATATTTCAAATCATCGACTCTTTACTAACGCACTATTAGCTGGCAATGATTTAAAACCCATCTTATAATACCATGTTTATAATATTTTTCCCCATACACACATGATATACACCAAATTCTAGCCTCTGGTTTTTCTCCTGTCAACAATTTAGTTATTTATCCCACCAAAGCCATCTTTCCACCCAAAATCCGCTTTTATTGCTACAATTACTCATGCCCGCCAAATCAACCGGCCAACTAGCCCTTCTCGAAATCCGTCTGCCCCAAAACAACGAATACACCCTCGAATCTATGTCTTCCTTATTATCAAACTTCTCTCAAACTCCTCCTTCATCATTTTTAAGCCGCCTAATTGGCCGCAAAGGTACCATTGCCAGTCTGGAAATCGTCCTCCAAAACGGTCAAATTCACTTCCTGATCGCCTCCCATCCTGACCAAATCGAATATCTAAAATCTCAAATCCTAGCCCAATACCCCACTGCCGCCGTTACTCCCATCGATGACTACACTAAAAAGCTCGATCAAAAAACCCTTATCCCTTCTCAAGTCACCTTGGCCAAGTCATCCAAATATGCCATCAAAACCGCCAACGACTTTGACAACACCGATCCTTTAAACTCAGTTTTAGCTCCTCTGTCCCGCTCCTCGGATCCAAATGACTTTTTTCTCTTTCAAATCACCCTATCTCCGGCTCCCAAAAATTGGCAAAACTCTATAAACTACCTTATCCAAGAAGGTATCTTGGTTGACAAAGAAACTGGCCGCCGTCAAGCTCACCCCGACAAAAGCCTGTTTGAACAAAAAATCCAATACCCCGGCCTACTGGCTCAAATAAACCTCCTTTCCAACAATTCTGCCCTCCTCTCTGCTATCACCGCCTCCTTTGGCACCTACACCTCCCCCCGGGGCAACTCCATCAGAACCGCCGCCCCCAAATCAATGGCCAAAAACAAACTCATAAACTACATCCTCAAAAGAAAAATATCCCGTCGCTTCAAAACCCAGGTTCTCAATACCGAAGAGCTGTCGGCTCTCTGGCATCCCCCCGGCCCCCTAACCAAACTACCCAATATCGCCTGGGGTCAAAATCTTTATTCCCAACCACCGGAAAACCTCCCCATTGCCGAAGCTGCCACTGATGAGGAAAAACAAAACATCACCTTCTTCGCCCGTACCGAATTTAGAAACAAAAACACTATTTTCGGCATTAAACAAGGCGAGGACCGCCGTCGTCATACCCACATTATCGGCAAATCCGGTACCGGCAAAACTACCCTAATTGCCAACATGGCCATCGACGATATCAGAAAAGGTCGGGGCGTGGCCATCATCGACCCTCATGGCGACCTGGCCGATACCATCTTAAACTACATTCCCAGCCACCGCATCAACGATTGCTGTTATTTCAATCCCTCCGACCCTGATTATGTCTACCCCCTAAATGTTTTGGAAGCCAAAAACGAATCCCAAAAAGAATTGGTCGCTTCCGGCGTCATCTCCATCTTCAAAAAACTCTACGGCCACTCTTGGGGACCCCGACTGGAACATATTCTCAGAAATACTCTTCTAACCCTGGTCAATACTCCCGGCACCGACCTCACCCATGTGGTCAGAATCCTTACCCACCAAGGCTACCGCCGTCAGGTAATCGACCAGCTCCAAAACCAAACCCTCAAAAACTTCTGGCTAAACGAATTTGAACGCATGGACAGAAAATTTCAAAATGAAGCTGTATCTCCCATCTTAAACAAAATCGGCCAATTCATCTCCTCCACCAGCATCAGAAACACCATTGCCCACCCAAAATCCAAAATCGACCTCCAATCCATCATGGACGACGGCAAAATCCTCATTGCCGACCTGTCATCCGGCAAACTGGGTGAAGACAACGCTACCCTCCTCGGCGCTATGTTAATCACCCAAATCCAGCTCTCGGCCATGAATCGAGTCTTTCAACCCGAAGCCGACCGTCGGGATTTTTATCTCTACGTCGACGAATTCCAAAACTTTGCCACCGAAGCTTTCATCAAAATCCTCTCCGAAGCCAGAAAATTCCATCTCAATCTCATCATGGCCAATCAATATATGGCCCAACTTGACCCCACCGTCCAAGATGCCATCTTTGGCAATGTTGGCTCCCTTATCTCCTTTGTAATTGGCAATCAAGACGCCTACGTTCTAGAAAAAGAATTTGGTCAGGAATTCCCCGCCTCCGACCTGGTCAAACTCGGTCGCTACCAAATCATCAGCAAGCTCAGTATCGACTCCGAAACCTCACCCCCCTTCTATGCCCACACCCTACCTCCTCTATCCTGTAAAAACAAAGGTCGAGACAAATTAATCAGAACCTCCCAACAACGCTGGGGCAAAAAGAAAAGAACCGATCCCCCTCTACCTCAAAAAACACCCCTACCTCCCCCCACCACTCCATCTCCTTCTCCAACTCCAGCTCCAACACCACCCCGAACCAACATCCAACCTAAAAAATAACCCCAACTTGCCTCCAATTCCAAAAAATACTATAATAACCATATGTTCGAAACCGAACAAAGAATACTTACAATCCTCCGGGCAGTCGACAGTCTTATTACCTATCCGGAAACCTCAAAAAGAGCCGAAACCCTCGACCAAGCACTCGCTAACATTCCCCCAACTGAACCATTATTAGAAGCAAAACAACTCCCACATGCTCTTGAAACTCGAGAAAAAATCATGACTACCATCACCAGACAACCCTCCTAATTCGGTTTCTTCCACCCCGCCCACTTACACTTAGGATATTTAGAACATCCAAAAAATCTTCTCCCCTTTCTCGTCTTTTTAATCACCGCCCTGGCTCCACAATCAGGACATTTAAACCCGGCCAACTGCAAAAATGGTTCCGTATGTTTGCAGTCAGGGAACTTATCACAACTTATAAACTTACCAAATCTTCCCAATCTTATCACCAAATTTCCCTTCTCACAGTCCGGACATTTCCTACCTAATTTCTCTGTCTCTACCTTCACCCTCTTAGCATTCTTCTCTACTTTCTTAACCTCAGCCGAAAAAGGTTTCCAAAATCTCTTCATCATCTTTTTCCAATCCAACTTACCTCCGGCAATTTTATCCAAGTCCTCCTCCATCTCGACCGTAAATGGCAATGACAAAACCTCGGCAAAATTCTTTACCAAAAAAGTATTACTGGCAATTCCAAGAACTGTTGGTTTAAATCGACCCTCATCTTTGTCCACATATTGTCTTGCTTGTATGGTTGAAATGATTGGTGCATAAGTACTTGGTCGACCAATCCCTTGTTTCTCCAAACACCGCACCAGTGAAGCATCATTATAACGCGGTGGTGGATTAGTTTCCGACTCCTCTGACCACACTTTTTTCTTATCGACTTTGTCTCCCTCCTCCAATTTTGGCAATATCTGATCCTCACGTTTCTCCCCTGTTATTTTCAAAAATCCATCGAACAACATTCTTACTCCCTTAGACCTAAATATACCCTTTCCACAAGACAAATCAATGGTTGTTTTTTCTAGTTTTGCCACCGCCGCCTGAGTTGCCACCGCCCTCTTCCAAATCATGTCATACAACTTTTTCTCTCTGGCCACCATCTTACCCGACTCCTTAACTTTCACCCGTGTCGGCCTGATCGCCTCATGAGCTTCTTGAGCATTTTTTGACTTGTTTTTATAAACCCTCGGTTTGTCTACCACATACTCCTCACCATATTCGCTGACTATATATTTTCTAAATTCATCCATCGCCTTAGACGACAAATAGACCGAATCAGTCCGATGATACGTAATCAACCCTTTTTCGTACAATTTCTGGGCCACACTCATTGTCTGTCTACCTGACCAACCCATCCGACTAGCCGCCGCTTGCTGTAGCTTTGAAGTCGTAAAAGCCGGCACCGGAGACCTAGTCGAAGCTCTGGCCACCACCTTCTCCACCACAAATTTACTACCCAAAGATTTGACAAAAGTACCAACCTGGCTCTTTTTAGAAAAAATCGACTTGGAATACGAATAATCCCCATCAAACAATTTCATCTTGTTAATCTGCCAAAACTTTTTATCACCCACTTCCACCAACTCCGCCTCGAATCCCTCTCTCCCTTTACTAAGCTTAACCAACACCTTAAAAAACTTTTCTTTAACAAATTTTTCTATCTCTTTTTCTCTCTCACAAATCAACCGCACCGCCACCGATTGCACCCTTCCCGCCGATAATCCCCTCCTTACTTTTTTCCACAACACCGGGGATAAACTATAACCCACCGCCCTATCCAACACCCGTCTCCCCTGCTGTGCCGCCACCAAATTCATATCAATCTTACCTGCTTTAGAAATTGCCTCCTCTATGGCTGCCCGGGTAATCTCATGAAACACAATTCTCTTATACTTTCTTTTCCTTTTCTTCCCTTTTCCTTTCGAATTTGCCAATATCCATTGACAGTGCCAGGCAATCGCCTCCCCTTCTCGATCAGGGTCAGTCGCCAATATCACTTCACCAACCTTCTTAGCTGCCATCTCAAGCTCCTTTATCACCTTATTCTTATTTTCGTCCAATACATAATCAATCGTCATATCCCCGTCTAAATCCACCCCCATCTTACTCTTAGGCAAATCCCTTAAATGTCCCACCGTCGCCACCACCTTTATATCTTTGGTCAAAAACCGACCAATCGTTTTTGCTTTTGTCGGTGACTCTACAATTAAAAGTTTATTCACACCTGCCATTGTTTACTATACTATCACCCCTGTCAACAATTCAGCCACAAACACCCCCAAAAACCTTCTAAATCTCAAACTCCACTGGATTACCTGTCGCCACCCCATTTCGTCGTCGCGTTATCCTCACTCCAATCACTCCATCAACTGCTATTACTCTTTCCATCCGAAGACCCATTTTCCCCTCTCAACCAGCCCACTCCATAATTTCGAGGTTCACCTACCACCCTTCCTCTCCTGTTAACCGCCGTTAACCTAATCCTCCCGCCTCTCCTCTCAACTTTTCTCCTAACTCGCTCCATCATCTCAAAATCCGACTCACTCGAATCAACATTAAACATTTGACCTCTTTTATCCTCCCCGTCTATAAAAACCCTCACCGCCACCTTCTCCACTCCTCCTCTGCCAACCAACTCACGATAACCTTTCATCACCGTTCCCCCCCCAACCCTCAAATTAAACAACATACTTCTGAATCTCTCCACCACTCCCATTACCAACCATTTTATCACCAAAGTCAGTTTAGGAAAAAACCTCGAGATTATCACTAGCTACCAACTTCCCATCACCAATCTAACTAATCTCCCTCATACCTTGGTACCACCGTCTCTGGCTCATCAAACCACTCCTTTAATATGTCTCCCACCATCGGCGCCGCCACATCACTGCCTTCCCCTCCTCTTTCCACTAGAACCGTTATACTCACCTCCGGGTTTTCCACCGGACCATATGCCGTCAACCAAGCATGTGTATCATTACTACCATCTCCCACCTCAGCCGTCCCTGTCTTACACGCCAATTTAGTCTTAAAATTAAACAAAGGCCAAGCCGTTCCCCCACTACTACAAGCCTGCCTCATCCCGTCAACTACCATCTGTAAATTACCTTTACTAATCCCCAAATCCTCACATTCAACCTCCGCCTCCGCCAACAAACTCATTCTACACCTCCTCCCCCCATTAGCAATCACGTTAGTCATCTGGTTTACCTGCAACGGTGTCACACTCAAATCTCCCTGTCCAATTGATAAATGGTAAGTATTACCCAAATACCATTTCTCCCCCTTAACCTCCTTTTTCCATTCCTCATCCGGCACCACTCCAGCCAGCTCACCTGATAACTCCACCCCCGTCCTCTCCCCATAACCAAAATCCATAGCCCACTTACTAATATTATCCACCCCCAACCGTTCTCCCAACCGATAAAAATAAATATCATTAGACCTTTTCAAGCCCTTCACCAAATTAATCATCCCCTCCGTCCCGCCCTGCTTATTCCACAACCAATTACTATAGCTATACTCACCCACCTTAATCACCCCAATATCCTCAAACTCAGTATTCCCATCCACCACCCCCGTCTCCAACCCAGCCGTGGCTACTACTATCTTAAACACCGACCCCGGCTGATACAAAGCCCCCACCGCCCGATTAAATAACGGCCTATTCTCCGTATCAGACAAGTACCCCGCAACTTTTTCCTCCCGCCTCTGATAAGAAAAATTATTAGCGTCATATGACGGTGATGATACCAAAACCACTACCCTGCCGCTATCCGGCTCGCTTATAATCACTACTACCTTCTCATCATATTCCGATACCATCTTGTAGATCTTCTCCTGCCAATAAGCATCAACACTAAGTTTTAAATCAGTTCCTGCCTCCGGCTCCAGCCTACCCATCTCCCGTACATAAGCTCCCACCGCATCCACCTCTATTAACCTCCGGCCGTTTACCCCCCGAAGTTGACAATCCAACTCACCTTCCACCCCCATCCTCCCCACCACCTCTCCCGCCAAAAAATCAGCCTCACATCTGTCGGCTTTGATGTCATCCCTGCTAACCTCTGCCACATAGCCAGTCACCAAAGACATCGCCTCACCATAAGGATAAAGCCTTCTCAGCTCATAAGCCAAATCCTTCCCTTCAAACTTATAGCCATCAAAATCCCCCAAACCCTCATATAGCTTGTTACCATCCTCATCAACCCGAAAATATTGATAAACACTTTTAGCCACTATCCTACCTTTCCGATCTCGTACCACTCCCCTTGCCGCCGGTATCACACTACTGTAAATCTTATTATCCCTAGCTCTCATCCGATAGTAACCATGCTGGATTACCGCCAAACGAAACACTGCCACCAACAAAACTCCCAAGCTCATTACTAACCCCCAGCGAAAACTCCAATACTTCCACCCTGTCTCCTCCCTCCTCATTGCCCATATCCCGAAACCAAGCTAACCTGCCCCAGCAATCTTTTGTTACTAATCAACTCCCCGCAACCTTTAATTACACACAAACCCCCATCATCCGCCACCCGCGTGTTAACCTTTGTCTCTTTCTCAATCAAGTCAGCTAATCCCCTCAACTTGGCCCCCCGACCCACCAACACTATCCCCCTCTTTAAAACATCTTCCATCAACTCCGGTGCCGTCTCATCCAAAACCCTTGCCACCGTTTTAGTAATCTTGCCGGCATCCATCGCCATTGCCTCCCTAATTTCCGCCTCAGTTAACTTAATACTTTTGGGCAAACCCGTCTCCAAATCCCTACCCCTCACCAAAGATCGCCGTTTCCCCTTGCCCTTCTCCACCAAACTGCCAATTTCAATCTTCACCCTCTCGGCTGACAACTCCCCTATCAACATCCCATATTTCATCTTGACATAATTTATTATATCTCTATCAAAGTCCTCACCCCCCACCCCAGCACTCCTCCCCACCACTACCCCTCCCATCGACACTACGCTCACCTCCGTCTTGCCTCCACCCACATCCACAATCACTAAACCAGCCGATCTATCTATCGGCAACCCCAATCCCACCGCCGCCAACACCGCCTGCTCCAAAAGCATCACCTTCCTGGCTCCCGCCGCCTTAAATATCGACTTTACCGCCCTCTTTTGCACATCAGTCACCCCACTGGGTACCCCCACCACCACCCTTGGCTTAAAAATCTTTGGGTACTTACCGGGAATTTCATAAACCAGCTTCAGATAATAAGAAAACAAATCCTCTGCCGCCGCCAAATCAGCAATTACCCCATTTCTGATCGGCGCTACCACCTCAATCCGTCGCGGCTCCCGATTCACCATATTCCTCGCCTTAAAACCGTAAGCAATCGGACTACCTCTTTTCACCTTCGGTGCCGACAACCCCGTCCATCGCTTCTTTTTAAGCCTGGCCATCATCGTCGGCTCATCAATCACTAAACCCCTGTCTTTAAGATAAATAAGCGCATTACTACTCCCCAAATCTACCCCTATATCCCAACCCAAAACCGCCATCATATCGTCAATTTTCTCCTTTAGAAAAGATACCCCCTTCATCCTCAAATTCTACCAAAAAATCTGTATACTAAACCATCTTATGAATTTCAAAAAAATCATCCATTACTGCTACCTTCTCCTCTTCTTTGCTACCCCCCTAATTTTCACCTCGATAAACTCCGAACTCTTCGAACTACCCAAAATGTACTTTGTTTACGCCCTTACCATCGTAATCAGCACTCTCCACTTGACCAGCTACCTTAAGGGAAAAACTCCCCTAATTAAAAAAAATCCCTTAACCATCCCCCTCCTTCTCTTTCTCACATCCCAAACAATTTCAACCATCATCTCTGCCGACATCCACACCTCCATCTTCGGCTACTACTCCCGTCTCAACGGCGGCCTTCTCTCCACCATCTGCTATACCATCCTCTTTCTTATTCTCTATACCCACAACGACCGTCAATTTGGCCAAAAAATCATCACCGCCTCCCTAAGCTCCGGCCTAATTATCTCTCTTTATGCCATTGGTCAACACCTCGGCATCGACAAAACCCTCTGGGTCCAGGACGTCCAAAAACGAGTCTTCTCTACTCTAGGTCAACCTAATTGGCTAGCCGCTCTCCTCTGCATCCTCATCCCCCTAAGTTTCTATCAATATCTCTTGGCCAAAAATACCCTAAGAAAAATTTACTCTCTCTTTCTCATCTCCTCCCTCTACGCCTCTCTCCTCTTTAGCAAATCCAAATCCGGCATTATCAGTGGCCTCATTTCTCTAACTCTTTTTCTAATCCTCTCCACCCTAAAATCAACCAATTCCAAAAAACACCTCAAAACTCTCGCCCCCATTGTCCTTATTCTCCTCCATCTCACTCTCACCCTGCCCTCCCCCATAAAAAACTATTTCCTTTCCAAAAACATAAACCCACCACCAACCCAACAATTAAAAACTGCCATCTCCCCGGCTGATTACAACGTCACCCCTTCACAAGATATCAGAAAAATCGTCTGGACCGGGGCAATAGATCTCTGGCGTCAATTTCCATATTTTGGCACCGGCACCGAGTCTTTTGCCTACACCTACTATTGGACCCGCCCCGCCGCTCATAATCTTACCTCTGAATGGGAATTTCTCTACAACAAAGCTCACAACGAATATCTAAACTACCTGGCCACCACCGGCACCCTTGGTCTTCTCACCTACTCCATCTTCCTCATCATCACCCTAATCTGGCTAACAAAATTAATCCAAAAACACTCCCATAAATTAGCATCTATCACCATACTCTCCGCCTTCACCAGCATCCTTTTCACCAATTTTGCCGGTTTCTCCGTAGTCAGCACCAATCTCTATCTCTTTCTTCTCCCCGCCCTGATCACATCAAAAAAACTTAAAACATCTTCCAGAAAGCCAAAACCCAAATCCAAACTACTCTACCTCCCCATCATAATAATCTCCTCATGGCTTCTCCTCAAAAACCTCCGCTTCTATCTTGCCGACATTTCCTTTGCCGCCGCCCAAAACAGTTCCTCTAGTCGAAAATCTCTTGATCATCTCAAAAACAGTCTCCACCTTCGACCCCTTCAACCAAATTACCTCTCCAAGGCCTCCATCGCCGCCGCCCAACTTGCCCTGAAAACCAAAGATAACCAAACCCTCATTGACCTGGCCATCTCTTACTCCACCCTCGCCACCGATATCTCTCCCGCCAACACCAACTTTTTAAAAGAACAAGCCCAAATGTATTATTATCTCTCCACCATCGATCAATCCTACTTTGCCCACGCCATCGAATCCCTGGTCAAAGTCACCGCTCTAGCTCCCACTGATGCCAAAGCTTATTATCTTCTAGCCCGCTTTTTAGAAACCGCCAATCTCACCGATCAAGCTATCAACTATTACCAACAGGCCATCGATCTAAAAGCCAACTATGATCACGCCCACTTTGCCCTAGGCCAAATCTACTTCCAGCAAAAAAATTTAAAAAAAGCCCAAAACCACTTCCAATCAGCTCTAGACATCAACCCCAAAAACACCGAGGCTAAAGATTACCTAGATCAAATCAAAACTCTTCTCTAACTACTTTTTCTCTTTTGCTAGAAGCCAAGATGGCTTCATCTTCACCTTCTCCCCCTCCTTCTGCCCAAACATCTTACCTGCCTCTTCCTTAACATGATCAACAAACAAAATCCCATCCAAATGATCCTTTTCATGCTGAAACACAATCGCCTCAAAATCTGTTAACACTACTTTTTTTGACATCAACTTTTTCCCAAAAATTATCTGCCAACTCGCCTCAATTTTAAGCCACCTTTTCACCCGACCATAAATTCCTGGAAACGACAAACAGCCCTCCAAAAAACCTTCCCTACTACCATCCTCTTTCTCCAACATCGCATACTCTTTTTTCCCAAAACTTGCCTTCATCTTAGGATTTATATAAATCCTCACCTTCCCCTCCTCTTTTATGCCAAAAAATCGTCTATTTATTCCAACCTGACTGGCCGCCAAACCAGCCCCATCCTCACTTGCCAGCAGTATCGTCTTCAAACTCTTCACCTCTTTTACCAATTTATTACTAACCTTTTTCACCTCCACCGCTCTCTTTCTTAATACCGGATTAGGAAACAAAATAATCTTTCTCATCGCCCATTCTACCAAAAAACCACCAAACTCCACCAAACTAAGGTATAATTTACCATCCAACCACTATGACCAACACTATCTTTTTTGGTTCATCCATCTACTCCACCATTATTTTAAAAGCCCTCATAAAACTACCCCACTTCCCCCTCACAGCCATTGTTACTAAACCCAACAAACCCACCGGCAGATCTCAAACTATAATTCCAAACCCTGTTGCAAAATTTGCCCAAATTCATCATATCCCTCTCCTCCAACCCCAAAACTTTAACCCCAAATTCACCAAACTTCTAAAAAACCTAAAACCCGACCTTATCCTGGTAGTTGCCTACGGACCACCTTTTTTTACTCCTCAAATGATAACTATTCCCAAATACAAAATCGTCAATATTCATCCCTCACCCTTGCCTCAATATCGCGGCGCCACCCCCGGACCCTGGCAAATAATAAACGGAGAGACTCACTCCGCCGTCACCTTCTTTCAAATTGACCTTCGACCCGATCATGGCCCCATTATCTCCAACATTCCTTTTGCTATTAACTCCAAACACACCGCTCACACCTTCTACCAAAAAGCTTTCAAACTAGCCGCCCAAAAACTCGACACCACTCTCTCAAGCTATATCAAAAACCCCATCAAACTCACCCCACAAGACCATTCTAAAAAATCTTATTTTCCCAAACTTACCAAAGATAACGCCAAAATAAATTGGTCTTGGCCCACTGTCAAAATCAATCGCTTCATTCTGGCTCTCATCCCCTGGCCGATTGCTTGGACCTACGTCCAAAACCAAAAAGGCAGGAAACTCAAAATGAAAATCTTCTCTTCTCAGCTAAAAGATAAAAAATTTACCCCTAATCTAATCCAAATCGAAGGCAAAACCAAAACCAATTGGAATCAAGTAAAGAATTACTACCAAATTATCAAAAACTAACCCTGCCTATTTCTTCCCCTTTACCTTAGCTTTCTCTACCTTCTTATCACTCTTTTTTGCTTCCTTTTTCTTCTCTACTAAGTTGAATTTCTCCCTTTTGATACACTTTGTACACAACCACCTACCCCTGACTTTCTGAATATTGGCCTTAAAAGTCCTCGAGCTCCGATTTTGAGCATGCGATCGATTTCGACCAATTCTGGTTTTTTTACCACACTTACTGCAAACTCTCATGAGGTATACTATAACATCATGCTGTCAGTTTTCAAAACAAAAACCCCAATAACATACATAATTGAAACACCACATTTATAAATTAAATGAAAATATGTTTTTTTTGACACACAGCGAACGCGAAGACCCTCTAATGAGGGGCACAGCCCGAAGGTAGCGAGTATCAAAAAAAATCGTATTAAGTTTAATCATATATGTCAACTATTTTATTCATCCTCGGTATTATCATCGCCCTCACTATTCACGAGTTCTCTCACGCCCTGGTCGCCGACCAACTTGGCGATCCCACCCCCCGCTCTCATGGCCGCCTCACCCTAAATCCCTTAGCTCACCTCCACCCCATCGGTACCCTCATGCTTTTTATTGCCCGTTTCGGCTGGGGCAAACCGGTCATCATCGATCCCTACAACCTCAAAAACCCCAAAAGAGACCAACTTCTCATTGCCGCCGCCGGACCCGGTTCCAACCTCATCCTAGCCAGTCTCCTTGGCCTCACCGCCCGTTTCCTTCCCCAACTTACTCTCATCTTAGCTCCCATAATAATCATCAACATTTCTCTGGCTATCTTCAACCTCATCCCTATTCCTCCTCTTGACGGTTCCAAAATCCTCCTAAATCTCCTCCCTGTCGACACTTCTATAAAATGGCAGCAAGAACTTGAAAACTATGGCCCCATTCTTCTAATCCTGCTTTTATTTCTTCCTATCAATGGATCAAACCTTATCACCTTACTCATCTGGCCCATCATCTCTTTCCTCCTCTCCTTTCTCCTCCCCTCCCTTATATAACCCTATCCTCCAAAATCTGCCTCCCCAAACCATCCATCAGTACTTTTAATCTCCTTTTATCCTTCCCCACCCCCCATAATATCCCCATAAACCTTTGTATCAGTACCGGCTTCAACTCCCTCCAAAAATCATTTTTCTCCCTCTTGTTTAGCAACAATCTAAACTTCTCCAAAAACAGCTCCGCCAAATTAGAAACTTCATAGTCCAACCTCAAATGTAAATACAACTGAGCCACATCATAATACATCGGACCGGTCAAACCAGCATGCTCTCCATCAACCACCCCTATCTTGTCACCATCATATAAATGTTTGGGCACAAAATCACCATGTCCCACCGACTCCCGAATCGAATCCTTGCTCCTAAAAACCTCTTTCCTCAAATCAGCCACATCCGCCTCCACCCGCCAAGACCACTCCTTGGTCGACTCCCACAACTTCTCTCCCGATTCTCCTCTCTTTCCCGTCCTTTTAACAAACTCGCAATCTTTTGAAAAATTCAGCCTCCTTATCTCGTCTACCACCCTTGCCACCTGGCCCACCTTCTCTTCCAGCCTCCCCAGATCTTTATCTCTTACCAACAATTCACCTCTCATCTTTTCGGCTATAAAGTAAAATTTACCTCTAAATTCTCCCTTGGCCAAATTTCTCGGCACTACAAAACTTTTTCTATCACTCTCATCAACCGACCAAACCGCCTCATTCCATCGATACTCATTTTCGGTATATTTACTGGTCACTACCGTCGAAGCCAACTTTAAAACCGCCGCCCTACTTCGATAACTACCAAAAACCAACACATGTCTCCACAGCTGCTCCGTCTTCTCCGCCCTAAACTCAATCGATTCCAAAAAATCACCCAAATCTGCCTTGTTTATGTTCCTTTTTTTAGGTCGACCATACTTAAACCTTTTCATCTTTGGCCACCTTCTCATTCAAATATTTCATCATCTTACCAATCTCTTTGTCGCTCAACCCATGTCCTCTAGCCCCATCTTCCAAGCTTTCCATTGCCGACATCGGACAACCCACACAATGCCAACCATATTTCTCCAATAAAAGCTGGGCCACCACCGGATACTTTTGAGCCATCTGACCAATCATCATCTTCCTACTTATCTTTTTCTTCATGCTTATATCTCCTTTAATTTAATCTTTTTAAGCTCACTGGTTAAACTAGTCTCCAATCTCACCCAAATCTTTTTGATCTTACACTCTTTTTCCCTACAGCAACTTCCGCCAGAAGACAAACAACTAGCCATCCTCCTATTCTCTCCCAAAGCCTCCAATAAATCATAAACACTTTTCTCCCCCCAACCGCCAGCTAATTTATAGCCACCACCTTTGCCTTCTCGACTGGTAACCATTCCCTCCTTTTTCAACTTCATCACCAGCTGAGCCAAAAACCGATAAGGCAAATTAAGCCCCTCAGCTACCTGCCTTAAAGACAACATTTTACCCTTATTTCTGGCCAAATACGAGATAAAAGCCAGACTATACTCAACCCTTTTAGATACTACTATCATGCTATAATTATATATCCTATCGCAAGCTGTCTTCGAGAAGGTGTTTTTTCTAGCTAACCTTCTGTAACGGAGAGCAATCGTCTTTAAGGATCATTGGTCTTTAAAGCAGCTTTCCACCACGTAGATTTGCGTGGAAAAGCCGATCGAAGGCAGCTTGGGCTAGGACAAAACTCTTTTTACCTCTTTTGCCACCTCAGCCAAACTCTCCTTGTTCCTTCCAGCCTCTGCTCTAATATTTTTAACAAACTTTTCTTCATATACTTTTGGATTCTTTAAATAACTCAATAATAATCTGGCCGCCGCCCCATTCTTTTCCCTCACCCAACCCAATTTCTTTTTTCTTATCAAATCAATATTGCCATCCTCTTGTCCTCCAACATGAGTAATGGCCACAAACGGTTTACCAGCAGCCACTACATCAAACAAAAAATTCGGCCCTGCTTTACCAAAAACAATATCAGCCGCCGTCAATATCTCCGCCATATTATCAATCCATCCCATATTCTTAATCTTGACCAACTCCTTAGTTCTTTTTATTTTAGAAAACAACTTCACATAACTTTCAACTAATCTATAGGCTAATTTATCCGTCCCCGTATTTACAATCACCCCTACCGGTTTTTTTGTCAACATCAATGCCGGCAACAATCTGGTCAAAGAGTTAGTTCCCAAGCTCCCCCCTCCAACAAACACCACCGGTCTATCATCAAAAAAACCCAACTTTCTTCTTATCTTCTCCCTATCATACTTCTTATACATCTCTTCTCTCACCCACCAACCAGTCTTAAGTATCTTTTTCTCCTCAATTCCAAAATTCACCGCCTGCTTCTCTACCACCTCATCATAAACCAAATGCACATCCACCCCTTTAATAAAGTTGACCACCGAAATAGTTCTCGGATCGGCTGCCACTGTCCACAACTTAAAGTCTTTCCCTTCTTTCCTTCTCCATTTCGACAAAGTATGGCTATGATAATAAAAAGTGCTAATCACTAAATCCGGTTTCATCCATCCCACCAACCTCTTTAACCTGGGCAAATTCACCACACAGACACGTTCCAACAATTTCAACGCCGCCTTACTCGAAAACAATTTATTGGGCCACCGATTCAATCCTGGTGAATAGCGAGAAATAAACTGATACAAATCCATCCCCACTGTACCAATTTCCGCTTTTACTTCAGCATACCTCACTTGCCAATTATTTTCCTTCTCCCTCTCCCTCAAATACCCATAAATCGCCTTGGCAATCGACCGATGCCCCCAAGGCATATCATCCGTTAATACTAAAATTTTCTTTTTTCTTTGACCCACCCCATTATTCTACCCGATTTTCTTGAAAAAGGTTGATTATCTTCCCCCGCCCCATCTTGCTATAATTCCCTTACCTACTGCCTGAATAGCTCAGCTGGTTAGAGCATCCCTTTTGTAAAGGGAAGGTCGTCAGTTCGACTCTGACTTCAGGCTCACTTACTACCCCTAAGTTTTACCACCTTCTCATGTCTCTTTTTCAAAACTGCCGGCACCTTTCTTTTCTTCTTTTTATAATAATCAAAAATTGCTTCCCCCAAAGCATCAACAGACAACAACGAACAATGTATCTTGACCGGTGGCAAACCACCAAGCTCCTCCAAAACATCTCCACTCTCCATTTTAATAACCTCCTCTAGTTCCCTCCCTTTAACCAAATCAGTAATCACACTGCTGGTAGCAATTGCCGCCGCGCACCCATAAGTCTCAAATTTAATGTCCTTAATAATTTCCTTCCCTTCTTCATTTTTTCCTACTTTAATATAGAGTCGCATTACATCACCACAAACTAAATTACCCACCTGGCCCACCCCATCAGCCTTCGCTATCTTACCCACGTTATGGGGTTGAGAAAAATGTTTTAGTACTTTTTTTGAATAGTTAATCATTGGTTCCTTGATACACCGGTGATAAGCTTCTTAATTTAACCACTGCCTTCTTTAAAACCTGCAACACATAATCAATATCACTCTCCTTAGTCCACCTGCCCAAACTAAAACGAAGCGATCCATGAGCCACTTGGGCTCCCAACCCCATCGCCATTAAAACATGACTAGATTCCAGGCTATTAGAACTACACGCCGAACCAGTCGATACCCATATTTTTCTTCTGCTCAACTCCAACATTAATGACTCTCCCTCAACTCCAACAAATGACACATTAACATTGTTAAATAGTCTTTTCCCCCTATGCCCATTTAAGCTTGACCCTGGAATTTCTAGTATCCCATCAATTAATTTGTCTCTTAGTCTTCCTATCCTTCCTGCCTCAACCGACATCTCCTTAAATGCAATTTCTGCCGCCCGCCCCATCCCCACAATCGCCGCCACATTTATCGTTGATGATCTCAATCCCCCTTCATGTCCCCCTCCATGCATTAACGGACTTATAACCACCCCTTTCCTCACATACAAAAAAGCTGCTCCCAACGGCCCATATATTTTATGAGCCGATACTGTCAAAAGATCTATTCTCATCTTATCGACATTGATTTCCACCTTAGAAAAACTCTGAGCCGCATCGGTATGAAACAAAACTCCTTTTTTTCCACAAAGCCTACCGATACTGACTACATCCTGTATCACCCCCACTTCATTATTAGCCTGCATCACCGAAACCATTACCGTATCCGATCTGATCAACCCTTCCAGTTCTTTTATACTTATCAAACCATCTTTTGAAACCGACAACACACTTACCTCCAAACCATGACCCTCCAACCACTTAGCACTTTGTCTCACACAATCATGTTCAATCGCCGAAATAATAAGATGTCTCCCTTTTTTTCTATTAGCCACCATTACTCCTTTTAAAGCCAGATTATTACTCTCGGTTGCCGATCCGGTAAAAACAATTTCACTAGCACTAGCTCCAATAAAACCGGCCAATTTCTTCCTAGCTTTTTCCACCGCTTCAGCAACCTGTCTCCCTCGGCTATGTACCGACATGCTATTACCATACTTATCATAGTAATAAGGCAACATCACCTCCACTACTCTCGAATCAACCGGACAAGTAGCTGCATAATCCAAATAGACTTCTTTTTTCTTATTCATACTCATACTATTCTAGTACGAGTTTAATCCAAAAACAACCCCCAACAATCAAAACTTGTTAAAATATTGCAGCCAGCCCAGATAGCTCAGTTGGTAGAGCACTCCCTTGGTAAGGGAAAGGTCGTGGATTCAAATTCCACTCTGGGCTCATTGGAGGGTGGTACATCCTGAGTAATCGAAGGATGGTACATCCTCCAACATGCAACACAAAGGAGGGTGGTACATCCTGAGTAACCGAAGGGTGGCACATCCTCCAACGTGCAACACAAAGGAGGGTGGCACATCCTGAGTAACCGAAGGGTGGCACATCCTCCAACGTGCAACACAAAGGAGGGTGGCACATCCTCCAACGTGCAACATTGGAGGGTTGGCCGAGTGGTTTATGGCGCTGGTTTTGAAAACCAGTGGGAGCAATCCCTCACAGGTTCGAATCCTGTACCCTCCGCAATTATAATGAACAGGTGAAACATCTTTTAAAAAAAGAATGAGAAGCTGGCCTGTACCCTCCGCTTTACCTTCAGCTAAATTTCTTCATTAACACTCCCCCACCTAAACCCCGCCGAACCTTTCTTGACCCAGTCGTAAAAGTATAAACCATCAACCCAGGAACACTTACTCCTCCTCTTCTTTTCTCGCCCACGCCCTCCCAATAACAATTCCCTTTCTTTCTCATCTCCCCACAAAGTTCCATATCAGACTCCCTCACCACCCAACCGTTAGCATCCGTCCTAATCGCCATACAATTTCTCACCACATCCCCTTCCTCAAGAACATCATACATTTCGGCCCCACAAGGCGGATCTTTTCCCCTTCCCACCTCCCCATCAAACCTTCCTTTCGTTAAAAAACAAGCTCCCCGAACCATCATCTTACTACAACTATCGACACCATGCCAAATCAACCCACAAAACGATCTTTCCATTGACACCTCCTTCTCATTTCCAAATTATAGCACCTCTTCTACATCAAAACAGATCAATATTAAATACTGTCTTCCACCACCCCTAAAACCCGTTATACTGAATTTATGATCTGGCTTCTGCTCCTACTCCTAATCCTACTCTCTCCCAAACCAACCCAAGCCCAAATTCCTCTCTTCCACCAGCTCATCCAAGCCTTCCAACCCCGTTTCTCACCCTTATTCCCTTCCTCTCAATCACCACCAAACACCATCGCCCTATCTACCCCTACCCCTACCGCAAAAACCGGAAAAATTCTTGGTCTTACCAGTAAAACTACTCCCACTCCCACCCCACCTGCACCACCCCCACCTCAAAACATTGGCGGTCAAGGCAAAACCCTTACAGTCGCCCTCTTAGGTGATTCCATGATCGATACTATCAAAGAATCTGTCATGGAAAAATCCCTCACCAAATATTATCCTCACCACAAATTCAACATCCTAAATTATGGTCTCGGCTCCAGCGACATTGAATACGGCCTCTATCGTCTGGAAAACGATTATCAATATCTGGATCAAGTCTACCCTTCTCTTCTGTCGCAAAAACCAGACATAATAATAATCGAATCCTTTGCCTACAACAACTTTGGCAACAATCAAGCCGGTATCGACCACCAATGGTTAGCCCTCGGCGCCATCACTAGTAAAATCAAAAATAAGCTTCCTAACACTAAAATCATTTTAGCCGCCACCATCGCTCCCAACCCTGTAACCTTTGCCAACGGCTCATCAATAAATTTCACCTCCCTTGAAAAAATTGCCCAAACCACCACCATCAAACTCTACCTTCAAAATATTATAAACTTTGCCACCTCCCAAAACTTCCCCCTAGCTAATGCCTACACCCCCAGTTTAATAAACCAAAAAGGCAATCCCGACCTTATTTCACCAACCGACAATATTCACCCTTCTCAACTTGGCGCCGAATTTTTCTGCGACACTCTAGCCGATACCATCTTCAAAAATAAGCTAATCTAAAATTGAAATTCCCCTTCTAACCCCCTATAATACCCTTCATGGCCAAAAAGAAAAAAGGTAACCGTTTCCTCCTCGCCCTCCTCTGTACTGACTGTGGCGCCCAAAATTACCTGACCAGTCGCAACAAAATCAACCACCCCGAAAAACTCAAACTCAAAAAATACTGTAAGTGGTGCAAAAAAACTATCGAACACAAAGAGTCACTCAAACTCAAATAAGCCTGCCTTACCCCAAAATGAAAAAACCGTCTCACTTTCATGGTCAATTCGTCAAAGAAGAAGTCATCAATCTCATCCGCCAATTTTTTCAAAACAAAAACTTCCACGAAATTGACACCCCCACCCTCATTCCTTCCCTCCCCTTAGAACCTGGACTTTATTCTCTTTCCACTCACTGGCACCACCGCCAAAAAATCTTTTATCTGGCCACCTCTCCAGAATCATCAATCAAAAAAATCATATCTCAGGGCATCGGCAACTGCTTTAGTATTGCCAAAGCTTTTAGAGATTTAGAAAACATCGGCCCCACTCACAACCTCGAATTCTCCATGTTAGAGTGGTATGAAATGAAAAAAGATTATCATCATATTGCCCAAACCACCCAAAAACTCATCCTGACAATTTACCATGGAATCCAAACAAAACAAAAAGTTAAGAAAACAAATATACTCAAGTATGGGAACCTAAAAATCGACCTTACTCCCCCCTGGCCCCAAACCACCCTAAATAACCTTTTTAAAAAATATGCTTCAGTTGATTTGTCAAAAAATCTAACTTTTTCCGCTATTAGAAAAACTGCCATCAAAAAAGGCTATAGTGTCAAAGGCATTAATACTTGGGAACCTCTTTACACCCAAATCCTTATCAACGAAATCGAACCTCGTCTGCCTCAAAACCGACCCCTAATCGTTTTCGACTACCCCACCCGCCTCTCCCCTCTCTGTAAGCCCTGTCAAAAATCCCCCGGCTTCTCTCAACGCTTCGAATTCTTTATTGCCGGCATGGAAATTGGCAACGCTTATACTGAACTAACTGATCCGGCAATTATGCAAAAAAACTTTATCAAAGAAGCCCAATTTAGAAAAAGACACCATCTACCCACTCATCCCTATGACAAACTACTAATCAAAGCCACCAAAACCTTCCCCGACTGTACCGGTATTGCCATCGGTGTCGACCGCCTAGCTATGCTTTTTGCTAACACCAAAAATATTGCCGATGTTCTCTATTTCCCCACCCAAAAACTGCTAGACTAACAAATGTCTCTCACCCTTTATCTATCCTTCCTTATTTTCCTCCTTTTTATCCTCTTTGCCATTCTTTACCGTCTCATCTACACCAACCTCCTCCAACCCGGCGCCATCTACTTTCCCACCCCCGACACCACTGTCAAGAAAATGCTAAATCTGGCCAAAGTCAGTAAAAATGACACCATCCTCGATCTTGGCTCCGGTGATGGCCGCTTCCTTATCGCCGCCGGAAAACTTGGCGCCAAAGCTGTCGGTTATGAAATCGACCCTCTATTGGCTCGTCGCTCTAAAAAGGCTATCAGCAAAGCCAATTTATCCCACCTTGCCACCGTCAAATGTAAAAGCTTCTGGCAAGCCGACTTTAATCAGGCCAGCATCATTACTCTTTACCTTTTCCCCAATCTTATGAACCGCCTCCAAAAAAAACTAGAAAAAAACCTGACTCACCCCATTACCCTTGTCTCTCACAACTACCAATTTCCCCAAAAAAAGTATATAAAAAAACAGGGCAATCTCTACCTCTACCAGTTCAAACCCAAAAAATGATCTTAAATTCCCTCAAAAGTTGGTTCCAAACCACCGTCGTCTATATCACCCTCGGTTCTTGGAATCTAGTCTCAGCCATTCTAAGCTTCCTTCAAAAAAATCAAAACATATCCACCATCAACAAAATCATTGCCAACAATGGTCCATCACTTAAGGCCATCGACAAGCTCAGTCTCCAAAAACTCTACGACATCACCATTCTTCAAAATAAGTTCTCAATTATAAACCTAATCATCGCCGCCAGCTTCTTTACCGCCTTGGCCATCAGAATCATCAAAAAAGGTCAACGTCGCTCTCCTCCCCAATATATCTACAACTTCCTTTCCAAAAAACTAAGCTAATAAGCTAAATTGCAGGCCTTAGTAGACCATGTTGGAACCTATTCCAGAAACAAAACTATTTTTTTTCTGACAAAACCCTCCCTACGATTACGAAGGCTTTTGTAACATTTGCCGGAGTCCCTCCATTTCTATACGGACCAGGATCTACCTCAGAATCATCAATTAACTGTTGTGATGCCACTGTCAACCATTGTTCACTTTTCCCAGTAAAAAAATTTTCAAGATCTCTCATTTGAGCATCATCTAATTCAGGACATTCGGGTCTAGACATATTTTCTCCGATAAAAACATTAATTTGTACCAACCTAAAAAATAAAACAACATGACCGTTCAACAACTAAGAAATCAAAAAGGACTATAGAAGAAAAAAAATGATTTGTCAACAATTATAAGATATTTTGCAGGTCCGTCAGGACTCGAACCTGAAATGTCAGTTTTGGAGACTGAAGTGATAGCCATTTCACTACGGACCTATATTTGTTTCTGATTATACCAATTCTATCTATTATCCCCGCTACCACCAATCATTCCTCTCTTTTGTCTATCCTTCAGTTTGCTCAAATTCTCATCGGCAATTTCCTCCAAAGATAAACCCAATTCAGTGGCCAAATTAGCCACATATCACAACACATCCCCTAATTCCTTCTTTAGCTCTTTCCTCTTTTCCTCACTCAATTTTCCCCCATCATCTCTTATCACTTTCTTAAGCTTGTCAGCCACCTCCCCCACCTCCCCCACCTCCCCCAAAAGACCCAAAATCGGATAAACATAGTTTTTACTCTGATTGGGATAAATCGCCATCTTTCTACTTTCTTTTTGATATTCTTCAAAATCCATACAATACCTTATCTCATCCCAATTAATATTGGAACCGATTGTGGACCTGGCGGGGCTCGAACCCGCGACCTTCTCGATGCCATCGAGACACTCTAACCAACTGAGCCACAGGCCCAAAACTGTCCATTATTCTAACAAAATCACTCCTTTTCTTCTATCACTACCAAAGTATCAGCCTCATGCCAAGCCACCTCATCTGCCTTCTTTGTCCTCTTTCTACCAGCTTCATCAACAAAACTCACCACACCTGTTTGCTTCACCCTCACCCAACTATTTCGCTCTTTACCACTCTTCGTCCAGTTAATTACCCGCCTCAAGTCAGTTGCCACCCCCTCACCACCATAACTACCCCGCATCTTATTACGACTATCATCCCCCGGGCCCTGAACACCCGGACTATCCCAACTTACTTTAGTTCCTTTCACAATCTTTCCTTCCCCATCCTTACCCGCAAACTCCAATCCCGATTCAATCAACTTCTCTCCTACAACTCCAGCAAAAACACTTGCCCCAGCTACTAATATACCCGCCCTTTTTAAAAAACCTCTTCTAGGCATCCTTCCTCCTTTATTTTCCATATTATTCCAAGTATACAACCAAACATTTCCTTCCACCAACTCATCTCTCTCATCCATTTGATATCATAAACCTACCATGACCAAAATCACCAAAGCTATTATAGCCTGCGGCGGCTGGTCCACCCGTTTTCTACCCGCCGTCAAAGCCTATGCCAAGCATCTGGTTCCCATCCTAAACAAACCCCAAATCCAATATGTTGTCGAAGAATTAATTGGTGCCGGTATTAAAAATATTGCCATTGTCCATCGTCACGGCGAACACACCATCAAACGCCACTTTCAACCTGATCCGGAGCTCAGAAAATATTTAAAAGACACCGGCAAACTTGATCGTATCAAATCCCTCTCCTATATCCAAAATTCTCTAAAAACTATAAAATTCATCCCCCAACCCCGCCACCTACCTTACGGCAATGGCACTCCCATCTTGGTCGCCAAATCCTTTATTGGCTCCGATCCTTTCATTTATGCTTTTGGCGATGATCTGACTATCGAAGACAAACCCGGCGCCTTCCTCAAAGGTGCCATCGATCTTTTTAATAAATATAAGCCGGCAGTAGTCGAATGTGTCCAGCAAGTCCCCTGGTCTGAGGTTTACCGTTACGGTACCGTCAAATACATCAAAGACCCCAAATACCCCAACCGCATCTCCGCTCTAATGGAAAAATTACCCGCTGACCAGGCCCCCTCAAATATCATTCAATGCGCCCGTTTCGTTGTCTCTCCAAAAATTATCAATATTCTCCAAAAAACCGCTGTCGCCAAAGACGAACTCTGGCTCACCGATGCCGTCAACACTCTTTGCCAAACCGATATTGTCATCACCCATAATTACAAGGAAAACAATGCTCTCTGGGCCACCACCGGTGATCCTCTAAGATGGCTCAAAGCCAATATCATCCTGGCACTCCGTCACCCGGACTTCAAAACCGACATCAAAAAATTCCTCAAAAATCCCCAGCTCTAATTTTTTTCTTTCTTTATCTCCTCTCATTCTTCTTTTTAGCCTCAACACCACCCCTTTTTACTATCCTATAACTTGACATTATCACCCCTTTCTTATAAAATCTAACTGTGAAAATACAAAACCAAATCTCATCCATCATCACTGTAGTCATCATTATCACCCTCATCTCCTTTAGTGTCCGCTTCTCTAACCAATATATCTCTCTAAAAAAGCAACAGCTAAAAAATGAGGCCATCACCAGCTGTCTTCAATCAGCCGGTAATCAAATATCAATCCAAGACAATCTTACTACCACCTATCCCCTAAAAGATATCTATACCTTCTGTATGAAAGACAAAGGCTATACTACTTTCTGGAAATAGCCACAATTATTAGCCTATAATTTGGCATTATCACCCTTAATTGTTATAATACGATCGCTTAACAATTAGTTGTTAAAAGAGAGAAGGGAGATTAGCAATCTAGTTCTCCTAATCCCCTTTCTCTTTTGGCAATTAACAAATTGTCAATGGTAAAGCCTTTGTTTTTGGCATTGCGCCAATTATCAATTCTCTTTACCGCTCTTTAACAAGCATACGGGAATTATTTTAATTACCTCTCCGATCAATTTTGCCATCTTGTTTTTTTTGCAAACCAGATCTTGGGAATTAACTTTTCTCTCGGCAAAAGAGCAGACCACCGTTTTGTCCCCACCACTGCTGGGGCTAGTACGGTGTTCTGCTCGCGCGAGCAAAACGAAAAACCAGACAAGGTGTCTCTCTTGAACACCAAACACCTTGTCACCAGTCTCTTGAAGGGAGACTCATGAAACGCGCCACAGTCGCAGTTCTCGTCGTTCTCGCAGTTCTTGTTGTATCGAGCTGCCAGGGAAAGATCGTCAAGGAAACGGTCGTCGTCGAAAAGGAGATCACCAAGATCGTCAAGGAGACGGTCGAGGTCGAAAAGATCGTCGAAATCGAGGTCGAAAGGATCGTCGAAATCGAGGTCGAAAGGATCGTCGAGGTCGTCGTTACGGCGACAATGACACCAACAGCAACGGTGGACATCCCAGGAACACTCCTGAAAATGGCTAAAGACGTTGAGGAGATTAGAAACCTCCAAAACTCCTCCACCAATGCACCGACCAACACGCCCGGTCCGACCAACGCGCCCGAGTCAACCGACACACCGACCAACACGCCCGGTCCGACCAACGCGCCCGAGTCAACCGACACACCGACCGACACGCCGACGAACACGCCGACGGTCACTTGGACGGACACTTCGACGACCAGCACGGTCACAAGTCTCGCTGGTGGCGATTTCTTCGCCCGCGGCGTAGACGAAGTAGGTGACGGGTGGGCGAGGCTGACGGAAGCTGGAAACCGCGAGCCTTGCTCGTGGAGTTTTCAGTTCCAACTGGAACAAGAGGGTAACCTCGAATTCCAGTTCCCCCACTGTGTCGAATTACGTGCCGTAGGCAGTGGTATCTTCACCTTCACGGTGAAAGCAGATACCGCCGGGTACGCGACCTCCGACACTCTGGACACCGGTCTGGCTTGGTGGCCTAGTGGCGCCAATGGTGACTACCGAGTCACTCGAGGCATCAGCACCACTACCACATGGGTTCCGCTCACAACGGGCCCTGAAGGCATCGATTTCCCAGAGGACGGTGGCAAGATCGTTATTGAGGTAAAACTCAAGAACGGCTATTTAGCTGCCCCCCTCGGAGAAATCCGCAACAAAGTTCAGCCTCTCTACTGAGACTCGCGCAGAGCGCAAGAAAGGTGGAGGTCACTACGACTCCACCTCTCCTTGCTTTTCCAGCCCCCCCATCCCATTCCCGTATGCTCAGTCCCACAAATCTACAATAAAAATTGCAGCTTTATGGGACTGAATAAGTTAAAATCAAAACAGATATGACCTCTCTACCCGCCATTATCAAAAACCTGTTTTTTTTTCTAATTATTCTCCTTATCCTCGTTTTTGGTCTAATCAGTCTTCGTCCCTACAATCTAAACAATGACTACCAAATCGCCGGATTCCGCCTTGCCTCACTCTCCCTAGGTTTAGCTCTTCATTCAAAAGATCTACCCAACTACTACAACTTCTCTCCTCACAACGATTTTCTATCAACAGCCGACCAAAGCTACTACCAAACCCTAATCACCAAATCAGACATCATCGACGACCACTATCAAAAAACAATCTATCCCAACTTTTGGCAAGAACACCTATCTATCATCAAAAATATCTTCGGTCTAAGCTATCCCCAAGTCTCTTTTACCAAAGATCCTACAATTATTAGCTATTCCTCAAACATCAAAAACTCCACCATCACCATCACCGAAACTCTCAAAAATTACCCCAACATCAATCGCTTTTCTTTTCTTACCACCACCCTCTCCTATCAATGCACCGATTTTGTTTTTGACGATCAAAATCTACTTTATACCAATCCCAGCAATCAAGATATTAATTTTTTCCGCCAACTCTACCACCGTCAACTTACACCCGTATCTCTTCCCACTCAACAATCCCCATCTCTCTGGTTTCCCCTCAACACCGACCATCTTTACATAGTAAACCCCGACATCCCCGGCCACATTCAAATCAACCGACTCCCCCATCAAAAAATTCTTATCAATCCCAGTTTCTGTCTTGTTGGTGTCCAATCAGCCCTTGACACCAACCCTCCCTCATCCACTATCAATTTAACTATCAAATGATCATCGCCCTAATTTCAGCTCTACTTTTTTACCTCAACCCCCTTCTTTTGGGCCACTTTTTACTCTCCTTTCATTCCAAAACCAAAACCCTACCCGCTATTTATTCCTACACCACCGGCTTAACCACTTTCTCCCTTCTGGCTTTTCTAGCTCCCTCCATCCTCAACCCCACCCTCCTGGGGCTTTTAACCATCTTCCTGCTAATCTATCACCTCAAATCTATCAAACCCTTAATTAAAACCATCCTTTCTCGGTCCACACCCTACCTTCTCATTTTCGTCCTATCTCTGCTGGTCTACTCACTCTGGCGCTCCGACGTCTCCTACCCCCTGCCTCTAGACTGGGACTTCTTTCACCACCAAACTCTTACAAACCAACTCTTATCCGGTCGTCTCTCTCTCCTCAATTCTAAGCTTTCCGACACTTTTATCTTCAACGGTTACCTGCCCTTTTTCCACCTAGCTAACACCTGGGCCCAATTAATCATCCCCACCGATCCTCTAATATATTTCTACTTTGCCCAATTTCTACACCTCTTCACCGCCCTTCTTGCCACCTACACCCTCCTACCTTCCATCGCCGTTCTAATTCTATCTGGTCTCATTTTTGAATCCTACCTAGCAGTTCCCACCCTTATGCTTATCCCCCAAACCCTAACCGCCATTATCTTCATCTTCCTTTTATCAGACGTTCTCAAATCTAATCGTTTTACCTGGCTAAAAGCCGCTCTCTCTCTACCTGCAATCATCTGTCTCCACTTTGTTACAGGCACGATCGCCACCTTTGCCCTTATCCTCGCTCTCATTTTAAAACGCCTCCGTCACCTCAATCGCTTTGTTTATATTCTCTTTCCTCTCCTTCTTATTCTTCCTTTCATAAAGGAATTCCCCATAGATCTTAGTTCTATCAACAGTGGCGAAGCCGCCAATTTTATTATTTCCTCAAAAGATAAATTACACTATCTCCAAATCTTTTCTGGCTTTCTCCTTATCCCTCTCTTTTTGCTCGGCATCTCTCGTATTTTAAAAAGTAAACTCTCTCGTCCCAAAACTATCCTCATAATTGGCCTTATTCTCCTTCTACCCACCCTCGCCCCCATTCCTTATGCCTTCAAATTTTTATCTCTATCTCGCTACCTCCTTTTAGCTGTCACTGCCATTGGTTTCCAAACCCTAGCTAACCGCATTACCTCCCCTTGGCTCAAAACCACCTCTTATCTTCTTCTCACCCTCACTCTTATTCCCATTTTTTTAAACAGTTCTAATCTCATCAAAAAACACCATTCCTACACTGCCACCACCAACCAAATGTCCCTCGCCGAGCTTCAAGCGGCCCAATTCCTCAAACAAAATTATTTCCGCTCCGACACCCTCCTTGTCTCCGACCCCGCCACCCAACAAATCCTGGAACCACTTTCCGGTATCAACACCCCCGGCGGTGCCTACATGAACCAGACCAATCGTCAGCTTCTTTTAAAAGCCTACCAACACAGCAATCTTAATCAGGCAAAAAATACCCTTTGGCAAATCAAAGACAGTCTTAGTCCTAAACACACACCCCAACGACTCCTTTTGGTCACCAGTGGTCGTTATTTTGCCTGGTCCAAAACCAGCCAAGAAAACCAACTCAACCTATCCTACAACACCTGGACTTATCGACCACTATCGTTTTCTGATCAAAAATACATCAATCTTCTGTCTCAAAACCCTAACTTCACACCAATCTACTCCAACTCTGGACTAACCATCTTCCAAGTTCTTCCCTAACTTGTCTATCCTATAGTAAAATGATATAATGTTGCCCATGATTAATAAAAGGACTATTTCTCTTATCATCCCCTGTCGAAACGAGGCCAAAGTTTTGCCAGGTCTTATTAGTCGTCTCCCCTCTTATATTAACCAAATTATTGTCGTCGACAATAATTCCACTGATAACACCTCTAAAGTCGCAAAACTTGCCGGTGCCCAGGTTTTTAAAGAAAAACGCACCAAAAATGGTATCGGTTACGGTTATGCTCACCAAATCGGCCTCCAAAAGGCTACCGGCGACTACATTTTTGCCCTTGACGGAGACGATACTTACCCTACCTCCCATATTAAAAAGATTGTCAAATTCATGGAGCAAAAACAGCTTGACTTCGTCTCCTGCAATCGACTACCTCTCAAAACTAAAAACGCTATCTCTAAAACCAGAAAACTTGGAATCCAAGTTCTTAACCTTGAAGCCCTTCTTCTTTTTAATTTTCCCATCAAAGATATACTCTCTGGCATGTGGGGACTCAAACGCCATGCCGTTAACAAACTCAACCTCAAAGAAGGTGGTTGGGATCTGTCTCCTGAAATCAAGCTAAATGCTTTCCTTCACCCCAACATCAATTTTGGCGAATACCACATCCCCCACTTCAACCGTGACGATTCTGCTGTCAGTAAACAAAAAATCTGGCAAACAGGAGCCAAACATGCCTTCTATCTTCTTAAAAGACGCATCAATGCTATCCTAAAATATGACCAAAATCTTGCTAATAATGCCCTACTTCTACCCTCACAAAGGCGGTAGTCAAAAATACGCTGAAGAGCTTTACGTTCACCTGATCAAAAACTTTCCCAATAAATATCAAGTCGATATCCTCTGTTACAACACTGACAACGCTCCTAAACGACAAATTTATCGAAATTTAAACCTTATCCGTATTCCTTGCTGGCAACTTATCCCTGCTCGTTTTGCTCTACCTCATCCTTGGGCTCTCATTTCCACCCTCATCAAGCTAGCCAAAAATAACTATCAGTTTGTCAATTCCCAATTAATTTTCTTTGATCCCTGCTGGTGGACTTGGCTTTATGCTCGCCTCATCGGTGCCAAATCTATTTTTACTGAGCATGTTGCTACCTACCCGGTTCACCAATCAAAACTAGTCGAAATCATCAGTCATCTGGTCGATCAAACTATCGGCCGTTTTTCTGTACACCGCTACCACCTAATTACCGCCACTAACAAAGCCGCCATCAACTTTTTAAATATCACTTTAAATATCAAAAAGGATATCAAACTCATATATGGTGGCGTTGATACCACCTACTTCTCTCCTCCTAAAACCAAACCAAAAAAAATCTATATCACTTATGTCGGTCGGGTCATTTGGACCAAAGGCATCTCTCTGTTCTATGACTCCATAAAAGATCTCCTTCCCAAAATTCCTTCAAACATTCACTTCAACATCGTCGGTGGTGGTGAATTGGAAAAACAGCTTCATCAACAAATAGAATCAGACCAACTCTCCTCTCGTATTACCCTAACCGGTTTCGTTCCCTACCAAAAAGTCCGTCAATATTTACGTTCCTCTACCATTTTTGTCAACCCCTCACACCACAACGAAGGTTTCCCTAATACCATCCTCGAAGCTGGTGCCAGTCAAAACTTCGTTATCGCTACAGACAACGCCGGTACCACCGAAGTCATAAAACACCTAAAAACCGGTTATATTATTCCTCAAAAAGATCAAAAGGCACTCAAAAAAGCCCTTATCTGGGCTATTAATCATCCTCACCAGCGTCAGATAATTGCTCGCAATCTTCGCCATCTCATGGTCAACCGCTTCGACTGGAACATAATCACCACTCAATATCACCAACTTTTATCTGATAAGACTTAGGAAATAAAACTGCTAGAGACAAAATTAAACCAAAGAAACAGTTTGTCCAATAACTGGGCCAATGCCTGGCAAATAGATCAAAATATACCAGATAATACTTCCATCTATATCCTCTTTTGGCCCCAACTTATCCAATTTTTAGGCTTTGCCCTCCTCATTCCCGTCACCATATACATCACCAAGAGAAAACCCTAATACACTTGATTGTGACTGCCAATATCATACAACCATACCTCACTTCCTACCCTCTTATACACCACCCTTATATCACCCGTCACTCTAAACGACCAATATTCTCTTTTCCTTCCCACTAGTCTATGATTTCTCAAAACAGGATCATCAACATTCTTCACAAACATTTCCATTCTCTTTTCAAATCTCCTAGTCAACTTACTATCCTTTGCAATTCGTTTTCTAAAATTCTTAACAAAAACACGATGATATTTAATCTTCATTTAGTTTATTCATTAGTCGACTTACACTTTTAGCCTCAAAAACATTCTTTCCGCTCTCAAAATCCTTATCCATTCCACTATACCTTTCTATCGCCGATTTACTCAATACAAACCCGGCATCTTCCACCACCACTCTCAACTGCTTTTTGGCCAACCTAGCCAATAAAACCCTAATTACCTCCTGCAAAGACGAAAAACCCATAGCCTTAGCCTCAGCTTCAGCCTGTTGCCTCAAACTCATCGAAACCGGAATTTGCAATACTGTTCTACTCATTATTACTATAATAATACATTTGTAATGAGAAAACAACAACCAAACCAATCCCAATTTCTCCAATTTTTAGGCTTTGCCCTCTTAATTCCTACTTCCGTCTATATCTTCAAATCCAAAGCTAAATAAACCCATAGATAGTCCTATAGTATTGACTTATTGACAAAAACCTGCTATAATATCAACTGTTTCCCACATGAAGACCCAGCGTCTTTTTATTGGTGGAAAACATCTTTTGCACTTTGACAAACAACCGCATTTACGACGCTTTTTGGCTCCGATTATATCGGGACCAGTAAGCGTCGTAATCGCCAAAAAAAAAGGAAAGGAAGACCCATGGCCAAATGGGGTCGTGGAATCCTCCCCGATGTAAATTGGGGAAATATCGCTGCCTTACTCATCACTATCGGTATCGGAGCTATAATAGCAGCATTATTGCTCCTCGCTGAAGGAACAGTTACAGTGCCGTAACTGTTCCCCCTCTCCTCTCTCTTTTCCTTTCTCCCGCGGTTGTTTGTCTCTAAAAATTTTACCTTTCCAGAAATTCTCTTATACCACCCTTTCCACCCCCTTCCCACTGCACACGTCACACACATACGACACCCCTACTCCTCCATTCAAATCCAAAGCTAAATAAACCCATAGATAGTCCTATAGTATTGACTTATTGACAAAAACCTGCTACAATCTCAACTGTTTCCCACCTAAAGACCCAGCGTCTTTTTATTGGTGGAAACAACTTTTGTACTTTGACAAACAACCGCATTTGCGACGCTTTTTGCTTCCGATCATTTCGGGATCAGTAAGCGTCGCAAAAACACGAAAAGGAAAAGAGGGGAATAAAAGAAACAATGGACATTGATTGGGATCGGTCTTGTTCTCATCGTCACAGCCGCCAGGATTTACAACTGGTGGCAACAGAAAAAGGAGAAGTAAGATGAAGTGGAATAGAGTGCTTAGAGTGCTTCTGGTACTGGTCTGTTTTGTCATCGTCGCCCTCTTGGGCATCTTGGGCATCACAGCAGAAGCCCAAGCACCCCAAGAAGAAGTCATCATTGAAGGAGAACTAATCCTAGAGGGAAAATCACCTCAACTCAGGATTACGATCTCTCGACCACCACAACTCGGCCCCCTTTGGCTCCTTGTCTCAGAAAACTCCCCAGCAGCCCAATATGGAAACTTCCGAAGATGGCCCATCATGTCTTTGGAAGGCGACGTCTTTAGCAAGACCATCACCCTCGGCCCGTGGGTTTACGATGTGGAAAGCCACATCTACACATCCACCCATTGGGGCACCACATACGAGTTCGAAGTCTTTGAGGAGGGCTATAACCGCTACTGGAGTATCCCAGTGGCAAAGCTGAGCCTCCAAGCTCCCTTCAAAAAGGCTCACCTCCCCTTCGTTTCTCGCTAGCCCCTTTCAGTGCCGATCAGGCTCCCTGCCTGGTCGGCGCCCCCCTCTCTTTCTCCCGCGGTTGTTTGTCTCTAAAAATTTTATATTATCAAATATTCTTTTACTTCTCTTGCTACCTTTTCCACTT
>SDBU01001135.1_pt1 | contig 38904 bp, 34 predicted proteins | sample 2277071 | NCBI WGS metagenome assembly SDBU01 (sample SAMN10397929, study PRJNA504765) | marine sediment metagenome | isolation source: marine sediment core GS08_GC12, 126 cmbsf | place: Arctic Ocean: Gakkel Ridge, Loki's castle | collected 2008 | reverse complement strand
GATATTTTCCTCAGGATTGCCGGCCCGGATGCAAAGGAGGATATCGATGCGTAAGCTGCTCAGATTTGCAAAAAGAGAATACTTAGCCTCAGTCAAAACAAAAGGTTTTATCATCATGCTGGTAGCCATGCCCATACTCATGAGCGGCAGCGGGATAGCAATGTACTTGCTCAGAAATCAGGTGGACACAACAGACAAAAAAGTAGCTGTATTGGATCGCTCCGGAGTAATAGCCGATGTCCTTCTTGCAGCCGCTGAACAAAGAAATGACGCCGCCGTTTTTAACAAAGAATCCGGAAAAAAAATACAGCCCGCCTACATCTTTGAGATCGTTAAGCCTGATGACGTGAATGCAGAATCTCAAAAATTGGAACTATCCAACCGCATCGATGAGGGAGAACTGCACGCTTTTCTGGATATCGGTCCGAACGTCCTCAATCTTGAAGGAGATGAGAGCACCTATGGTATGGCCTATCATGCTAAAAATGCCGCAATGGACACCGTCCGCACCTGGTTGAACGAAACAATCAACAACCATCTGCGCATGACACGCATGAGGGATGCCGGCGTGAACGACTCTCAGGCCGATGAAATCCTGACATGGATTCAGGTGGAAGCCATGGGATTGGTCTCAATAGATGAAGAAACCGGGGAAATCCAGGCAGCGCGGAAAACGAGTGAACTAGAGGCTCTCATGGTTCCAATGATCCTATTTTTCCTGATGTTTATAATGGTCATGATGGGCTCCTTGCCGCTTCTGCAGACAACCATGGAAGAGAAAACGCAGAGGATTGCAGAGGTCATGCTCGGCAGCCTGACACCTTTCGAGTTTATGGGCGGAAAAGTCTTGGGAAGCCTGGGAGTGGCCCTGACTGGAACGCTGTTTTATTTGAGTGGAGGGATCTTATTAGTCAGCAAACTGGGCATGGCGGATTTTATCCCCTTTCATATCATTCCATGGTTTTTAGTATTTCTCGTATTCGAGATCATTATGGTAGGATCGATGATGGCGGCTCTGGGCTCGGCCTGCAATGATCCTAAAGATGCGCAGAACCTGTCCTTTCCGGCTATGATTCCCGTTATGTTCCCCATGTTCATCTTCATGCCGATACTCCAGGAACCCACCAGTGGATTTGCCACGTGGATGTCTCTTTTCCCAATGTTTACACCCATGCTGATGCTCCTCAGAAAAGCCGGTCCCGTAGATATTCCTGTGTGGCAGCCATGGGTAGGACTGGCCGGAGTTATTCTTTTCACGATTATTTCTGTCTGGATGGGTGGACGCATCTTTCGCATGGGAATTCTGATGCAGGGCGGCGCACCAAAGATAGGAAAAATTATCCGCTGGGCCTTCCGCGGGTAAATTGGGGAGGAAAACATGGAAAGACGGGATTTCTTAAAACTATCAACAGGTGCAGGAGCAGCCCTGGTTGCAGCTTCCTGTTCTCCACAAAGCAACTCATCGGGCTCTAATCAGACAATTTTCCCGGAGCTCAAACCCATGACGGACGGGATTGTTCCCATCACAGATGAGCAACGGCTGAGAAGAATCGAAAAGGCCAGACGCCTCATGGTCGAGAATGATATCCAGGCCATCTATATGGAGTCCGGAACATCCATGTTTTATTTCACCGGAGTCAGATGGGGCAACAGCGAAAGGATGTTTGCCCTAATCATTCCGGTAAAAGGAGAGGTTGCGTGGGTCTGCCCGGCATTCGAACTCGACAGAGCTCATGAAAAGATCAGTTCCGAGGCTGACATCCGCACCTGGGAAGAGCACGAAAGTCCTTATAAGAGAGTAGCTGAGATTCTAAAGGATCGAGGCATCAGCAGTGGAAAAATCGGATTCGAGGAACGGGTTCGATTTTTTCTCTTTAACGGATTAAAAAAAGAAGCTCCTCACCTTCAGTATGTCAGTGCAGATCCAGTCACCATCGGATTACGTGTGATCAAGTCTCCTTCTGAAATTGCGTTGATGCAGAGGGCCAACGATATCACTATTGAAGCCTACAAGGCGTCAATCAAACGGCTGGAAAAGGGAATGACCGGCAATGATTTCAGGTCTATTTCCTCCGCTGCCCACAGCGCCCTCGGAGCCAGCGGCGGAATTGGAGCCCAAATAGCCGAGGCCTCCTCAAATCCCCACGGCAGTATAAAGCGCATTGAACTGAAGGACGGGGATATCGTTTTGATGGACGGAGGATGCAACATCGACGGCTACAGGTCGGATATCAGCCGGACCATCGTGTTCGGGGAACCCAATCAGCGCCAGAGAGAGATGTGGAACCTGGCCAAAAAGGCCCAGTCCGCAGTCTTTGACGCAGCCGGTTTGGGTGTGCCGTGTGAAGATGCGGATGCGGCTGCCCGACATGTCTATGTCGATCACGGCTTCCCCGGCGGATACAAACTGCCGGGATGCCCCCATAGATCCGGCCACGGTATCGGACTCGACGGACATGAATGGATCAACCTGGTCAAAGGAAATACAAGGCCCATGGAACCCGGAATGTGTTTTACCAATGAGCCCATGCTTGTTTTGCCCGGGGAATTCGGAGTGAGGTTGGAGGATGATTTTTACATCACCACGGAGGGCGCACTTTACTTTACGATTCCCTCTCCTTCCATCGACACACCCATCGCTTAGCCTGAATTATTTGTAAAATATTCCTCCTCTTTAATATTTATCAATGATATCGAAGTATTAACTTGAATTTCAGAAATTCTCGTGAACATCCATTATTTAGTTAGTCAGAATGAATCAAATGTCGGAATTTATTACCCCAGGGGGGCGAACCGATCTTACCACATCTGCTCGTTACGACACATTCGTAGTGGATTACCACAACTTCATGTGCCGATGCCTCGCATTTGCAGCAACCTCGGCCCGCAAATAATCCAGGCAAAAAACTTCCCGTGAATTATCCAGATTACAAAGTGTCTGCATCTCTTTTTATTCATAGCGGATGGATTTTACAGGATCTGTTGTGGCCGATTTGAGTGATTGAAAACCAACAGTCAGAACAGCGAGCGTTAAAGCCATAAGGTAGGCAATGGTTAAAAAATTCTTAAACATAATCGAATATTTTCCCTGGGTTAAGAATCGATTTGGGATCAAAAGCCCTTTTTAACTGTCTGAGAACCTCAATCTGGTTTGTACCGAGATTCATACTCAGATATTTTTTGCGCAGCAGGCCGATCCCGTGCTCGGCGGTGATCCTCCCCCCAAGATCCACTGTCTCTTTGTAGAGTTCCCTCTCAGCAAGAACAATATGGCTGTCCCATACGTCATCCGACAACTCCCCTTTAAACAAGAGGACATGGACGTTTCCATCCCCGGCATGGCCAAAGGACATTGCCTGAATACCGTGAAGTTCAGAAATCCCGTGAATCTTTTGGACAATGGTGGGGATCCGGCTTCTGGGCACAACCACATCCAGGCTTTTGTACATACCTCCCACAAGGTTGGCCGCTTCGAAAAGACACTTCCGGCCCTCCCACATGCGTTCAATGTCGGGCCGTGTCACAGCCACATAGATATCATACGCGCCGTTTCGCTCACATATTTCCCCGACACGGTCACGGTTTTCCTCTAAAGCTTCCAGATGGTTTCCGTCCAGAGTGATAAGCAAATGGGCAGCAGCATCCCTAAAGGCCAGCTTTCTTTTTATATGGTTTTCCGCGAGTTCAAAGCAGTTGTTTTCCATAAACTCGATGGCCGTGGGTACAATCTTGGCCTCAATGATTTCAGAGACCGTTTGGGTTGTCTTTTCGATGGAGTTGAATGGGACCAGCAAATCCATGCGGAGCTTGGGGAGAGGGATGAGCCTGAGGATAATCCGGGTGACTACCGCCAGGGTGCCCTCAGATCCGATGAGAAGCTGGGTCAGGTTGTAGCCTGTAACATCTTTGACGACTTTTCCGCCGGTGTGTATCACGTCCCCACTGGGAAGAACCATTTCCAAACCCTGTACATAATCTTTGGTCGTCCCGTATCTAACCGCACGGCTCCCGCCGGCGCCTTCGGCGACATTGCCTCCGATACTGCAGCTTTCGAGGCTGGCAGGGTCAGGGGGGTAAAAGAGTCCCTCTGCTTCAACGGTCTGCTGAAGCTCTCCGGTGATAATTCCCGGCTCTGTGACAGCCATGAGGTTTTCCCGATCGATTTCAACGAGTCTGTTCATCCTCTCTAAAGACAGGACAATCCCGCCGTAGAGAGGCACAGAGCCACCGCTGAGACCCGTGCCCAAACCTCGCGGTGTGACAGGAATACTCTCGATATTTGCCAGACGCAAAATTTCTTTGATTTCTTTTAAACTGGATGGAAGAATAACGGCTTCAGGGGGATGGGAAAGCCCAATGGTCTCATCCCTTGAATATTTATCAAGCATCTCTTCGGTGTTGAATACTGCTTTTAGTCCGGAAATTTCAGTTAAACGCCTGTACACAGCGCTGTCGATTTTGTTATAGGCCGGTTCTTTCATAAAAAATCCTTTCCCTAATCAACAGTTTGTATCACTTGGAAAAATTGAAGTCAAATTTGGACAACAATTCGGACAACAGAGAATATTTAACTGAGACAAAATGCAAACCAATATCGTCCTTTTATATATGAGAAGGCAAGAATCAACGCATTGACTTATATGCATAATATATGCATATATATACATATGAGAACAACTATCAATATCGACGACAAACTTCTCGAAAAGGCAGCAGAATTGACGGGAATCAAGGAAAAAACATCTCTGGTCAGGAAGGGCCTCCACACCCTTATCGCATTAGAGAGCAGCAAGAGGCTCGCCAAACTAGGAGGGACTGAAAAAAAACTCACCAATATACCCAGAAGAAAAATGCAAAAGAAATGACGATGGTTTTAGCGGACACTTCTCTCTGGATCTCTCATTTTAGAAAGGGAAACTCCCAACTTCAAGATCTGTTAATAGAGGGAAAAGTGGCCTGCCATCCTTTTATCATCGGAGAACTTGCCTGCGGCAAACTGAAAAACAGAAAAGAAATCTTCGCTCTACTGGACGCCCTGCCTAAAACTGAGCTCGCCGGACACGATGAAATGCTGTATTTTATCGAGCAGCATCAATTGATGGGAAAGGGCCTGGGCTATATAGATACACACCTACTGGCATCGACTCTACTGTCAGGGATTTATTTGTGGACATTGGATAATAATCTCAAAGACGCGGCAGACGGATTAAACCTTTCTTTTCCGTAATATATTTGGTCCAATATGATACAATATGATTACGATTTCTCAGCACCTTAAATTAAATGAAAGAGTTGACTCATGATTAAAAATCCGGGCCTTCTACAAAAATTTGAGGATGAATTCACACAACAAGAAAAACCCGATTTTTTAAAGAATCTTCGCCTTATGGACGCGATGTACAGGGAAGCTGTTTTCTTGGGAATTATTCCTTTGAAAGATCCTCTCGAGGGTGTTGAAATTGACATAAAAATTGCAAAGGTTATCAATAGTGTTTCAAGTACTCCTTAAAAAAATCGCGCAAATATTATCTGATAAAGATATCCCCTATATGGTGATTGGAGGACAAGCCGTCCTCCTCTACGGCGAACCCAGATTGACAAAGGATATAGATATAACTCTAGGCTTAGGGATTGAAGGACTTGATAAGATAAAGGCGGTTACAGATTCACTTTCACTTAAGATGTTAGTTCAAGATCCTGATGATTTTGTAAAAAAAACGATGGTCCTTCCTGTTTTGGATGAACCGAGTGGAATTCGAGTGGATTTTATTTTTTCATTCTCCGCATATGAAAAACAGGCCATAGATAGAGTGACAAAAGTAAATATGGACAATGTTATTGTCCGGTATGCCGCATTGGAAGATCTTGTTATCCATAAAATTATTGCAAATAGGCCGAGAGATATTGAGGACGTGCGAGTGATTCTTTTAAAAAATCCTGAATATGATAAAGTCTATATAAAAAAATGGCTTGAGGAATTTGACAAATCCTTAGATGAGAATTTTGGAGATTTATTCAAAGAACTGGACAAGAACTCACATTAATAATGCAAAAAAAGAACCCAATGCAAAAGGGTGCCATTTTCAATTTTTGAAATATTTTCACTTAAGATCGTAAAAAAAACTTGACAAAACCTTACTCTAAGCCTATATTATGTACGTTATGAGTAAACTAAGACATATTTCGTACGTTTCATTGTTTTTAGTTTGAGTTTTGATTTACCATGAACGAAAAAAAAGATATGACAAAAAGTAAAAAACTCCAACAGATCACGGAGACCGCTCATACCCTGTTTATGAGTCATGGGATCAAACGGGTCACCATTGAAGAAATATGCCGTACTGCCACGGTTAGCAAAATGACTTTTTATAAATACTTCGATAATAAGAATGATTTAGCTATCTCTGTGCTCGACAGCATCTTCACAAAAGCCGAAAAACATTACAGCAACATCATGGCCCAGGATGCCTCCTTCTCAGAAAAGGTAAAGGACATCATCAAATTGAAATTGGAAGCCAGCAAAGATGTAAGCACTGAAATGCTGCAGGATTTGTGGAACAATCCTGTCCCCGAAGTAGCCGATTACATGAAGAAAAGAACGCAACTCTCTCTCAAGCTGTTTCTCGATGACATGATTGCAGCTCAAAATAAAGGAGAGATCCGACAGGATATCAATCCCCATTTTATCCTTTATTTTATCGGCAAAATGCAGGAAATCGCTACAGACGAAAAAATAATCCATATGTATGAAACTGTTCAGGATTTCACTTCAGAAATAATCAATCTTTTCTTTTATGGAATTTTGACCAGGGAGAAGGAATGAGGTGATATTAAAACAGGCATCAGGAGCAAAATTATTTCTATGTGGAGTTATAATTCTGCTTTTTCAAACAAGAGCTCTCCCTATAAACTTCAATCTCAAGGGACTTCTCTCCGGATGGATCACGGTCAATACAGATAGTCTGTCACAGCCCTTTTTTGGACTGCAGTATATCCCTGAGTTTTCAATGGAAAAAGCTCTTTCGGAAAAATATACGTTGGACTTTGAGCTCTCCCTCAATGCTTACGGCACCGCCCACATTCGATATCTCAATGACGCTCCCACCGAAAGCAATCTTGACCTCTACCGAATGTGGGGACGTTTTTCCTCCTCCCGATTCGAGGCCCGTATTGGCCTTCAGAAGATTAATTTTGGTTCGGCAATCCTTCTCAGGCCTTTGATGTGGTTTGACAGCATCGATCCCCGCGATCCCCTTCAGCTTACAAATGGTGTTTACGGACTTTTGCTGAGATATTATTTTCTCAACAACGCCAACATCTGGATCTGGGGAGTTTACGGCAGCGACGGTCTCAAAGGCTGGGAGTTCATGCCATCAAAATCCAAATCCGTTGAATTCGGCGGACGGTTCCAGCACCCCATCGGAAACGGGGAACTGGCTCTGTCCTACCACCACAGGGATCTTGATCCGAACTCGAGTCCCTTCCTCCCGGATAGTCCCGGTAGTTTTTCCATTCCAGAAAATCGTTATGCCATCGATGGAAAGTGGGATTTGGGGATCGGGCTCTGGTTCGAAGGCACTTTGACACATCAAAACAACGACTGGCTTCCAGTGCCTTGGCAGAGGGCGATCAATATCGGCATGGATTACACCTTTGGTCTGGGCAATGGTTTAAATGTGATTGGAGAATACTTCATGTATGAAAGCAGTCAGGAAGTCTTTGGAGCAGGTGAGGGAATCACATTTTCAGCGATCTCACTCAATTATCCTTTAGGTCTTCTGGATAATTTGAACTGTATTCTCTATTATGATTGGGACAATAAAGATCTCTACAGCTTTTTAAACTGGAGCCGGACATACGACCAGTGGATTATCAATGTCATCGGATTCTGGAATCCCGATCAATTCCAGATCTACCAGACCCAGCCTGGGGACAGCCTTTTCGCAGGCAAAGGATTTCAAATCATGGTCATATTCAACTATTGAGAATAGATAAGGATTATGGATTAAAGGATTATGGATTAGGCAGAAGGATGAGAAGACCAAGGCTTCGACGAATAGAGATTTTGTTTGGTAATCCTTACCCCTTAATCCTTAATCCCTACTTGAGGATTAAGAAATGAGCCATGAGCTCAATAAAATAAGCGAGGTCACGATGAACAATTCATATCTGATCGAAACCAAAGAATTGGTCAAGATCTTTCCGATGGGCGAGAGCAAGATAACGGCTCTCAACCATGTCACCCTCCAGTTCAAGAAAGCAGAGTTTGCCGGGCTTGTCGGACCCAGCGGTTCAGGTAAAACAACTCTGCTCAACATCGTCGGTTCTCTAGATTCCCCCACTGAAGGAAGTGCGATTGTCATGGACCAGAAAATCGAAGATCTGAGCCACAAACAGGGAGCCGAACTGCGCAACCGGCACATCGGATTCATCTTCCAGACATTCAATCTGCTTCCCGTCTACACAGTGTTCGAGAACATCGAATTCCCCCTTTTACTTCAGGGTCTATCCTCCCAAGAAAGAAAGGACAAAGTGATGAAGGCTCTGGAATGGGTTCAAATGGCAGACAGGGCCAAATCCAAGCCCGCTCAGCTTTCGGGTGGCCAGAGCCAAAGAGTGGCCATTGCCAGGGCTGTCGTCAAAGAACCAAAAATTATCCTGGCCGATGAACCCACGGCCAATCTGGACGCAGAAAATTCCCACAACATCCTCAGGACCTTGGAAAAGATCAATAAGGAACTGGAAACGACTTTCATCTTCGCCACCCATGACGAAAAGGTGATCCAGTACCTGCGGCGAAAAATCACTCTGATCGACGGAAAGGTGGCCAAGGATGAGGTCTATGATAAATCCTCCAGCCAGGGAGAAGAACAATGATCATTCCGCGCTTAGCTCTCAGAAATCTGCTGGGTGCCGGACTCAAAACCTGGCTGAATGTTATCGTTCTTTCATTTTCTTTTGTGATTATTATCTGGATGCAAGGTCTCTACGATGGAATGGGAGGCCAGGCCAGAGTAGCCACAATCGCCGCTGAATACGGCGGCGGCCAGTACTGGCAGAAAAATTACGATCCCTACGATCCTCTCTCTCTCCAAGATGCACACGCCGTCATTCCCGAATCTTTGCAAACACTAATAGACAAGGGTTTGGCCACCGGGATTCTCATCTCACAGGCTACCATATATCCCGAAGGCCGGCTTCACACCATTCAAATGAAAGGCATCGATCCGGCCCAAAGTATAGTGAATCTACCCACCCGTTTTTTGGATCAAGAGGGCGAGGACCTGCCGGCTTTGATCGGCACCCGGATGGCCAAAAACACAGGACTCGAAATCGGAGACACAGTCACCGTTCGTTGGCGGGATGTGAAGGGAACATTCGATGCACGGGATGCCAAGATCGTACAGATTATGAAGACCATGGTCCCGAGCGTCGACCAGGCTCAGATTTGGGTTCCTCTGGACAAACTGCAGTCGTTGACCCGGATGGAAAATGAAGCCAGCCTGGTCATTCTCACCCAGGACACCGAAGAATTCCCCCAAGCATCCGGATGGAAACATAAAGACATGGACTTTTTGCTCAAAGACATAAACTACCTGGTCAAGACCAAGAAAGTCGGCGGATCCATCATTTACTTTATCCTTTTGTCCCTGGCTATGCTGGCCATTTTCAACACCCAGGTCCTCTCCATCTTCAGGCGGAGAAAAGAAATGGGGACGTTGATGTCCATGGGCATGACAAGAGGTAAGCTTATTCGGCTTTTCACCCTGGAAGGGGCTATGCATTCCGTTTTAGCTGCCGTTGTGGCCGCCATTTACGGGATACCTCTTCTTCTCTGGTCGGCCAAAAAAGGAATGGCGATGCCTGAGAGTGTCGACGACTACGGAATTGCCCTTGGTGATGTGATCTTGCCCGTCTATGGTACAGGATTGGTCATCGGCACCACTATTTTGGTTCTTGTGGTAACAACGTTCGTCAGCTTCTTGCCGACACGAAAAATCGCTAAATTGAAACCGACAGATGCGTTAAGGGGGAAAATGACATGATCAAATTCATTTTCAAAGGCATTCTCCGTGATCGCTCCAGGAGCTTGTTCCCCATCCTTGTAGTCGCCAGCGGCGTTTTTCTCACCGTTCTGTTTTACTGCTACATGGACGGGGCCATCAATATGTTCATCGACACAGGCGCCAAATTTGACGGCGGGCATGTAAAAATTATGTCCCGCGCTTACGCCGAAAATTCCGACCAACTGCCCAATGATTTGGCCTACATCGGCGTCGGGAAGCTGATGAGCGAACTCAAACAAGACTTCCCCGGATTTGTCTGGACAAAAAGAATTCGTTTCGGCGGACTGCTGGATGTTCCGGATGAGGAAGGAGAAACACGCGCTCAGGGCCCGGTGGCCGGTCTGGCCCTTGATCTTTTCACAAAAGACAGTCTGGATTGGGAGCTGTTAGGAATAGAGGATTCCATTGTCCAAGGGAAAGCGCCCGTTAAGCCGGGCGAGATACTCATCAGCGATGAATTCGCCACCCGTCTGGGAATTTCCATTGGCGAAACTACCACACTCATCGGTTCAACAATGTACGGCAGTATGGCCGTCGCCAATTTCACTGTGGTAGGGACCGTCCGCTTCGGAATATCGGCCCTTGACCGCGGGGCAATGGTGGCCGATGTGAAAGATATCCAAATAGCCTTGGATATGGAAGATGCGGCAGGCGAGATCCTCGGTTTTTTCGATGACTTTGTCTACAGGGAAGAAGAGGCCGGTTTGGCCGCCCAAAAATTCAACGCCAAATATGAGGGTGTAAAAGATGAATTTGCGCCGGTGATGAGGTCCCTTACTCAACAGGGTGGGATGATTGAGATGATGAGTATGATCAATCTCTATATGCCGGTCATGGTCACAGTTTTTGTCATTATCATGTCGATTGTTCTCTGGAATGCGGGACTTATTGGCAGCCTCAGACGGTACGGAGAAATCGGAGTCCGTCTGGCCATGGGAGAAAGCAAAGGCCACCTTTACCGCTCCATGATCGCCGAATCCATGATTCTGGGCTGTATCGGAACAGTCATCGGAACAGCCTTTGCACTGGTGATTGCCTTTTGGCTGCAGGAAAAAGGTTTTAACATATCTCAGATGATGCAGAATTCAACTCTCCTTATAAATGATGTCATCAGAGCTAAAGTCACACCCTCCTCGTATGTTATTGGTTTTATCCCCGGGATGCTGGCCAATGTCCTAGGGGCATCCATTGCCGGCATCGGCATTTACAAGCGCAAGACCGCTCAATTGATGAAGGAGCTTGAAGTATGAAAAAACTAACGTACATCATAACCATAATGATTTTTGTCACGGCCAACCTAGCCGCACAGTCTTTTCCTTCGGGGGAGGACATTCTCAGACGCATAGACGCCAACATCGGATCTGACAATAAAATTTCTACAGCTGAAATGATCATACACGGAAAGCGAGGCAGCCGCTCCATGAAATCAAAATCATGGATGATGGGAGAAGAAAAATCTTTTACCGAATACCTCGCTCCTGCTCGAGAAAAGGGAACAAAGATGTTGAAACTCAAAGATCAACTTTGGATTTATATCCCCTCGACAGACAGGACCATCAAAATCTCGGGACACATGATGCGGCAGTCCGTTATGGGATCGGATCTGTCCTATGAAGACATGATGGAGGATACCCAACTGCTCAACAACTACGAGGCGAATGTTATCGGAGAGGAGACCCTTCTCGATCGAGCCTGTTGGGTGCTGGAACTGACGTCCAAAGTTGAAAAGATCGCCTACCATTCCCGGAAAATCTGGGTGGACAAGGAAAGATATATCTCCTTAAGAGAAGATCGATTTGCCCGGAGTGGAAAACTGCTCAAAACATTCGAAGCCGGTGATGTCAAGCGCATCCAGAACAGATGGATTCCCACACACATGGTTTTTAAAGATGTCCTCAAGAGTGGAAAAGGCACGGAATTCATCCTGGAGTCCATAGAGTTCAATGCCGTGATCCCCGAGCATGTTTTTACGAAAGCCTCCCTGCGGTAGAAAATTGGGGTCAGGCCTGCAAAACATGAATAACTTTCTACAGAATTAAATTAATATCTAGAAAGTTTTTCATGTTTTGCAGGCCTGACCCCAATTCTAATAAAGAACTAGAAGAAAAATCCGTAAACCGCTAAAATAGAAAGTTCAGGAACAGCTTTTCATGACAGAAAAACGTTTTATTCTCTATTTGCTTCTCCCGCTCCTCCTTCTAATCCCAGGCTGCCGGAAGGAAATAGTCCCCGAACCCTACAAGCCATCTCATGCACATGATGGGTATCTTCACTCTCTCCGGGAAGCCAACCTTTCAGATACAGCTTTAGGCAGGGACTGGATTTTTTCATCAGAGGAGGCCCTCAAAAAACCTATCGATATTACTCTTCCTTTGGAAGAAGTCTTCTATATCTCACCTACCGAGGCTTTAGCTGTGGGCTATCGTTTTGATGTCAAAAGAGGTCAGAAAATTGAACTGGAAATTTCGGTCGAAAGCGAAAAACCATCACGTCTTTTTATAGACTGCTTCCGTGTTCGCGACGAATTAGAAGAAGATTTACTTCTCGTGGCCAGCGCCAACGGATCAGAAAACTATCTTTTTTTTGAACCACGGCGGGACGCGCAGTACATTATCAGACTGCAGCCCGAACTCCTTCGGGGAGGGCGTTACAAGATCACACTGCAGAAAGACGCATCGCTGGATTTCCCCGTTTCCGGAAAAACCAGCAGCGCCATATTGAGCGTGTTCGGAGTGCCTCGTGATGCAGGACGGAGAGTGCACAATGGAGTCGATATATTCGCGAAACGTTATACTCCTGTATTGGCTCCCTCGGACGCAGAGGTCCGAAGAGTGGAAAAATATGATCTTGGGGGAAATGTCATCTGGCTGTTCGATTCAAAACGCGCCATCAGTCTCTACTTTGCTCACCTGCAAACGCAGGACGTTGTGCCCTCCACAAAAGTGAAAGCCGGCCAAAGAATCGGGACTATTGGAAATACAGGCAATGCCCGAACGACTCCTCCTCACCTCCATTTTGGCATTTACGCCCGGGGAAGCGGCCCCGTAGATCCCGCCCCCTATATAACAAAAATCGAGGATACTCCCATCAGTGTCTCGGCCAACCTCGAAATGCTGGGCCGCTGGGCCAGATCCACAGAACCGAATGTCTCTCTAAGAGTTTCGGCTAGTGGACGCTCTGATCAGATTATGGCTCTTAGCCAATACTCCCCCATGAAAATTCAGGCAGCCGTTTCCAGATGGTACCGTGTCCTTCTCCCGGACGGTATATCCGGTTTTGTTTATGAAGACAGCCTAGAACCTATCGATGAATCTCTAGAAAATCTTAAAGCCCTTGCGAATCAGGAAGTCCGAGAAACACCTTTTTATGATGCTCCAGCCAAAGAGGTTTTGGGGACCGGTGACATATTTGCTGTTCTTGGCTCGTATGAGGGATACTGGCTAGTCAGAACATATCAGGGAAAAACCGGATGGATGTCCATCCCCTCCGCCTCTATAAATGATAAGTAAATTTTAGGATTTTGGATTCTTTTCTTTATATTTCCTAAGTATTTCATGCTCGAATCCTTGACCCCTTGATCCCTAGAATCCTACCAACTCTTTTAGAGATAATCCAAGTTTTTTACTTTTACGGACTTTGATAGTCCGGAGATTGGCGGTCGATGACAGTTAGAGGGCCCTTCAAATTTATTCCTTGTCCTATCACTTGGATCTCGTATGACCCAGATCCCAGGTATTCGAGATAGCGATAAAAATAGGCTTCCGGGCTGTCTACTTTTTGAGTAATAAGATCCCAGCGAATCTGATTAAATCCTTTTGCAGCATTGAGTTTTTTTGACCACACGACAGCCTCATCTTTATTGATTATATTAATGGTCACGTCGGCATCTTGAGTCAGATAAAAAGTGATAGGGACTTTTTCCGCTGTGCTGGCCCTAAAGTCCCGATGGGAGTCATTGACCCAGGGTCTGCGCGCTACAGGTGTCTCAAACATAAACGGGCTGTTTGGGATTCCATTCTCAAAAGCCCTCTGAATGGGCTTGATATTCATCTTATAAATTCCTCTGCCGTGAGTCCCAACAACAAGATCCATCTCTCTTTCTTGGATAACAAGATCTGAGATAGCAGTGGCGGCCATTTCCGGGCCCAGCAGAGACCAGCTTTTCCCTCTATCCACAGACACATAAACCCCCCGGTACAAACCTGCATATAGAATATTTTCATTCACCGGATCCTCAAGAATGACATAAGCAGTCTCATCAGGAAGATTGGATGAGATAGATATCCAGTTTTCACCATAATTTTCCGAAACAAACAAATGATTCTTCAGATCGTCATCGTTGATACCGGGGACAGCCGTATAAACCCGGGATTCACTGAAACGGGAGGGGCATATGCTCCGGATGTATCTGTCCGGAAGCCCTTTGGAATACTCTGTCCACTCCATTCCATCGTTCTTGGTCACCCAGAAAGCGCCTCTATCCGTTCCGGCATAAAGAAGGCCCGGCTTAATAGGTGATTCGGCAATGGCACCGGTCGCCGTTGATTTTTTCTCCTCATCCGCCGACACGGCCAAATCTGGACTGATAAGTGACCAAGTATCCCCCCTATCCTGACTTTTGAAAACGTAATTCCCGGCATGATAAAGAGTGAGATGGTCATGCGGGGAAATAAAATACGCAGTGACAAAAGTAAAGGACAAACTGCCGGCATGGCCCTTGGGAAGTCTGGGACGTATAGACTTGGAACGTCCCGTTTTCATGTCTTTCCTCTTCGCTCCACCGTTCTGCGACGAAAAATAGACCGTATTTGGATCTTCCGGATCCGGAAATGTAAAACAGCCATCCCCTCCGGACCAGGAATCGAGCCAGACATATTTCCATCCATCGGCAAATTTGGGATTCCACTCTTTGGCCGGACCGAATACAGAGGCATCATCCTGAGTCCCGCCGTAGACATAATAGGGATCCCTGTTATCGACGGATATGTCATAGAATTCCCCTGTAGGGAAATTGTTGTGATGGAGCCAGGACTTTCCCTTATCGTAACTAACGTATAATCCACCATCGTTACCAAGGACCAGATGATCGGGATTCTGAGGATTGATCCACATCTCACAGTGATCGAGATGGAGAGGCTCAGCCCTGTTGGGAAATAGATGAAAAACATCCCCGGCAACAAGGTCAAAGGTTTTTCCGCCATCTGTGGTGTGTGCCATCCTGACACCTAGAGCAAAAAACTCCTCGTCATCCTGGGGATTCACATAACAATCTGCAAAATACCATCCAAGACGTGAAAATATTTGGAGTTCATCCTCATGGGTTCTGTTCCACGTTATCCCTCCATCCATGGAACGATAGACTTCTGCGTACATTCTGTTGTCCTTGTTAAAATTGTCGACCAGAGCGTAAATCTTTTCTGGATTCGACCAGGAAACAGCCAGACCGATTCGGCCTGTCTTTGGGCCGTCCGGGAGTCCGCCTGCCAATCTGGAGAAATTCTGCCCACCGTCAATACTTTTGTAGACGCCGCTCTGTGGCCCAAACGTTGTCGGATTATTCTCCCACATGGAAGTGTAGATCACTTGAGGATCGGATGGAGCAATGACCACATCAATGGCACCCGTATGCTCGTTCACAAAGAGAACGTGTTCCCACGTTTTTCCCCCGTCCAATGTCCGATATAGCCCCCGGTTCCTGTTGGTGGACCAGAAATGTCCCAGCACCGCGACAAAAGCAATATCCGGATTTTCCGGATGCACGGCAATCTCCCCGATATGGAAGGAATCATGCAGGCCGGTATTTACCCAGGTCTCTCCCCCGTCGTCGGAACGAAACACGCCGGTTCCCGGCATGGTGAAATTTCTTGCCTTTTTCAAACTTTCCCCGGAACCAAGCCATATCACGTCTGGATTGGATGGAGCCAGAGCGATATCGCCGATTCCCAGGGCGGACTGGTTTTCAAATATAGGTTTCCAGCTCAATCCGTTGTTGGTAGTCTTCCAGAGATTGCCTGAACCAAAAGCCACATACATCGTTCCAGGATTAGCCGGATCACACTGGACAGCCTCTACTCTTGCGGAATTCATAACAGGGCCGAGAGATATCCATTTCAATCCGAATGTGGATTCCTTTTTGAGCTTGAGGTACTGCTCCCATGAGTCCAGAAGCGGGCTCCTGGCCTCTTGGGCCTGGATGAAAAATGAACTTGTCAAACTCAATAAAACGAATACGACCAAAAAAGCTTTAATCTTCATTATAAAAACCTCTTCCTTTAATAAAGTGCTGAAAACGTACCACACTCCCAGGAACGTGTCAATCCAAGAATATGAGAAATTGGACTTGAGAAAGAGAACACTTTTGCCATATTATGGTGTTTACTCAAACATTAAAAGAAAAGAGGAGGAAACATGAAAAGCAAACTCGCGATGACACTATCATTTTGTATGGTCATTCTCTTGATGCAGTCGGCAAATGCCATCCCGCCCACTGATATCGAAAACATCATCAGGGACATATCTAAAGAAAATGTTGAAAACATCCTCAAAAAACTGGAATCTTTCCAAACACGGCATGTGTTCTCCTCGGACAGAGAAGGGTTCGGGATAAAAGCGTCTGCCGATTGGATCCATGAAAAATTCTCTAGTTTAAGCCCTAAACTCAAAGTTTTTTTTGACACCTACGAACTTCCTCTTCAAAGACGGATCAACAGAGACGTGACCATGCGCAACGTCGTGGCCGTGCTGCCCGGACGACTTTCGGGTGACCAGGAAAGGATTTTTCTTGTCAATGCACATTACGATTCTTACGCCCGGAAGATAGGCGATCAGTTTCCCAAGGATAGTAATGATAATCCTGCTGCAGGTGTCAATGATGACAGTTCAGGTGTGGCGGCTCTTATAGAGATGGCACGCGTGATGTCCGGCTATGAATTTGATGCAACGATTTACTTTGCTGCATTCGCCGGTGAGGAAGTGGGGCTTGTCGGCAGCACACTGATGGCCGCTCGGTTAAAAGAAGAGGGAAAAGCCATCGCTGGTGTGATCACATTGGATATGATCGGTAACATTGAAGGCGGAAACGGTTTTATCGACAACAAACGTATGCGTGTTTTCTCGGCGGGACCTGCCGATTCCTTATCCAGGCAGCTGGCCCGGTACGCAAAAAAAATTGGAGAGAAGTACTTCCCTTCCGCCGAGATCGACTGTATCTTCAGGGCAGATCGTTTCGGACGGGGTGGCGATCACACACCTTTTGTTCTCGAGGGCTGGCCCGGTATCCGCATGATGGAAGCCAACGAAAACTATTCCCGCCAGCACACAACCAATGACACTCTGGACAACATGGACCTGGATTACTGTACAAGGAATATCCGCATCGTGGCCTCCATCCTGGCTTCTCTGGCCTCTGCTCCTCCCACTCCCGGCATCACAAGTGATAGAGGGCGTGCACTTTTAGGTCGGGGAGAGGATGGCTATTCCGCTCAACTGAGATGGAATCCCGTTACTTCCGACAACCTGGCAGGCTATAAAGTCTTCTGGAGAAAAACCACGGCTCCCTTTTGGGAAAATGAAGTTTATGTTGGGAATGTTTCTGAATTCACACTCGAGAAAGTCACTATTGATGAATACGTATTTGGAGTGAGTGCAATAGGACAAGACGGGAATGAAAGCCAGATCAATGCCTACACAATGCCTCCCCGGAGAAAGAGCACTTACACTATAAAATAAGATTCTCGGGAACCGTTTGTTTCAGCGATTTCTTCAGGGTTCCTTCAGGGTCAAACAAATTTTCTTTGGAAATTTGATTTTTTCTTTTTTGGAGACAACTTTCCCAAAATAAATTACGTCTATACTAATGTTGACAACATATAATGCATAAAGCTCTATATCTCGTTTTATATTAAAAAAAGGAACATTCAATGGGTAAAATTCATACTACTTTTGCAATCATTCTAGTATTATTTGCTTCAGTCTCTCTGTATGGCGAAGACACTCTGCCCGTCCCGCGGACTGAAAATCCTCCTGTCATCGATGGGATAATAAACGAAACGGCATGGGAGGATGCCCTTAAGTTTGACAGCTTTAAAACCATCAGTCCGGATTACGGCAAAGAACCAAGTCAAAAAACTGTCGCCTATATGACCTATGATTCGGAAAACTTCTATTTTGCCATTCGCGGTTTTGATACAGAACCCAATAAAATTAAATCTTCCATCAGCAGCCGGGACGGCATGTTTCAGGATGACTACATTGCCATCATGCTTGATACATTCGGCACCATGCAGGAAGCATTCGGATTTTTCTTAAATCCCCTGGGAATCCAGGGTGACGGCATGATAAACGCTGATGGAAACGCAGAAGCCTCATTTGATATGGTTTGGTACAGCAAGGGGCAAATTGACGAGGAAGGATTCTCTGTCGAGTGCCGGATTCCCCTACAAAGCATCCGTTTTCCCGGAGGAAAAACTATTCCCATGCGTGTGTCTTTTTTCCGCAAAATCACACGCACCTCCGAAACCATCGCAAGCCCTCCGATGTTTGCCGATAAGGGAAGTCTTTTAAAACAGTCACAGGCCATATCGGTCTCGGACTTAAAATACAAACGAGTGTATGAATTCATCCCGGCTCTCACCCACAGCACAAGAAAATCCCATGATGCCGGGGAGATGAAAACAGACGAAAAACAGACAGATTTCAGCTTGACAGGGAAAATTGGAATCACTTCTGACCTGACACTGGATGCAGCCTACAATCCGGATTTCAGCCAGGTAGAATCCGATGCCGGACAAGTCGATGTCAACCTGCGCTATGCTCTATTTTACTCGGAAAAACGGCCATTCTTCCTCGAGGGCAATGAACAGTTCCAATTCGCCGGAAATGTCGAAGAGGGGCCGCTGGCTTTGGTGGTTCACACAAGAACAATCGTCGATCCGCGTTTCGGCTTCAAGCTGTCCGGCAAACTCGGCCGCAGAAATACGATTGCGGCTATCTATGCCAATGATGACCTTCCGGGTGATATGATTGATGAGCACCCGGATTTTACAATCGTCCGCTATAAATATGCCCTAAAGGAAGATTCCTACCTGGGAGGTTTTTACACCGGAAAGGAATACGGAGAGGGTTTTAACCGCGTTGTCGGTTCGGACGGCCGTTTTCGCCTTTCCGGCACATCTATAGCTTCCTATCATATTTTTGGTTCCTTCACTCAGAGGGACGGCAGTGAGGGGACAGATGCAGGGCATGCCTTGGGTTTGAACTATCAGTTCGGAAACCGCAAGTTTATCCTGGACCTCGGATACCAGGACATCTCCGAAGATTTCCAGGTCGATACCGGATTCATTACACGAACAGGATTGAGACGGCTGTCCGCCTTTGCCATGTACCGGTTCTATCCCAAATCAGAATTTATTCAACGAATCGAACCCTTTTACTGGAGTTACCACATCTATGACACAATTTACGACATGTTCGAAACGGTCAACGTCTTGGTTCTCCGCTTTTGGTTTCCAGGGAATACACAGGTCCGTTTTGACACCCTCCTTGCTAACGAAGTCTTTGCAGGGCAGAGATTCGACATAAGCGGATTCGGCTTCAGGGGAGAATCACAGATCACCAAACAAATATTCACGAGCCTATTTTTCAGGAATTCAGGAAGTATTTTCTACGATCCAGAAAATCCTTTTCAAGGGTATGGAAACCGGATAGGCAGTTCAGTTCAATTCCAGCCCATTGAAAAACTCAAATTTGTTCTGTCCCTTACTTATGTGGACTTTTTCCGTAAAACGGATAAGGAAAAGCTCTATGATTACACTATAATCCGCAGCCTGAACACTTTTCAGATAAATATGTATCTGTTTATCAGGGGGATAGTGGAATACAACAGTTTTAACGAACGTTTGACCACCGACTTGCTGGCCTCATTCACCTACATCCCGGGGACTGTCTTCCACATCGGGTATGGCTCTGCAATGGAGAAATTGGAGTGGACGGGACAGGACTATATCGGAAGCGACCGGTTCATGGAAACCAAACGCGGGTTTTTCTTTAAGTTTTCCTATCTCTGGCGCTTCTAATTATCAAAGCCATAATTATCAATGTCTGACATTGATTATTTTCGTGGTCTCTCCAAGGATTCCAGCATGCAGGCGACAACCTGGACAACCTTGAAAATACTTTTTACAGACACATTTTCTGCTGTGTCTTTTTCTGTATGCCAGAAAGAATTATCAGGCCCGTAATCGAAATCGATAAGATCAAGGGATGGAATCCCCTCCCCAAGAAATGGGATGTGGTCATCATACATATAAGTGGCTTGTCCTGTGCTGAGATTTTTGTATCCCAGGCGCTGGCAGCAAGCCGCAAACAGAGAATACAATTCCGGAGAAGAATAGAGATCCTTGTTGATAACAGGATCCTTATCTCCAATCATATCCAGGAGAATCATGGCATGAACGTTTGGAATCAGGTTGTCACTCTTAAGCCTGCGGACATGCTCCCTGCTTCCATAGAGACCATCCCTCTCAGTCATGTTCTTCCCGATGGATTCCTCCCCGTCAAAAAAGACAAAGCGGTATGTGAATTTTGTATTTTGTTTGGAAATAACCCTTGCCAGTTCAAGCAGAGCTGCCGTGCTGGAGCCTGAATCATTGGCGCCCTGGATTTCAATACCGCTGATAATTTTTGTATCAATATGAGAAGCCAGATAGAGGATGCGGTCCGTTTGTCCTTTTTTTTCTGCGACAACATTGGCCATTGAAATGGCACCTTTGGGAGTGCTGGCCGTGAAGGGCTCCTCCCAGACTTTCAATGAAAAAGATTTTAAGGTGTTGGCCAAATAAGCACGGAATTTCCGGAATGTCTCTGATTCAGGCGGCCTTGGGGAAAGGCGAAGGATTTCTTGAAAATACCTGTCAATTTGCTTCTGAGAAATTTGAGAAACAACATCATCATTTTTTGAGGGTGCATTTTGGCATGATGCATTGAGCTGACTCCCCCCAAGAAGAAGCATCACAAAAAATATGGCTGTGAATCTACGATTCTTAAAATAATTATTCATGTTATCAAGGCCTGGCCTTAATTCTCATTAATTCTCATTATTTTTTAAAGAATGAGTCTTCCAGGCCGGTGTTAAACTTGACCTCATCCACAACTATAGAACCGAATAGCTCTCCATCCTGGTAAATAGTGACCAAATGGGCGAAATTGAGCCCATCTATTTTTTTATAATTTCCCATTATGGATTCCTGTTCGACTTCAATCCCCATTTGGCCCATGGTCCTGGATTTCATCTTATACGGCAGGTAAGTTCCCGGATCGATATAAATAAGAGATGTGCTGCCGTTTTCAAAAGTCATTTCAAGCAGGAGATATTCTTTCTCATTGACTTTCTCTTTGCCCTTATCGGCAAAAATAATTCCATATTTCTCGGAGTAAAGCATCAAGCTGTTTCCGAATCCTAAGGCATCGTTTTTTGCATTTTCCTGCAGCGGCTCGGGCAGGTCTTCAGCGGCACCTGTATCAGGATTGACCGTCCAACCCGTTTCCCCATCGAAGCCCGAACTGATGACCATTCCCATCAATTCTATATCCCGTCGCTGCATGTTTGGCTCTTTATGATAGAGCGTGATTGTGCCACTGATGCCCATCTGTACTAAATCCATTGTTCCTGAGAAAGTTGTATCCTTGATGGCCTCCATCACTTTTCTTCCACCTGTGGCAGTGATCACCTTGTCTAAAAGTTTCTTGGCATCCTGGCTGAATCCTGGGACACTGACAAGACTGAAAAGAATAAAGCCGAATACATTGACCGCAAAGAATTTTTTCATTGTTCTTTCTCCATATTCATTTATACACATAGCAAAATATTGAGTTTAGTACGAATTTAGAGAAGCAAGTTGAGATCGGACATCTTCCAGTTCAAAGATACCGGAATCGGCGTCTTTCCAAAGGTCCAGGAAAGTCTCGTAGTTCACAACAGCTCTGCTTCTCTCTCCTTTTTTCTGGAAAATCTTTCCCAGCCAGTAATAGCTTTTTGCATAATAATCCCCGGCCTGCAGCTTGTGGAGTGTCAGCGATTGGATCTTCTCATACTCTGCCTGCGCTCTATTTAAATCACCATTTTGGAAATAGGCTTGGCCGAGAGAGCTGAGGAACATGGGATGAAAATACAAATTCGGCTCAATGGGAGAAGGGATAAGATTGACCGCTTGAGTGAAAAAATCGATGGCCGTAGAGAAGTCCCCTTTTTTCATCTCAATTTCTCCTATCAGATGATAATAAAATCTTTTGGCTCTCTGTCTCAACCCACTCTCAATGAATTCTCTGAGATCTTCAGCACTCTGCTGGGCAGCATCCATGTCTTTCATAAGAACATGCGTAAGACCGATAAGATGTCTGATAGCTATCTTATTGTCATATCTCAAATCTTTGATTGACTTTTCCAGAAGTTCATTGAATAAATCCAACGCCACTATGTAATTTCCGGTAATCATATTCACATAAGCCGCAGCTTGGGAAAACACCGGGTTGGACTCAAGTTGATTTAAGGCCTCTCTATATTTTCCTTGAGCCAGATAGACAGTTGACAATCCCATTCTTCTTGAGCCTATAGATTCTCCAAAAGTTTTGTATTCTTTTTCCGCTCTATCAAAATCACCCTTGAGGAGATAGATATGCCCTCGCATCATAGTCACTTTCGCCCGCTGCCCGGAATCCATGGCCAGTGCTATCTCCAGCTGGCCCAAAGCCTGGTCATATTTGCCCTCACAGGTTAGAATCAGAGCCATCTGGGAGGGAAACTGGGACTGCTCCGGATAAAGACGCCCCGTCTCTTCAATGATCAAACCGGCCTTATCATAAAATCCTTGTCCCATATACGTTTCAGCAAGGTTCCACTTTGCAATCCAGCCCTCACGGTTGCTTTGGATACTCTGTTGGAAGAGCTCCTCCGCTCTATCAAAATCCTCAATCTCATAGTACACCAGTCCCAAATTCGTAAGACCGGTCGAATCGTCAGGATACATCTCCAGCAGCTGCTCATAGGCCTCTACGGCTTTGTCGAACGTTTCCTCTGAAAGACGGTAATAATCTCCGGCAATGATGAAACGCTCCCGATCCGAGGCCTTAAAGCTCAGTTCAAATGCCTTTTTAATAGCATTCACCCCAGCCGCCTGAAATCCAAAATTGCTGTAAGAACTGGACAGCGACCTGTGGGCCATAGCGAAATCGGGATCAATATCCAGGACCTCCAGCATTTTTTCTATGCTCTGCGGATAATTCCCAGTAAGATGCAGTTTTCTCCCCTCGCTGTAGAACTTATATGCCTCCGGAGAGCTTGTCGTAATAGTACTCACTTTTTTGTCTATATCGTTATCAATTTCCTGCTGCGTAAACTCAAATTTTTCTTTGATATTCAAGGTCAGCTCATCAACCATGTCATAGAAACTTCCCTCTCCTTCTCCCTCAAGTTTTTCGAGAGAAATAACTTCGCCGGTGTGCGGATTTTGGAGAGACGTATTGATCCGGAATGTCCCGTTTGCCTTTGTGAAATTTCCCACCAAGACATTGGACACACCTCCACGCAGAGCCACTTCTTTAAGAATATCAGAAGAATATGTGGTGGCCTCTACCTGATTGAGCTGGGTGAGGATATTAAAGAGCCTCTCTGCGCTCAGCACTCTTATGCGCTGAGACTGGGAGAGGTCCGTAATCAGAAGATCGGAAAGTGCGCTCCTCCAATGATTGAAGTTCTCATCTCCCGTATTGTTTTTAAAGTACATGACGGCCAGAGAGGGTTTGTCTGGAATAACCGGAAGAATCACTTTTTTCTTGGAGGGGCCAAAAATTACCAAGGCCAATATCCCGACAGCAATAACGACAAAAACAGGAATAAGAAACTTCTTCACCCCAATCGTTACTGTGATCTCATCAGTTATCCGTGTGCGCCTTTTCGGCACAATGGTTTCTGTAGTCGGGATTTCGCTCTCGATTTTGTTCAGATCGTTAAGAATCTCTTCAACGGACTGATACCTTTTGTTTCTGTCCTTTTCCAAACATTTAAAGATCATGCGGTTGAGATCAGCAGGAATTTGAGGATTTAAGGATTGTGGATCCGGAGGCTTTGATGTTTTTTGCTTCATGGCCACACTTAAGGGCGTTTCGCCGGTAAAGGGGAGCCGCCCGGTGAGCATTTCAAAAAGGATAATGCCCAGCGAATAAATATCCGAACGCAAGTCCACGTCCTTAGTTTCTACCTGTTCAGGAGACATGTATTCGGGCGTTCCGATCATCACGCCCTCTCCGGTAATCCCTTCAGATTGGAGCGATCGGGCAATCCCAAAATCCAGGATGCGGGCATTGCCGTCTATATCAATCATAATGTTTTTTGGTTTCAGATCACGGTGAACAACGTGCAGGCGGTGTGCTTCGGCTAATCCCCCACAGATCTGTTTGGTCAATGATACGGCTTTGGCGATGGTCAACATGCCGGACCGTTTGATAAAACTTTTGAGATCCTCCCCGGCAATATACTCCATGGTGATATAGAAATTGCCGCCTTCCTTTCCTAGATCGAACATCCGGCACACATTCCGATGAGCTATCTTCCTGGCATATTTCAGTTCATTTCGGAAACGCTCGATGGCCTTTGCATCGGTAGATATTTCGGGTTTGATCAGTTTTAGAGCAACTTTTTCATTCACTTCAGTATCGAAGGCTTTATAGATCCGTCCCATTCCACCCTTTTCCAGTTCTTCGATGATCTTGTACCGGCCGGCAAATATACTTCCCGTCGACAGCTCTTGGACCGAATTTTGGAAAGTTTGAGTGGTCTCAGTAGGTCCCTTTCCACCAGGAATGAGAGGAGCCGCACATTCGGAGCAAAACTGGGTTCCATCAGGATTTTCAATCCCACATTGAGGACATTTCATGACAAGAGTTCCTCCAGAAAAGATAAAAAAAGAATATCAATTCCTCCCTAAAAAAGCAATACGAAAAGGCGGTCAGACATTTAAAACGAGTTAACTTGACATGGACAAATAGAATAACTAGATTGAAAATACAGTCACATAAAGGGAAACGGCTGGCCGCCCCTGCAATCATTTAAGATTTCTCTGCCAGTACGAACTAAAAAAAGCCATCAAAATGTGTAAAGGTGCTTGGAATGCAAGCGCCTGGACCTGGCGGCAGTAAAGTCAACTAAAGTGTACAATACCGATATATCGGTGATACAAATCCCTTAAAAATCGAAATCCGTATCCGGTTCTGTGGTTCTCACCTCGAACTCAGTAAGACGATCAAGCAAGTCCTTGCTTTTCAGATATCTTCTGATCTGATCCGCCTTCTTCTGGCTGAAAACACCCAAGAGTTCTCTGTTTCCGGTCTCGTCGTAAAGATACAACGCTTTCTTCGGTTTTGCCTTCTTAGAGGCTTCTTCGATCTGCTGTTGCAAGTCGATTGTTTGTATTGATTGCATTTTTCAGTACTCCTACTTCTATTTCCTATTGCAATAAACATGCCAATATGGAATTTTATCGTTTCCACTTAATATACGTTTGTCCGCTTCCTTTTGTTTATATGGGGATTTGACAAAAAGACAAGTGAAAAAATCCTTATTATAGATAATAAAATTGTTATGTCAAGAGATATTTTTATTTTATTTTTTTTAATTAATGTCTAAAAATCCACTTCAAAAAAGACACATGTCCAGAAATAGGACATTTATCTAGTTTCACTGGAACAAACACGTCAACCGGAGTCCGTAGTTTTATACTCTGACCAGATACTATCCTTTAACAATCGGTCGTGAGACGGCCTATGAGAGAGATGAATATAAGAGGGGAGATCTTTTAAGACCGAAATGGGGGGATTTTAGGGATTTTCTGAATGGCAATTAATAGGACAAATCGACTGGGGTGGGCTCAATCCTATCTTTCCTGTGAGAATTAATCCTCTCTTTTATCTGATCACAGTTCTAATTATTCCAGGTGACTTTATAACGTTTTACGTATTGATAACCGTCTTCACCCTCTTCTAAGCTATAAAGTTTACCATTCTGGAAGATCACTGGATACTGCCGCAGCGGAACTCTGACGATATATTGACCTTCCCGGTTAAAGACATCATGATAATAGACGTTAAGCCCTTCACCTTTCTCATTCGACTGAACATATAATCGGCCCATTTCATCATGAACAAATCTTTGGTAGGCAGGATGACTTTTTGGAAATTCAAACTTTATTCGTGGGGGCGCTCCGCGGGTTGCCTCTTCTATTTCTTCATCAGTGATCTCAACTGGATCATATTCCCTGATTATTTTTTTAATCAAATCTCCATCAGGATTAAAAACCATAACTTCATAATCTTTTGAGTAGGCAAAAATGATATTGTCTTCTGCGTCCACTGTCATATAAAGATTAGGACTGAATGGATTGATTATTCCTGGTCTTCTTTGCATCGGAACCCTAATAATCTCTTTTATGAGACTAATTTCTGAATTAAACTTTTTTAATACATAATATGGATTCTCAGGATCAAAAACAGAGGAGGTAGTAATGATATTTCCCTGTGAATCGCATCTAGCTCTACTGAGGAATTCTGTCTTCGTTGGAATTACTCTCAGCAATTTTCCCTCAGGGGAGAAAAAAGATAATCGATCTGATTCCATTACCAATAGTTCATCCCTGGGATAATAGATGAATATTGGATTATTGAATTCTCCGGGCCCCTGTCCTTTCCTCCCGATTGTCCTTATATGTTTTCCATTCGGATCAAAAAGCTTTACATGCGATTCTCTCCGATCAAGAATGTATATCCTTCCATCACTATCCACGGTAATATGTGAAATATCAGAAAACATATAATCTTCATTTTCCTCGCTGTCACCGATTGATAACTCCTCTTCAATAATCAAAACCTCTTCCTGATATATTGGCTCCTTCGGATTCTTTACGACAGTGACTCCATCGATTTCTTCTATTTTACCTGCCCATTCAGACTTTTGTTGGTTGCATGCAGTTAATCCTATTAAGAATGATATAACCAGAGTTAAAAAAAAGAGTCGTTTCATAATTTCCTCCTGCACTTTTCCCGTTATCAATAAATACGTTAATTCTCTTCTATATGTTTAGTCATAATACTAAAGCTAACATGACTATGATATTTCTTGGGCAAATCGACTGGGGAGGACTCAACCCAGATGATCCCTGTGAGAATTTCTCTCCCTCTCAGTAGTCTATTAGATTGAGGTCATCTACTGGCTCTGGCTTCCACTCATAAGTTTGTACCAATCGCTTAAATAGGCATATGTCTACCCTAGAAAAATGATCTATAATATAACTAATTTTTTTAACAATTCAATAAACATATCTTCAGTGGTCTACTCCAAAAGCCTTTTTTGAGCCTATTGATAAGCACTCAAAAATGCCAACCGTATCGGCTATTTTTTAGAAAAGGTATATGCTGAGTCACCCTTAGAAAGTCAATCAATCAAGCCTCCATAATAGGGTCATCCCGCCACCTAAATCCACTTAACCTTCCACCCAACATCCACTGATAATCTCTATTTAATACCATTCCACTTCCCGAGGATTTTTTATTGGCACTAAATAATTTCTATATGGTATAGTAGAGGATATTATGTCTAAGAACTCGAATAATAAAGGCCGCGATGTTGACGACAAAATGGGCATAGGTATCGCTATAGGGGCCGGAGCCGGAGTTGTGCTTGGTGTTGTATAGTGAGACAAGTTCCTTGAGGCCAGTCAAACTTAACCGGGTGTCCACTTTTTCGGGGGAAGACCAGTATCCAAAGTAAGGAGGGGAACTTGAAAAAACAACTTATGATTTTGTCTTTGGCTCTGATTTTTTGCTTTATGGTCGGCTGCCAGGACAAGGAAGCAATGGCAGAGCTTGAAGCGATGAAAGCCCAGACAGAGGTTGAGGAGCAGAACATAGAACTCATTAGGAATTACTTTGAGGAACTGAACAAAGGAAATGCTGAGATTCTGAGAGAAGTTTATGCTCCAGATGCTGCCTACCACTTTCCCTCAGGAATAGCAGAATCCATGTCTGTAGAACAAGAGATAGAACAGGTTAAAATGTTTAATGCTGGAATCCCCGACCTTGTTCATAATATCGAGGAGATAATGGCTGTAGGAAATAAAGTCATAGTCAGATTTATCGCTAGAGGCACGCATACGGGAGATATTGGTATGGGTATCCCTCCGACTGGAGATAAAGTGGAAGTGAGTTCAATCATCATATTTCGCATCGAAAATGGAAAGGTCGTCGAGGAAAGACAAGATGCAGATATGCTAGGCTTCATGCAGCAACTCGGAATGGAGCTGAAGCCGAAGGAGGAGAAGTAAGTTCCATCTTCGCTGATCTGAGTTTGATTTGACAAGCGTAGTCAGGTCTTTGGTTAGAAAAATATAAAGAGTAGTCAATCCGCTAAATTCTATTACAGACTCCAACCATCCCGATAAGGCCTATGGAGGAATTTATCGGCCTCAGTAAAGTTTGTAAAGCTCATCTTTTCGGAATCCCAATACAGCTTTTCGCCCGACCGGATAGCTACATTTCCCAGGAGAACGATCTCTGTTAAGGGGCCGGCATAGTCGAAATGGGACGCGGCCGGTTCCCCACCCTTACATGCCCTGATCCATTCCTTATGATGTCCTATAGAACGGGGCAGAGTCTTTGGAGGCCGCTGGTACTCCTCCATCCGTTTCTCCGGCCAGATACGCAGCCCGTTGGCGCCATGAGATCCGCACAAGATCTTTCCTTTGCTTCCAATGTATAAAGCGCCACCATACGTGTCTCCCATCTTCAAATCCTGTGGAAGTTCTTCAGGACGGGGCGGCATCAAGCCTCCGTCATACCATGTCAAAGTTAGAGGAGAAAATCCCTCCCGGGCTGGAAATTTATACGTGACAATTGAAGCCCGCGGATAGGTTTCAGTATTTTTTGGCTTGTCCCAGGTCATTTTTCCAGGAACATATGTGGAATAACTGGCTTCGACACTTGTCGGAGCACCCAGCTTCAGGGACCAAACGATATGGTCGAAAATATGACAGCCCATATCGCCAAGGCCTCCGGTTCCAAAATCAAGCCAGCCGCGCCACTTTTGAGGAATATAACAGGGATGATAAGGCCGCGTTGGAGCAGGGCCCAGCCACAGGTCCCAACTCAGACTTTCAGGGACAGGGGGAGTCTCCTGAGGCCGGCCGATACCCTGGGGCCATACCGGATGGGGTGTCCATGCATGAACTTCGGTGATGTCCCCTATGGCTCCATCCCAAATCCATTCACAGAGAATTCTAAGACTTTCCATAGCATGGCCCTGGTTTCCCATCTGTGTGGCAATCCCGGCATTTCTCGCAGCCTCAGTGACTGTCCGGGCTTCAAAGATAGTGTGCGTTAAAGGCTTTTCACAATACACGTGTTTTCCACGTCTAATGGCCGCCATCGCAGCCACGGCGTGCACATGATCGGGTGTTCCAATCACAACGGCATCGATATTTTTCTCTTTGTCCAGCATGATGCGAAAATCGCGATATCTTTCCGCATCGGGAAATTTTGTAAATGTCCGGGCAGCTCTTTCCCAATCAACATCACAGAGGGCCACAATGTTTTCCTCTGCCATCTGCGAAATATCTCCACCCCCCTGGCCGCCAACACCGATTCCAACAACATTGAGCTTGTCGCTGGGAGCCACATATTGTTTCCCTCCCAGAACATGGCGGGGAAGGATCATCCAGCCGGAAGCCGCAGCTGCCGTTAGATTTAGAAATTTACGTCGAGATATTTTTTTCATACCATATCGAAATATATTTTACTAGAATATCAAATCTTTAACAATTGTGCGGCGGTTTTGCCGTAAATTTTGCTCTTGTCTTCTTCAGAAATATTTAGTTTGTCGATTGAGCTGACCATCTGTTCTAGACTTCCGATCTGATGGGGATAATCACTCCCGGCCACAAGATGATCGGCCCCGGCAAAGTCTATGGCCAGTTGAAGGGCCTTTATATCAAAATTCACCGTATCAAAATAGAATGTTTTCAAATAATCACTGGGTTTTTGTGAGATATTTTCCCGGCACTCTTTAAAGGCCGCATATCCTCTGTCCAGTCTTTCTGCTAAATAAGGGATTGTTCCGCCAAGATGCCCCAGTATCCATCTTATCTTAGGAAACTTCTCCACGACTCCACTGAAAACAAGCTTAGCCGCCGCGAGTGTCGTGTCGAAAGTAAATCCGAGCAAAGGCATAAGCCAGTAGTCGGTCATGGCCTCGACGCCTACAGGAAATGAGGGATGGATGTCAAAGACGGCTTCCAGTTCATTGGCTTTTTCATACAGAGGCCAGAATCGCTCATCACTCAGCGCAACTCCGTTTATATTGCTGTGGAGGGCCACGCCACGGAATCCAAGTTCAGAGAAAGCACGGTCCAATTCCGTCACCGATGCCTCTGGATCGTTCATGGGAAGAGTGGCCAGAGCGGAAAACCTTTGACTTTTTTCTTTTTTGATTTTGGCAAAATTATCGTTGACCATCCGGGCCAGTTCGACCGCACGTTCCGGAGATTCGATATGAACTCCCGGTGTGGTGAAGGTCAAGACCTGCATGTCTATCCCTATTTTTTCCAGAACCTCGGACCGAAAGTTTATGTCCCTGTGTCCCCGTACGATAATATTGTAATCCCCAGGATAATGGAGGAGTGGATTATTGTCTGCGTCATACGTTACTTTTATGTTGCTCGGACCGGATTGGACAGCCTCCAGGTATTCCGGAGGATAAAAATGGTTGTGTACATCAATAATTTTCATAAGCTCAACTCCTGGGCGACTTATTTTTTATCCACAAATAATATACAGGAAGTCCGATTAAAACAAGAGATAGCCCGATCAAGCTCTCTTTTGGGCTGGAGATGATCTGATAGATTACAATGACGAATGAAGACAGGGTAAAAACAATGGGAATGACAGGGTAACCCCAGATGCTGTACCCTCGTTGAAGGTCCTTCCTCCGCCGGAGCAGCATTAATCCGATAGCCATCAGGCCAAAGAAGATCCATTCTGTATAGACCACCCGCGTAAACAACGCACGGTAAGATCCTGTCGCGACAAGGACTGAGGACCAAACGGCCTGAATCCCAATCGCTCTATGGGGTGTTTTGTACTTGGGATGGACATTTCCTATCCAGCGGAACAGCAGTCCATCCTGGGCCATTGAGTAATAGACTCTAGGACCGCAGAGGATTATTCCCGTCAGCCCGCCGAGCGTCGAAAAGACAACAAGACCGGCCATAAACGCACCGCCTCCAAATCCAACGAGGGCGTCAGCCGCATCGGCTGCGATCCGTGTCGATGAGGCCACTTTATCTAAGGGCAGAACATACATGTAAACAGCATTCAAAGCGATATAGCTAATGGTTACAATCATTGTCCCCAGCATGAGAGCCCTGGGAATCGTTTTTTTCGGGTCGATTGTTTCCTCGGAATTATAGGTCACCATGTGCCAGCCGCCAAAGGCAAATAATCCGGCCACCATAGCGAGGAAGAAACCATTTAAAGGAATTCCTGTTTGGGCGATCTCTCCGGCGGCAAAATGTTCGGGGACTTTCGCGCCAAGGATAAAGCCAATAAGAATAATAAACACGATGGCAATAACCTTGCCCAGAGTTAGAAGCGTTTGGAGAGAACTCCCCTGCTTGACCCCTATGTAATTGACGGCTGAGAGGATAATAATGACAGATATGGCAACAGCTTTGATCCCTGCATCGCTTAAAGGAACAAAAAAACCGACATACCGGGCACAGATGACGGCCACCGCAGCTATGATTCCGGAGTGCATGATCCAGAACATGGCCCAACCCCATAAAAATCCTACTCCCGGAGAATAGGCCTCTTTGAGATACACGTACACTCCACCCGACTGAGTGAAGATGGAGGCCAGCTCTGCACAAACCAATGCTCCAAAAAATGTCAAAACTCCCGATAAAATCCAGACAAGAAAAACACCCCCTACCGAAGGCACCTGACTCGTTATCTCTGAAGGCTGCACAAAGATGGAAGCGCCGATTATCGTGCCTACGACCAGTGCCGTGGCATGCGGGAGTCTGATGGCCCGCTTAAGCTCCGGAGTTTTTTCTGGCTTCATCTCGGTTGGTGATGTTTATATATCAGCTATGGAGAGATGTCAAAAAAGGATAAAAATTGACTCTACCTGCAGACAGGCCCAAAGAGTTTTATAAGCCGGACTTCAGCGTGGAACACGAGTACAATGCGGAATTTTTAGAGATGTCTATGGGCAACAGTGTGGGAAACCTTCAGGATTATTGGGATGTGATCGAACGTGAACCTCAGCTCCAGGGCGGCTTTATCTGGGACTGGGTGATCAAGTTAATGGGGACAGTCCCCATTTTTACCTGATGGGCCAGCCCTTCCGTTCTGTGATACGGAAACTTCGGGAAAGGGTCTTTCTGCCGATTTCCATGGAAACAATATACTCTCCGGGGTCTACGAGCAGTCCAAATCTCCTTCGCCTTTGAGTCTGCTCCTCACTTCTCTGTTGGCGCATGTTCCAGAAGACCCGGTTGATACCCGCTCCGGTTTGACCTTCGAGCCGTCCCAGGATCGCCCCGTTAGGATCTGAAATAGTTATTTTAACCGGCCTGTCCGTTTCTTCCTTTAAATAGTAATTGAACACCACTACGTTCGGTTCATTGGGAGTCGAAAGATGTCGGTTCCCATAGAGGTTATAGTTTCCCCAACCCCGAGTCATCCTCTGGACAGTGGGCTCCACCTGAAAAAAATGGACGTCTTCAGCAAGCATTTTGCTGTCGATCTCCTGGAGAGTGGAGATATCCGTGATGTAGATCCCCCTGCCGTATGTTCCAACGACCAGGTCGTTTTCCCTGGGATGAACGAGAAGATCGTGAACGGCAATCGTGGGCATGTTGTTTCGCATATTCACCCACTTGTTTCCCCCGGAAATGGAGACATAAACCCCTTTGTCAGTCCCCAGAAAAAGGAGCCCGGGATTTTTTCTGTCCTCATAGATAACATTTACAGGTTTGTCGGGAAGGTTGGAGGAAATATTGGTCCACGTCCGACCAAAGTCGGTCGTCTTGAAGACAAAGGGCTTAAAATTATCCCTGCGGTAGCCTGTTTTTGTGGCATAGGCCTTGCCTTCCTCGAAATTTGAAGCAAAAACACGGCTGACCCACAGGTGCTCAGGTCCTCCCGCAGCCAAGATATTTTTTGTGACATCACTCCAGACGGCACCTGAATCCCGGGTCACCCAGACCTTGCCGTCGTCTGTTCCCACCCAGATAACACCCTGCGTCACCGGAGATTCTGAGATGGTTGTGATGGTGCAGTACTGGATGTGGCCCTGACCTGCGATTTTGACTGTATCATTTAACGTCAAATCCGGGCTGATCTCCTGCCAGTCATTTCCCCTGTCCAGCGACCGGAGAAGAACCTGGGTGCCTGCATATATAGTTTTGCTGTTATGCGGAGAGATATGAAGAGGCGGGCACCAGTTAAACCTGAAGGGATCTTTACCCTCTTCCCTTCTGGGGACAATGCTTGTCCGTGTGCCCAGCTTCTGGTCCACCCTGGAATGCCCTCCGAACTGGATGGTGTTGTACACCCAACGGCTGTCCTCGGGATCGATCACATTGTACATCCCGTCTCCACTTCCCATAGGAATGCTGTCTTCCAGTGTCACCCGTCCAGACCAGGAGGCGCTCGGAACTTTCCAGCTGTCATGGCACTGAAGCCCTCCGTAGATGTTGTAGGGATCTTCCATATCCACGCCAACAGCGTAATACTGGGCCATGGGCAGATTGTCATAATAATCAGAGGTCTTCCCGCCATCATAGGAGATGTAGACGCCTCCGTCGCTGCCCATAAATATCCTGTTCGAGTTCTGAGGATCGATCCACAACGTCCTGATATCGCCGAAGGCGCTGGGGAACATTTTTTTCGGCGGCCAATCGATATCGGACCAGGTACGCCCGCCATCGTCCGAACTGGCCAAACTTATGGTGGTCACAAAGATTTTCTGGTAGTTATTTGGATCGACTCTGATCTGGTTGAAGGAATAGGCCGCTTTGCCTCCTACATTGTCTTTTACAGAATTCATTTTGATCCAGGTTTTCCCCGCATCATCCGTTCTGTAAACCTCTCCTCCAATCTCACGGTCCTGAGGCTCTCTTTCCTGCCTGCGGGCTTGTTCGATTTCCACATCGGTCGGAGGCCGCATGTTGCAGTTTTCCACGACCGCATAGAGGATATCCGGGCTTTTTCTATAGATATCCAGGCCGATGCGTCCGATTTTTCCCGTTGGGAGGCCTTCACCGAGTTTTTTCCATGACCTGCCGGCATTTGACGTTTTGTAGATTCCGCTGCCGGGCCCGCCGGCCTCAAAATGCCACGGGTAACGGTATTTCTCATAGGCAGCCGCATAGAGGATGTCCGGAGAATCCCGGTTTATTACGATATCAATCACACCTACATTTTCATTGATATAAAGAACCTTCCTCCATGTCTTTCCGCCATCCAAGGTCTTGAAAATCCCCCTCTCCTCATTTGGAGTAAAGAGGTGTCCCATTGCGGCTACATATACGATATCCGGATTTTTGGGGTGAATGACGATTCTGCTGATGTGGTGGGTATCTTTTAATCCCATATGTGTCCAAGTTTCCCCTCCGTCGGTTGATTTGTACACTCCGTCTCCCCAGTATGAACTTCTGGCCGTGGCATGCTCCCCGGTCCCGACCCAGACTGTGTTGGGCTCGGAGGGAGCCAGAGTCACATCGCCAATGGAAAAAATATCCTGGTCATCGAAGAGAGACTCAAAAGTCGTACCGTTATTGGTTGTCTTCCAGAGGCCCCCGTTTCTTCCGGCCACATAAAACGTATAAAGGTGCACTGCTGATGGAAATTCGGGAACGGCAAAATCGCTGATCCATGATCCACTCCGGAAAGGTCCCAGGTTCCGGTACGTGAAACCATTTAATAAATCCGCATTGAAACGATCTTCCGTTTCCCCGGGAAAAACAGAAACCGTAAAAATAAAACAGCATATAAACACTAATATATTCTTGTTCTTGTCTCTCATCTTGCCTCCTTTTTTAAAGCTCTTTTGTACTAAGGGTTTATCATCCAGATTAGGCGGTGATTTGTCCATAGCACAAAATTATAAAAATAAAGAACTTTATTCAACCCTAAAAAAAAGATGTCCATGGATTTTTGGGAAAGCCTTCCAAAAAAAATTGAAACTTTTTCAAAAAAGATAGATTATAGAAATGGAGAAACAATATTCTTTTTCATCAGAACGACCAGGGCATAGAAGATTCTCATTCAAAAAAGAGAAGGCGGCTCAGTCTGCTTTTTTCCGTCTTTCTGCATATCATCATTCTTATTCTGAGTGTGTCCTTCTTTCATCCTATCGGTGAGCTCTTTCAAGGAGAGGACCTCCGGTCGGTATTTCTGGTAGAAGATGAGAGCTTATTGCTGCCGGAATTGGAATATCTGAAGCAGATAACGAGGCAGGCCACCGATACTCTTGAGTCCGAGGCCAATCTCAGTAAGAAGGAGACAGGAGATTCATCTCAAAATCTTCCGGCTGTTTCCGAAAGGGAAGTCGAAGAATACCTCTCCAGCCTTTACAGTAAATCCGGTGAGCCGGAAATTCAAATAGATCCCGAAATTCTCAGCCAATTCACACTGGATCAGGGTGACAAGAATGACTTTTCTCTGGTTTACGATCCGGAGTCTCTTAAAAATCTAGGGACATATCCACAAGCAGGGATTCAGAGTAAAAAAGTTATCGGACTTATTTATCCTTATGGATACTTAAGTCCTGTAGGGGCATCCCCGAAACCGATCAGCTCGTCACCTGTAAACATACAAATCAAAGATCTCGCTCCCTGGGCGGAACGAGTTTTAAAGAAAATTGAAGGATACTGGATTATCGATCCCTCACTGTCCCGGGATTTAAAAACAACCATTAGTGTTTCTGTGACCATCACTAAAAGCGGGGATATATCAGGTGTAGAGGTCATCAAGTCCTCTGGAGATAAAATGCTTGATTTGTCCGCTGTGGATGCGGTCAAAAAGAGTGTCCCATTGCCCAGCCTTCCCATTCTATATCCATCAAAATTCATCGTCATCACAATCGAGTTTGAGTACGATGTTTAAAAAAATGGCTCTCCTCATCTTGTTTTTTCTCCTTTTGGGCACGGTTTCAGCAGCTCAGCAGGAAAGCGGCCTGATTAAGGGGATTTTCCTCATAAAAAATCCTACTGAAAAATTTGTCACTCCTCCTCATGAAATTCGGATCGGCATACAAATGGCCACTCCCGCCTACTATAAACTGTCTGACAATGACGTTATTATAGGCGCCGGTATCCTTCCGATAGGAGTCAGTTCTCTCTCCATCCCAACAGAATCATTTTTTGAAAAAACGGCAACGCACACGTTTCTCCTGGAACTTAAAACAGACCAGGGGATCACCCGGAAAGACATCATTCTCGACATTCAGATAGCCATCATGGAAACCCCAAAAAAAATGAAGCCGGAACAAAAAGTTCCTGAATATAAACTCTCTCTGTACATCGAAAACCAACTGGTCTCTACAAGGACAAAGCAACAGAAAATAATTCCCCCTATCCAGCCGGAACGGAAAGATAATGAACTCGCTCCGATTCCTCAATACGGTGATCCCTTCTACGTACCCAAGGAAAGCGATGACCTGATGACGAGTTCTGGATCCATTATCGATGCCCTTTTAATGGCCTATCAGCTCGTCAAAGGTATTACCAAGAAAAAAGACAGAGGAGAGCCGGTCGTAACACTACAACACACACATTCCTTCTCAATAAAATTTCTCAAGAAAAATCCGCAGGGCGTTGAAGAGGAAGTAATAGCTATGATTGGTCTGACAACAAAGTAGAATTGAGAATTTTATTTGATTTTGTATCGGACTTTTTTATACAGTAGAAAAATAGTTCTTTAATCATGAGTATGTTCACATCCACCCAAATCATCTTGGCTGTGATGGTGTTGGTCTATATCATTGCCAAAGCCCTAAAAATATCAACGGAACTATCCATGTTCCTCGCCGCTATCGCCGGGGCACTGGCCGGAGGGGCAGGCATTCCGGCGCGGCATATTGCAGAAGGCGCTTTTACGTACTTTGACATCATCCTAATTTTTGTCACGGCAACACTTTTTATGAACCTGCTCAAAAAATCGGGGGGTATCGCATTTGTCATTCGGGGTATCCTCAAGAAGTTTTACCGTCGAAAGTCTATTCTGTTTATCCTGATAACATTCCTTCTGCTGATCCCCGGGGCCTTAACCGGTGCAGGAAGTGTAACCGTTTTGATAATGGGAGGGATGATCTCTGTGGTTTTGGGTTATATGGGATTGTCAAAACCAAAAATCGCGGCCATCATCTTTCTCATTGCAGGATTGAGCGCTGCCGCTCCACCGGTCAGCCTCTGGGCCATGCTGACAGCGGCCGGAGTCAATATGCCGTACGTTGGTTTTTTCCTGCCGCTCTTAATTCCCTGTGTCGTTCTGGCATTACTAACAATATTCATCCTCGGATGGAAAGCCCAATCCATTGACCTTGAAAAGGCTTTAAAAGAGCTTCCGGAAGCTCCAAAAGGTATGAATTGGATTCGCGTACTCCTCCCCTTTTGTATTTTTCTTATTTTAGTTATTTTAGGCAGGGTCTTGCCCCATTCTTTTCCGATCCTGGGACTGCCGCTTATTTTTGTTATTGCCGCTCTTGTCACAGTGCTGACCTCTCCGGTGAAACTGCAAATATTGACAATATCCGGGGACACCGTCAGGCAGCTCCTTCCTTTAATCGGGACTTTGACCTGTGTAGGGATATTGGTCCAGATCATGACCCTTACCGGGGTCAGAGGGCTTATCGCAATATCCGTTGTTACTCTCCCGGTTGTGGCGGTTTTTTCCTCCCTCTTTTTGATTCTCCCGGTTTCCGAGGCCGTGCTCATGTGGGGAGCCGCGCCTGTGCTCGGGGTGCCTCTCGTACTCCTGTTTAACACGATCGGCCTCAATCCAATCATCGCTCTGGCAGGGATGAGTATCATATGGCCGCTGGGAGATGCCCTCCCCCCCACAGCCATTATCGGCCGGCTGACCAAGGATACGGTGGGAATGGAAGAGCCTTATACGCAGATGTTGAAATACTGCATCGTTCCAGCTTTGATCATTGCAGTTGTTGGAACCCTGATGGTTATTTTTAGCAAATCTTTGAGTTTTTTAACATTATTATAAAATAAGGCAGAAAACATGATTGTCACCTTACTCTATTATGTGCTTACGGCCTTCATAGCCGTACTCATCATCTGGAATCTTGTAAAGAGCAAAAAATGGCAGGATGAAATTCTCTACATCATTATCCTTATCCCTTTTCTTCTGCGGCTTTTGCGTTTGAAATAGAGGACAGTATGAATAAATCTTTGATTCGGAAAATATTTTTGTCAATGTTGGGTACGACTCTTATGGTGTTTGCCGGAATCAGCTTTTACAAAAGCCGCCACCTCAAGGAACCGGTTGTTCTCGGTCCTGGAGTCACACAAGTAAAAAAATTGAGCCACTATTTCTCCAAGTTGGAAGGATCAATAAATGATGCCAACGTCTATGTTTTGGAAGGCCGTGAGCCGGGAGGAACCATCCTTATCCTGGGAGGTTCCCATCCTGAAGAGCCGGCCGGCCGGTTGATGGGATGGATATTCGTCGAAAATGCCATCGTTGAAAAGGGGACCGTTATTGTTATCCTTTCGGCCAACCG
>SDBU01001134.1_pt1 | contig 38906 bp, 38 predicted proteins | sample 2277071 | NCBI WGS metagenome assembly SDBU01 (sample SAMN10397929, study PRJNA504765) | marine sediment metagenome | isolation source: marine sediment core GS08_GC12, 126 cmbsf | place: Arctic Ocean: Gakkel Ridge, Loki's castle | collected 2008 | reverse complement strand
TTGGATTTCATTTTTGACCGCTTCACGTTTCAGGATAAGGTCTTCCGCAATGTATTTTGCGGTGACCTGCTTGATGGTCTCCTGGACGGCCGGAGCGGCGATCCTGTTGATAAACTCCAGTCCCAGTGTCCTGTAGACCTCGGCGGTCATGCTTGGGTCCAAACGCCAGTTGAGGGCAATGGTAGTGTTGACATCTTGAAGGTCACGAGATGCTGAGGCCGCACCGGTTTCATATTTCTCGGTCCGAACTGACATCAATACTACCGAATCGAGGAACGGTAACTTCGTCTGGAGGCCCTCTTGCAGGATTGTGCCAGTTACCGCGCCAAACCGGATGACCACCCCGCGATGACCGGCGGGGACAGTCGTAAATGAGCCAACAACGATACTAGCAACGATAATGATGACCCCGATGATGCTGGCAACTCTTCCCCCAAGTCGGCTATTAGGATCTCCCTTATCTCCCTTGTTTGTCTGCATCAGGTATAAACCAATAACAACAGCAAAGATACCAAAAACAAGTAATCCAATCATCTCTCAGCTCCTTCTTAAGAATGCTTGGTAAGTAAACAGTCACTTACATATTAGGATATAGCTACACTAAAGTCAAGTATATAAAACCTTTCGAAAATTTTCTTAGAGCCTCTCCAAAACCACCTAAAAACATCGGTAATATGTATTGCTTGACCCATCAGTCACTAATAATCTATAATCCAAGACAGCAATGATAAAGCAGCTTGAAGAACTAAGAGTGAATGCCCTGCAGCAATTAGAGGGCATTAATAATATTAAAGAACTGGAAGCTTGGCGGGTTCACTATTTAGGTAGGAAGAGTGAGCTAAACGAGGTTCTTCGTGGCTTAGGGCATCTGCCTCTGGAGGAGAGGAAAGTTGTTGGTGCTCGTGCTAACCAGGTTAAAGTCAATTTAGAAGATGACTTGAGGCAGAAAGAGCAGGCTCTTCGCGAGGTACAGTTAGCCTCAGTTAAAAGAGGGGCTATCGATGTTACTCTGCCCGGTCGTCCTTTTCCCGTGGGTCGCTTGCACCCTATCACTCAAACCTTCTATGAAATATGTGACATATTTGTCTCTATGGGTTTTCAAATAGTGGAGGGACCAGAGGTAGAGTGGGACTATTACAATTTTGAGGCATTGAATATCCCTAAGGAACACCCAGCCCGTGATACCATGTCAACATCTTGGATTGATTTTGAGACAGAGGATGGACAAAGACCTATGTTACTGCGTACCCACACCACTTCAGTGTCAGCCAGGGTTATCGAAAGTATGTCACCTCCGATAAGAGTAGTTGAGCCAGGCAAGGTCTATCGGTATGAGGCTAGTGATGCCACCCATGTGCCTATGTTTCACCAAATTGATGGTCAAGTTGTAGATAGAGGTATCACTATGGCTGATCTGAAGGGAACGCTTTATGAATTTGCTCGTCGTTTCTTCGGAGCGGACAGGAAGGTACGTTTCCGCTGTGACTATTTCCCCTTTGTCGAGCCTGGGGTTGAGATGGCTATCGAGTGTTTGGTTTGTAGTGGTAAGGGTTGTCGCTTGTGCAGTAGTACCGGCTGGATTGAAATATTGGGAGCGGGAATGACTCACCCCCAGATACTGCAGCGTGGGGGTATTGACCCGGAAGTTTACACTGGTTTTGCCTTTGGTATTGGTATCGAGCGTCTACCTATGCTGCGCTACGGGATTGATGATGTCAGGTTATTCTACGGTAGTGACCTTAGATTCCTGAGGCAGTTCTAAAGAATGAAGGTATCACTCAATTGGCTTAAGGAATATGTGGATATTACCCTGCCCCCGGTTGATTTAGCCGAGAGGCTGATGATGGCTGGGCTTGAGGTCAAGGGGGTAGAGGTCATTGGCGGCAGTTGGGAAAATGTCGTTGTTGGTCAAATAACGGCTATTAATCCTCATCCCAATGCTGACCGCCTCACTTTGCCTACTGTTGATTTAGGCACCGAGCAGGCAACCGTTGTCTGTGGGGCGCCCAACCTCAAACTTGGTGACAAGATAGCCTTCGCCCGTGTCGGCGCTCAGCTTATAGATGGACATACTGGGCAGGTATCTACCCTGAAATCAGCCAAGATTCGTGGCGTCATCTCCAGCGGTATGGTCTGCTCAGAAAAAGAGCTGGGTATCTCGGATAGCCATGAAGGAATCATGGTTTTGCCAGATGAAGCACCGGTTGGCACACCACTTGGTGATTATTTGGGCGATGCTATTCTTAACCTAGATATAACCCCTAACCGTCCTGATTGCCTGTCTGTGATTGGCCTAGCTAGAGAGGTTGCTGCCCTGACCGGGCAAAGTCTGCATCTCCCTGAGGTTGGCTATGATGAAGCAGCATCTCCTATAGACCAGCAAATAGCGGTGGAAATCTCTGCTCCTGACTTATGCCCCAGGTATTGTGCTAGCCTGATTACCGGTGTAAAAATGACCGAGTCTCCAGGGTGGATGCAGCAGCGACTTTTGGCTTGTGGTATGCGCCCGATAAATAACATCGTCGATGTTACCAACTACGTTATGCTGGAATATGGGCAACCTCTGCATGCTTTTGATTACCACAGGGTTAAGGGCAAGAAAATTATTGTGCGCCGGGCGGCTAACGGTGAAAGTATAGTTACTCTGGACGGGGTAGAGCGGGTTCTTTCCGGGGATATGCTGGTTATTGCTGATGAAGAGAGGTCGGTGGCCATTGCTGGAGTTATGGGCGGCGCCAATAGTGAAGTAACTCAAGAGACTACCTCGATACTGCTGGAATCAGCTAATTTTAACCCGGCAAGCATTCACTATACCGGGCAGATGTTAGGGTTACCCAGTGAAGCGCGCATGCGCTTTGAGAGGGGTATTCGTCCTGAGCTGACCTTACCAGCGCTTAAACGGGCTACTCAATTGATTAGCGAGCTGGCCGGTGGTAAAGCGGCTAAAGGATTGGCTGACGTTTATCCTGGTAAGCTGAAGCCAGAGCCTATCTTACTATCAACCAGTGAGGTAAAACGAGTCCTGGGAGTTGACTTCAGCCTTGAGCAGATAGTAGCTAGCTTAACTTCCCTGGGTTTTGATTGCAAGCAAGCAGGTTTGGCTCCAGAGGTTTTGGTGACGGCTCCTTACTGGCGGAGTGATATACATCTGGCAGTTGACCTTATTGAGGAGGTAGCCCGCATTATGGGCTATGATAAGATTCCAATGACCATGCTCAGCCAACCAATACCCAAGCAGGACCCTGAGCCTATCTTTAGGCTCAAGCGTGAACTAAGGCGCTACCTTTGCGGTTATGGCTTCCAGGAGGTAATCACATATTCACTAACCAGTTTGGAGATGCTGAATAAGTTATCACCTGAACCTCACTTCCTTGAGCCTGGGCCCCTTCGTGTAGCTAATCCGATGACAGCCGAGCAGGAGTATCTTCGCCCTAACCTGCGGGCTAACCTTTTGGAGGCCCTTTCCGCCAACAGGAGACATGAAGAAGGCGGCATTAACCTTTTTGAGCTGGGCAGGGTATATGTACCACGACTTAATGACTTGCCTGATGAGCGCGAGGTGCTATGTGGCATACTGAGCGGACCTAAGCTTGAGAAATCGTGGCATGGCGGAGATGAATTACCTGATTTCTTTGAGGCTAAAGGAGTCGTGGAAAGCTTACTTAGTCAGTTGGGTGTGGAGGCTAACTTTGAGGGATGTTCAGACGAAAGCTTACACCCTACTAAACAGGCAGCAATAGTTATCGCCGGTAATAGTCTGGGTGTTGTCGGTGAGTTACATCCTAAAGTATTGCCAAGCTTTGAAATTGTTGAGGCCACCTATCTTTTTGAAATCGACCTAGTAGCACTCTTGCCCCTTACCACTGGTTACAAAATGTTCAAGCCGATACCTCGGTTTCCGGCTATAGTCAGGGATATGGCTCTGGTAGTTGATGCCGAAATAACCCACCAGAAAGTTTTAGATATTATCAAGAGTTTTCGCTTAGTAGAGCGGGTTACAATCTTTGATGTCTATTCTGGGGAGCAAGTCCCACGGGGCAAGAAATCTCTTGCCTATAGGATTACCTTCCAATCACTAACTCATACCTTGACCGATAACGAAGTTAATAAGGTTCAGCAGCAAATCCTGGATAAACTGTCTCACGACCTGGGGGCAGTTCTGCGCGGTTAATCTCCTTCGTTCATCAAAAACCGCCAAAAAACTCTCCAACACAATGTTTGACAAACTTGATTTTACTATGTAAAATCAGTATAGACTGAATAATCAGAAATATGTGAATGGTCTATGAGGTGATGAGAATGGACCAAAAAGAAAAGGACGAGTGTTGTTCCATGCCGAGCGGTGAGACCTGCTGTAAAGTTGAGGCATTAGTCAGCGTGGATGAAAGAGGGCAGATGGTACTGCCTAAGGAACTCAGAGAAAAGGCGAATATCCGCGCTGGTGACAAGTTGGCCGTCACCAGTTGGGAAAAAGATGGTAAAGTATGTTGTATTTCTCTGACTAAAGCTGAAGAGCTTACGGGAATGATAAGGGCTACGCTCGGAACGGTGATGAAAGACATACTGTAGGCGTAATAATAAAGGAGGTTTTTCAAATGAAAGACGAAGAAATCAGGAAAGCTGTCAGGGAGAGGTACGCCAAAAGAGCCTCAGAGGGGAGGAGTTCTTCCGCTCCAGTTAGCACGGCTACCTGCTGTAGCTTACAAGAGACCACGAGCGCCGCTAGCTGCTGTGGTCCGCAAGAGGCTGCCAGCAAGGCAATTGGCTATACGGATAAACAGCTTGGGTCGATTCCCGCTGGGGCTGACTTGGGGCTTGGCTGTGGAAATCCTACCGCCCTCGCTTCTCTAAAAGATGGAGAGGTAGTACTGGATCTCGGGTCAGGGGGTGGAATCGATTGTTTTCTCGCTGCTAGTAAAGTTGGTAAGAGTGGGAAGGTTATCGGTGTTGATATGACCCCGGAGATGATTGAGAGAGCAAGAGAAAATACCAGGAGAGGTGACTTCGGGAACATTGAGTTCCGACTGGGAGAGATTGAACACCTGCCAGTCGCTGACAATTCGGTTGATGTAATCGTTTCAAATTGCGTTATCAATCTGTCGCCGGACAAGACTCAGGTATTCAAAGAGGCCTACCGAGTACTGAAACCCGGTGGCAGGATGATGGCCTCAGACATCGTGTTACTCAAGGAACTTCCCGAATCTGTTAGAAATGACATAACGGCGTGGGCCGGTTGTATTGCCGGAGCCTCCCAGAAGGAAGAATACCTCGCCACTGTGGCGGCTGCCGGATTCAAAGATGTAGAGGTAGTTTCTGAGACATCTGTAAGAACGGGAGAACTGGCGAGTGCGATTGTTAGCATAAATGTCCGTGCGGCCAAGCTGAACTAGACAATTAGGATAAACTTAGCTAGTAAGTAGTAAGCTCCTTGAGTGTGGTAACTGCTCCCTCCAGTGGCACAAGCTTGGATTCCTTCTCCGAGCGGTTTTTAATCTCCACACTGTTAGTCTCTAGAGTTCGCGGGCTAATAGTAACCCGGATAGGTATTCCCAGCAAGTCGGCATCGTTGAACTTTACCCCTGGGGATTCATTACGGTCGTCAAAGAGCACCTCTAAGTCCTGTGCCTCTAACTCGGTATACAGCTTTTCGGCCGCAGCTGTCACCTGAGAGTTCTCCATGTATAAAGCACAGAGATAGACGTGATAAGGGGCAATGACTAGTGGCCAGATAATGCCTTTGTTGTCATGATTTTGCTCTATGGCGGCGGCGAGCAACCTGCCCAGACCAATACCATAACACCCCATGACAATAGGATGAGATACACCGTTGGCGTCAATGAAGTTGGCGCCGAGCTTCTGGCTGATGAACGTGCCTAGTTTGAAGGTGTGCCCTACCTCAATTCCAGGTGAGGATAGTAGTTTTCCCCCGCACTTGGGGCATCCATCCCCGGCTCGGGCACGGGCGATATCAGTCATCAGGTCGGCTTTGAAATCCCTGGGGTAGTTAACGTTTTTAATATGGGTATCCGGTTTATTGGCGCCGGCAACAAGGTTTCCTGCCGTGGTTATCGAGTCATCGGCAATAACCTTTATACCACTGATACCTATCGGGGAGGCTGAGCCGGCTACTATGCCTGCCTCAGTTACCTCAGCTTCGGTAGCTATGCGGAGTTCCGAGCAGTCTAAAACATTTTTCAGTTTTACTTCGTTTATCTCAAGGTCGCCCCGGATAACGGCGAAGATTAGCTTGCCATCAGCAGTGTAGAATACTGCTTTCAGGGTGTGATTCTGGGGCACCTTTAGGAAGTTGGCCAGTTCTTCAATGGTGGCTACTCCCGGTGTTGCCGCCTCTTCCAGTGGTAGTGGCTCGCCACTTTCTATCTTGTCTTTAATACTTTGCGCCTTATCGGCATTGGCTACGTATTTACAATCAGGGCAATGGATGATTTCATCTTCACCGCTTTCGTTGATTAGCATAAATTCGTGGGAATCCTTGCCCCCGATGGCGCCGCTATCAGCTTCAACCAGTAGGGTAGGCAAGCCACAGCGGTTGTAGATATTGCGGTACGCCTGGAGCATTTTGTCATAGCTCTGGTTTAGTCCTTCCTCATCGACATCAAAGCTATAAAGGTCTTTCATAGCGAACTCGCGAACTCTAATCAGCCCGGCTCTGGGGCGAGGTTCGTCACGGAACTTGGTCTGGATTTGATAGAGCAGGAGAGGCAGGTCACGGTAGCTCTGCACATTGTATCTGACCAGTTCAGTGATGACCTCTTCGTGGGTGGGTCCCAGGACTAACTTGCGGCCTCGGCGGTCAGAGAGGGTAAACAGTCCTTGCCCAAAGGCTATATCTCGTCCTGTTTCCTGCCACAGCTCTAAAGGCTGGAGAACCGGCAGCATTAGCTCTTGTCCACCGGCTTTATCCATCTCGTCGCGGATGATGTTCTCTATTTTCCTGAGCACCCTCCAGGCTAAAGGCAGGTAGGAATAAACGCCGGCGGCTACCTGGCGTATCATGCCGGCTCTCAGTAGCAGCTGGTGGCTGATAGTGTCAGCCTCGGTTGGTATCTCTCTTTGGGTCTTACCGAATAGCTTTGATATACGCACTTTTCACTCCATTTCTATTTATCTATCTTACCCTTTTAAGTTTTTATTGGGTAACCCCGTCCCCCTTTATCCCTCTTTCCCTTATCAAGGGGAAGGGAGAGGTTTGATGAGAGGGGTTTCGCCTCTCTTAAACTCTCCTTTGGCCTCGCCGGAGTAAACCAGTGTGGTTAGTATCTCTCTCCTTCAACCGCTGTGTCCCAAAGTAAAACCCCCGCTGTTTCCTCCGATACGGTATCTGGGAGTACAAGAATAGTATAATACATCTCGTCTTCCGAGTCACCCATCGTAATCCTTTGTCTGCGTGGAAATACGGCTCTTCCTGACGGCGGGGAGATAAGGTTTGTTTTGCGGATATAATCAAGATATACTATTGCCGTGATTTGGCGAAGAAACAAGAATATCTGCGCGTTTTGGGACTGTAAGAAGCGCATCCCGGATGATGATTTCCTTTGCGATGAACACCAGGAAAAGTGGGTTGCCGGCCTTATCGACCGGTGCCCGAAGTGTGGCCGGTTCAAGGATATAGCGTATCAGCTATGCCAGGATTGTTACTTCGGGCGTCCGGTTAGTCCGTGGGAACCGCCTGCCGAAATTCCCGTCCCAAAGCGACAGTATAAGGTGGAATATTCCGACGTATGGGAAGATGGCTACCTGAGACCTGATAAGTTCTTCGTCTATATCCTTGAGTTGGATGAGGGGGATTTCTATATCGGACACACTGCTGACCTTACCAAACAACTCTCCGAACATAGAGATTCGGAGAAATCAGCTACCGCCGGACGCAGTTCTAAGTTGCAGTATCTGCAAATCGTGGCTACTCAGAAGGCCGCAGAATTACGTGAAGTTGAGTTGAAAAGGCTGATGCTCTCCAACCCGGAGCAGATACGCCTGATGATAGCCGACTTTCGCCTTCACATGCGTGAATTAGGCTATAAACAGTATTCTTGAGTTACGGCAGCTGTTTATTTGTCGCACCCCTTTAGTTTTATTTGGTAACCCCATCCCCCTTTGTCCCCCTTCCCCTTGATAAGGGGAAGGGGGAGTGGTATGTAAAAGAGGCAAAGCCTCTCTTTGACTCTCAATTTACCTTGTTATTTTCTCGTGATAATTCCGGAATCGTCCGTTGCCAAAACTTATCGAATACTCTGTCAAGAAGAGGATTACGCATGTCCTTTATATTTTGTTCCTTCATTTTTATTCCGATCAGTTCCCTTACACTCATTTCTTTCCATTCTGGGCTTGCCCTTTTGGTTTTCAGGAGTTCAACGGGATTTTCATATTTAGCCCATGATAGCAACCATTCTAAGTCTTCTATCGACATCAACTCGAAATCAAATTCAGGAATTCCTTCCCGTTTCAGTTCTTGCTGAATTATATCGTTAAAGAGCTGATTAGAGTAAAGCGGCTCATAAGTTACAACACAAGGGAAGACTTCCATGTTGCTATCGCAAGGAATACCGGTTAGTCCGGCTTTCATATCCGCGATTTTCCCGGGAAATTTCGTTAAAGGCTCTATGATATTACGTCTAACTAAGACTGTTACGTCAGAATAATCACCGTATATTTTAGCTTTTTTGCTTAACCTACCAGAGCGGAATTCAAAAACAATCGCTGAATGATCCTGAATTAAAGTCCAATCCGGTCCTCCTTTGTGCTCTTTGCCATATATAGGCTCTGGAAAAACGTTTAGCTTGCCAAGGGCATGTTTTAGGAGCAAACCTCCATAGTGTTCGAATGCATGACCAAACCAATCACTAAATGGATTCCCGGTCTCGCTACTGAATAAATCTAGAAAATCATAATAGAGTCCTTTTGTAATTACATGAGGAACAAGCATTGGAACAGGAATACAAAATCTTCCATCCTTTCTTTTGATAATAGGGCGGTCAAAGAGAGGGTTAAATCTATACGTGCCACCGTCTGGGAAACTTTCTATCTCCTGCATACACATGCTACGAAAAGTATCAAAATCAGCAGAAGCCCTGGCCAGGAATCTCTCAACCTTTTCCGTAGTTAAATATTTTTTCATGCTCTCAATGGGTGTATTCTCAATAAATGAGCGTGGGAAAATGGCGTGCTCCAAAGAGGCTGCATAAAAGGCCAGCCCTATCGTCATATAGTCCATGATATGGAGACCGAACTGCCCATCTGCTTCACTATCAAGTCTTAACGAAGGCGATCGCACCTTTGAATACAGATATAAGAGTAGGTGTCTCGGTAACACATTGAAAATCCCTTCTTGGAATGGGAACTGCTGGTAAGCTAGGCGGACCATTATACTAAATATCGCTTCTCTCGGATCCGCCGGTTTCTTATTATCAATTGGGCTATGAATTGTAGAGACGTTATTTACTAGGGCTATGAACTCTTTGCTACTGGGCGTTTTCCCGTGTGCATACTTGTGATTTTGTAGAGCAATCATGGCCAACAATGCTATCTTATGATGTGTAATGTGAAAAGCCTTGGTTTGGGTGAAGCTACCTATTTTGCTTGGCCAAGTCCCCTCTATAATTGTTTTTTTCTCTCTCAGGAGTTTAATGCTCAAACGATGGCATAGCTCAAGTATTATAGTAGGGTCGTATTGCACAACCTGATTTCTATACTGTCCTTCTGTAACCGATAATACTTCTTTCATCTTATTCAATAGGGTTATATTTTCAAACCACTATTCTATCAACGCTTAAAGCTCCTATAAATGCTCCGATTATAATACCTGTTATATCTGATACGATTGATTATATACGGTCTCTCTGTTCCATCTCCCATATCTAAAACCTCTCCACCTTAGCCATCAGCACCCTGACAAAATCCTTTTCCTCAACCACCCCAACTTTCTCGCCTTTTTTGAAGAGGACGGCTTTGCCTTGGCCGCAGGCGATGCCGATATCGGCGTCTCTGGCTTCGCCGGGGCCGTTGACCACGCAGCCCATTACCGCCACTTTTATCGGCTTGGTGACTTTCATTAGCTCCGTTTCTACCGCTTCAGCCAGTGTAATAATATCCACCTCAGCCCGGCCACACGAGGGGCAACTGACCAGTATCGGGCCGTGCTGGCGCAGGTTCAGGCTTTTCAGGATTTCATAGGCAGCAATCACCTCTTCCCTGGGGTGAGCGGTTAGAGATACCCGGATGGTATCGCCAATGCCTATATAAAGCAAAGTGCCGATGCCCACGGTGCTGCGGATAACACCCGTCCTCGGTGGGCCGGCTTCAGTAATGCCGATGTGCAGGGGGTAGGGAATTCTTTCTGCGATACTTCTATAAGCTTCAATGGTAGTCGGCACATCGAAGGCTTTAAGGGAGACCTTAATCAGGTCAAAGTCCAGGCTTTCCAGCAGCTTTATCTGCTCTAAGGCAGCATCAACCATCTGCTGAGCGGTGGTTAACTCCGGATTGGCTGTTTTGGGCAGGCTGCCGGCATTTACCCCGATACGGATGGGGACATTTCTTTCTTTGGCTGCCTGGACTACGGCTTTAACCTTTTCTGGTTGGCTGATGTTGCCTGGATTTAAGCGGAGTCCGTCAGCCCCAGCCTTCAGTGCGGCTAAAGCCAGCCGATAGTCAAAGTGAATATCAGCGATTATGGGGGAGGAAGTGCCCTTTTTTATAGCTGCGATAGCCTGCGCTGCCTGACTATCAGGCACAGCCACTCGCACTAGCTCGCAGCCACAATCTTCAAGCTCCTTGACTTGCCTGATAGTTGCCATAACATCACGAGTATCTGTCTTGGTCATAGATTGCACCACAACGGGGGCACTACCACCGATAGTGACCTTGCCAATTTGAATAGGTTTACTGGTCCTGCGTGAGTTCATGGTAACAGGCTTTCCCCACTTATGATGCGTATAATGTCCTGGTAAGTAACTGCTAGGATAAATACCATTAGCATAGCGAAGCCAATAAGATGTACCCGCCCTTCAGTCTTTGGTGCGATGCGCTTGCCCCGGCGTATCCACTCCAAGAGAACGAATGCAATTCTGCCACCATCTAAGGCAGGGAGCGGGAATATGTTGATTATAGCCAGGTTTATGCTGAGAAAGGCGGCAAATTCCAGTAAGGGGCTAATTCCAGCTTTGACTATCTCCCCGGTTATTTGAGCAATGCCTACTGGTCCGGCCAATTCTACAGGTGCTGTCCCGATGATCATACTGACTATCCCGTTCTTGAATAAAACGAAGGTTTCTATACAGGCACTAAATCCCATGGGTATTGCTTTCCAGAAGGGGTGATGTTGGCTGGTGATGGTTGTATCTGAGGTGGTGATTGCAATTCCAACTGCTCCCCGGCCCTCCGGTGGCTTCCATCTTGGTATAACTTGAACCTCTTCTATTGTTGAGTCACTGTGTTGGACAAGTAGCGTAATCTCACTGCCCAGATGAAGCTGGATATGACGGGCTAGGTCAATGTGGTTATTTAACATTTTATCATCTGCACTAAGGATGGTGTCTCCGGCTCTGATACCAGCCAGAACCGCTGGGGAACCAGCGCCTACTTCCTCTACTAGTACCTGCCCCGTTACCAGGTTATGGGGAATCATAAAAGCAACTGAGAAGAGAAGGAGAGGCAGCAGGAAATTCATCAGTGAGCCGGCACTGAGAACCAAGAGTCTGGTGCCAATGCTTTTACTGGCCAGGCTTCCTGGCACGGTGGGGTCTTCTTCTCCAGCCATTTTGACAAAGCCGCCCAGTGGTATTGCGTTCAGTGAATATAGTGTCTCACCCCGCTTTACTCCTAATAATCGCGGGGGAAAACCAAGACCAAATTCCTCCACTTTCACACCGGTTGCTCTCGCAGTAATGAAATGCCCCAGTTCGTGGGCAAGAATAAGTACCACAATAACAACGAGGAATGATGCTATGGAAATCAGTGCGGTCATAGATTATCTCCGCTGATAAGTTGCACAACTTTTTCTCTAGCCCAGGTATCAGCCGCCATGATGTCCTCTAAACTAGGGTGGACTATGGCTTCATGCTCTTCCAGAGTCTGTTCTATAAGCTTGACAATATCAGTGAATTTGATGCGTTGAGACAGGAAAAGTTCAACAACTATCTCATCGGCGGCACAAAGCACCGCCGGGTAAGTTTCCCCCTTCTTCCCCGCTTCAATAGCTAACTTGAGGCAAGGGAAGGTATCAAAGTCAGGTTGCTCGAAGGTCAGGCTTTTAATATTGTTCCAGTCAAGCTTGGGGAGTTGCGGATTGGCTAGGCGTTCAGGATAAGATAAGGCGTATTGAATGGGCAAACGCATATCGGGGTAACTTAACTGAGCTTTAATTGAGCCATCTATAAATTCTACCATAGAATGGATAATACTCTGGGGATGGATTAGAACCCTGATGTTATCCAAGGGCATATCAAATAGCCAGTGGGCTTCAATTACCTCAAGCCCTTTGTTCATCAGGGTAGCCGAGTCAATGGTGACTTTGCTTCCCATTTGCCAGGACGGATGCTTTAAGGCTTGCTCAACGGTAACTCCGTTCAGCTGTGCCGGCGAGTAATGACGGAAAGGTCCCCCCGAGGCAGTTAGAATAAGCTGGGTTGCCGGCTGTGTTTCACCCCTCAGGCACTGCCATATAGCGCTATGCTCACTATCAATGGGTAGAATCTGGGCGGCATTTAGTTTCGCCTCATTGGTGATAATCTCACCGGCCATAACTATTGATTCCTTGTTGGCCAAGGCAATATTTTTACCAGCCTTTACTGCCGCCAGTGTCGGGCTTAGCCCTGATTTCCCCGCGGTAGCTATCACTACAGTGTCTACCTGAGGATGGCTGGCAATCTCTTCTGGCGATAACAGTTTGTATTCTGTATTAGCTAGGCGAGTCTGTGTCTTTTTATCCTGGTAATAAACAAATCTAGGTTTGAACTCGCTGATTTGCTTTGTCAGTAAATCAACGTTTTGACCGGCAGCCAGCCCGACTATCTGAAATCGGTCAGGTAAGGCACGAACCACCTCCAACGTTTGCTGACCGATGGAGCCGGTTGAGCCTAGGATAGCTACTTGCTTTACTGTATCACCCATGTCACATAATAATATACCACTATGCCAGCGAAGACAACGCTATCTATTCGGTCAAGGAAACCGCCATGCCCCGGTATTAGACTGCCTGAATCTTTTGCTCCCATATTGCGTTTGAACAAAGACTCTACGAGGTCGCCGAGTTGACCAAAAATGCTGACTAGTAAGCCCAGAAGTATTGCTTGCCCCCAGTTGAAATGGAGAATGAGAGGCGTGGGTAGAATAAAAAACAGGCTAACGATGAGAGCCCCAAAGATTCCACCAATGGCTCCTTCCCAGGTTTTGCCTGGACTAATGCGTGGGGCAAGGTAGTGCTTGCCCAAAGCTCTACCGGTAAAGAAAGCGGCGGTGTCGGAAGCAAAGGTAGTAAATAGAGCAAAAAATACCCAGTTTCTACCATCATCCATACCCCTTAGTGCCACCAAATAGCCTAGTAGCCACCCCACATAGAGAATTCCGGCCATTGTCCATATCCAACTGGTAAAAGCTTTTTCCTCCTGCGAACGCAGGAGGAGCCAGATTAGAGATAGCATTACTGCCGAGGTTAATAGGAGCGGTGTAAGTAGGTTAAGGTCAAAGTAGGCTTCAAGGATAGATAGCAAATCTGAGTCGCGACTAAGGATAAAGAGTGAGGTCCAAATCAGTCCAAAGTAGGTGAGTGGTGGCACCTTGCAGGCCGTGACCAGCCTGTAGAATTCAAAGACAGCTAACACTCCCCAGATAGCCATCAATATGGTGAACCAAGGTAATGGTTTATCAAACCAGACGATAGCAACGAGGAGAGGAATACCACACAGTGCAGTTATGACTCTTTTCTTGAGCATGCCTATTAACTAGGGTTACAATCCACCGAAGCGCCTTTGTCTCTGGCTATAGGATAGGAGCGCTCTGTTAATATCTTTCTTACCGAAATCAGGCCATAGGACTTTGGTGAAGTGATATTCGCTATAGGCTGTTTGCCATATTAAGAAATTACTTAGGCGGGTTTCATCGCCGGTGCGAATCAGCAGGTCAACATTAGGTAGCCCGGCGGTATAGAGGTAGCCACTAAATAGCTCTTCACCTATATTTTGAGGCGTAATGTCTTCAGCTATGAGATGGCGCACTGCGTCTAAAATCTCAGCACGTCCACCATAATTGAAGGCGAGGTTAAGTGTCATCCTGGTATTGTTTTTAGTTAGCGCTACCGCTCTATTTATGGCAAGCTGTAGATTTTGCGGAAGTTCATTAAGCCGTCCAAGGTGACGGAGCCTGACACCCCTCTCGCGAAGTTCTGGGACACATTTGTCTATAAACTCCCTCAGTAGTTGAAATATACCTGCAACCTCCTCTTCAGGGCGAGCCCAGTTTTCCGTAGAGAAACCGTAAAGCGTTACATATTTTATTGGGTATTCATTGAGATATTCAACCATACGGCGTGTATTTTCTGCTCCTGCCTGGTGGCCATCAAACCTAGGTAATCCACGCCGTTCTGCCCACCTCCCGTTACCGTCTGGTACAATGGCTATATGGTTGGGGAGTTTAGTAAATTTTTTGGTAGTTAACGCCTTGGCCATCATTTTGCCACTCAAATCCAGGCTAAACCTGTATGAGTGCTGCCTCCTTATCTCGTCCGATTTGTTCGGTATCGGCGATGAAGTTATCAGTAAGTTTTTGTAACTGGTTTAAGGTACGCTTATGCTCATCCTGTGATATATCCTTATTCTTCTCTAACCCTTTTAGTTCATCCATGGCCTCACGTCTCAGGTTGCGTATTGCTATCCTTCTTTCTTCAATTCTCCTTCGTACCACCTTAGCTAGCTCCTGTCGACGCTCTTCAGAGAGTGGCGGGATGTTTATTCGGATAACGTTTCCATCATTAACTGGGTTTAGTCCCAGGTCAGACGTCAGGATAGCCTTCTCTATGCTACGCATGCTGTTTTTATCCCAGGGTTGGATGACGAGCAGTTTTGCCTCAGGTGCTGAAATGCCAGCAACTTGATTAAGCGGAGTAGGAATACCGGCATATTCTACCTTGATATGTTCTATTAGGGTGGGTGTGGCACGTCCAGTGCGGATAGTGGCTAATTCCTTCTTCAAACCCTCTACTGTCTTCTGCATCTTTTCTTCAATATTACATAAAGTCTGGCTAGCCATTTTCCTTCTCACTAGATACTATAGTGCCAATAGGCTCACCGATTACCGTTTTTTCTATGCTACGTGGAGCTTGGAGGTCGAAAACGATTATAGGCAGCTTGTTTTCCAGGCATAATGAGAGAGCGGTGGCATCCATTACTTCTAAACGCATGTTTAAAGCTTCAAAGTGGGTTAGTTTGTCAAACTTCTTGGCACTAGGGTTTTTAAGAGGGTCAGCATTATATATGCCATCAACATTATTCTTGGTCATAAGTAAAACCTCTGCCTCGATCTCTATGGCTCGTAGCGCGGCGGCAGTATCAGTAGTCATATAGGGATTGCCGGTGCCAGCGGCGAAGATAACCACTCTGCCCTTCTCCAGGTGACGAATAGCCCGGCGTCTAATGTAGGGCTCAGCCACCTGCTGAATGCTGATGGCTGTCTGGGTTCTGGTAGTTACTCCTTCTTTTTCTAGTGTGTCCTGGAGAGCCAGAGCATTTATCACTGTAGCTAGCATCCCAGCGTAGTCAGCGGTGGCCCTATCCATTCCGTTCTTCTCAGCCTCAGCTCCGCGCCAGATGTTACCGCCACCAACAACAATAGCTACACCCACCCCCATTTCCATTACCTGCTTAATTTGCCTAGCAATCTTACTTAAGGTAGGGGCATCAATACCATAAGCTTCTTCACCTCTAAAAGCCTCGCCACTGAGCTTGAGTAAGACTCGTTTGTATTTGGTGGTAATCATTATCTTCTCTTAACACGCTCCCAATGTGCTTTACTACTCTCCTACTTTAAATCTGGCAAATCTGCTTACCTTGATATTCTCTCCTACTTTGGCGATAGCTTCGTTAATAATATCTTGAACGGTCATATCAGGGTTCCTAATGTAAGGCTGGAGAAGCAGGCAAGCTGACTGAGCTTCTGTATCAGCTCCCTCAGGGACTTCTTCTGTGGAGATAAATTGAGGGTCTTGAGCGACTATTTGCATTGCCAGGTTGTGAGCTAGTTCCTTGAATTCATCGGTGCGGGCGGCAAAGTCAGTCTCACAATTCACTTCAACCATAGCTCCAATACGCCCTCCGGTATGGACATAGCTTTCAATTAACCCTTCAGAAGCTAAGCGCTTTCTTTTTTTCTCCGCCTTGAGAAGGCTGCGTTGCTTTAGAATCTCTCGAGCCTTTTCCATATCCCCCTCTGCTTCAAGGAGGGCATTCCGGCACTCCATAATACCGGCTCCGCATTCTTTTCTTAGCTCCTTTACTCTATCAGTTGGAATTTTCAACCTTTCCTCCTCGCCTTATTCATCATCAGGAGTGAAAATAAGAGGCTCGGTAGCTTCCATAACCTCAGGTTCCTCCAAGCTCTCTTCCTGCCCTTCTTCTATTGGAATCACTACTTGGTCAGTACTACCTTCAATAACTGCGTCGGCAATCTTATTGCATATTAGCCTGATGGCTCTAATGGCATCGTCATTAGCTGGAATAGGATAGTCTATCTCATCAGGGTTACAGTTGGTGTCAGTGACAGCTACAACGGGTATTCCTACTTTCTTGGCTTCAGCTAAAGCAATTCTATCCTTTGTCGGGTCAATAACGAATAGAGCAGCCGGCAGGCTAGTCATTTCTTTGAAGCCGCCCAATCGTCGATTGAGGCGTGAAATTTCCTCCTCAAGTTTTAAGGCCTCTTTCTTAGGCAGACGGCTAAATTCCCCCTTGGCTTGCTGGTCTTCTAAACGGACTAAGTAGTCTATGCGGGCTTGAATAGTAGCAAAATTAGTTAGCACCCCTCCTATCCAGCGTTGGTTGACGTAATACATACCGCAGCGATTAGCTTCTTCTACTATAGCCTCCTGAGCCTGCTTCTTGGTGCCGACGAAAAGGATGTGGTCTCCGTCAGCTTTTAGCTGTTGGACAAAGTCGCAAGCTTTGTCCAATAGGCTGGCAGTTTGCTCTAGGTCAATGATATGAATGCCATTACGCTTGGTGAAAATGTATTTCTTCATGCGAGGGTGCCAGCGACTGGTCTGATGCCCAAAATGAGCCCCAGCTTCTAAAAGTTGTTTAATAGTAACGGTATCTGGCAAATTCGAACCCCTTTCTAAAAAATATCTTTAACTAGTCTAAAGTATAACGAAGTATAGCATATCATCTAGCATGCAGCAATAGCAAGGTTAAGCTGGACGAGGTGGATGGTTGTTAGGGGGTTGACAGAAAGTGTTATTGAGTGTACAATAGGAAAACGGTTGCCTTTTACAATAACTTCTGTAACTGAGTGCGATTAAAGAGGTGAATGCGATTAATGATAAGCCAGGATAGTCGTGAGGTTGAAAGAAAGGTCGTATCCATTTTAAGGATTCTTAGTGAATCACCCCAGCCATTGGGGGCAAAGCTGATTGCCCGCCGGCTGAAAGAGTATGGGGTGGAGTTGGGAGAACGAGCGGTAAGGTATCACCTTAAGCTAATGGATGAGCGGGGACTGACCCGTCCCCTATCGAGAAGGGATGGTAGGGAAATTACACCGCTAGGTATAGAAGAACTGAATAATGCCTTAGTTACCGATAAGGTTGGTTTCGTGCTGGAGAAGATAGAGCTCCTAGTTTTTCGCATTTCTTTCGACGTAGAAAGACTAAGTGGCTTGGTGCCGGTTAATGTTTCCTTCTTTCCTAAAGAGAGGTTTACCGAGGCTCTTCAGGTAATGAAGAAAGCCTTTAGGGTTGGGCTTTGTGTCAGCGATTTAGTAGCGGTGGCAGCAGAAGGTACGAAATTAGGTGATGTGCTTGTGCCTAAGGGTAAGACGGGTTTAGCTACTATCTGTAGTCTGATAATCAACGGCAGTTTACTCAAAGCGGGTATTCCTATGGACTCTAGATTCGCGGGAGTGTTGCAGATACGAAATAACCAGCCATTACGCTTTGTCGATCTTATTTACTATTCTGGTTCCACCGTGGACCCTTCGGAGGTATTTATCCGGGCAAAAATGACTGATGTCCAGGGCGTGGTTAGAGAAGGGGGGGGGAAAGTGCTGGCTAACTTCCGTGAGCTGCCTGCCCAGTGCCAGCCTTTGGCAGAGGGGGTTATCAATCGGTTAAAAAAGGTAGGGTTGGGCGGACTAATTATGATGGGTAATCCGAGTGAAACGGTGTGTGATATAGCGGTGGGTTTGAATAGAGTGGGGATGATATTTCTTGGCGGGCTTACTCCGGTTGCTGCCGCCGAGGAAGCAGGGATAGAAGCAGAAAACCAGGCTATGAGTACCTTGCTTGACTACCAAGACTTAGTAAAATTTCAGACTCTTATATAAGGAGGGAGACATGAAAGAGGTAAAAGTAATACCTTGCCTTGATGTAAAGGATGGCAGAGTGGTCAAAGGGGTGAAGTTTGAAAATCTGAGGGATGCCCGAGACCCGGTAGAAGCAGCCGAAGCTTATTGTCGTCAAGGTGCTGATGAGCTTGTTTTCCTTGATATCTTTGCCACTGTAGAGGATAGGGGAACACGATTTGAATGGGTAAAGAAGGTTTGCGACGTGGTTACAATTCCTTTTGCTGTAGGTGGTGGCATCGGTAGCCTCGAGGATATGAGGGCATTGTTTGACCTTGGCGTGGACAAAGTCTCGATAAATACGGCTGCTGTTAGAGATCCAGAGCTTATAGAGGAAGCCGCCAAGAAATTTGGCAAGGATAGGTTGGTGGTGGCTATTGATGGCAGGAAGAATCCGCTGGGTAGTGGTCTTCCTCGACTGGAGGTAGTAGTCAGGAGCGGGAATGAGGCTACCGGTATAGAGATTGTTGACTGGGCAAAGCGAGTAGAAAAGCTGGGAGCTGGTGGGATTTTACTCACCAGCAAGGATGCTGATGGAACAAAGGAAGGGTATGATTTAGAGATGACCAGAGCAGTAGCCGAGGCGGTTAGTATTCCAGTTACTGCTTCAGGCGGTGCTGGTAAGTTAGAGCACCTTTATGATGCCGTGGTAACCGGTAAGGCATCGGCAGTTCTAGCCGCATCAATCTTTCATTTTGGGGAAATATCTATCCCTCAGGCTAAAAGATACCTGCAGGAAAAGGGAATTCCAGTAAAAATATAAAAATGAGGAGAGTTAGAGAATGAATCTACAACGACCAAACGCAAATGAGGCCACCAGAACCGTCAATCGTTCCCGGAGTATAGTGCCCATGAGTGGTCTCTGCTCCCGCTGCCTTGATAGCTGCACGGGAAACTGCGAGGTATTCAAGGCAACCTTCCGTGGTCGGGAGCTAATTTATCCCGGACCCTATGGTGAAATCACTGCCGGAGGCGATAAAGACTACCCCATTGATTACTCTCATCTTAATATCCAGGGATATGCTCTGGGAGCTGAAGGGCTACCGGCTGGTGTTATTGGAGACCCCGATACGGCTACTTTCCCAGTGGTAAATACTGAGGTTGAATATGGCTGGGACATCAAAGTCAAGATGAAGATTCCTATCTTTACTGGTGCTCTGGGTTCCACTGAGATAGCTCGTAAGAACTGGGAACATTTTGCCGTTGGTGCTGCCATCAGCGGGGTTACACTGGTCTGTGGCGAAAACGTTTGCGGTATCGACCCGCGGCTTGAGCTTGATTCAAATGGCAAGGTTATTTCAGCGCCAGATATGGACCGTCGAATCGAAGTATATCGTCGCTACCATCAGGGATACGGCGAAATCCTAGTCCAGATGAACGTAGAGGATACTAGACTGGGTGTTGCTGAATATGTCTATAAGAAGCACGGCCTGGAAACAATTGAGCTTAAATGGGGGCAAGGTGCCAAATGTATCGGTGGTGAGATAAAAGTCGGCAGCCTGGAAAGAGCACTGGAGCTCCAGAAACGTGGCTATATTGTTACGCCCGACCCTTTAAATCCGGTATCCCAAGCAGCCTTTAAGGACGGCTCTCTAAAGGAGTTTGAACGTCATAGCCGTCTTGGCTTTATTGACGAGGAAGGCTTTTACGCTGAGGTTCAGCGTCTGAGGGATGTGGGATTCCAACGTATAACCTTGAAAACTGGTGCCTACGGTCTTCGTGAGCTGGCTATGGCTATCAAGTGGAGTTCCGAGGCTAAAATCGACCTGCTTACAATAGATGGTGCCGGTGGTGGTACCGGTATGAGCCCTTGGCGGATGATGGAAGAATGGGGTATGCCCAGTCTCTACCTACACGCCGCTGCTTATGAGTTTTGCCAGAAGCTAGCCGATAGAGGCGAGCGAGTGCCTGATATTGCCTTTGCTAGTGGATTCAGTAGTGAAGACGGCGTATTCAAAGCGCTTGCCCTTGGTGCACCTTTTACCAAAGCAGTATGCATGGGGCGGGCTTTGATGATTCCGGGTATGGTAGGGAAGAATATTGAGCAGTGGCTTAAGGATGGTAAGTTACCCAATACAGTTGGTCAATTTGGCTCGACTCCAGAAGAAATCTTCGTCTGCTATGAAGACGTCAAGAGTATAGTGGGTGCTGGTGAAATGAAGAACATTCCGCTGGGTGCCGTGGGAATATACAGTTTTAGTGAAAAGATTAAGGTTGGCTTGCAGCAATTGATGGCTGGTGCAAGATGCTTTAGTGTGCCGGCTATTAGCCGACGTGAGCTTATGTCATTGACCGAAGAATGCGCTAAAGTAACTGGAATACCATATCTAATGGATGCGTATAGGGAAGAGGCAATGAAAATTCTAGCCTAACCGCTAAATATTTACCGTAAGAAAAGGGCTATTCCAGGTTATGTAATAGCCTTTTTCACAATAATTGACAAAACTTTATCATAGCCTTATGATAAGGGTCAAGAAGGGGTAGGGACTTAGAGATGCAAATTAGGAAAACTTATAAGGAAATAAATCCTGAGTTACTCTATAATGAGATAAGAGATTTTACCCGGAAGCAGGGAGCAATTATAGATGAGACAAAGCTGGAAACATACTCTTTACCTAGCGACTCATCATCATTTATTTCACGCGGCACACTAACTTTCAAGATTCAGGATAAGTCAGGCAAGATTGAAAAGGAATGTCTCAGGGTGCATATTGTAGGTTCAGCTAAGACAGAGACGAAAGTAATGTTTGATATAGATGAGGAACTCTTCCCTCAGCAGAAGATCTCTGCTCTGCAAGATGACCTGGACTTTATTTTTGGCTCATATGAGGTAAAGCCTCGTTAAGAGCCTATCCGGAATTTGGAAGCCAGCTCTCTTTAACCACTGGCAAATGGTTTTAGCCACGAACTCAGGGCCATTATCACTGCCTATATATTTCGGTACACTCCGCGTCAGGAATAACCATTCCAACACTTCAATGACTGCTTCCAGCGATTAATGGTTGCCGGCGAAATGCCATGCCTTCGGGCAGTCTCAACTATCGAGCAACCAGACTCAACTTCCCGTTTCCCGTAGAATCCGAAATACCTGCGCCTCCGAATACCTCCTCGCTTTCACTTTTGCTTCCTCCTGTAGTTATTCTACAGGAATCTCGCATTTCAAGGGGTCCTAATTTCGGGGGCAGGTCGTGCTGTCTCACACTGGCGTGTTAAGGCCTCTTTATCTCTTTGATGTATTGTCTTTGGTTTGCCAGATGATGGAGTTCAGTGAAGACGGGAAGGCTCTCCTCAGGTGGTGGGGGAGACGACATCTTTAGAAAGATGGCTTGTCTTTCGGGAAAGACTAAGGTGGGGGTGCCAAAAACACTTAGTGTCTCCACGGCAAAGGTATGGTCTTCGGCAAGCTTAGCCAGTAGCTGACGGTTACCGAGGTCCTTTTGAAACTGGGACATCTCTAGGTTGACACTCTCAGCCACTTCAATAAGGGTGTTAATATCAGCGATATCCCGGCGCTGTTCGTGTTTCGCTCTAAGCAAGGCAATGTGGAAGGAGTCAAAGGCAGCTTCATCCTGACATCGGGCAGCCTCGGCAGCCCAGAAGGCGTGTAACCCACGACTTGAGTAATCCTCAGGCTGCTCCCAAATTTTCCATTCAGGTCCTTGCTCGCTATTGACCTGTTCCAGACTAAAATACCTCCAATTGACGGTTAACTTTGGGCCAATGCACTCTTTCACTTTTTGCAGCCAAACTGCTGCATTATAGACATAGGGTCAAAGATAGTCGAAATAGATGTCTAGGAGCATGATATCACTTATTTCGGTCTTTACCATTTCAGCCTCCTTTGGTGCAAAGCTGCTTTTCAGGCTAAATGTAAATGTTAAGCAGAACTTGCATTGTATACAGGTCACCATTGTACTCCGATGATTCTTAGGAAGCAAGGCGTAGTGTAGTGGCGTAGATCTGTGTGAGATAAACCAGCATATCGGGCAAATAATCTACCTGAGTGGCTTGCAGGAAGTTTGAACAAGTAGTGCCCACTAAAGTAGTTAGTCCAGCCTCCGTAGCCGAGGAACGAAGGCCAATGCTAAGATGGACAGGAAGACAAGAACCGTGGCGAACCCGCCAATTGCCCACTGCACCCCGATAGCTTCGGCTATCAGTCCCGCCGAGAAGGTACCAAAGCTGGTCAGGCCAAACTCCATCATGTAAATGCTCATCACCCGTCCCCGGTAATCATCGTCCACGTAGTACTGGAGCAGGGTGTTAGACAGGGTCATCCGTCCTGCCTGACCCAGTCCAACGAAGACAATCATGGCCAGGGAGAGGTACCACGAGTGGGAGAAGGAAAAGCTCACCAGGGCCAAGCCCAGAATGAGGCTACTGACTAGCAGCATGGCGCCCCGCTTCTTATTGGGTAGAGAGGCGAGGGTGAGAGAGCCAATCATGGCGCCGATGCCAGAGACGCTCATTAACACCCCAGCCTGCGCTTCACCAACCTTCAGGAGTTGGTCACACAAGACAGGCATCAGCATCATGTAGGGCATGGAAAGTATGACGACAAAGAGGGTGAAGCCCAGAATGAGGAGGATGACGGTTTTATGCCGGATATACTGAATCCCTTCCTTTACGTCGGCCAGGGCGCCGCTGCCACGGAGGGTCATGGTGCTGGTGAGTGGCATAAAGGAAATGAAGACTACGGCCGTGAGGTACATACCAGTCATGGCATAGTAGACGGCCTTATAGTCGAAGGCGTTGATGAGTAAGCCCGTCAGCACTGGAGCAAAGAGCCGGAGGCTATTCGCCCCCAGGTTGTTCAGGGATACGGCATTCATAAGCTGCTCCTCGCCGACGATCTCAGGGAGGATAGCCTGGCGTGAGGGCATCATGAGCGCCATAATGGTTCCTTGCAGCAGGGAGGCAGCAAATAGAATCCACCACGAGCCGGCGCGTTCAGTACTCAGGTAGCCCAGGCTCAGGGTAAGGGCGACGCCTAAGGAGACCGCAGCCGAGCCCACCTGGCCAGCAAGCATGACGTACTTCTTCTGCACCCGGTCGGCGATGACTCCGCCAAAGAGGGACAAGGAGAGCATGGGTATGGCGTGGGCGAAAGACATCGCCCCCAGAATGGCTGCTGAGCCGGTCAAGCGATAGATGAGCCAGGAGCGGGCAAACATCTGCATGTTCATGGAGGCCATCTGGCCCAGCATGGCCAAGAAATAAAGGCGAAAGACTGGGTTCTTGAAGGAGCTGAGGGTCTTCAGATTGCGTAGGGAGATGCTACCTATACCACCACCCATGCCCATGCCAGGCCCCATTCCCCTGCTCATATTTTCATCTCTATTTCCTTTTTCAGCCGCTACTTCTTCGCTTTCACACCACAAAAATTGAAGGAAAAGTTGCTCTCCCAAGTGAGGTGCGAACTTTTCCCTAAAGTTGCCCTTTTGACCTATAGTTTACATCTATAGTTCTAGGAGAGCAAGTAGGGAAAGAGATTAGGGTAATCTAAATTATATATTCAGTCATTCAAGATTAAAGCTGTTTCCTCCCTTAATTATCATGCTCGCCCTTACTTAAACCCAATATTATGGGGTAGAATAGAGGTGATTTAAAAGTAAACCAATTAGGTCCAATCTATTGATAGCAGGAGAGTAGGATGATTAATGCCAACGGTCAGATTAGCTCCGGTAGAAGTAATATTATTATGTTTGCCGGGAAGGGTGGTGTGGGCAAGACAACCTGTGCTGCGGCAGCGGCACTTCACTATGCTTCTTCTGGAAAACAAACTCTGGGTATCTCGACTGATGCTACCCCCTCGTTATCACATATCTTTGAGATAACAGGTGACAAGAAACCAGCCAGGGTTGAAGGGTCATTGTACATTAATGAACTTGGTATAGAAGAAATTAAAGAGATGTGGGATAAGAAATTTGGCAATGAAGTCTACGGAGTCTTTTCTTCCTTCGTATCTATTGACTACCCAGAATTTGTTGAGTTCATGACCTCACTACTGCCTGGGCTGAGCGATGAATTTATGATTGATTACATAAGGGAATTGAGCATAAAAGGCGAGTACGATACTATTGTCTGGGATACGGCTCCGCTGGGTCAGACACTTGCCTTGCTTAAGGCCCCAGCTATGTTGGCAGAGCATTTGAGAATGGCTCCCCGTATCTATTCTAAATTGAAGCTTGGTCAGAGGAGCCGAGAACCAGTACTGGATATAATCAAGCGGTGGGAAAGGTTATCCGCTGATAACATGGATTTTCTCAGAAATGAAGTGCAATTCATCCTGGTCACCATAGCGGAGGCTCTGGCCGTTGAGCAGCTTGAGAGTATTTTTCGTATGCTGAGCGAATACGGCCTCAAGGTACAGCAGTTGATAATCAATAACGTGGTTAAGGCAGAGAACTCAGATTTTTTGCTAACCAAGGCTAAGCAACAAAAGAATTACCTTGAGTTTATCTACGATAGATACTCAGACCTGCAAATAATTGAACTGTCCATGTTCCCCTATGAACTGAAAGGCTTGGACAGGCTGAGGGAAATTGAAAGAATATTGTTTCAATAAAACTTGCCCTGTTCACCTAACGCTATCTCGGAAAAGATTGATGTGACATTTACCCGTTTGTCGGTAGGCCTGACAGCCATCGCAGGGTCCTATCTCTTTACCCGATAAACTGAAGGGTTCTACTTCCGCTCCTTCGTTTTGGGTTCCATCGGGCGCCTCACCTACCAAGCTCTCGGTGTTACCTGATTTTTGTGGATTGTAGGAAAGACCCAAAATCTTCACCTTTACCCTCTCTCTGTATTTAATTGTGGGAAATTATAGAATTACCTATCCCATTTGAGTAATGGAAAAAGGTTGCCATTTTACCACAGATACAGTATTATGTCGCAGCCGAGTTTCACATTTTGGTACTATCAGTGATGCATTATTTTGCCTACGGCTCCAATCTAAATCGAAAGCAAATGCTGGAACGCTGCCCAGACAGTCAGCCTGAGTTTATAGCCACTCTTCCCAATTATAAGCTGGTATTTGTCGGGTGGTCTAGACTACGGCGAGGTGGAGTGGCCAGCATCAGACCTTTTAGAGGAGAGAAGGTCCATGGGGCTATTTATGAAGTTTCTGACCAATGTTTACGACGACTAGATAAATATGAAGAAGGCTATAACAGATTCAAGGTCACGGTATTTAATGAAGATGGTGAGCCTACCCAGGCAATAACCTATATCAAGGCTAGTCAATCAGAAGAAACACCGCCTTCACCGGAATATTTATCCCTTATTCAACAAGGCTATAGAGATTGGGGAATTACCTGATTCTTTAGATTGGCTGGCTAAGTTAAGCAACATCTCATTACGAAATTCTTGACTACCAGGTTATCTTGGGTTAAGATAAATTAGCAGTCTAAGAGTGTGAGTGCTAATCTTTGTCTTATCATTCATTTTATCAAGTTAAAACCCTAGTGCCACCTTAACTTGGGCAAGGTTTAAGAGATGGCAACAAAGCTGTCTCTCCCCGAGCATATTTTCAATAGGATATTAAAGTGCTGGCTATAGTTTGATTCATGTTGTGCCTAAGCAAAATAGCTACTAAGAGTATAAACGTAATAGGAGGTGAAAGGTTTGCCTATCTACGAATACGAATGTACCTGCTGTCCGTCTCGATTTGAATTAAGGCGAAGCTTTAGTGAGGATGGTCCAGTATTTTGCCCTGAATGTGGGAGTGAAGCAGTACGTATCTTCTCACCAGTACCCATAATTTTCAAGGGGCCCGGGTTTTATTCAACCGACAGCAGGGGGGATCATAGTCATTCGCAACCCGCAAGCAGCACTGATGAAGCCAAAGCTAGCGGTCCTGACGAAGCTAAGATTGACAGCACAGAGAAAGAGAGCTAGTTTCTAAGAAGATTCCTCTTGCCTGTCTTTTACCAGTGTCTTTAGGCAACGACAAGGAGACAAAATGGCTTTTGCCCTCCTGTATCGCCAGGAATTACAGGAATACAATTTTGGGCCAGGTCATTCTTTTCGCGGAGACCGATACCAAATATTTCCTCAATTTTTGCAAGAGAATCTAGCTGAGGATGATAATTACCAAATTCTCAAAGCGGAACCAGCAGCAGATGAAGACTTACTCTTAATCTGCCGAAAAGAATATATCGATTTCACCAAAGACTACTATCGGGCTGCCAGTGCTGGTTTGAGCTATCCTGGTCAATTTTCTCGGTTTCATAGTGGGGATAATAGACCGATTGGGGAACCGGGCAAACTGGAAGAGGCAGCCAGATTGATTATCGGACAGGCCAAGATGGCCTGTGATTTGGTTCAAGGAGGCAAATTTAAAAAAGCAGTGTCCATAGGTGGGGGAATGCACCATGCTAAGCCGGCTTATGGAGAGGGATTTTGCATTTATAACGATGTTGCCTATTGTGGTTCTTATTTGATGCAGGAATATAAGCTGGATAGAATCCTAATTTTAGATACTGATGCTCATGCTGGAAATGGCACCTGCGAGTATTTCTATCAAGAGCCGAGGGTACTATTTATTGACCTGCACCAAGACCCCAGAAGCCTGTACCCTGGGACTGGTTTTGCTCACCAGATTGGCTCTGGCAATGGGAAAGGCTTTACTATCAATATTCCAATGCCGGTCTATGCTGGCTATGATTCTTACCAACTAGCTTTTGAATCCATCGTCCAGCCTATAGCTCAGGAATTTAACCCACAAATCATTATCCGGAATGGTGGCTCAGACCCTTATTTTAATGACATGTTGACTAATTTAGGACTACCAATAAGAGGCTTCAGCATGATCGGAGAAAAAGTTAGAGAAATGGCCAGAGTTTGTGATGGTAAAGCTGTTGATTTGATTGCCTCTGGTTATAATGAAAAGGTCTTGCCTTATGCCTGGCTAGCCTTGATTTCTGGACTGGCAGGTATCGAACTTATAATAGAGGAACCAGAGCCGATTCCTCAAAGATTCAGCACGGATGCATCCTTGAAGGCGACTGAAAAGGTCATGGAAGAAGTTAAGAAGCAACTGAAAGATTATTGGAGATGTTTGAGATAGGATTCACCAATGGATATCATACTGCTCAAACAGTTTCCACAAAGACAAGAAACCGGAAGATTGACGGTCAACTTCAGAGCTAATAATACGCAACCCACTTTGGCTCCTCTTCGGTTACTCAGCGTAGTACTTTTCCTGTTTGATTAAAGAAGCAGAGATAACTGCTATGAAGCTAAGCAGACCCTGAATAAGGAAAACCAAATAGTAGCTATGCGTTAACTCAAAAATGGCACCACCTGCATAGGCACCTGTTGCCATACCAAACATATGAAACGCTGTTACTACTCCAAGTATTGTGCCCATCCGCAAGCTACCAAATAAGTCGGCAACCAGCCCTGCAGCTAAGGGAGCCGTGGTAAACCAGCCGAAACCAAAGAATGCCATTGCTACATAAAGTAGCCAGAGTGAATCACCTCCGAGAAGAACAAAAATGACCATAATCACAAAGGATATACCGCGAGCAAAATGAGTTAGTGCTAGCACATTCTTTCTGGCTATTCTGTCAGAGAGCATCCCCGTAACTAAAACGCCAATAAGATTTACCCCACCCTGCACACTGATAAGGCTGGCCCCAACCATATCTGGGTACCCTACATCTGTAGCAAATATGACTATATGTGTCATCATAAATCCATCACCTATGCCACAGATAATATGGCTAGCCGTCAAGAACCAGAAAGCTCTGGTTTTCACGGCTTCAGGAAAACTATTGCCCTTTTGTACCACGAGCTTTGCTTGAGAAGTAGCATCTTCCGGCCCTGGTGATGGCTCAATTGGCCTAACTCCATCCAGAGGTTCCCCGTCAGGGGCATATCCCTTATCCTCAGGATTATCTTTTATAATTAAGGCTAGTGGTAACGTTATTACAAACGAAACCCCAGCCCAGAATAGCATAGTCGGTCGCCAACCCCACAGGAGAATTAAATACTGCGAAATTGGGGCGAGAATCATTGTTCCTACGGACATCCCGGTTGCAGCGATATGTAGCGCTGTTCCCCTTTTCTTGACGAACCATCTGTTTAAGAGCACATTAGTGGCAGGCATAGCGTTTACATTAAAGAAAAATCTGGCCAAATATAAGTGCCAGATGTTGGTAGCGACGCCATTGAGCAGCCGGCTAAGAACCTGGGGCACCAGGCTAACTAATACCATCGTCTTTGGCCCAAACCGGTCTATAAGTTGTCCTAAGAATGGTGCGGTTATCATGAAAACTATCAGAGCAATAGACTGCACTGATGAGAGCGTAGCCCTGTCCCACCCAAATTCTTCCAGCATTGGTTTAAAGAATATGCTAACAGCGACAGCGCCGGTAAGGAAAACCATAATCCAAGACGCGGCAACCATATACCAACCGTAAAAGAGCTTAGGTTTGTTCAATTTGTGGTCATCATTTTCTCTAGGTTAATTACCATAAAAGCAATTCTGAGTCCCTCGCAGTCAATTACACACCATGACTCAATCGAGTCATCAAGCGCATGGGTAACCCACGCTTCACCATTCTGTCCTGAGTGGAGCGAATATCATAGGGAACACGGTATAACCTAACCAGTCTGGTTTCACTATCATATATGGCATAGCTGGCTCGGGGGTCACCATCTCGGGGCTGCCCTACACCACCGGGGCTGATAATCAGTCGGTTTCTACCCGGTGCAAGCCCGACATTAGTCAGGAATTGGCTAGAGGAATAACCGTCACTTTCACTGTAACTGAACACTAATGGGACATGAGAGTGACCCACTAGGCAAAATTGCGACTTAAAGTAAGCAAAATTTTCCTTGGCAACACTGGCTGATATGAGGTATTCCCAGATAGGCTCTCTGGGGCTACCGTGCACCAGGGTAAAGTCATCTTCCTGAATGACCAATGGGAGATTTCTGAGATACTCTATATCCTCTGAGCTTAGTTGCTGTGCTGTCCAGTGACAGGCTGCAGCCGCATCAGGGTTTAACTCAGCAGTGTCAATCTTACCAATTGCTGCCCAATCGTGATTGCCGGCAACACAGATGTGATTGGTTTGACATAGGAGTTCAATGCACTCATGTGGGTCTGGACCATAGCCAATAATATCTCCCAAACACCACACTTTTTCCACCTCTCCTCGGCGTTCAATGTCATCCAGCACCGCAGTAAAAGCGGCTAGATTAGCATGAATATCACCAATGATTGCGTAGCGCATATAAAAAATATAACAGTTTTTATCCAATATTACTAGGGTAGTCTTGCTGATGCTATTCGGTAAGCCCATCTTAGAACCTTTGGCGAGAAGACAGTATAGAAGGTCAGGTAATACCACTTCCGGTAACAATAATTATGACGCAATGCGGGTGCTTGACGTTAGGTCAGAGAAAGTGTAAGATTTATCAAGAAAGTTGGCTGAAGTAACGGTAGCAATAAATGACAATCGGGTGAGCGTCCACGACGGGATGACTATCCTGGAAGTCGCTCAAGAAAACGGCATAGATATTCCCACCCTGTGTTATAGACCAGAGTTGCCACCTATCGGAGCGTGTCGTATTTGTGTAGTTGAGGTGGAAGGCTCAAGGACACTGGTCGGTTCCTGTCATACCCCAATCACTCAAGGAATGGTCATATATACCCATTCTCCCAAGGTTCTAGAAACTCGTAAAGTGATAGTAGAACTCTTGCTGGCTAGTCATTGCGGTTCCTGCTTTTTATGTGAAAAGGCTAACATGTGTGAGCTGCGCAAGATTGCTGCCGACCTAGACGTAGGACTTCCCAGATTTCAAGTAAAGAAGCATTATTATCCTATAGAGGATGTCAGCCCTTATATTCAACGGGACTTATCAAAATGTGTCTTATGTCGGAGATGCGTGAGAGCTTGCAGTGAAATAGCTAAACAGAATGTATTCGGCATTGCCTACCGTGGTTTTGATTCCAAAATTGTGGTCGATTTTGATCAATCAATAGATAAGGAAGTTTGCCGGGATTGTGATGTCTGTGTTTCCTTGTGTCCAACAGGAGCATTGAGTAAACCAAGAAAATTGAGCGAAGAGAAGAAAGGAAAGCCACTGGTTATAAGTGGTTGATTCGCTGGTTACTGACTGAAAGGGGAAATAGTTAAAATTCAAAAGGGAACTACCTTCGAGGGCAAAGAGCGCGAAAATCTGCTAGTACTGCTGAAAAGGGCGCAAAGTAAGTACGGCTGTGTATCTAAGGAATTCATTGCTGAGACGGCTCAATCTTTGAATATCCCGATAAGTGAGATATACGGAGTATCTACCTTCTATTCTTTCCTTTCTACCAAGCCGCTGGGCAGGAATGTAATTAGGATTTGCAAAAGCCTTCCCTGTTATCTTGAAAATTCTCAGATGATAATTAAAAGCGTGGAAGATGAGCTCGGGATTAAGCCCGGTGAGACCACCCCTGATGGTAAATTCTCCTTTGAGTTAACTAATTGTATCGGTACCTGTGATAAAGCCCCGGCAATGATGATTAATGATGATGTTCATGGTGATTTAACGCCGGAGAAAATGTCTCAAATTTTGCAGACATATAAGTAAATACTTGACGAGGAATTAGCAGTGCCAGAGGAACGGATTGTCTTAAAGAACTGCGAGGTTATTGACCCCAGACGCATAACTACCTATTTAGATAAGGGTGGCTTCGAAGCTTGGCAAAAAGTGTTAGCTGAGATGTCCCCCGAGCAGGTAATAGAGGAGTTAAAAGCGTCAGGGTTGAGGGGACGGGGAGGGGCTGGATTTCCCTGTGGATTAAAGTGGCAGCTGGCTAGAGAAGCCCCCGGGGATGAAAAATATGTTATCTGTAATGCTGATGAAGGTGAGGTAGGGGCATTTAAAGATAGGTATATTCTGGAAAATGACCCGTTCACCCTCATTGAGGGAATAGCTATTGCTGCTTATGCCATTGGAGCTAAGCAGGGCTATATTTATTTGCGAGCTGAATACCATCGCCTGCTTGATTTGCTGATGGATGCCATTAATCAAGCTAAAGAGAAGGGATTTTTACAACAGGTAGATATTGATATTCGTGAAGGTGCCGGCGCCTATATCTGTGGTGAGGAGTCGGCATTGATGGACTCTATTGAGGGTAAACGGGGAGAGGCTCGCTATAAACCTCCCTTCCCACCATCAGAGGGGCTGTGGGAAAAACCAACTATCATCAATAATGTAGAAACCTTAATGAATATCACGCAAATCATTCTCAATGGAGCAAATTGGTTCAATCAAATAGGAACTGAGCGTAGTAAGGGTACCAAGGTTTTCTCAGTAAGTGGGGATGTAGAAAAACCTGGTGTATATGAGCTAGTCTTGGGGAGTCAGCTTAGGGAATTAGTTGAGGATTTAGCTATGGCTAAAAAGGTTAAGATGATTCAGATAGGTGGCGCCACCGGCAGGATTTTACCCTCTGACATGATAGACACTCCGCTATCTTTTGAAACTATCCTTGGTTCTGGAGCTATTACTGTATTTAATGAAAGTAGAGACGTTATAGATATTGTCTATAGGAGCCTGGAGTTTCTTGCTGAAGAGTCCTGCGGTAAATGTTCTCCCTGCCGGGAAGGAACTGAAGCCATGGTTGAAATTCTGGAGAGATTCTACAAAGGGGAGGGTGCAGAGAAAGATATTAAGGTTTTAGAAGAATTATCAAATGCTATGATGCTTTCCTCACTATGCGGTTTAGGGCAGGCAGCTCCGATTCCAGTAATGGACACCCTACAGTATTTCAGGAATGCTTACGAAAACCGAATCAAAGAAAAGCAAGGTGGGCTAGTGAAATGATAACGATTACAGAGCAAAAACCACTAGAAGAGATTGTACAATACCTAAATGGGTGTAATGCGGTTTATCTCATTGGCTGCGGCACCTGTGCCACTATGCTGCATACTGGTGGGAAGTCTGAAGTACTAGCCATGAAAGAGAAGCTTGAGGCTGACGGTAAGAAAGTTACTGGCTGGATGGTCATTCCCACAGCTTGTGACGAACTCACTAGGGAAGCTCTGGCGGAAAATGCTAAGGATATTGAGGCAAGTGACTGTATTCTTGTAATGTCCTGTGCCTTCGGGGTACAAACGGTTAGCTTGTATAGCGAGAAGCCGGTTTATCCAGCCTTGAACACCTTGTTTATCGGTAAGCAAGAAAGCCCCGATTCCTTTATCGAGGTCTGTGGCCAGTGTGGAAATTGCCTTCTGGCAGATACAGCGGGTATATGCCCAGTGGTCAGATGCACTAAAGGTTTACTCAATGGTCCCTGTGGTGGCACTAACAATGGCAAATGTGAAGTTGACCCAGAGAAAGATTGCGCTTGGACACTTATCTATCAAAGATTGGAGAAACAAGGAAGACTCAATCTCTTTGATGAATATCACCCTCCGAGAAATTTCCAAGCTGTGATAAGACCAGGAAAGTTCTCTATAGAGTAAGGAGGCAGGCGATGGCTAAACCTTTTCGGGAAGTTCTTAACTCAGGTAAATTCGTGGTTACTAGTGAGATTGGACCACCAAAGGGAACTAACTTGGAGGAAACATTGCATCATATCGACCTACTCAAGGACAAAGTAGATGCTCTTAACGTCACCGATAACCAGAGTTCCGTAATGCGCTACCCTTCACTGGGGGGCTGCCTGTTGATCAAAGAGAGAGATGGGGAACCGATTTTACAGATGACTTGCCGTGACCGCAATCGCCTAGCACTTCAGGCAGACCTTCTTTTCGCCTATACACGAGGTATCAGAAACGTTTTATGCCTAACTGGCGACTCCATTCCCGTCGGTGACCACAAGGAAGCGAAGGGAGTTTTTGATCTAGAGTCGGTTCAGTTGCTAAGAACAATCCGCACTCTGGAATCTGGTAAAGACTTGAGCGGAAATGATTTGAACGGCGCTGTAGAGTTTTGCGCCGGCGCCATTGTTACACCAGAGGCCAACCCCATTGAGCCGCAACTGCGCAAATTTAAGAAGAAAGTGACCGCTGGAGCTGAGTTCTTCCAGACACAGGCAGTATACGATCTAGGTAACTTCAGAAACTTTATGGAATATGTTCGTCAATTTAACGTGAAAATCCTGGCCGGTATTGTGTTGCTCGTATCAGCAAGGATGGCACAGTATATGAATGATAATGTTCCTGGTATCTTTGTGCCTCAGGAGCTAATCGATGAGTTAGCAAGTGCTGAGAGAGGAAAAGCTCTACAAAAAGGCATTGAGATTGCCGGTCGCATGATCAGAACTATCAAAGACGAGTCTATTTGCGACGGGGTTCATATTATGGCCATCGGCAGAGAGGCGGTTGTACCTGAAATCTTGGCTGCTGCTGAACTATAATAGACCGATTTAAAGAAGGAAAAGCCTGATTTAATTCTCTTAGATGTAATAATGCCTGTAAAGGACGGGTTTATTGCTGCCAAGCAACTTAAAAAAGACCCTGAACTTCCTAACCCCCCGTGTTAATGTTAACCGCTTTCTCTTCAAAAGGTCAGGAGACCTCTATTACACGTAGTCGCGGCCTTACTCTTGAAACTGAGGGTTATAACGTTTCATTTTTCTGTACCATCTCTCCTAACTAAGTTAACGGACCGCAGCCGGCGGCAAGTTTAACTCTATGTTGCCACTAAGACTTGCCGCCGATGTGGCTAAGCACGAGATGCCTAGCCATATTTGGGTGGACTCACGCTGAAAGTCAGCATGATGTCTGTTCTGAAGTCTATCAGCTTCAAATGCGCCAACACCCTTTGCCTTAGCTTGATAACCTAGGTTATAATACTTACAAAATAAATGTAACGCATTAAAACTTTACCTAACGTAGTAGAATGTAGAAATGATGAAAAAAGTAGTCGTTACCGGCGGTGCTGGGTTTATCGGTTCGCATCTTGCCGAGGAACTGGTAAACAGAGGTTATTATGTGATTGTCCTTGATGATTTATCGACAGGCAAGATAGATAATATTGAAGAACTGCTTTCCAAAAAAAAAGTTGATTTTGCTCAGGGAAGCGTCACCAACTTTCCCTTGCTTTTAGAGCTTTTTCAAAATGCTCAATATGTCTTTCACCAGGCAGCTATCCCCAGTGTTCCTCGAAGCGTAGATAGCCCCCAATCCTCTCATGAAGCCAATATAACTGGGACTTTAAATGTGCTTCTGGCAGCAAGGGATAATCACGTGAATAAGGTAATCTATGCTTCATCATCCTCGGTCTATGGTGATACCCAGGTTCTTCCTAAGAGAGAGGACATGTTCCCTACCCCCTTGTCCCCCTATGCTGTGACCAAGCTGGCTGGCGAGTATTACTGCCAGGCCTTTTATCAAGTTTATGGACTTCCCACTGTTTGCCTCAGATATTTTAATATCTATGGACCAAGACAAGATCCAGATTCTCAGTACGCTGCTGTAATCCCCAGGTTTATCAAAAGAAGTGGTGAGAGTAACCCCCCCATCATCTTTGGAGATGGTGAACAAACCAGGGATTTTACCTTCATTAAAGATGTTGTGGAGGCGAATATCCTGGCGGCACAGGGTGATGCTTGTGGACTGTTCAATATTAGCCAAGGGGAAAGTATCACCATAAACCGGCTAGCTGAGCTTATTATAGAACTTATTGGAAACAAGGTTGAGCCAATTCATCAGGAAATGAGGCCCGGGGACATAAAACACAGTTTAGCCGACATTTCTAAAGCCAAAGCCTTCGGTTATGAGCCAAAGTATGATTTAAAAGTTGGATTAGCTGAAACGATAAAGTGGTTTAATGATAGATAAATTCACGTTAAACAAAGCTATTGTGTGCGTCATCGGACTAGGTTATGTAGGTCTACCTTTGGCTGAGGCATTCTCTAAAAACCTCAAGGTAATTGGGCTTGATATTGACAAAGAGAAATTAAGAAAACTAAATGAGAACAACAGTAACCAAAATCTTGTTTTCACTGGTAAAACTGATGAGATAAGCAGGGCTGATTTTATCATTGTTTGTGTCCCCACACCAGTGACCAAATCCAAAGAACCTGATTTGTCCCACGTCGAATACGCAGCCAGGACTGCTGGGAAAAATATGAAAAGGGGGAGCGTAGTCATTCTAGAATCGACTGTTTATCCTGGCGTGACTGAGGAGATAGTCAAGTCAATTTTAGAACATGAGTCTGGGCTGAAGTGCGGTGAGGACTTTAAGATTGCCTATTCCCCAGAGAGGATAAATCCCGGTGATAAACAGCATTCCATAGACAAGGTAACTAAGGTAGTTGCCGGAATGGATGAGGAGACTACCGAACTCATTACCGAACTCTACCATAAAATAACCCCTCATGTTTTTAAGGCCAAGGATATAAAGACTGCTGAAGCGGCCAAGGTTATTGAGAACATCCAAAGGGACTTGAATATATCCCTTATGAATGAACTGTCTCTCATCTTTGACAAGCTAGGCTTAAGCACCAAAGATGTCCTTGATGCGGCCGCTACTAAGTGGAATTTCCATAGATATTCTCCCGGCTTGGTTGGCGGTCATTGCATACCCGTTGACCCTTACTATCTGGTATACAAAGCCAAAGAACTCGGCTATCATCCCCAGGTTATCTTAGCCGGCAGAGCCATAAACGACTATATGCCTAAGTATGTAGCTGAGATGACCATTAAAGCCTTAAACAGCGTGGGGAAGGTGATAAAGAGTTCTAGGGTGCTAATCATGGGCTTGACTTATAAGGAAGATGTAGCCGACACCAGAGCAACACCGGTGAAGGAAATAATGAAGGAGCTTAAAGAATTTGGGGTTGACATATTTGGCTATGACCCTTTGCTCAATAACATTGCCCAGGAATTTGGTGTAAAAGCCCTGTCAAGTTTGGAGGGTGTTTCGGGTATTGACTGCGTAATATTAGCTGTAACCCACAATGTTTTTATAGAAATAACCTTGGATAAACTTAGAGGCATTATGAACGCCAACCCAATATTGATTGATGTGTGGGGAATGTTTGAACCCGCTAAAGCACAGGAAAAGGGCTTTTATTACCAGAGCTTATAGAACAAAGGAACATAGTGTTAGAATAGAAAGGATGCTAAAGATCAGCAATTTCTATTCCAAAAGAGACCGATGAGCGAGAGCACACAAAAACAGACGGCAGATACAATATCAGTTCCTACCATAACAATCCGCCCCTCACGGGGATGGGTGCCAATTAACTTTGGGGATTTATGGGCGTATAGGGAATTACTCTACTTCCTTACTTGGCGGGAAATCAAGGTACGCTATAAGCAGACAGCGTTAGGTTTTGCCTGGGCAATTATCCAGCCTGTCTTTATGATGATAGTATTTACCCTCTTTTTTGGTAATCTGGCCAAAGTTCCTTCTGAAGGAATCCCATACCCGCTGTTCAATTATGCTGCCTTACTTCCCTGGACTTTGTTTGCTGAGGGTGTAAACCGCTCGAGCATGAGTATGGTTCAGGATGCCAATTTAATTCGAAAGGTATATTTCCCCAGGCTGGTTATGCCCCTTTCTGGCATTCTCTCTCCCCTGGTTGATTTTGCCATTGCCTTTACCATTCTGGTGGGTATGATGTTCTATTATGGCTATATTCCTACGGTGAGAGTGCTCTGGCTACCAGCATTTATCATTCTAGCGGTGATGACCGCTTCAGGAGTAGGTTTGTGGCTCTCGGCGATAAATGCCAAATATCGAGATGTTCGCTATGTAGTACCGTTTCTGATCCAGCTCTGGCTCTTTGCCTCGCCGGTGGTCTACTCATCAAGCCTCCTGCCAGAGAGATTCCAAATAATATATGGGGTTAATCCCATGGCTGGAGTAATTGAGGGCTTCCGCTGGGCACTTTTGGGCACCGAGCCTCCCGGTTCCTTGATAGCTATCTCAGTTATAGTGGTGATAGTGATATTGATTTCAGGAGCATATTACTTCCGACACTGTGAGAAAACCTTTGCCGATGTGGTATAAGTGAAATGAGTGATGTTGCCGTTCGAGTAGAAAATCTGAGCAAACTTTATCGCCTAGGCCAGTTTGTGGGTTATACAACCCTGCGCGAGAGTATGATGAATGCCCTCTCAGCTCCTTTCCGCCGCTTTCGCTCTACCGCTGCTACTCGGGTAGCCAAATCTCGAAGTCCAGGTTCTGACTATATCTGGGCGCTGAAAGATATCTCCTTTGAGGTTAAACAAGGCGAGGTGGTAGGAATTATTGGTCGTAATGGAGCCGGCAAGACCACCTTATTAAAAATTCTAACCCGTATTACCGAACCCACAGAAGGGTATGCTGAAATTTACGGTCGGGTTGGCTCTCTCCTTGAGGTAGGTACCGGCTTTCACCCTGAGCTTACTGGACGGGAGAATATTTACCTGAATGGCGCTGTCCTGGGAATGAAAAAGAAGGAGATTGATGGTAAGTTTAGCCAGATTGTAGAATTTGCTGGGGTGGAGAAGTTTATTGAGACACCGCTCAAACGCTACTCCAGCGGTATGCAGGTGCGGCTTGCCTTCTCGGTGGCTGCCCACTTGGAGCCGGAGATTTTGCTGATTGACGAGGTGTTGGCAGTGGGTGACACTGAATTCCAGAAAAAAAGCCTCGGCAAGATGGACGAGGTTGCCAAGGGGGGGCGCACAGTGCTCTTTGTCAGTCATAATATGTCTGCGATTTCCTCACTTTGTGACAGGACGATATTGCTGCAGGACGGCAAGATAGCAACTCAAGGTACAACAACACAGGTAGTCGGTGAGTATCTTTCTTCGGGAGAGAATCAATCAGGAGAGGCAATCTGGTCGTTTGAAGATGCTCCGGGCTCTGAATTGGTAAAACTCCGTGCGGTGAGAGTGCTTAACGAGCAAGGAAAGGCTTCTTTTGATATGGACATTGCCAAGCCGGTTAATCTTGAGATAGAATTCTGGTGTCTGCAAAGAACTAGAGTGACTTCCGCGTTTATCTTATACAACCAGCTTGGGGTCCTACTCTTTGCGACTCAAACTCTACAGGATGAGGTCTTGGCTCAAAAGGAATACGAGCCTGGGCTATATCGCCTTTCTTGCCAGATACCTGGTAATTTATTAAATGAGGGCACATACTCTGTTAATGCTCACTTAAGTACTAGACTCCGCCAGTCAAACGATGTAAGTAAAGAACAAGTGGTGTCATTCCGGGCGCATGACTTCGGTACTGGGCAACGTGACTACATAACGGGGCCATGGGTCGGGGTAGTTCGGCCTCTTTTTCCCTGGAGCGGGAGCCGTATTGGAGACCTCGCGTAATCAAAAAAGTACAGTATGGAATATGATAAGGAGCAAGCTCATGAATAGACACACAGCTACTCGAAATATGAT